>Ga0209055_1001674_pt1 | contig 14471 bp, 15 predicted proteins | sample GraSoiAngelo_110_FD_185875 | JGI IMG/M metagenome (GOLD analysis project Ga0209055, IMG submission 185875) | Grasslands soil microbial communities from the Angelo Coastal Reserve, California, USA - 14_0903_12_30cm (SPAdes) (version 2) | ecosystem: Environmental > Terrestrial > Soil > Grasslands ... | reverse complement strand
CGCCGAACTCAGGCGTGTTGGTCTTGCCGAGCACGATCGCGCCGGCCGCCTTGAGCCTGCGCACCACCTCCGCGTCCTCGGTGGGCACGTGATCGCGGTAGAGCGTCGAGCCGAAGGTCGTGCGTATGTCCGCGGTGAGCGTGAGGTCCTTGATCGCGACCGGAACGCCGTGCAGGGGCTTGAGCTTCGCGCGCTTCTTCACCGCCCGCTCCGCCTCGCGCGCCCAGGCGAGCGCCTTCTCGGCGGCGACGGTGCAGAAGGCGTTGACCGCGGGGTTGACCCTCTGGATCGCCGCGAGATGCGCCTCGACCACTTCGACCGGGCTCGCCTTTTTCGTGCGGACGAGCCGGGCGAGCTCGACCGCGGAGAGATGAGTCAGCTTGTGCGCCATTTGCAGGAACCCGCTTCCGCCGGAATGATATCTCTCCTACTCCACCTTCGCTCCCGAGCGGCGGATGATCTCGGCCCACTTTCCGCTCTCGGCGCGCACGAATTCGGCGAACTGTTCGGGCGTCATCGGGCGCGCCTCGACGCCGAGGTTCGCCATGCGGCGCGCGACCTCCGGGTGCGCGAGCGCCCGAGAGGCGCGGTCGTTCAACCTGTGGATGATCTCGCGCGAAGTGCCCGAGCGCGCGCCCAGGCCCAGCCACGGCGTCGCCTCGAACCCCGGCAGACCCGACTCAGCGAGCGTGGGAATCTCGGGCGCGGCATCGATCCGCTTCAGCTCCGCCACCGCGATCGCGCGCAAGCGGCCGTCGCGGACGTGCTGGAGCGCGGCGCTGGTGTTGACGAAGCTCATCACCACGCGGCCGGCGAGGAGGTCGGTCGTCGCCTGCGCGGCCGACCCCTTGTAGGGAACGTGCACGGCATCGACGCCCGCGAGCGACTTGAGCAATTCCATCGCGAGGTGCCCGGTCGAGGCGACCGCCTGCGAAGCATAGTGCGCGTGGACGCCCTCGCCGCGCAGCCAGGCGAGCAGCTCGCGAAGATCTTTCGCCGGCACCGAGGGATGCACGACGAGGAGCAGGGGCGCGACGCCGAGCATCGCCACCGGCGCGACGTCGCTCGCCGGATTGAACGGCATGAAGCTCATCAGATGGGCGTTGATGGCGAACGGCCCCGGCGGCGCGACGAACAGCATATGGCCGTCCGCGGGCGCCTTGACCACCAAATCGACGCCGATGTTGCCGTTCGCCCCCGGCCGGCTCTCCACCACGAACGGCGCGCCGAAGGTCTTGCTGAAGTCCTCGGCGAGCGCGCGCGAGAGGAAATCCACCGACCCTCCCGGCGGGCTCGTCGCGATGATGCGCACCGTGTGGCTCGGCCAGGGCGGCTGGGCGCGTGCCGCGAGCGGCAGCGCCGACGCGGCAGCAAGCGTCAAAACGCTTAGCGCGCACCTCATCGAAATGGGATTATCGCACCCTTGCGAGCTCCTCCTTCTCTTTCGGAGGGATAAGCCTATTCGAAAAGGACCCGCGAGGCGCGTGGTCAGGGTAAGCTGCAGCCGCTCGAGTGTTACGACACCCCTCACACCGCGAGGTTTACATGAAACCGCCTGTCTTGCTACGCGTCGCCTCGATGGTCACCCTGATTTTCTGCGCCGGGCATACCTACGGAGCCTTGAGCTCTTCCTCGGCTGACCCGGAACAGGCGGCGGTGTTCATGGCCATGCAGGCCTATCCGTTCGAGATCATGGGAGCAAAACGCACGCACTGGCAGTTCTACCGCGGGTTCAGCCTCCTTTTCAGCGTGACCCTGCTGCTGCTCGCCGTGCTGCTGTGGCAGCTGGCGCGGTTGTCGAACAGCGACCCGGCCGGGGCGAGGCCGCTTATCGCCTCGCTTTTTCTGGCCTACCTCGGGTTCACGATCCTGTGCGGGGTGTATTTCTTCATTGCGCCCGCAGCGTTCTCCGCGGCCGTGGCGATCTGCCTCGCCCTCGCGTTCACCTCGGCGAGAACCGGCTGATCCCGCCATTGGAAGGCTACGCTTGAGCGCTGGGGTAGAATCGCGCGATTGCCCGTGAGCGCCATGTCCGCACCCTCTCCCAGGAAGCAGGAGGAAGCCTCGCACTCGAACTTCATCCGCCAGATCATCGAAGCCGATCTCATGGCGGGCAAGTACGCGACGCGGAAGTGGAACGGCAAGCCAGGCTCGGCGCTCTCGCTTCACCGGGCTCCGCCGGATCCGGCGAAGATCCGCACTCGCTTCCCGCCGGAGCCCAACGGCTATCTGCACTACGGGCACGCCAAGTCGATTTTCCTCAACTTCGGCCTCGCGCGCGACTACGGGGGCGCCTGCCACCTGCGCTTCGACGACACCAACCCGACGAAAGAGGAAACGGAGTACGTCGATTCGATCCGCGACGCGGTGAAGTGGCTCGGCTTCTCATGGGAGGACCCGGGCGGCGGGAACACGAACGAGTACTACGCTTCGGACTACTTCGAATACCTGTACCAGTTCGCGGAAGAACTGGTGCTCCGCGGCCACGCCTACGTGGACAGCCTCTCCCCGGAGCAGATGCGTGCGCTGCGCGGCACGCTCACCGAGCCCGGCAAGAACAGCCCCTACCGCGAGCGCGGCGTCGAGGAGAACCTGAAGCTCTTTCGCGAAATGCATCTGGGCAGGTTCGCCGACGGCGAGCACGTATTGCGCGCGAAGATCGACATGGCCTCGCCCAACATCAACCTGCGCGACCCCGCCATGTATCGCATCCGCCACGCCGCGCACCATCGCACCGGCGACCACTGGTGCATCTATCCCACTTACGACTGGGCGCACGGCGTGTCGGACGCGCTCGAAAACATCACGCACTCGCTCTGCACGCTCGAGTTCGAGGACCACCGCCCGCTTTACGAATGGTTCAACGATCGCCTCGCCGAGGACTGGACCGGCTACGACGGCGTGAAGAGGCCCGGCCTCCTGCAGCGGCCGCTGCCTCGGCAGATCGAGTTCGCGCGGCTCAACTTGACCTACGTCGTGCTCTCGAAGAGAAAGCTCGTCCAGCTCGTCGAGGAAAAGCACGTCGACGGCTGGGACGACCCGCGCATGCCCACGCTCGTCGGGGCGCGCCGGCGCGGCTTCACCCCCGAAGGCTTTCGACTCTTCGCGGAGCGCATCGGCGTGGCGAAGGCGGATTCCTGGATCGACTTCTCGATTCTCGAGGACTGCATGCGCGAGCATCTGAACGAAGTCGCCCCCCGCCGCATCGCGGTGCTCGATCCGGTGAAGCTCGTCATCGAGAACTACCCTGCGGGGAAGGAAGAGGAATGCGAGGCGCCCAACCACCCGCAGAAACCGGAATGGGGAAGGCGCAAGCTGCCGCTCTCGCGCGAGCTGTGGATCGAGCGTGAAGATTTCTCCGAGAACCCGCCGAAGGGCTACTTCCGTCTCTTCCCCGGCAACAAGGTGCGCCTGCGCTACGGCTACGTCGTCGAGTGCATCGGGTACGCAAAAGACGAAAAGACGGGCGACCTCACCGTGCGCTGCACCTACGACCCCGACACCCGATCAGGCACGCCCGGCGCGGAAAAGGTCAAGGTCAAGGGCAACATCCATTGGCTGAGCGCGAAGCACTCGCACCCGGCGGAAGTGCGGCTGTACGACCGGCTGTTCAAAGTCCCGCGCCCGGGAGCGGGAGACGGCGAACTCGTGGCGGACCTGAATCCGGACTCGAAGAAGCTCGTCATCGCGCAGCTCGAGCCGGCGCTCAGGGACGCCCGGCCCGAGGAGCGGTTCCAGTTCGAGCGCCACGGCTATTTCACGGCCGACGGCGTCGACTCCAGGCCCGGCACGCCGAAATTCAATCGGGCGGTGACGCTCAGGGATTCCTGGAGTAAATAGAGTGCATTCCGAAATATCCTAAGATACGGGAGAACATCATGGGCATCGCTCCGAGGGTCGTAACGATCCTGTCGCTCACGTTCACTGCCGCCTTAAGCGTGCCAACGGCGGCGATCGCGCAGCAGCCTACGGTGCTGCGCGTGAACACTTTTCCCACCGCCAGCTATTCTCCGATCTTGGTCGGGATTGCAAACGGCGTATTCGAGAAGCGCGGCATGAAGGTGGAGCTACAGTTCACGCCCAATTCCGACGTGCAGCGCGAGGGCCTTGCCAAGGGCGCGTTCGAGATCGTCCACGCCGCCGTCGATAATGCGGTCGCCATGGTGGAAATGGCGCACGAAGACGTCGTCATCGTGACCGGCGGCGATACCGGCATGAACGAGTTTATGGTGCGGCCCGAGATCAAGTCCATCGCCGACATCCGCGGCAAGAACCTGGTCGTCGATGCACCCAACACGGCATACGGACTGCTCGCGAGGAAGATCCTCAAGAACGCGGGGCTCGTCGACGGCCGCGACTACACGCTGAAGCCCATCGGCGGCACGCCTCTGCGTATCGAGGCGATGGAGAAGAGCCCCGAGAACGCCGCCGCCATGCTGAATCCCCCGTTTTCCTTCTCCGCCAAGGACAAGGGGTTGAAGAGCTTCGGCCGCGCCGTGGACCTTCTGGGACCGTACCAGGCGGGCGGCGCGTTCGTGATGCGCAAGTGGGCGAGTGCGAACGGGCCTCTGCTCGAACGCTACATCGCCGCGTACATCGAATCGGTGAGAATGACGATGGCGCCCGAGAGCCGCGCACAAGTCGTTTCCCTCATTTCGACCCGTTTCAAGCAGGATCAGAAGGTAGCCGAACGCACCTATGAAGTACTGGTGGAGCCGCGCTTCGGACTCGCGCCCGACGCGAAGTTCGACATGGATGGATTCCGGGCCGTGCTCGCCCTCCGCGCGGAGATCGAGGGGCAATGGGGCGGCAAGCCGCCCGCGCCGGACAAGTACATTGATCTCGGCTATTACGAGCGCGCGATGAAACTCCTGGAGCGCAGATAGAGCTTTGCGCCGCCGCATGGGATGTCGCCGAACCGCGACAGACCGAAACACTGCAAGATCAGCGTCCTAGCATCTCCCTCCTCTACTGGCCGTCGCTGCGCGGCGACGGAATCAAGGGGCTCGCCGGTCCCGACGATGCGCTAACTGTTTGATCGATCGTGGGTTCGATGGTCTGGCACGGAGGTTGCGGTCATCAGCTCATCGGCGCAGGAGCAGCGGCATCTGCGCCCTAAAAGATACGGGAGACCGCTATGGACCGCAGGCCGACTGTGACTGCCGAAGATATCGATTGGCTGCGCAAGCTGCGCAACGCAAGAGCGGCGAACCAGCCCTCTCCTGACATCCCCACGAGCGTGGTGCGCAAGCTGCTGCTCGCCTGCACCGAGGTCAAACCCAGAGAGCGTTCGATCAGGTTGAGAGACCGCGACGAGCTCGAGCGGAGGAGACAAAGCGGCTGATCCTTCGCGCGAGCCGCAGTGCCTATCGGGGCGCCTTGTGCGCCCCGAATTCGTTTACGCGTCGGCGCTTCGCTACTCCAGCGGCTCGACCTTCACGATGGCGGCGTGGTGGTTGTTGCCTACCCAGAACGCGGGCGGAGTGGCCGAGTTGTCCACGAAGACGCGCCGGATGTTGGTCTGGCTCGGCAGCGGGTATTCGGTGAATTCGCCGCTCTCGAGGTCCATGCGCAGCACGCGGTCGGTGTTCATGCCCGCGGTCCACACCTTGCCGGCCTTGTCGAGGACGACGTCGTAAGGCGCGGTATAGGGCGTGGGAACATTCCACTCCTTGAATTTTTCCGTCCTGGTGTCGAACATCCCGATTTTCTCGGCGCGCCACTGCGCGAACCAGACGCGGTCCTGGTCGTCCATCCTGCCGCGGCGCGGCCTGGATCGCGGCGTCGGGGTCGGGAACAGAGTGAGCTTCCCGGTCGCGGCTTCGATCTTGCCGACGTTCTCTCCGCCGAAATCCATGAAGAAGATGTTGTTCTTCGAATCGGCGTAGATGCCGTACACCGAATGCGGCCCCTTCATGTTCTCGTAAGGCTTCCAGGTCTCGAACTTGCCCGTCGCCATGTCCAGGCGATGCAGGCCCGGGATGCCCGCGTCGTTCAGCCACACCTTGCGGTCCACGGTCCAGCGCTGCGGGCCGACCATCGACTGCTGGGAGTTCTCGTTGACGACGTCCTTGGGCAGCGGGAACGCCTGGAACTTCTCGGTCTTCTTGTCGAATTTCACGATGCCCGACTGGAACATGTGCGAGAGCCAGAGGTTGCCTTCCGGATCGACTTCGAGATCGAGCGTGCCCTTGGGAAAATCGGGCCGCTGCACGGGAATCGCGAACTCGGCGTGCGTCAGCGTTTTCGGATCGAATCTGCCCAGGAATTGCTGGTCGAACTGCGAGTACCAGACCATGCCGTCCCGGTCGACGATCACGTCGTGCGGCATCAGGGGTCGGCGCGGCAGATCGTATTCGGTGATGACGACGCGCGTGCCCTTGCCTTTCACTCGCGGCAGCGTCTTGAGCTCGTACGACCAAGCGCCGGCGCTCTGGTTGAGCGTGGCAAGATACGCCGCCTGCTTGTCGGAATCGGGGCCGAAGTCGCGCATGGGGTCGCGGGCGACCACACGCACTTGCGGCCGCTCGACATGGCTGTTGTTGGCGTAACCCGCCATGCGCTTCATCACCTGCATGAAGCCCGCTGCGTCGTGCTTCGATTTCGCGACGCGTTCCAGGGTATGGCAGCCTACGCAGCCGTAGAGGAACTTCTTCTGGTCGGGCGTCCCGGGAAAGCTCGCGATCCATTCGGCGTTCGTCATCTGCGGCGTGATGTCCCGGACCTTGCGCAGCTTCAGGTCGACCTCGACTGGCAGGGCGAGTGTAATTTCCACCGAGCCCGGGTCGTCGAGTTCGTATCCAGTCGCCCGGATCTTCAGCGAATACGAGCCGGACCCGAGCTTCGATGAAGGAAAGGCGAACCGGCCCCGCTCGTCGCTGACGACGCTCACCGTGACCGTCGCGCCGGTCTTCTTCGCGCTGACGACCACGCCCTCCATCGCGCTTTCTTCCGCCGAGCTCACCCGCCCGGTCAGGGCGGTGGAGGTCTGCGCCGCGGCCGGCGCGATGCTGCGATCCGGGAGAAACGCAACAAACACGAGACCGGCGCTTGCAAGGAGCAAAAGGCGTCTTGTCATGGACGACTCCCCTGTGGATCCGCTCAGACTGGCCCCGTATTTTAGTCCTATTCGGCGACGGCGCCCGGTCGATTCCCGCGCGCGAGCCTGCCTTTCACCGATTCGGTTTAGAGTTACGGTTCCCGACCACCCACAGGAGCCAGAACACCATGATCGACCTTTACGCTGCCGGGACCTCGAACGGCATGCGCGCGCGCATCGGACTGGAAGAATGCGGCCTCGCCTACAACTTTCATCCCCTCGATCTCGGCAAAGGCGAGCAGAAGTCGCCCTCGTTCCTCGCGATGAACCCGAACGGGCAGATTCCGGTGATCGTCGACAGCGACGGTCCGGGCGGAAAGCCGGTGACGGTCTCGCAGTCGGTCGCGGTGCTGCTGTACTGCGCCGAGAAATCGGGCAAGTTCCTGCCCAAGGACCCCGCGGCGCGGCCCGCGTTCTGGCAGGCGCTCGCGAGCGCGGCGAGCGACATGAGCGCCATGGTCACCGCTATCTTCACGCTGTCCCGCGCCAAGGACCAGCACGGGCCGGCGATCGACGTTTTCAAGTCGATGTGGAAGAACTACATGAAGGTCTGGGACGACAGGCTCGGCAAGCAGCGCTACGCCGCAGGCGGCGAGGTGACCGTCGCCGACTTCGCGCTCTACGGGGTGGTCGCGCGCGTCAAGGCCGCGCAGCCCGCCCTGATGGAAGGATTTGCGAACGTTGCGCGCTGGGCCGACGCGATGGCCTCGCGGCCCGCCATCCAGCGGGCGATGAAGTTCTGACAAAAAGGGGAAAAATCATGAAGCAGTTGAAGACCTGGACGGCTGTTTGCGCCGGCGCGTCCGCGCTCGCGTTTTCCATCGTCCTGTTCGCGCAGACCGGATTTCCGCCGCCGCCGCCGAGAGTGAGCCCCGCGGCCGGGGCGATCGACATTCACGTCCACAGCGACCCGGACGCGTTCAACCGCAGCCTCGACGACTTCGAAGTCGCGCGCATCGCCGCCCGCAAGGGCATGCGCGGCATCGTGCTGAAGAATCACGTTGCGCCGACCGCCGATCGCGCGGCGCTCCTCAGTCGCGCCGTGCCCGGGATCGAGATCTGGGGCGGCATCGCGCTCAACCGCGCGGTGGGCGGCGTGAACCCGAGCGCGGTCGAGTGGTTCCACCGCATGTCGGGCGGCCGCGGGAAGGTCGTCTGGCTGCCGACCTTCGATGCCGACAACCAGCACAAGATCCTCAAGGAGCCCGGCGAAGGGCTCAAGGTCGCGGCCGGCGGCAAGGTGTTTCAGGAGACGGAGGAAGTGCTCAAGATCATCGCGCGCGAGAACCTGTCGCTCGCGACTGGCCACGTCGCGCCCGAGGAGTCGCTCGCGGTGATCAAGCGCGCCAAAGAGCTCGGCGTGAAGAACATCGTCGTCACCCACGCCATGGCCGAGGTGCCGGGAATGACGCTGGAACAGGTGAAACAGGCCGTCGCCATGGGCGCATTCATCGAGTACTGCTTCCTCAACGACATCCACGGGCCGCAGTCCTACTGGCCGTTCCTGCGCAGCTGGCGGCGCGTGTCATTCGCCGACATCGCCAAAGTGATCAAGGAAGTCGGCGCGGCGCATTTCATCCTATCGAGCGACCTCGGACAGAACGGCACGCCGACGCATGCGGACGGCATGGAGATGATGATCAACGGCATGAAGCGGGAAGGGATTTCCCAGGCCGACGTCGATCTGATGGTGAAGAAGAACCCGGCCAGGTTCCTCGGCCTGGAGAGCTGAAAACGACTGCGGTCAGCCGACGACCAGGGCCGCGTGCTGGCTCTGGCCTTCGGTCATCCCCCGGGCCTTCATCCAGTCGTAGGCGCGGTTGAAAAGCGCCGGGTCGTAGTAGTCGACGTGCTTGTAGTGGACGAAGGCGCGCAGCAGCTCGCGCGGCTGCAAGGCGCCTTTCGCGGCCGCGGCGACGTGATGGGCGTATTGGTAGAAGTCGCCGTTGATGAGATCGACCGCCTGGTTCTCCGCGTCGTAGTAGGCCTTGCGCTCCTCGGCCGTCAGGTCCGCCGCCACCACCTCGCCGCCGCGATAGAACGAGGCCGCGATGATGTGCGCGCCTTCTTTCAATCCCAGGCTGATAAAAGGCTCCATCACCGCCGCCGCGCGGTACCTGCGGTCCCTGAGACCCTCCCAGCGCTTGTACGGCAGGCTGCCGTTCTGGATCCTGACGTGCTCGCGTCCCACGGCGCTCTCCAGCATCTGCAGCGTCGTGTAGTGCGATCCGGTGAGCTCCTGCACGACCACGGGAACGTCGGCCAGGTCGCGAGGGGTCTGCAGCTTCTCGTCGAAAGTCAGGATGGCCTGCGCCGCGACCGCGGCGCGCAGGGCCGCGATGCTGCCGCCGCGCTTGCCGCGCTCCAGGCGATCGATGCTCGCCCACTCGCAGACGTTGTAGCTGTCGGCCGAGCCGCATTCGAACATCTGCTCTTTCAAGCGCGACAGGACCGGCTTCTCCGCGCTGTCCCTCTCGCGGTCGGCGTAGGTCGCGGAGAAGCTCACGTCCAACCCAGCCTTCTCGAACAAGCCTTCCTCGATTCCGACGATGACCGGCAAGTCGAACACCGGGTTGTTGGGCGCAATCCTTACAGCGGGTCGGGTCGCAGATGCCATGGATTTCCCCTTGCGATTGTGAGGCCCGCCGTGTCGGCGGAGCAAGTGCGGATAGGATACTACGGCCGAGCCTCGCGGCTCAACCGGCGCCGAAGAGAGCGAGCGCGCCGAGAAGCGCAAAGCTCGCCGCCGCGACCCGGTGCATCGTCCTCGCCGGCACCCGCCTGAGAACGCGCTCGCCGAAGTACACCGCCGGGACGTCGGCGAGCATCATGCCGAGGGTCGTGCCGGCGACGACCGCCGCAATCGAGGCGTAACGCGCGGCGAGGGCCGCGGTGGCGATCTGCGTCTTGTCGCCCATCTCCACGAGGAAGAAGGCGAGGAGCGTCGCGGCGAACGCGCCGAGGCGCGCGCTTTGCGGCTTTTCCTTTTCCAGTTTGTCCGGAATCAGCGTCCACGCCGCCATGGCGAGGAACGACAAGCCCAGGACCCAGCGCAGCGCCTCCGGGCCGAGCGCCGCCGCGACGCCTGCTCCGAGCCAGGCCGCGAGAGCGTGGTTGGCGAGCGTCGCTGCGAGAATTCCCAGGATCACCGGAGCCGGGCGCCGGTAGCGCGCCGCTAGGACGAGCGCGAGCAGCTGCGTCTTGTCCCCGATTTCCGCGAGGGCGACGATTCCGGCCGAAACGAGAAACGCTTCCAGGATTTTCTCCGCGGCTAGCCGTTCGCTCGACAACCAACTCGGAACGCGAAAGTCAGCTACTCGCCAATGAGGACGCGGATTGTATAGGCGGCGGCACGCGCGGCGCAAACACCCGACTGCCGGGAGAAGCCGTGCGTACCAGGAATAAACCCGCGGCGGGCCCGGTCTTGCATCGAGCTTGCGGCGCAATTCAGGCGCGCCGAACGTTATTTCGTTCCAACTATCGAAATGGAGATTCACATGAAACGCATCATTCGGACGCTTGCCATGCTGACGCTTTCCACGGCCAGCCTGACCGGCATCGCCAAAATCACCGAGGCCGACATGCTCGGCAACGCCGCGCAACCGTCGGCCGCACAGCGCACCATCGTCATCGACAACAAAACGAAGTGGATCACTGTGGAGCATGACGAGGTCGTCAGGTTCCTGTCGAACGGCCAGGAATTCGCCTGGGCCTTCAAAGGCATGTCTTCCTCGTTCGCTCTGAACAAGGTCGCGCCGAACGGCGCTCTCGATCGGGACCTGACGGTCTACGTGTGGCCGAACGCGCGGGATCTGGCGGACAAATAAATTCCGTTCGGAATAAACCCGCGCAGGCCCCGGTCTTGCAGATCGTACAAACGGCATGGCTCAACTCTACTGCGCCGATTTGTCATCTCAACCCAACCATTGAAACGGAGAATCACATGAAACTCGTCATCACTAGCCTTTTCGCAGTAACCCTTTCCGCAGCGAGCCTGTCCGCCGGCGCCGCGACGATGCGCACCGACCTCTTGGGCGAGCCGGCACAACCGGCTTCCGCCGAGCGCAGGATCGTAACGGCCCTTGCCGGGCGGACGATCGACATCACCGGCGGGACGAAGTGGGTCAACGTGAACCACGGCGAAGTCATTCGCTTCGTTTCGAACGGCCGCGAATTCACCTGGTACTTCGACGGCGTATCTCAGCCTCGGCCGTTCGATATGGCAGAGATCGCCCCGGCGGGTTTCGTCGACCACGGCGTGAAGGTCTACGTCGGGCTGGGCGACGACGCGAACCTCGGCTGACGCGCTCTTCCCAGCGTCACCTTGAAAAGGGCGCCGTGATCCGGCGCCCTTTTTCTCGTTTTCGATTTCTGTCGGTGAACAAGACAGGGGCGTTTCGGTCCTCAACGCAGGACCGACATCCGTGAATATTTATTCCCGAGATAAAGATTTATTCGAGGAATCCGTTCGGGAATAAAACCGATCGAGCGGCCGGTCTGACGTGGTGCATTTTCCACAACAGGAGGAAACCGAAAATGACCCCGACCAGCAGACCGTTGGGCTCGAAGCATCATGCTTGGGGCGCACTGACACTTGCCGCATCGCTCACCGGCGCGAGCGCTATTGCGCACGCCGACACGCTGTCGGATCTCAAGGAACAGACTGAAACGCTGCAACGGAAGGTGACCGAGCTCGAAAATGCTCAAAATAAACGTGCGCCGAACGGCGCAGTCACCGAAGGCGCAATGCCGGGCTCGTTCAAGCTCCCCGGCTCGACCACCTCCATCAAGCTCGGCGGGTATGTCAAGCTCGACGCGATATACAGCAACATCACCCAGGGTGTCGACGCCGTGGCAAACCAGCAGACCGTCGACAGCGCGATCCCGGTCGGACCCAATGGATCTCCGTCGGACAACAAGAAGGGGCAACTGACCTTTCACGCCCGGCAAACGCGGCTCAATCTCGCCACGAGCACTCCTACGAAGTACGGAGACATGACGACCTTCATCGAAGGCGACTTCTTCGGCGCAGACGGCAACGAGTCCGTGAGCAACTCGAACGGCCTCCGTATACGCCACGCCTATGGAACGCTCGGGAATTTCCTCGCGGGCCAGTACTGGACGAATCTTTTCGACGAAAACGCGTACGCGGAAACAGTGGACTTCGGCGGCCCGGTCGGGGAGATCTTCATACGTCAGGCCCAGGTCCGCTGGACGCAGCCGTCCGCGGCGGGTGAATGGTCCGCCTCGCTGGAGAATCCCGAGTCGCTGTTCGCCATTTCGGGATCTTCCCTCACTGCGGGATCCGCGACCCCTTTCCGCTCCGACCGCGATCACTATCCCGACATCATGGGACGCGTCAAGTGGAGGAACGAGCTCGGTACGTTCAACGCCGCCTTCATGGCGCGCAATATCCGCATCGACTCCGCCGCAGCAGCCGACGCGAAATGGGGGCAAGGGATCTCTCTTACCGAGGTTGTTCCACTAGGGAACGATGACCTTCGGGCGAACTTCAACGCGGGCAACGCGATCGGGCGCTATCAGTTGTCCGGCTTCTTCCCCGACGGATACGTCGACGCGACGGGAAAAATCCGGCTTGCCCAGGCCCGGAGCGGGTACGCCGCCTACCGGCACTTCTGGTCGTCCACGCTCCGTTCGTCCCTGATCCTGGCGGCTTCCAGCACCGACACTCCCGCAGGCGGGACGTTCAACGGCTTCAACAAGTCGGCCCGGTCCGCGCACCTCAATTTGATCTTCAGCCCGGTGCCGCGAGTCAATCTCGGGATGGAGCTGATCGGCGAGAAACGCACCGTGGTCGACGGGGACTTCGGAATCCTGCGCCGCGTTCAATTTGCGGCTCAATACCTCTTCTGAACCCGAAACGGGAATAGAACCGCGCCGAGACGAGTCTTGGAGCTTGTACTCGGCGCGCCTCATCTCGGACGCGCCGAATGGACAACCGATCTCAACCCTTGACCACGGAGAATGACATGAAACTACTTTTCCCTAGACTTGTCGTACTAACCCTTTCCGCCGCGAGTTTGTCCGCGGGCGCCGCGTTGAAACCCACCGACCTTTTCGGCGAGCCGGCGCAGGCACCTTCCCTCGAGCGCGCGATCATCACCGCCGTCGCCGACCGCACGATCACCATCGACGACAAAACCAAGTGGGTCAACGTGCGGCATTTCGAAGTCATTCGATTCGTTTCGAACGGCCGCGAATTCACTTGGTACTTCGACGGCGTGGCCCAGCCTCGCCCGTTCGACCTGAGTCAAATTGCCCCGGCGGGCTTCGTCGGCCACAGCGTGACGGTCTATGTCGCGCCGAGTGAAAGAGACTTTCCCGGCTGAGCCTTGCGGAATCTCGCGGGCTCGGGAATAAAACCGCAGCCGCCACAGTCTTGCAAGTTAGGGCCGGTATCTAGCCGGCCTCCTACTTCCTATATATAGGGGACCAAAATGCGGCAATCCATTGATCGCAGGGATTTTCTAAAGCTGGCGGGGCTGGGTGGCGTGGTGTTCGCCTCGGGACTCGCAGGCGGCGCCAAGTTCGCCGGCGCGGCACAAGATGACTTCTACTTCGTCCAGCTTTCCGACACGCACTGGGGCTTCAACGGGCCGGTCGTGAATCCGGACGCCGGCGGCACGCTGCCGAAGGCGGTCGCGGCGGTGAACAGCCTCGGGTTCGAGCCGGATTTCATCGTCTTCACCGGCGACCTCACGCACACCACGGACGATCCGAAGGAGAGAAGGCGGCGCCTGGCCGAGTTCCGCGACATCGTCAAGGGTCTCAAGAACAAGAACGTGCGCTTCATGCCGGGCGAGCACGACGCCGCGCTCGACAACGGGCAGGCGTGGAAGGAGTTTTTCGGCGCGAGCTACTACAGCTTCGATCACAAGGGCGTGCATTTCATCGCGATCGACAACGTTTCCGACCCGGCGGCGCGCATCGGCGAGCAGCAGCTCGCGTGGCTGAAGTCCGACCTGGCGAAACAGCCGGGAGACGCGCGCATCGTCGTCTTCACGCACCGGCCGCTCTTCGATCTCTACCCGCAGTGGGACTGGGCGACGCGCGACGGCGCGCAGGCGATCGAGCTCCTCATGCCCCACAAGAACGTCACCGTGTTCTACGGCCACATTCACCAGGAGCATCACCAGATGACGGGCCACATCGCGCACCACTCGGCGAAATCGCTCATCTTCCCGTTGCCCGCTCCCGGCTCGCAGCCCAAGCGCGCGCCGATCCTCTGGGATCCGGCGCAGCCGTATAGAGGCCTGGGCTTCCGCGGCGTCGATGCGGAAGTGCAGAAGGCCGAGTACGAGATCACCGAGTATCCGGTCAAGAAGGCGTAAGCGATGAGACTCGAGCGCCG
>Ga0209055_1001671_pt1 | contig 14493 bp, 13 predicted proteins | sample GraSoiAngelo_110_FD_185875 | JGI IMG/M metagenome (GOLD analysis project Ga0209055, IMG submission 185875) | Grasslands soil microbial communities from the Angelo Coastal Reserve, California, USA - 14_0903_12_30cm (SPAdes) (version 2) | ecosystem: Environmental > Terrestrial > Soil > Grasslands ... | reverse complement strand
AACCTGTCGATTCGGCTACCATGGCCCGCCGTGAGTGGAGGGAGACGAACGTGAGCTCATTCGTCGACTACGAGCAGTCCGACGCGACTGGTCTGGCCGACCTCGTCCGCCGCCGGCAGGTCAGTCCCACCGAGCTCCTCGAGGCCGCCATCGAGCGCGTGCAGGCGCGCAACGGCGCGGTCAACGCGGTGACGATGCCGCTCTACGACTACGCGCGCGCGGCGATCGCCGCGGGTCTGCCCGACGGACCGTTCACCGGCGTGCCGTTTCTCATGAAGGACCTCACGGCCGCGATCGCGGGCGTGCCGATGACGCGAAGCTCGCAATTCTTCGCCGACGCGCCGCCACCCACGGCCGACAGCGAGCACGTCGCGAGGCTCAAGCGCGCCGGTCTCGTCATCTTCGGTCGCACCAACACGTGCGAGCTCGGGCTCTCGCTCACGTGCGAGCCCCGGCTGCACGGTCCGACGCGCAATCCGTGGGATCCCACGCGCATCTCCGGCGGCTCGAGCGGCGGCGCGGCCGCGGCCGTGGGAGCGCGCATGCTCCCGATGGCGCACGCGACCGACGGCTTCGGCTCGATCCGCGCGCCGGCGGCGTGCTGCGGCGTCGTCGGCCTCAAGCCCACGCGCGGCCGCAACACGATGGCGCCGGTGCTGGGCGAAGGGCTCGGAGGCTGCTCTGTGGAGCACGCGGTGACCCTGTCCGTGCGAGACTCCGCGGCGCTGCTCGACGCGACGTGCGGTGCGGGCGCGGGCGACCCCTACGTCGCGCCCCCGCCGGCTCGACCCTACCGGCAGGAAGTCGGCGCCGATCCGGGCGCGCTGCGCATCGCGTTCACGAGCCTGGCGCCGAACGGCGCGAAGGTCGAGACGGAGAGCCTGCGCGCGCTCACCGAGACGGCCGGGCTCTGCGCCGAGCTCGGGCACCGGGTCGAGCAAAACGACCCGGCGATCGATCGGTCGGTGGTCGTGCCGACGTTCCTCACGCTCGCCGCGGCGAACACCGTGGTGAACCTGGCGAGCCACCCGACGAAAGGCCGCGCAGCTCGCGCGGACGAGGTCGAGACGGTGACGTGGGCCACGGCCAAGCTCGGCGAGAAGGTGAGCGGCGCCGACTACGTTCGCGCCACGCAGGCGGCCCATCGGCTCGGGCGCCAGATGGCCGCGTTCCATGGTGACTGGGACGTGCTACTCACGCCGGGCCTCGCGACCGTGCCCGTGAAGCTCGGCTGGATCGACATGATGATGGGCGATGTCGACGAGTACTGGCGCCGCGTGTTCGCCTTCTCGCCCTTCACCGTCTGGTTCAACCTCACCGGCCAGCCCGCGATGATGCTGCCGCTCGGCCGCTCGCCGGCAGGGCTGCCCGTCGCCGTGCAGATCGTCGCGCGCTACGGCGACGAAGCGACCTTGTTTCGCCTCGCCGCGCAGCTCGAAACCGCGCGTCCGTGGTTCGATCGGAAGCCCGCGCTCGCATCGTGAGGTGAAAGCGCCGCGGTGGAATCCGGACCTGGCCGGGACGTACGACCGGGTCGCCGAGCCGTACGGCGAGCAGTTCTTCGACGAGCTCGCTCGGAAGCCGTTCGATCGTGAGCTGCTCGATCGTTTTGCGGCGCGTCTGAGCGGACGCGGCCTCGTGTGCGACGTGGGCTGCGGCCCGGGCCACGTCGGCCGGTACCTGACAGAGCGGGGCGTGGATGTCTTCGGTCTCGACCTCTCGTCGGAGATGGTCGCCCTCGCCCGCAGGCGGAACCCGTCGATGCGGTTCGAGCAAGGGGATCTGCGTGCCCTCGGCCTGCCGGACGCCTCGCTGGCCGGGATCGTCGCGTTCTACTCGCTGATTCACCTGGAGCGGGCCGAGATCGCGAGCGCCCTCACCGAGCTGGCCCGCGTCCTTGTTCCCGGAGGGCTGATCCTGATCGCCTTCCACGGCGGCGACGGCGCGGTGCACGCCGACGACTGGTTCGGGCGAGGCGTGTCGATCGACGCCACGCTCTATCGACCGGCCGAGATGGCGGCCGCGATGGAGCGCGCTGGCTTTCACGTCGAGACGATCGCGACGCGCGTCCCGTACGACTTCGAGTACCAGTCGACGCGCGTCTACGCCGCCGGCATGAAGCGGTGGCCGCCGTTCTCGCGCACGATGTAGCCCGGCCGCGGGAAGTGCCCGGCCAGGATCACGGTGCCGGAATCGGCGTGGCGCTCGACGAACGCGCGTCGCGTCACGCGTGCCTGGGCCGGGTCGTAGCAGAAGCGGCTCGACCACTGCGGCTCGGCGACCTGGACCGTCCGGTGCATGAGATCGCCGGAGAAGACGGCGTTGCCGGCCGAGGTCGTCAGACGCACGCACACGTGGCCCGGCGTGTGGCCGACCCACGGCTCGAAGCGCAGGTGCTCGCCGATCTTGAAATCGCTGTCGACGAGAAGCGCCTGGCCCGCGTCGACGATCGGCACGACGCTGTCGGCGATGCAGCCCGACTCTTCCTTGCCGGATTCGTTCTCGTACTTCCAGAACTCCCACTCGGCGCCGGCGATCACGTACTTGGCCTTCGGAAAGGTCGGCACCCAGCGCCCGTCCTTCCAGCGCGTGTTCCAGCCGACGTGATCGACATGCAGATGGGTACACACGACGAAGTCCACCTGCTCGGGCGTGACGCCGACCGCGGCGAGGTCGTCGAGATATGAGCCCGTCCGCATGTTCCAGGCCGGTGCCCCGGTGCGCGCCTTGTCGTTGCCGACGCCGGTGTCGATCAGGACCGTGTGGCGCGGCGTCCGCACGACGTAGGTCTGGATGCGCGAGGCGAGATCGCCCGTGCGCTCGTCGAAGAAGTGCGGCTTGAGCCAGCGGTGATGGCCGGCGATCACGTCGGCCTGCGAGTCGGGCAGCATGGACGCGGTCGGGAACGACGAGCGGTCGATCTCGATCACGCGGGAAACCGTCACCTCGCCGAGCTTCATCGTCTGCATCGCGTTCCCTCCCGATCCTTGGCGATGACGAATTGGTGATAGGGTAGCCGCAAAGGAGGCCGTATGCGTGGCGTAGTGTTCCTCGGTGGCCGGAAGCTCGAGCTGCGTGAGTTCCCCGACCCGACACCCGGCGCCGGCGAGGTCGTCGTCGCCATGAAGGCCTCGGGGATGTGCGGGAGCGATCTCCATCCCTATCGCGCGGTCGGCAACGCGGCCGCGGCGCTGGGCCTGGGGGGCGGCGGTGGTCCCATCGTGGCCGGCCACGAGCCCTGCGGCGTCGTCGCCGCGCGTGGCGCCGGCGTGAGCGAGGCCGACGCGCCGACGGGCCAGCGCGTGATGGTCCATCACTACAAGGGCTGCGGGCGCTGCAAGCACTGCAAGGTCGGCTGGGCGCAGCTCTGCCGTCAGGGCATCGTCGTCTACGGTATGACCGGCCACGGCGGGCATGCGGCCTACATGACGGTGCCGGCGTACACGCTCGTCCCCCTGCCCGACTCGCTCAGCTTCGAGGAGGGCGCGGCGATCTCGTGCGGCACCGGGACCGCCTACGGCGCGCTCAAGCGCCTGGACGTCTCGGGTCGCGACACGCTCGCGGTCTTCGGCCAGGGGCCGGTGGGGCTCAGCGCCACCCTGCTCGGCCGCGCGATGGGCGCGCGCGTGATCGCGATCGACGTCGCCCCCGAGCGGCTGGCGCTCGCGCGCGACTTCGGCGCCGAAACGGTCGTGAACGCGAAGGAGACGGATCCGGTCGCGGCGCTGCGCGAGCTCACGCACGGCGAGGGTGTCGAGACCGCGATGGACTGCACGGGGAATCCGGATGCGCGCGTGGCCGCGGTGCGGAGCGCCACCACGTGGGGCCGCGTGGCCTTCGTCGGCGAGGGCAACACGACGACGTTCGACATCAGCCAGGACATGATCCGCCGGCAGCTCACGATCCACGCCTCGTGGACCTTCTCGAGCGTGGGCCAGGCCGAGTGCGCGCGCTTCGTCGCGGATCGGAAGGTCGAGCTCGGGCGCCTGCTCACGCATCGCTTCCGCCTCGAACAGGCGGAGGAAGCGTACCGGCTCTTCGACACGCAAACGACGGGCAAGGGCGTCTTCATGTTCTGATTCGCTCGTCGACGACGCGGCGCTCGTCCAGAGTTGACGCACTCGAGCGTCCGGAGCTATCCTGTCGATCCAGTGGTTCCATTTTGGTACCACTTTGGATACACGGGAGAGCTCGATGGCGAACCTCACGATCAAGAACGTCCCCGGGCCGGTGCTCCGCCGACTGAAGGCCCGCGCCGCCACGCATCGCCGCAGCCTCAACCTCGAGGTGATCGCCTGCCTGGAAGCCCTCGTCCAGGCGGCCCCGATGGACACGGACAAGCTCCTCGCTCACGTCCGGGAGATTCGACGGACGCCTGCGCGCACGCGGCTCACCGACCGGGTGCTGACCCGTCTCAAGACCGCCGGGCGGGCGTGATCGTCGCCGACACCAACCTCCTCGTCTACCTCTATATCCGCGGCCAGCGGACGATGCAGGCCGAGGCCGTGCTGATACGGGATCCGGTGTGGATGGCACCGCTTCTCTGGCGGTCCGAGTTTCGCAGCACCCTGGTGGGCCTGGTCCGCGCCCGCGAGATCGACCTCGACGATGCGCTGCGGATCAGCCACGACGCGGAGCGCCGGATGGGCGGCGCGGAGTTCAGCGTGGCGTCGCAGCAGGTGCTTCAGCTTTCGATTCGATCCAGGTGCTCGGCGTACGATTGCGAGTTCATCGCGCTCGCGCTGGATCTTAGAGTGCCGTTCGTCACGGCCGATCGACAGTGCTCGCCGCCTTCCCGTCGACCGCGATATCACCGACCGAGTTCATCAGATGAGGTTGGGCTGAGCTGGAACCAACGAGACGGTCTCGGCGCCGACGACGCGATCCGCCGTCGGCGCCACGCGGCGACAACTAGCGCTTCGGCAGGACCTTCAGGATGGGCTCCAGGTTCTTCGGGTCCGGCTTGAGCTTGCCGACGCCGTAGCTACGGACCGCCTCCACCACCGCGTCGTTGACCGGTGTCTTCACGCCGCGCCGCCGCCCCTGGTCGCAGACGTAGCCGTTCAGGTAGTCGATCTCGGTGCGACGCCCGCGCATGACGTCCTGAAGCAGCGAGGGCCGGCCGCCGCCCCGCCGGGCACCCTCCGCGGCCACGTCGGCCTCGACCTCGGCGAGCCCGCGCCCTTCGTACGCATCCACGAACCGCTGCGATGCGATGCCATAGATCGGCTCGACTTCGTAGCCGCAAGCCCGTCCGACCTTCACGACCTCGCCGCCCACGTAGATCGCGATCAGCCGCGGCTCGGGACGGGTGCGCACCTCGGCGGTGCCGAGACCGGAGAGCCCGGCCAGCGGGTTCGCCATGCAGTTCACGGTGAGCTTCGACCACCGCTCGCCGAAGAGGTTCGTCGTCACCTTCGTCACCGCGACGTCGCTCATGATCTTGGCCAGCTCGCGGGCACGGTCCGTCTCCTTGCCGTCGAGCTCACCGATCTTGAACCCGATCGAGCCGGTATCGGTGCGCATCGCGTGGCCGGGCTCGTACATCCCGGCGCCGATGGTGATCACGCTGCCGAGCGTGCGCTCGCGCCCCGCGATCGCCGCCACGCGCTCATCGTTGATGCCGTTCTGGAAGTCGACCACCACCCCGTTCGGCTGCTTGAGGTACTGGATGCCCAGCGACGTCGCCCACTCGGTATCGTACGACTTGACCGAGATGAAGACCGCGTCGAAGGGTTCGCTGATGGCCTGGGCCTCGTAGATGTGGAGCGCCTTGACCGGGATCGTGTGATCGCCACAGGTCCCGCTGAGGCGCAGGCCGTTCTTCCGCATCGTCTCGACGTGCTCGGGCCACTGATCGATGAGCGTCACGTCGTGCCCGGCCTTGGTCAGCATGCCGCCGACGACGCTTCCGATCGCTCCGGCCCCGATGATGCCGATTCGCATAGCCATGGTTCCCCTCCCTATTAGGCGCCCTGAGCGGGGCCTCAGCCCCGCGACGGCCTGCGGCGCGCACGACCGTTTGGCCGGAGCATGATAACTTGAACCGCCATGACCTACGACTTCGATCGTCTCGTCGACCGCCGGCGAACCGACAGCTCCAAGTGGCAGAAGTACGGTCCGGACGTCGTGCCGCTCTGGGTGGCGGACATGGATTTCCAATCGCCCGAGCCGGTCATCCGCGCGCTCCGCGACCGGGTCGAGCACGGTGTCTTCGGCTACCTGGCCCTCGAGCAGCCCGAGTTCCACGAGCTGTTCGCGGATCGCCTGTTGAAGCGCTACGGCTGGCGCGTATCGCCGGACGCGGTCGTGATCATCCCGGGCGTCATCCCGGGATTCAACGTCGCCGGCCGGATCCTGACGGCGCCGGGCGATGGGCTGATCCTCCAGACGCCCGTCTACCCGCCCATCCTGCGGGCGGCCAGCAGCATCGGACTCACGCGCGAAGAGGCGCCGCTGGCGCGCAGGGCCGACGGGCGCTACGAGATCGACGTCGACGCGTTCTCGGCGGCGATCCGCGAGCGGACGCGCTTCTTCCTGCTCTGCAACCCCCACAATCCGGTCGGCCGCGTCTTCACGCGCGACGAGCTCACGAGCCTGGCTCAGGTGTGCCTGCGCCGCGGGCTCGCGATCGTGGCCGACGAGATCCACTGCGAGCTGACCCTCGGGAGCAATCGCCACACGCCCATCGCGTCGCTCGACCCGGAGATCGCCGAGCGCACGATTACGCTCATGGCGCCGAGCAAGACCTTCAACCTGGCGGGGCTCAAGTGCTCGGTTGCGATTATTCCGAACGCGACGCTCCGCGAAAAGTTCATCGCGGGACGCATCGACCTCGTGCAGACCGTGAACGTGTTCGGCTACACCGCGGCCTTCGCCGCGTACCGCGACGGTCAGCCGTGGCTCGACGAGCTTCTGCGTTACCTCGAGGCCAACCGCGACTTCGTGACCGGCTACGTGCGGAGCCGCCTGCCGGGCGTATCGGTCTTCCCGCCCGAGGCGACCTATCTCGCTTGGCTCGACTGCCGGAACGCCGGCGACGCCGGCCGCGACCCGTTCACGTTCTTCCTCGAGCGGGGGCGCGTCGCGCTGAACGACGGGACGTTGTTCGGCCCGGGCGGTACGGGATTCGTTCGGCTCAACTTTGGCTGCCCGCGCTCGCTGCTGGCACAGGCGCTCGATCGCATGCGAGGGGCCCTCACGGGCGACCGAGCAGCGCGCGTCTGAGCTGATCGAGGTGATTGTCGTCGTGCCAAGCCATCACCGACAGAAACTCGTCGATCGTCCGCCGGCCGCGCGAGTCGGTGTGGGCCCCGGCGCGCGCCCAGGCATCGGGCGCGAGGGGCCGCAGGAACTCGAGAGTCTCCCGGCGCCGGCGGGTGAATGCGGCGAGCGCGACGGACGCGTCGTTGGTCAGGTACTGGCGCTCGTCGGCCCAGCGGTCGGGATTGGTCGCGACGAACCGCGGCAGGTCCATCACCATGATGAGTCGCATCCGCTCGAGGAACCATTCCTCGTTGTCGCGCAGGTGACAGACGACTTCGGTCGGGGCCCAGCTCTTCGGGGCCGGGCGGTGGGTGAGCACGGCGGCATCCACGCTCCGTACGGCGGACGCCAGCTCCTCGGGCGTCCGCGCGATCCGCGCCAGCCGCTCCTCGCGCGGGCGGCGCGTGTATTCCTCGATGCTCGGCATGCCTCACCTCCGGCGAAAAGATGGTCGGCGGCACCACCGCGATCCTCGACGCCCGCTCGCTCGCGACCGCTCACCGGCGGCTCGCCGCGCTGCTCAGCCCGGGCCTCGCGGTGCTCGACGTCGGATGCGGCACCGGAGCGATCACGCGCGGCATCGCCGAGGCCGTGGGCCGCGACGGCCGCGCCGTCGGTGTCGACGTCAACGCGGCGATGATCGAGAAGGCGCGCGCAGCCCACGGCGGCGTCCCGGGCCTGTCGTTCGAGGTGGCCGACGCCGGCGCGCTGCCGTTCGACACCGCGTTCGACATCGTGACCGCGGCGCGCGTGCTCCAGTGGCTCGCCGATCCCGCGGCCGCGGTGCGCTCGATGACGGCCGCGGCGAAGCGGGGCGGGCGCGTGGTGGTCCTCGACTTCAACCATGAGAAGGCCGCCTGGACACCGGAGCCGCCGGCGAGCATGCGCCGGTTCCACGCCGCGTTCCTGAGCTGGCGCGCCACCGCCGGCATGGACAACGCGATCGCCGATCACCTGGCCCTGTTGTTCGCGGAGGCCGGCCTCGCCCAGATCATCACGACCGAGCAGCACGACGTCACCCGCCGGATCGATCCAGACTTCGAGGCGCGCGCGGGGATCTGGGCCGCCGTCGCGGCCAGTCGCGGCCATCAGATGGTCGCCGACGGCGTGACCAGCGAGAGCGAGCGCCGGAGCGCCGAGGTCGACTACCGAGTCTGGCTCGGTGACGGCGCCGAATCGCATGCGATGTACCTTCTCGCCGTCGAGGGCGTGCGGACATAGCGGCCCGGGAAATCGAGGCTCGTGGCGCGCGGCTCTCTGTCGATCGCCTCGTCACTCTATGGGGGTCCGGGCCGGCGACCAAGAAACGGCGGCTCAGCGCTTCAGCAGGTATGGCACGTCGGCGACGACGGTGTTCCTCCTGAAGAGGAGCGCGCCCTTGACCAGGAGGGCCGTCTGGTTGTGCAGGACGTGCTGCCACCAGTGACGGGGGAGGAACTCCGGGAGCACGATGGTGACCATCTGCTCGTCACCGCGCGACTGGATCTGGTCGAGATAGTCCAGGAGCGGCCGCAGCAGCGAGCGGTAGGGCGAGGTGAGGACGACCAGCGGCACGCCGAGCCCCCACTTGCCCCACTTGTCCTCGAGACGGGCCGTGCGCGTCGGGTCCGTCTCGACGTACACGGCGCGCACCACCGCGGTCGGCGCGAGCGTCCGGGCGTACTGCACAGCCCGGACGACGCCTCGATGGACGTCGCCGATCAACACCAGGACGGTGTGCTGGAACTTCGGCGGCCCCTCGAGGCCCTCGAGCGAGAGCTCGCGCGCGACCTCCTCGTAGTGACGGTGCATGACGACGAACATCGCCATCAGCACCGGAATCACGACCACGACGATCCAGGCGCCCTCGACGAACTTCGTCACCGTGAGCGTCAACAGCACGACGCCGGTCACCAGCGCCCCGACCCCGTTGATCCACATGCGCCAGCGCCAGCCCTTCTCACGGAGGCGCAGCCAGCGTCGCACCATGCCGCCCTGCGAAAGCGTGAACGAGATGAAGACGCCGATCGCGTAGAGCGGCAGGAGCGCGTGGGTGTCGCCCTGGAAGGCGATGATCAACAGGATGGCGAACCCGCTGAGAATCATGATGCCATTGGAGAAGACGAGCCGGTCGCCCTGGTTCGCGAACTGCCGCGGCACGAAGCGGTCGCGCGCGAGAATCGAAGACAGCCGTGGAAAGTCGGCGTACGAGGTGTTGGCGGCGAGGACGAGAATGAGCAAGGTGGCCGCCTGCACCAGGTAGTAGGGCACGCCGTTGCCCCAGACCCGGCGCGCGATCTTCGACACGACGGTCTCGTCGCCGCCCGGAATGATCCCGAAGTCGTAGGCGAGGTACGTGATGCCCAGGAACATCACGATCGAGATGATGCCGAGCGCGGTCATGACGGCCTGGGCGTTGCGCCCTTCCGGCGGCTTGAGCGCCTGGACGCCGTTGGACACGGCCTCGACCCCCGTCAGCGCCGTGCAGCCGGCCGCGTAGCTTCGCAGGAGCAGGAACAGGCCGAGCCCCTCGAGACCCGGCGGATGAGGCTCGTACGGCGCCTCGGGGAGCCAGTCGAAGATCGCGCCGATCAGCCCGTACGAGACCGTGCCCAGGATGCTCGCGACGAAGAAGTAGGTCGGCGCCGCGAACAGGCGACCCGATTCGCGCACGCCGCGAAGATTGCCGAGCGCGATGCCGATCACCGCGAGGACGCTGAGCACGATGCGGTAGGGGTGCAGCCAGGCCACCGCCGACGTCAGCGCCGCGATGCCGGCGACGACCGAGACCGACACCGTCAGCACGTAGTCGACCAGCAAGGCCGCAGCGGCGATGAGCGCCGGATATTGTCCAATGTTGTCCTTGGCGACGAGGTAGGCGCCGCCCCCCTGCGGGTACGCGGCGACGGTCTGACGATACGAGACGACCACGACGGCCAGCAGCGCCGCGATCCCCACCGCAACCGGAAGCGAGTAGCTGAGCGCAGCGGTGCCCCCGAGCATGAGCACCAACAAGATCTCCTCGGTCGCGTACGCCACCGAGGAGAGCGGGTCTGAGGCGAACACGGCGAGGGCGACCGTCTTGTTGAGGCGCTCGTGTCGAGCCTGAGCAAGCGGCATCGGGGCGCCGAGGAGAAGGCGCTTGACGAGGACCAGTCGCATATCGCCGAGCCGACTCTACGCCTCGCCGCGCCAACCGGTGCCGCCCCGCCGTGATTTTTACGGATTTTTAACGCGCGGGCCCCGAGTCTTGACGCGCGTTTGAGGCCGAGCGTGGCACGGTAGCTCTGGCTGCCTCCATGTGCGGCATCAACGAGCGTTCTAGAGGGTCGAAGACGCCCCCGCGTCCGTCCTGGAAGGGGCTCTACGCGCTGGCCGGGCTTATGCTGGCCGCACTGCTGCTGGCGCAGGCGCTCGTCGCGACGGGCCCGGAGCGCACCGGCCTGCAGTGCGTGCTCGTCCTGGGCGGCTTCGCGGCGATGGTCCAGTGGACGCGCCGAAACCGCGCGGCGCTCGATCACCTGGATTGGTGCGACTGCGCCAGCTCGCGTGTGACCCTGCGTGTGATCCCGTCGGGCCGCGGTCAGCTCGCGCGCGCCGAGGGCGTGCGGGAGCCGGCGCTGGTCGACGCAGAGCCGGTAGAAGCGAATCTAGAAGAAGTCGCGCGGTAGGAGCCCGCGCGCTCGGCGCTCAGATGATCCAGCGCAGGAGCGCGGTCGCGAGCGACAGGAAGATTGTCACGCCGAGCACGTCCTGCAACGCCGTCTCGAAAGGGCCCGCCGTGATCGCCGGATCGAACCCGAGTCGCTTGGACAGCATGGGGATCAGCGTCCCCGCGAAGCCCGAGAGGTTCACCGAGGCGAACATCGAGACGGCCACGACGAACGCGAACGCCGCCGAATGCCAGACGAAACCGACGGTGCCGACGACCAGCGCGCACACCCCACCAAGGATGCTCGACGTCTGCACCTGCCGCCGTAGCGGCTCCCACCAGCGGCTCAGTTGCACCTGGCCGGTCGCGAGCCCGCGGACGACCATCGTCACCGACTGCAGCCCGGTGTTGCCGGAGATCGCCTGGATCACCGGCATGAAGGACGCGAGGAGAATGACTTTGCCGAGCGTCTGATCGAAGTAGTGGATGACGGCTCCCGCCCCCAGCTCGATAACCAGGGTGGCCATCACCCAGGGCAGCCGCATGAGCGCGATCTGGCGCGGCGAGCGCCGCTCGAGCTCGGCGGCGTCCGACCCGGCCATGCGGAAGATGTCCTCCGTCGCTTCCTCGCCGACGATGTCGACCACGTCGTCGGCGGTGATGGTGCCGACCAGATGGTGTCGCCCGTCGACGACCGGGACGGCCACCAGGTCGTACTTCGCGACGATCCGCGCCACTTCCTCCTTATCCATGCCCGTCGGTACGCTGACGACGTTCTCATCACGGATCGCGAGGACCGCGGTGGCCGGGGCGGCGATCAGCAGGCGGCGTAGCGGTACCGTCCCCACCAGGTGACGATGACTGTCGACCACGTAGACCTCGAAGGCGCGCTCGCCGGCGACCGAGTCGCGGATGTGGTTGATCGCCTCCTCCACGGTCGCGTCCTCGCGCACCGCCACGAAGTCCGGCGACATCAAGCGGCCGGCTGAGTGCTCGGGATACTCGAGGATCTCCTGGACTTCCCCGGAGTGCTCCTCCTCCATGAGCTCGAGAATCTTTTCGGCCTCTTCGCGCGGCAGCTCCTCCACGACGTCGGCGGCGTGCTCGGGCGGCATCTCGTCGAGAATGCGCGAGACTTCGACCTCGTCTAGGGCTTGGACGAGTGTCAGCAAGGTGGTGTCGTCCAGCGACGGCAACACCTCGCCCGCCCGTTCCGCCGGGAGGCGCCGGAGGAGCGCGACTTGCTGCTCGAGGGGCAGGTGCTGGAGGATCGCTGCGACATCCGAGGGGTGGGCCGCCTCGACCGTCTGGTCGTCGCGTGCGTCCTTGCCGCCCTCGAGGACGCGGCGCAGCACTTCGAGCAGTCGCTCCTGATCTTGGTCGGCCATGGCCACAGAGTACGCCAGGCGCCTAGATCGGCGTCGGCCGACTGTTCCTGAAGAGCCCGGCGCCCGAAAGCCTCAAAGGGCGCGCTCGCCGTGCTCGCCCGTGCGGACACGCACGATGTCGTCGAGCGACGACACGAACACCTTGCCGTCGCCGTCGTCTTTCCTACGAGTGACGCCGCAGACCAGCGATACGATCTCGTCGACGCTTTCATCGGGTACCGCTAGCTCGAGCTTGAGCTGCGGACACGACTTCACGGCATACGAGGTCCCGCGATATATCTCGGTGTGGCCCGTGTGGCGGCCGAAGGTGCGTACCTCGGAGACGGTTATCGCGACAACTCCAGCCTCGGTCAGGGCATCCCTCACGGTGTCGAGATCGAGCGGCTTGATGATCGCTTCGACTTTTTTCACCGCGTCCTCCCTGATCTACCGCGAATCGAGCGCGAGATTGAGCTCGAGCACGTTCACCCGGGGCTCGCCCAGCAAGCCGAATAGCCGGCGCTCGGTGTAGTGGGCGACGAGGTCGCGCACGATGGCCTCGTCGACCTTCCGTGCCTTGGCCACGCGGCCGACCTGATAAAGCGCGGCCGCAGGGCTGATGTGCGGATCGAGGCCGCTGCCCGAAGCGGTGACGAGGTCCACGGGCACCGACGCCGTGTTGCCAGGATCGGTGGCCCGGAGAGCATCGACGCGTCCTTGCACCGTCTTGACCAGATCGGCGTTGGTCGGGCTCAGGTTCGAGGCCCCCGAGGCGCCGGCGTTGTAGCCGAACGGGCTGGTCGCCGACGGGCGGCTCCAGAAGTACTTCGGGTCGTCGAAAGGCTGCCCGATGAGCCTCGACCCGAGCCCCTTGCCGTCTTTGACGATCAGGCTGCCGTTCGCCTGATTCGGAAAGACGAGCTGGGCGATGACCGTCACGAGCACCGGGTAGGCGACGCCGGTGACCACCGTGAACAGGACCAGCGAGACGATCGCAGCACGGATGTGAGTCAGCATGGATTTGGCTCCCTACTCATAGCCGCCTACTACACCAAATGCAGGGCCACGAGAATCATGTCGACCAGCTTGATGCCCGGGAACGGAATGATGATGCCGCCGACCCCGTAGATCCACACGTGCCTGCGCAGGACGGCCGCCGCGCCGATGGCCCGGTAACGGACGCCCTTCAACGCCAGCGGGATCAACGCAATGATGATGAGCGCGTTGAAGATGACCGCGGACAGGATCGCGCTCTGGGGCGTCGCCAGGTGCATGATGTTGAGCGTCTCGAGCACGGGATACGTCGTGGCGAACGCCGCCGGGATGATCGCGAAGTACTTGGCGACGTCGTTCGCGATGCTGAACGTCGTTAAGGCACCTCGCGTCATCAGCATCTGCTTGCCGGTCTCGACGACCTCGAGGAGCTTCGTGGGATTCGAGTCGAGGTCGATCATGTTGCCGGCTTCCTTGGCCGCCTGGGTGCCGGTGTTCATGGCGACCGCCACATCGGCCTGGGCGAGCGCGGGGGCATCGTTGGTGCCGTCGCCGGTCATCGCCACCAGCCGGCCCTGAGCCTGGGTGTCCCGGATGAGCTTCAGCTTGGCCTCGGGCGTCGCCTCGGCCAGGAACTCGTCGACGCCGGCCTCGGCCGCGATCGCCGCCGCCGTGAGCGGGTTGTCGCCGGTGATCATCACGGTCTTGATGCCCATGCGACGCAGCTCAGTGAACCGCTCCTTGATGCCGCCCTTCACGATGTCCTTGAGCTGGATCACGCCCAGCACGCTGTCGCCGTCGGCGACGACGAGCGGAGTCGCGCCCTCCTTCGCGATCCGGTCGACCGTGCCATGCACGCCTGCGGACACGGTGCCGCCAAGCCGCTTCACGTGGGCCTCGATCGCGTCGGCAGCGCCCTTCCGGATCTGGCGGCCGTTCAGGTTGACGCCACTCATCCGTGTCTGCGCCGTGAACGTGACGAATGTCGCGCCCATCTTCTCGACCTCGCGCTCGCGGATCTGGTACTTCTCCTTGGCGAGCACGACGATGCTCCGACCCTCTGGCGTCTCGTCGGCCAGCGACGCGAGCTGAGCGGCGTCCGCCAGGGTGGATTCGGTGACACCATCGGCTGGGAAGAAGGCGGTGGCCTGACGGTTGCCGAGCGTGATGGTGCCGGTCTTGTCGAGCAGCAGCACGTCCACGTCGCCGGCCGCCTCGACGGCGCGACCGGACATG
>Ga0209055_1001670_pt1 | contig 14498 bp, 16 predicted proteins | sample GraSoiAngelo_110_FD_185875 | JGI IMG/M metagenome (GOLD analysis project Ga0209055, IMG submission 185875) | Grasslands soil microbial communities from the Angelo Coastal Reserve, California, USA - 14_0903_12_30cm (SPAdes) (version 2) | ecosystem: Environmental > Terrestrial > Soil > Grasslands ... | reverse complement strand
GAGATTGACGACCAGCTGGAACTTGTCCAGCCGTTGCACCGGCAGATCGCCCGCCTTGGCGCCCTTGAGAATCCGACCCACGTAGCCGGCGGCGCGCCGATAGAGATCGGGCAGGTCGGGTCCATAGGCGATGAGCCCACCGGCGTCGGCAAAGGCCGGCGCAAACGGGCAGATCGCGGGGATCCGGTGCTTGACCGCCGCCTCGGTGATGCGCCCCAGGTTGTTGAAGACCAGTGGAGAGGTCAGGACCACCAGCGCGCCGGCACGCTGGCGCGCCGCCTCGGCGATCGCTCCCGGGACCTCGCCGACATCTCTGACGGAGAGCGCCTGGATCGTGAGGCCGGCTCCCCGGGCCGCGGCCTCGGTCGCCTTCCACTGCAGCTCGTTCACTCGGGGGTCGCCGAACACCGCGACCCGACTCAGATCCGGTTTGACCTCTTTGAGGAACTGGAGCTGCTTGCCGCTCATCTCCGGGATGTCGAGAACAAATCCCGTGAAATTGCCGCCCGGATGCGCCAGGCTCGCCGCCCAGCCCTTGGCCACTGGATCCGACTCGAGATCTACTCCGACGATGGGAATCGTCCTGGTCGCGCGGGTCGTGGCCTCGATGGCGGACGGAGTGGCCGCGAGAATGACGTCGACGCCGACGGCCACGAGCTGGGCGGCGAGGCCGGGAAACTCCTCGTACTTGTCGGGGCGTTCTGGAGCTCGAAATTCGAGGAGGAAGTTCTGTCCGCGCACGTACCCCTGCTCCTGGAGACCGTCGAAGAAGGCCTTCGTGCTCCGCGGGTTGCGACTGCCGAGGTAGCCGACCCGCGGAGGCTTCGCGGAACCCTGGGCGCTCGCGCGCCGAGCCAAGATGTGGAGACCGAGGGCGACGGTGGCGCTGAACTCGCGTCTCCCGAGCTTCACGGCGCGAGTGTAGGAGGGCGTCAGGGACCGGTCAAGGAGCGGTTGATCAACGCGGTATGGCGGATCTGCCTTGAAGCCGTTATCCTCATCGTCGTGGCAGCCGATTTCAGACGCCCTGCACAATGGAGGAACTCGCGATGAAGATGACGATCGAGCCGGTGTCCGCGTTCAGTAGTCTCGACGTGCTGGTCGCCATGGACCAAGGCCTGTTCAGCGCCGAGGGACTCGATCTTCACATGGCGTCGCGAGAGTCCCGCGATATCCGATCCACGATGGAAGGGACGTTGTCGAGCCCGGTGACGAATCAGGGACGGCTTCACGAACGCGGCGACGCCACCATGTTCCAGGGGTGAGAGTGCGGCAATAACCGCCGGGTGGCGGAAAGCCGGGTCGGTGCGCTTCAGATCGGACGCCGCTCCATGATCGTCTGCGCGGCTCTCGTGGTTCCTCCCGACTCGAATGTCTACGTGCCTCAGGAGCTGGCACACCGGAAGGTGGGACTGGACTACGGCAATGGCACCGCCTACGCCGGACTCCAGATGCTCGAAGGCGCCGTTCCGCGAGAAGCGATAAGGACGTGCGCCGCCGTCACCCACCCAGGCGAGCGGTACGCGGCGATGCTGCGCGGCGAGTTCGATGCGACCGTGCTGCAGGAGCCATGGATCACCGTGGCCGAGAAGGCTGGCTGTCGCCTGATCTCGACGACGTTCTTTCACGGGACGTGGGTCGCCGGCCCCGACCTGGATCCCGCGCTCTATGCCGCGTTCCTCCGCGCCGTGATCCAGGCCGTTCGTCGCATCAAGGCCGACAAGCGGCGGTACGTGTCGTACTTCAAAGAAGGTTGGGCCGCTGGTGATCCCGCGGTCCAGGCGCTGACACCCGACGACTTCAACCTGGGGCGCATCCAGCTCAGGGAGCCGACCCCGATTCCGGAAGACGAAGCGCGCTGGGCGTGGGACTGGATGGCGAGCTGGGGCGTGCTTCACGGGACGTTCGACGCCACCAGCCAGATCAATCGAAAGGTCGAAAGGGAGGCCCACGAGCTGGCGTTCGCGGCGCCGTCCGGCTGAGCCCTGCTGCCGTCCACATGAACACGCGTCGTCTTCGGTGCCTGAAGGGTAGGGCGCCGGCGCATCATCACGGGATGCCGAGGGTGGCGCCGCACGCCGGCTGAGAGGCCTCGATGCGCTAGGGCTGACCCTCTGCCGGAAGTTCGTCGAGCTCCACGGTGGAAGAATCTGGGTCAAGAGCTAGGTTGGCGTGGGCTCGACATTTTGATTCACGATCCCGGTATGAGACGCCCAGCGCCGCCCGCTCGTGCTCATCCTCCATGACTCATCCATGACTCATCGCAGACGGCGTCGACCCCAGCAGACGACTGGACGCCGAAGGGGTTGTGCAAGAGCTTGTCTGGCGCGCCCAGGAACAGGGGATGTGATGTACGCTGGGGAGACCCTTTTGGACTGGTGCTGGCGGGGCTTACCCGCGGCCGGGTTACTGCGATGAGGGAATGCTGGGATGAGCTGGCAACGACCGTATCGAGAGCTCAATCCGAAAGTCGAAGAGCTGATCGTCGAGGTGCTCGAAGAAGGAAAGGGCACGGGGCAGAGCCCCGAGTGGCAAACGCTCGGAAGCGTCACTCAGCTCGACTGCCACAATCCCGTCTGTCAGCGTGGTGGGGTTGACCTTCATCACACGCTGCGCGAAATGGTCGCGACGCGCCGCGCGGAGCTGGAGAACGTCAAGATGTGCCGCGGCACCGAAGGGGGCGGATCCAGCGCCGCTCCACGGCACTGTCTGAATCGCTTCGCTTACCGCATCTCGCTTGCCTACAAGGCAGAGAGCCCGGCGTAAGGTCCAGCCTACCGGGAGACGGCACTTGACTTCGTAGAGCACTTCGCCTACAGAAGCCTCACGCTGAGTCCTCCGTACTATTCCTTCGCTCCGGTCGGTTTCTGGAGGGGAGGTCACCGCAGGTAGTGAGTTCGCCACGCTCCGAAGGACTGCAACGCCAACGCGCACGCCCGTAATGTCGAGGAGTGGGAAAGAAGAGGCCCAGCATGGCAATCGAAATCGGTATCTTCCACAACGGCGCCTCCGATTTGAAGGCAGTCACCACGCCGAATGGCGTGGTGGTCAACGACGGCTCACTGGAGGAGGTGCACCGGAGCTACCAGCGCGTCCTCGTCGGCCAGGTGCGGCAGGGGATCCTGGCCGACCGTCTCGGCTATGACTACTGGTTCATGACGGAGCACCACTTCATGCCCGAGGGGCCAGAGTTCAGCCCCAGTCCACTCTTGACGGAAGCCGCGATCGCGTCGCAGACGAAGCGCATCCGCTTCGGGCAGATGGCAAACATCCTGCCCTGGTGGCATCCCCTGCGTGTCGCCGAACAGGCGGCTATGCTGGATGTGATCAGCGGCGGGCGGCTGGAGTTCGGGATCGGGCGCGGCTACCAGCCGCGCGAGGCTGAAACCTGGGGCTGGCGCTACGGCTCAACCATCCAGGATCAAGAGCGTAACCGCGCCTATTTCGAAGAAGCCTTCGAGATCATCATGAAGGCCTGGACGCAGCCGTCCTTCTCTCACCACGGCGAGTATTGGTCGCTGCCGCCTCGGCATACCAAGTGGAACCACAAGGCGACCATGGCCTACTTCAACATGGCCAAGGCCGGGCGCAGGGTGGAGGACGTGCTCAAGGTCGGCGCCCCCGACATGTACTCGGTGGGTAGCCCGATCATGGCCTCGACCACGACCCTCAAGGAGATCAGCGTGTTCCCACAGCCGGTGCAGAAGCCGCACCCGCAAGTGTGGGAGCCGGTCACGAGCGAGCGCTCGATTCGTTGGGCCGCACGCAACAAGGTCAATGCCTTCACCGTGCCCGAGCCAACCTCACGCCTGAAGCGGAACATCGAGATCTACTACGAGGAGGCGGAGACGAACGGCTGGCCGGACCGCTTGAACCGCGGCCGCTGGAAGTTCGGCTGGGACGCCGAGAAGCACCGCGGGTTCGGGTGCTGCCGCTACGTGCACATCCTTCGTCCCGGCCACGAGCGGGAAGACCTGCAGCGCTACAAGGAGCCGATCGAGCTGCAATGGGACTACTACGGTCCCTTCGGCTTCGCCGCCGTTTTGTCCGATCTGGGTGAACCGATGTACGACCTGAACATGAAAGTCACCGCCGATCTGATCATGCAGAAAGAGATCGCGATCGTCGGCACCGCGGACGAGGTCATCGACAAGATCATGCTTATCAAGGAGCGCGGCGGCTACGACGACTTCATGTTCACGGCCTGGTTCGAGGCGGGCGGCTACTCCACGGAAGAAATCGAAGAGCAGATGCAGCTTTTCGCCTCCGAGGTGATGCCGACGCTACGGCGCGAGTGTGGCGGCGGCCCGACGCTGTCGGAATCCACCAGTCAGTTCGTGCCGGAGCGCGGGTTGGCGGGGGTCGCAGGATCGTAGATGGATCATAGGACCTGAGGACGAGGAGGGAGGACACGAAATGCCACAATACCTGTACCAGGTCGCCTACACTTCGGAGTCGCTGGCCGCGCAGATCAAGAACCCCCAGGATCGCCTGGAGGTCGTGGGCAAGCAGCTCAACGACGCCGTCGGGGCCCGGATACTGGCCGGCGGCTACTCGTATGGGGAGTACGACATCTCGGTGATCGTGGACGCCCCGGACGACGTCACGATGGCCGCTGTCGCCGTCGCGATCGCGGCGGGAGGGGCGGTCCGAGCCGCCAAGACCACGCCACTGCTCAACGGCAGCCAGTGGGTGGCGGCTCTGAGAAAGGCGCCGGCGGTCAGCGCCCAATACCGCCCGGCCCGGTAGACACGACGGCGGCCCGGCGACCGCGCGAGGAGCGCTCGATCGCCGGGCCGCCGTCTCAACTTTTCCGCGTGGACGCTCGCCTCCCTGGGTGAGCGGGAGGGGAGGATAACGATGAGCGTGCTACCAGAAGTTCTGAAGGCGAACGCGGGCTACGCGGCGACGTTTGGCGCGAAGAGCAAGCTGACCATACCTCCGGCGCGTCACTTTACGATTCTCACGTGCATGGACGCCCGGCTCGATCCGGCGAAATACGCCGGACTCGCGGAGGGCGATGCCCACGTGATTCGCAATGCAGGCGGCCGCGCGAGCGACGACGCGCTCCGCTCCCTGGTCATCTCCTACAAGCTGCTCGGCACGAATGAGTTCTTCGTCATCCACCACACTGACTGCGGCATGCTGTTCTTCACCGACGAGGTGATGCGAAATCTCCTTGCCAGTAGCCTCGAGACCGCAGAGCTCACGCCCAGCGGCTTTCGCGATGTCGGGAAAGGTCCCGGATCGACTGAAGGTGAGTTCATTGATTGGCTCACGATGAGGGACAATGCGGCCGCGGTCCTCGCCGACGTGAGGCGCATTCGCAATCATCCGCTGATTCCGAAGTCGATTCCGATCCACGGGTACATTTACGACGTAAGAACGGGCAGATTGGAAGAAGTCCAAGAAGCTACGTCCGCTGGTAAAGCCAAATAAGTTATGTGCCGGGCCTTCATCGTCGCCAGGCCGCGCCTGCTCACCCTTTGACGGACCCCGCGAGCCGCGCGGGCGAGCGTGTGAGGGACGTCCGAAGACCTGAGCACAGAGGGCCTTCTCCACGGAGCGCCAGCTCCGCGAGGCTCCGCGCCAACCGGTCGCTCAAACACGTGACCTCATGGGTTTCGGGCGCGCGGCAGAGCACGGCGGCGCCGCGCGAGCGCCGCCGCGATGGCCTCGTTGTTCCTTTCGATCGCATCGGAGATGCCCCCCAGCAGGGCTGCGACGAGCGCGATGACGAACGCGCGCGGTCTTCTCGGCGCTCGCCCGCATCCGACAGGACGTCGGCGAACGGCACCTCGGCGAAGTGCCAGTCGTGGTAGACAACCCGGAGCTTGTCGATGACGATGCGCCGAACCTCTTCCTTGCCGAGGCCGAACGCGGCCGTCAGACCCGCCCCGTGGCGGCTCCCGGTCGCCGATCCGGGATCAGGCGGCATGGTGCGTCACGGCGTGGTGCCGCGGATCGACGTACGTCGTGAGCAGAGCAAAGACGAATCCGAGAATCACGCCGTACAGCAGATGCTCGATCAGCGACGCGAGGACCACCGGCCTCACCGCGTCGAGCGCGGCGGATGACAAGGGGATCTTTGCGAGCAGCGCCGGGATCACCAGCAGGCCGCTCACGATCCACCAGGCCAGGCCGTACAGACCGCCCCACATCATCATCCGCGGCTCGTTCGAAGTCTCGGCTCTGACCAGCCAGCCGAAGACCCCGCCGATGATCGCGGTATAGATGAGGCTCGCGATCCATCCGGCGACCCAGCCGTGGGAATGGAGCGCCTCGGCCGCGACGACCAGCATCGACGTCTGTTCGCCGTCGGGCAACGTCGTCTTGAGGAACAGGGCGACCAGCGTGAAGACGATCCCAGCGATCAGACCAGCCACCAGACCCGCTCCGATTCTCTTCTCCATCACGAGAACCCTCCTACTCGAGAACCCTCCTACCGTTGTTGCGGCGATCCCTCTACTCTCACGATCCGCTGAGCCCGAAGCTGGTCGTTGACGCGGACGTACGTCACCAGCACCAGATCCCCCGGCTCGAGCACGTCCAGTACGGGCGCCGCCGCGTCCTGGACGGAAAAGATCACGTCCGTCTCCTTGCCGTTGGTCATCGATCTCAGGGTCAGCGCCTCCGCGCCGCGATTGACGGCGAGTACCTCGCCCGTCATACGCCGCGAAATCGCGGCCGTGTTGCGGGTCGTGGCCGTCATGTCCCCCGTCGAGTCCTGGGCGGCTGCCGGTTTTGGCATACCGACGCTGACGATCACCAGGCCTGTCGCGAGCGCTACCACTATGTTCTTCATCGGCTCCCCCTTCAGTAAGAGTGACAGGGGAGTGTGAGAGGAGGATGAGGATAGGCTGAGAAGCGATCGCGGCAATGCCTGATCAGACTTCTCACCGTGCTCTCACGATCTGCTCATGCGGCCTCGCTAGAGTGAAAACCGATGCTTCACGGGCCGACGGCGACATCGGACGCGTGCACGATCTCTACTTCGACGACCGGCGATGGACGGTGCGCTACCTGGTCGTCGACACCAGGCACTGGCTGCCGGGCCGGCGGGTGCTGCTTTCGCCAGCCGCCGTGCGTCTACCGGACTGGGCTCATCACGAGATCGTCGCGTCGCTCAGCCGCGAGCAGATCCGGCGCTGTCCCGGCATCGACAGCGACCCGCCGGTCGGGCGCCGGAAGATCGCCTTGTCCCGCGAATGCTACACGCTGCCGTACTACTGGGCGCTCGGAGGGTTCCTCTGGACTCCGGCCACGCGCGCGCTGCACGATGTGCGTCCGTGCCAGGCACCCGCCGCTGCGAGAAGCGCGACGGCGGCCTGGCGATCCGCACCTCAGGAGCACGCGCTTGATCCGAGGCTACGACGTCAGGGGCACCAACGGCGACGTCGGCCACGTCGAGGGCTTTCTGATCGACGACGGCTCCTGGGCTCTTTGCGACCTCGTCGTCAATGCGCGTCACCGACTGCCGGGGAGACGCGTTCTCGTCCCGTCGGAGTGGATCGCCTGGGTGAGCTGGATCGAGCTCACCGTTCACGTCGACCTTCCGATCGAGCGCATCCTGGGCGCGCCGAGCTACGATCCGTCACGGCCGGTCACGGGGTCCGACGAGATGCGGCTGAGGGCGTACTACGGTCGCCCGACACGCCACCCACGCGACCGGATGATTTGCTAGCGCCATCGACCCTGCCGGCGAATGCAGGTTCTTCGCCTGCACCATCAGGTCGTATTCCAGGCACTGCGACTACGGCATCAGAGTCAGCGAGTCGTTTCGCCTCACCTGAGAGCTCGACTCCGAAGCACCTCGGCGCTGACGGCCCCGGCGTCGGCGCAGGGTACTCGCCCTGTCCGGCGCCGGGGATCCTCGAACTAGGCCTTGCGAACGTTCGCGGCCTGGAGACCCTTGGGGCCGCGTGTCACCTCGAACTCCACCTGGTCACCTTCCGCCAGACTCTTGAAGCCCTGCGCGGCGACGGCGCTGAAGTGGACGAAGACGTCCTCGCCACTCTCCTGCGTGATGAAGCCGAAGCCCTTCGCATCGTTGAACCACTTGACTCGACCGTGTGCCATAACTAGAACCTTTCCTTCGGGGCGAACCCCGGTTGTCTCGTATTCCGGTCACCGAAGGTGTTACCCCGCGAAACTCGAGGGCAAACAAAAACGCCGCGCGAACTGGATCCTCGCGCGGCGTGTGTCTCGCTCTTGTCTCTGAGGACGAGCTACCAAACCTTGAGCTAACCAGAACCAGCCCCAGTCTCGCACACGCAGCACCTCAGGTCAATCGATCCGGCCCACAGTGCCATCGGCGGCCGCGATGGATAGTCGTTCAGGCAGCCGGTGAGACGCTCAAGCGCTTCCTCGGGGAGCAGTACCGCTGATCTTCAGTTAGACTGGTCTGCATTCCGACTGACGCTCGGCGTTCTGCGGACTCCGGCGGGATGCCAGCGTGGACGGTCGAAGCGTACAAGGCTAGCGCGACCAGCATGGAGTCTCCAGCCCCCACCGAAGCCCCGCGCCACAAGGCGGTGCTCGTCGGCGTGCAACTTTCAGGCGTCACCGCCGCGGAACAGCAGTCCTCGCTGAAGGAGCTCAAGCGTCTGTGCGAGACGCTCGGCTTCGAGGTCGTCGGCGAGGTGACGCAGAAGCGCAAGAGCCTCGGCGCCACCACGCTGCTCGGCGAGGGCAAGCTCGTGGAGCTGGCCGCCTGGACCGGCGGCACGGGTGTCGTCCCCAAGGGCCCTCCCGGCAAGAAGGGCGAGACCGAACCGCTGGACCTCACGGCGCCGCCAGCGCCCACCGGGGAGCCGCGCGCCACCGTTGTCGTCATCGACCACGAGCTGTCGCCTCGCCAGCTCCGCAACATCGAGCGCGCGACCTCGGCCGCGGAGGTCCTGGATCGCACGGGTGTGATCATCGAGATCTTCCATCGTCACGCGTCGAGCCGACCGGCGCGGCTGCAAGTCGAGATCGCGCGGCTCACCTATGTAGCGCCCCGGTTGCGGGAGACCGGCGGCGGCGAGCGCCAGCGCGGCGGCATCGGGCTGAGGGGCGCGGGGGAGTCCTCCATGGAGCTCGATCGCCGCAAGATCCGCGACCGCATCTCCGAGCTCAAGGCGGAGCTGGCCGCCATCGATGACGAGTCGAAGACGCGACGGGCGAGGCGTCAGGAGGCGCTGCGCGTCGCGCTGGTCGGGTACACCAACGCGGGCAAGTCGTCGCTGATGCGCGCGCTCACCGGCTCGCACGTGTTCGTCGCCGACAAGCTGTTCGCGACCCTCGACACCACCATCCGTGCGCTGTGGCCCGAGAGCCGGCCGCGAATCTTGGTTTCGGACACGGTTGGTTTCATCAAGAAGCTCCCGCACGACCTCGTCGCGAGCTTCCGCTCCACGCTCGACGAGGCGCTCGAAGCGTCACTACTGCTGCAGATCGTCGATGCGGCCGACCCTGTCTTCCGCGCCCAGATGCAGGTCACACGCGAGGTGCTGGAAGAGATCGGCGCCGGCGACGTGCCGTGGATCCTCGTCCTCAATAAGATCGACAAGGTCGCCCAGACCGAGCGGGAGGAGCTGTTGAAGGAGTTCCCGGCCGCGCTGCTCGTCTCAGCCAAGGACCCGGCGGACGTCCGGCACGTGCGGGACGCGATCATCGGTGCCTTCGAGGCGAACATGACCGAGGTCGACCTCGTCGTCCCGTACGACGCGGGCAGCGCGATCGGCGAGGTCCATAAGGTCCACGTGATCTCGGAGTCCTACGAAGAGGACGGCGTGCACTACCGAGTCAGGGCCCCGGAGTCCGCGATCGAGCGGATACGGGCGTTGCTGCGCTAGAGTGCGTGACTCATGCCGCCGATGCGGGTTCCGCCGACAGTCGGCCGGGCTCCGCTTCCCAAGCGCCGAGTGAGCGCCCGACGGTGAAGCGGCCCGGGTCACGAGTCGACCCGGGCCGAAGGGAAGACCCCGCCGAAAGGTTACGGGGGAGTCTGAGGGGGATCTCCCTCCTCGCTAATACATGTCGCCGTGCGGCATTGCCGGCGCGGCCGCCGACTTCTCCTCCGGGATATCCGTGATGAGTGCCTCGGTCGTGAGCAGCAGCGACGCGATCGACGCCGCGTTCTGAAGCGCCACGCGCTCGACCTTCGCCGGGTCGATGATGCCAGCCTGCATCATGTCGACGTACTCCATGCTCTCCGCATCGTAGCCGCGGTTCGGCGCCGTCTCGCTCTTCACCTTCTCGACAATCACGCTGCCTTCGAGGCCCGCGTTCTCGACGATCTGGCGGATGGGCTCCTCGAGCGCCCGCTTGACGATCATGGCGCCCACCTTCTCGTCGCCCTCGGCCTTCACCCGGTCGATAGCCTTGGACGCGCGCAGTAGCGCCACGCCGCCGCCCGGCACGATGCCCTCCTCGACGGCCGCGCGGGTCGCATTCAGCGCGTCCTCGACGCGCGCCTTCTTCTCCTTCATCGCCGTCTCGGTGGCCGCCCCGACCTTGATCACCGCCACGCCGCCGGCCAGCTTCGCCAACCGCTCCTGCAGTTTCTCGCGGTCGTAGTCCGACGTGGTCTCCTCGATCTGGGCGCGGATCTGCTTGATGCGGCCCTCGATCTCCTTCGTCTTGCCGGCGCCCTCGACGATCGTGGTGTTGTCCTTGTCGAGGACCAGCTTCTTGGCCTTTCCGAGGTCCTCGAGCTTGATGTTCTCGAGCTTGATCCCGAGGTCCTCCGTGATCGCCTTGCCGCCGGTCAGAGTGGCGATGTCCTCGAGCATGGCCTTGCGACGGTCGCCGAAGCCCGGCGCCTTGACGGCGGCGCAGTGCAGCGTGCCGCGGAGCTTGTTCACGACCAGGGTCGCCAGCGCCTCGCCCTCGATGTCCTCGGCGATGATGAGGAACGGCTTGCCGGCTCGGGCGACCTGCTCCAGCAGCGGGAGCATGTCCTTCATCACGCTGACCTTCTTCTCGTAGATGAGAACGAACGCATCCTCGAACACGACCTCCATGCGCTCGGCGTCCGTCACGAAGTACGGCGAGAGGTAGCCGCGGTCGAACTGCATGCCCTCGACCAAATCCAGAACCGTGTCGGCCGACTTCGACTCCTCGACCGTGATGACGCCGTCTTTGCCCACCTTCTCCATCGCCTCGGCGATCAGGTTACCGATCGTCTTGTCGTTGTTCGAGGCGATCGTCGCGACCTGGGCGATCTCCTTCTTGTCCTTGGTGGACTTGGAGAGCTTCTTCAGCTCGTCGGTCACCGCTTCCACGGCCGCCTCGATGCCCCGCTTGAGCCCCATCGGGTTGGCGCCGGCGGTGACGTTGCGGAGGCCCTCTCGGAAGATGGCCTGCGCCAGCACGGTGGCGGTGGTCGTGCCGTCACCGGCGATGTCGGAGGTCTTGGACGCCACTTCCTTCAGCATCTGGGCGCCCATATTCTCGTAGGGGTCCTTCAGCTCGATCTCCTTGGCGACGGCGACGCCGTCCTTGGTGATCGTGGGGCTGCCGAACTTCTTGTCGATGACGACGTTGCGGCCCTTCGGCCCCAGCGTGGCCTTCACGGCCGCCGCCATGATGTTGACGCCCCTGAGCAGCGCCGCCCGGGCGTCCTCGTCAAATTTGAGCTGCTTTGGCATGGGTCGCGTTCCTCCTGCTTACTCGAGAATGGCGAGGACGTCGTCCTCGCGCATGATCAGATACTCCTTGTCGTCGATCTTCACCTCGGAGCCGGAGTACTTCCCGAACAGGATCTTGTCCCCGGCCTTCACATCGAGCGGGATCTTCTTGCCCTCGTCGGTGACCTTGCCGTTACCGACGGCGATCACCTTACCCTCTTGAGGCTTCTCCTTGGCCGTGTCCGGGATGATGATCCCACCCTTCTTGACCTCCTTCTCCTCGAGCCGCTCCACCAGAAGCCGATCGTGCAATGGACGAATCTTCATACGCTCCTCCTCCTGCGGTGGACTTCACCTGGGCCACGGTTCACATTCCTAGGCGTGCGTCCAGACCTTTCGCTGGGCGACGATCGCGATGACCGCCCCGGCGAACGCGACGTACACCGTCGGGAAGAGCCCCCCGCCAGCAGAGACGCCCAGCGCCCAGAAGATCCCGCCCCCCACGACACTCCCGACCAGGCCGAGCACCAGATCCCCGATCAGCCCGTACCCTCCATCCTTCATCACGATCTCGGCCAGCCCGCCAGCCAGCAACCCCACGACCACCCACGAGATGAACATTCCGAACTCCATGATCCGTCCTCCTTCTTCGGGGGGCGAGGAGCGTCGGCCGCCGCCTCCCCTTCGCGATTCCGCTTGACTCGATCACGATAGCACTATATAAATTATATATCAAGTATAGTTTTTAACGATGCCAGACCGAGGTTCGGGCGGCCGCGTGGCGAGCCTCGTCGCGGCGGCGGTGAGCGTGTATGCCCTGCCGCCGACGGCGGCGGATTTTGCCGCCTGCAATGCGGACGCGCAAGTCGCCGTGAAGGCGGGCACCGCCAGTCCGACGACAATGGACTATGTGCGCGTGGAGTCAGCCCGGACGGACAGCGCGGCGACGTGGACCACGTGGGTCGGGCCGATCCGCGTGGAGTCCTCGGATCATCTGATGGTAACGCTTTGCGGGGCACTGGGAGCGACGTCGACGCCAATTCCAAGCTTTGTCTGGAGAATGTACTTGAGATTGGGCATCACGCCGATCAGGTCGACTCCGGGGTTGTTCGAAGGCGTGTTGCCGTTCGGTGTCTTGTCCGCGAGGAGCGCTCGCAATTGAGCCGGATCCAAACGGCTGCCGTTCTTGGCCTCTGCGGCACCCTGAACGAGGAGCGCGGCCCCGGCCACGATCGCGGCCGCCGCGGAGGTTCCGCCGAAGCTGGCCGAGTAGAGGTCCTCCCCGGTCCGTTCGACGTCGAAGGTCATGACGTTCTCGGACCAGGCGAAGCAGTCGACGCGGGTTCCGAAGCAACTGCCATCGATGCCCGGGAAGTTGACCTTGCGCTTATAGGGGAAGGCTGACTCGGAGCCGCCGACAATGATCGCGCCCGAGTCCGCGCGGCCGCCGGGCCGCGCCAGTACGAACTGGCCGCTGCTCTGCTGCTTGAACTGGTCCAGATTGTGGTCGCCGTTTCCAGCCGCCTCGATCACGACGATCCCGAGCCCGGTCGCCAGGCGAATCGCCTCATAGTCCGCCAGCGTGGTCTCCATGGGCATTGCTTCCCAGACGTTGCCGTTCACGTCCTGCAGCGAGACGCCGTCATTGGTCGAGCCGAGCTGCACCTCGAGCAGAAGCACACGGCCCACTGGATCCTCCCCGGGCTGCGTGAAGTGGTCGATCGCGGCCATGACGGCGTTTGGACGGTTGACGGTCCCCGCGCTGTCGATCACCTGGCAGGTGTATTTGACCTCCTGGACTCCGTAGGCAATCCCGACGACACCCACGGCGTTGTCCATGGCTGCCACGACACAAAGGACCTGCGCGCCGTGGCGGCGGTCCTTGGGGTCTGGGTTGTTGATGCCGTGCAGCTGAGGCGCGATGTTACGACCGACGATGTCTTCCTGATCGAGCTTCGCCCCACGCTCCAGGTCGACGATCTTCTGATTGAGTCCCGTGCCACCTGGCTGGAGCCAGGCGAACTCGGCATCGATCGCGCCTACCTGCGTCGGGTTGGCGGGCGTCGCCGGCGGCTTGAGGTACCTCTGACCTGCAGCGGACGGATTGATCCCTGACGGCCCTGGCGAGCTGTCCAACGGATCGATGTACGCCTCCTCGATCTGCGGCCACTCTCGCAACGCGGCGGCCAGCGCCTTCGGGTCGACGCCGACCGGCGCATCGATCACGAAGAACGACAGGAGATTCGGGGCACGGTAGTGGCGGTCGCGATCGGTGGCCCGGGAGACGAGCTGCCCGATGCGCTCGGGCGATATCACCGTGAAGAGGCGATTGAGGCGGACACCCTGGAACCGCTGCGCCAGCTCGGTCCACGGTCCGACGCCGAGGCGGACTACGTGTCGCTCCGCGCCGTCTTCGTAGGGGAGGTTGACTGCATCGCGGAACTTCACGACAACCCGCCGCGGAATATTCTTGTTCGGCATGATTCCCTCCGTCGATGTCCGCCCGGGCGTCAACGAATGCGGGCGATACGCCAGGTGATACGGCCGACCTCGAAGCCCTCATAGAGCTGGCTCACGTATACGTCCCAGTCTTCGTCACGGAGCCTCCGCGGTATGCGTACCAGCAGACGGCATCGGGCCCGGGATTTCGCGGGAAACAGCGCGGCCGGGAGCGTGGCGCCCGCATGGCCGATCACCACCTGACCCGTCTGCCGAGCGGTGTCGATGTTCATCAGAGGCACGTGGCCGCTGAACAACGTCAGCGGAAACTCCAACCACACCTGCGCGTCCGGTGGCAGCGTTCCGTCAACGCGCAACTGGAAATACCGCTCGGCATTGTAGGCCCCCGGCGCCGCGAACTCGAACTCGAAGGCGTCTTCGGGG
>Ga0209055_1001669_pt1 | contig 14501 bp, 14 predicted proteins | sample GraSoiAngelo_110_FD_185875 | JGI IMG/M metagenome (GOLD analysis project Ga0209055, IMG submission 185875) | Grasslands soil microbial communities from the Angelo Coastal Reserve, California, USA - 14_0903_12_30cm (SPAdes) (version 2) | ecosystem: Environmental > Terrestrial > Soil > Grasslands ... | reverse complement strand
CATGCCAGGTCGCCAAAATTCCGTTGTGAGGCAAGTACGCACAGGAGCGTTTGCTGGATCGACCCACTGGTTCCAAACAGCGTTGTGATCTTCGAAAAGACGCATGTCAGCGATCCAGACTTGGGCGCTTAGTAGCCGTGATTTGTCGGTTCCGGCGAGCTTGAGAAGCTCATCGACGCGTCGCAGCACTTGAGCGGTCTGCGCTTTGATATCGCCGACAATCGGGTCGGGGGTGACCCCCGCGAAATAGGCGACATTGCCGTGAACGACTGCTTGGCTGATGATCGGCTGACCGCGATTCTCCTCCGTGATCGTTCTAATTTCGTGGCGAGTGATAGACATTGTGCTCCTTTTCTCTTGATTAACTGGTCCAGCGCAGCAAAATGCAGGTACTGTCGCCACTGGCGTTGCCGACATCGAAGGGATTCGGTGGGACGTATCTCCCTTTTTATGGACAGCTACTCGAATGGAAGCATGACGATCGAGCCCGTTGTCTTGCGTGCGGCGATAAAACTGTGCGCAGCTGCAGCCTCCCGAAGCGGAAGGGTTTTGACAACGCTGCTCGCTACCACCCCCTCCGCGACCGCGTCGAACAAGGATTTTGCTGCGGCATCGATTTCGCTTCGGCTCGACATGTAATGGGAAAGCGCGGGACGGGTGATCATGAGCGACCCGCGTGCGCCCAAATCTTCGACAAGACGAATCGGATCAGGAACGCCTGATGCCTGGCCGTAGGCTGCGCACATACCAACGAGCTTCAGGCAGTCGAGCGACCTCTGTAGGGTGTCCTTACCAATCGACTCATAAACAACGTCTACGCCTCTTCCGTCCGTAATCTTGCGGGTGACAGCCACGAAGTCTTCGGTCGAGTAATTGATGACGTGATGACATCCGAGATTTCGGGCGATCTCGGCCTTGGCGTCGGTACTAACTGTGCCGATCACAGTAGCCCCCAGATGGCGTGCCCAAGGGCAAAGGAAATGGCCCATGCCACCAGCCGCTGCGTGGATGAGAACAAAATCTCCCGGCTGCACCCTGTGCGTTCGATGCAGGAGATATTGCGCAGTCATTCCCTTCAGGATTAGTCCCGCCAGTTGGACGTCGTCCAAGGGCAAGTCCTTTGGAACCTTGATCAACTTGTCAGCTGGGTAAAGGCGCTCCTGGCTGTAGGCGCCGAGCGGTGGAAGGAAGGTGCAGATTCGTTCGCCCACGGAGAACCCACTGACGCCAGGACCTAACTCCTCAATCTCGCATACTCCTTCGAAGCCGAGCACAATCGGTGGATCGCCGACGATCATCGGGTGCGGGATCCCGGCTCGATGGTACGTATCTGCGAAATTCACCCCGATTGCCTTGCTGCGAAGACGCACTTGGCCACTTTCGGGAGAACCAACCTTGATCACTTCCCACACGAAGTTGTCGGGTGGGCCTTTTTTGTGTATTACCGCCGCCATTCTCATGACGGGTCCCTCCCAATGCCCTCGACGATGGCGATCTCCAGTTCGCTCGCGCCCTCCTTCCTACGATGCAACGCAGCCTCAAGGTATTCGGGCGATTCGTAGCGAGCGACCGCCTTCTCGAGGCTCGAGAACTCGATGAGAACGAAGCGGCGGAATCTTTCCGGGCCTTCGAGGATCTTGAACCTTCCGCCGCGCGCCACAATTCTTCCGCCGAACTTCTGGAGGATGCTTGGCACGAGGTCGGAGTACTTCTTGTACTGAGTGGGGTTGTTGATCTTCGGGCGCGCGGCCCAATAAGCGACCATTTGAGCTCCATAGACAACCGGTAGCGTTACAGCGCATTCTAGCCGCGAGCTTCATATGTGTCTCGGACGAACAGTTCGGTCTACGCCGAACTGTTTTCGATTGATATCCTTCTGGTATCGACGATACGGTGAAGAATGGTTGAGGCGAAAAATCTCGTAGAAGTGGCCGCTCTCGTGGGTGACACTACGCGAGCAGCGATGCTTCATGCTCTTATGGGCGGACAGGCGCTCACGGCCAAAGAGCTCGCTTACTGGGCCAAGGTCTCTCCTTCGACCGCGAGCGACCACCTGAGCAAGCTGGTCGCCGCGAAGCTCCTGACAGTCACTTGCAGCCGCCGCTTCAGCTATTACCGGATAGCTTCGCCCTCGGTCGCGGCCATGCTCGAGAGCATCAAGGTGGTCGGCGCCGGTGAGGAGCCACACCGGCATATGCCGCGGTCACCAAGCGACGAGGCGCTGCGTTTTGCGCGCAGTTGCTATGACCACTTGGCTGGCAAGGTAGGAGTCGCTGTTACTGATGCACTTGTGGCCATGGGGCACATCGTGCTCACCGATGAAGGAGGAGAGGTCACGCCTTCGGGCGAACCTTTCTTTTCCGCATTCGGGGCCGATCTGACGCCGCGGACTCGGCGGATTTTCTGTCAACCTTGTCTCGACTGGAGTGAGCGTCGTTATCACCTCAAGGGACTCGTCGGAGCTCGGATCCTCGATCGTCTCTTGGAACTCGGATGGCTCAAATCTGTGTCGGCCAGCCGTGCACTCCAACTAACGTCATCTGGAAGGACCGGCTTATCCGAAATGTTCCAGATCGACATCAACAACGAAGGTGTGCAAAGCAGTTGGAATCGGTCGGTTTTGCGACCCACGACGGCTAACAGCTTGTACTAAGCGAAGGTCAAACTTCCCCCCAGGGCTAAAAGAGGAGTACGAACTCCCAAAAAAGCCATCCGGTTTGCTTCCGATCGAAAAGCGGAGATCTTCGCGTTCATCGAAGTAAACCGGGCAGAGCACAGCGTGACGATGATGTGCCGGCTCTACGGGGTGACCAGAGCCGGGTTCTATGCCTGGCGCTCGCGCGAGCGTAGCGAGCGTGAGCGCCAGAACGGGAAGCTGGCCGAACGTATCCGTTCGGTGCATCGCGGCACCGACGGAAGTCCGCGCGTGTACCGGGCGCTTGAGGATGAGGGGGTGCGAGCGAGCGAAACCCGTGTCGCCCCCCCCCAACGGCCCACGTGAGCAGTTCGATGCACTTGCTGATCAGCTCAGGAGCGGCGACAGATAATCCCGTGGCGTTGCTACCTGGCCGCACGAGGCTAGTGACGGTTCCGCTCGTTACTGGATCGCCAACACTAGAAGGCGGCGAGTTCTGGACCGAGCGCAAACGCCTCGTGGAATTGGTCGTGAAGAGTCTGACGGCGGTGTACGCTCGGCCGCTGTGGGGTCGTTTACTATCAACGCGGTGTCCGCCAAAGCGGGCGGCGGAATGAGGGTGCTTTCAGTACTGAGTGACCCTACCAAAGACACTACCTATCATTCACTCCAATCGTAGGACTTAACCATGAGTGTTCTGAACTTGGAAAATGCCAAGTGGCTGATCGCGACGTTGGCAATACCCGCGGCACTTGGCTTAGTAGCTCACCAGTACCAACAATCGCAGGCGGAACGGCAGATCGCCGACGCGCGTTTGCGGTTGTACACGGAGCTGTTGAGCAAGCGTGAGGAAGCAGACACTGCCGTGCGGCGTGGAATCTTCGACAAGGTGCTGGAGAGGTACCTGGCCCCAGGCGACCAGGGACTGCAGGCGAAGCTCGTGGCGCTCGAGCTGTTAGCGACCAACTTTCACGACTCTTTGGATCTGAGTCCTTTGTTTTGGCAGATCGGTCGCGAGCTCGAACGTGCCCCTAAGAATGAACGCACCAGGCTGAGCCACGAGCTCGCGCGCATCGCCGACGGAGTCAAGGATCGGCAGATCTCAGGACTCGAACTCGGCAGTGGTGCTCAGGGACAAGCATCGAAGCTAGTAGGTTTGCGGTTAGACGCATTGACAACCGAGAATGGCAAACCGGACATCGATGCGGACTTCAGTTTTCCTGATCCGGACCCGTTCGCTCCTAGGGGGCGCACGCTGACCCGCCACTTGAAGCTTTGGATCACCGCCCATGATGCCCCTCGACGTCGCGTCTGGGCGATTGTTGACGCGCGTGCGAACCAGGGCGAGAAAGATCAGCGATGGGTATTCTGGATCGAAACGTTCGATTTTCCTATGGTCAACTTCACTCGCGTGTCCCGGTCCGAGCGCTTCACCGTGGTGCTTCAGGAATACGACCCGGAGACCGTTAACGCTAAAGTAAGACTCATCTATTTCCCGAGTGCAAGGGTCGGAGCCAAAGACAAACCGTTCATCGACGATGTCATTTCGGACCTGGTACACGAACGGAAGTAGGCAGATTACTGATACTGGAGGTATAACGGATGCGGCAGCAGTTGCAGCACTTCGCGTTCCGTGAGCATCGGCTCGCCGCCCTTCGTATCATTGTGATAGAAGAACTTGAAGCCAGTGAACGCCACCGGGTGCTGCACGATGTAGTCCTTGTATGAGTCGAACTTGAGCCAGGGGGGACCCCAGCCGTCCATGTGCATCACCACCTGGACCCGTGGCGTCGGCTTGATGTTCTCCGCGTCCGGCATCATATCGGCGCGGAAGCGGTGCACGACAAGAATCTTGGGCGGCAGATTCTTCTCGCGTACCAGCTGATCGAGCACCTGGATGACGTAGTTCACGTCGGTCGACATCATCTGGCCGACTTTCGCGCTCGGACGGATCCCCTTGCGCTTGTAGTGCATGTAGAACTCGGGATCGACTCCGAGATGCACGTCCGGGCGCTCGAGATACCCGAGCAGCGGCGGCAACTCCTGCTGCAGCGTACTGTGGCCCGCCTGGATGTCGACGAAGAGCAGGCCCTGGCGACTCTGCGCCCACCTGTACGCCTGCTCGATCGTGTCCGGACCCTCGCGTAGGCGCCATTTCCCGTCCGGGCCTGCGTATCCCTGCGCCACCACGGCGACGAGGTGAATCGCCGGAATCACCGGCGTCGATGGATCCGCCTTACGCCACATCGCGACGGTGTTGTCGAGCATCGAAAGCATCTCCTGCTCAGGATACTCGCCCAGCACCCCCATCCGTTTCGAGTGCGGGTTGCCGTAGTACGCGACGATCCGATACTGCGGAAGAATCGCACCCGACAGCACGGCGGGTGCCGCCGGCCAGTTCGCCATCGCCTTGCGTCCGGCACGGATTGCCGCGGAGTACGAGATCTCATCGTGGCGGCTGCGCCCTGGATTGAGCCCAACGGTGGCGGTGTCGTTTGCGCCCGCGGACACTCGAGAGGGTGCGACCGGATCGGACGCGCCAGCGCCCTGTGCGCCGTCTGGATTCGTGCCCCGCGTGACTTCGGCGGTGGCGTTCTTCGTCGAATCTGGCCTTGCCACGGTCGCGGCGGGCCTCGCGTCGCAGCCCGCCAGGGCGATCATGCTGGCCGCCAAGAACAACGGAAGCCATCTCGGCATCACGCCATGCGTGCAAGCGTGCGCGATGCTGCGAATGTTGTCCGACACGGATCCAGGTGCTCCGGGGCGTTACGAAGGCGACCGGCGTGGGCGCCGAGTACTCGCTGCCAAGGGAATCAACTGTCAAGACGCTGGGAGCCCTCTTTGCTAGTGGATCTTCGAGGACTCGCCCTTCGACTCGCGCCGGATTTCATCATGGCAGGGTAGGCGGGCATTTCTGATATGAAAAGTCATCTCGACGAAGAAGCGCGAGCGAGCTGATGAGCAACGTACAAAGAAATCACGTACTTGAATTGTGTGAGTTCGATCACCTCCGCCTGAGCCTCGTCAGCCAGCTGTTGGGTGCAGCACCGGCGTGAAGCCGTTGGCGAGCGCCGTCACCGAGGTCGGTGGCGTGAGCACCTCCACGACGCCGGTCTCGGCCCGCGCCTCGGGTCTCGTCCAGCCGTCGAAGGAGAACGTGAGCATGCGGTCGGCGAGCACGAGTCGCGCTTGGCCGTCTGCGCCGATGATCACGGTCCCATCGGGCAGCGACTCGAGGTCGGCTCGCCAGGTTTTGCGGTCGCGGCCGCGGTCGATGCCGCTCCCGCGCTGCAGGCGTTCGGTCGTGAGCCGCCGATCGAGCTCGACGGCACCTAGCGCTGGATCGACGGCGTCGCGATACGAGCGATACATCTCGCGCCGGCACGTCGCACAGGGGCGGTGTCCGGCGGCCAGCGCGACAGCGTCGTCGAGGAAGAAGATCGGCGTCCAGCGGTTGGACCGGGCCAGCGGCACGCGCCAGTCGCGAAACTTCGTCAAGCAGGTGATCCACAAGGTCGAGCTGCGGTGGTGGCGCACGACCTGCTCCCGCTCGTCGACGATGCAGCCGCGGTTGCCCGTGAACAGGCCGCGGGCGCTCACCGCGTGCAGGTCCCCCCACGGATCCACCCGGTTTCGGCGCGGCATCACACCATCATTTCAGGCCGCGACTTCGGGGCATCTCCGCGTCGAGAGCGGCTAGAACAGGAGATCGACCGGCGGCAGACCGAACTCGGAGCGGCCGAACATGGCCGCCGCCTTCTCGAGATTGTTGCCGGCGTGCGCACGGATCGCGTGGACGTCGCGCCAGGCCCGCTGGATCGGATTGTTGAGATAGACGGCGCGGCCGCCGCTGGCCTCGAACACGCGGTCCACCGCCCGCACGGACCGATCGGTCGCCTTCGCGGTATCCCACCGATAGCGCGCCCGCTGGGCGAGCGGAATCTCCGACCCTTCGCGCGCGAGGCGCATCGCCTCGGCGAAGTTCCCGAGCAGCCGGTCGCGCGCCGCGGCCACCTCGGCCGCCGCTTCTGCGAGCGCCAGCTGCGCGAACGGATTCTCGGCGACCCGGCTCTGGTCGCGCGGCGAGATGCGCGTGGTCGTCTGCTCGCGGAACTCCGCGACGGCGCCCAGGGCGACGCCGATCGCGGGCGAGCCGATGCACGCCGGAAAGACGAGCCCGAAGGGCAGCCGATAGAGGGGACCGTCGTTGACCACCGCGCCGGGGTTCGTCAGATAGAACGCGTCGCGATACGAGTGCGTCCGATACTCCGGCACGAAGGCGCCGTCGACCAGCAGATCCTTGCTGCCGGTGCCGCACAACCCGACCGCGTGCCAGGTGTCGTCGATGACGTAGTCGGAACGCGGGACGAGAAACGTGCGCACGTCCGGCGGCGCGCCCTTGTCGAGCGGCGGCACCGCGCCGCCGAGCACGGCCCAGTGGCAGAAGTCGCACCCGCTCGAGAACGGCCAGCGGCCGCGAAGCCGGAATCCGCCGTCCACGCGCTCCACCGCCCCCGTGGGCGCCAGCGACGTCGAGAGCTGGATGCTCGTGTCCTTGCCCCAGACGTCGTCCTGGGCCTCGGGCGCGAAGAGCGCGAGGTGCCAGTTGTGGACGCCGATGACCCCGAGGATCCACGCGCTCGAGCCGCACACGGTGCCGATCTCCATGACGGCCTGGTAGAGCGTGCCCGGATCGAGCTCGAAGCCGCCGTACCGCTTGGGCTGCAGGCAGCGAAAGAGCCCGGCGTCCTGGAAGTCGGCGAAGGTCTCGTCGGGCAGCCTGCGGAGGCGCTCGGCGCGATCGGCCCGCTCACGCAGCGCCGGGAGCAGCGCTCGCACCCGTTGCAGGTACATATCCGGGGTCATGCCGCGGCAATGATCCGGCGGGCTCGGGGCCAGGTCAAGATCCCCCGCCCTCCGCGCGAATTCCGGGCCAAACGCGTGACGGATCGGCCCGGCTCGTCCCTACCCCTTGTGGCCACGGCGCTCACATTTCGGAAGCTTCATCCCGTCTTCGTCGGCGAGGCCGGCCCGATCGGACATCGAAGTGCCCGTGTTCGCCGCGCACGATCTCGCAGCCGGGCGTCATCCGGGGCTCGAGCGGGCTCAGATCGAGCTCCACCGAACCCGATGAGCTGATGCCGTCGTCCGGGCTGTCCAGCCCGTAGATCGTCATGTACCCAGCTGCGCGGCATTTAACGCGGTGATCCGGCTGGTGTTTCAGTAAGTGATGGGCGTTCTATGGCAGCCGGACCTGTTCTCCGCCCGCGGCGAGGTAGCAGTTGACGCCGAATTCCGGACCGGCCGGTGGACGCCGCTCGACGCGCGGTCGTGGGTCGAGGTGGTTCCCGGCTGGCTTGCCGGCGCCAACGAGCTGTTCCAGCGGCTCGCCGAGGCGGTGCCGTGGCAGGCGCACTACCGGTGGCTCTTCCGTCAGCGGTTCCTCGAGCCGCGGCTGACGGCGGAGTATCGCCAGCTCGCCGACGCACCCCACCCTGCGCTGGTCGTCGCCGCCGATGCGCTGTCGGAGCACTACGGGGTGCGATACGACAATCTCTGGCTCAACCTCTACCGAGGCGGCGAGGACAGCACCGGCTGGCATCGCGACCGGTTCTCTTGCCGCCGGCCAGAGTGCATCGTGCCCGTCCTGACGCTGGGGGCCACACGCCGCTTCCTGCTCAAGCCGCGCGCCGGCGGGCCCAGTATCGCCTTCCATCCGTCGGCCGGAGACCTGGTGGTAATGGGCGGTCGTTGCCAGGAGGAGTGGGTCCACTCGGTGCCCAAGGCGCCGGGCACAATGGGCGCACGGATCAGCGTCAACTTCCAGAGCTCTGAGCAGGCGCGCCGCCCGCGGCCCGACGGCGCCACATCCTGATACCGCCTTGATCCGCAGATATGAGCCCTGGAGAGAGCTGAGGACTTGATCGGCGAATCAGCCAGTCGGTCCCGTCTCCATGATTGAGCGGATCTCGCCCACTCTTTTGCCCGCCAGGCCCAGCCGCGCGAGATTCCGTCCCTCCGAACGGAAGTCTCGCCGGAGCATCGTCGAGGTCTGCGTAATGAGACCGTCGATGACCGGCGTCCCCACGCTGGCGGCCCGCCCCAGCTCGGATATGGCGACGAGCCCGCACGGCACGTCCTCGATCACATACTTGTGCTGTAGCGACGGCGGCGTCGGCGTCCACTGATAGGGTCCCGTGGGCTCGTGCGTCAGGCGATGGAAGGTCTCGCGGAGCGAGTCGCCGCCGAGACCGTACGTGTTCAGCAGCCACTGGTGGATGCCGGGCACCTGCGCGCCGTAAGCCCGGGCCACGGCCAGCCGCTCGGCATCGAGTGCCTCCAGCAGCGTGATGAGGCTCGGCGTGTACCCCTCGGCGTAAAACCGATACGCGTTCCCGCTGCCTTCGAGGCGGCCGATGTTTCCCACCATGTTTGCCACATGTAGGGTCGCGTTCATGTTGGTGAGTCCGGTAGTGAGGATGCTCGGCGCGGCCAGAGCTTGAGGAAACGCGGCTCGCAGCGGGCCTAGGACCCTCTCGACACGCGAGGCCGGCAGCGACGCGACCTGCAGGAAGCGTTTCACGATCGTCAGCTTCACGCGCGTGGGCTCGGGCCAGCCGAGCGAGTAGGGATAGTTGTCCATCTCGCTCACGTCGACCGCGGCGCGACAGCCGGCCGCGCGCAGCTCTCGGCGCACGACGAGGGAGCCGCCGGTTCCGCCCTGGATGAGTAGGATCGACTGACCATCGCGGAGCACGCCGGCCAGGCCGTGCGCGACGTCGGCGTGGAAGTGACTGCCGGTGACGATAATGATGACGTCGGCCCCATCCACCGCCGGCGCGAGCTCGAGCGGCGCGAACCCCTTGGCCAGGCCTTCGACGTCGAGCCCACCGCGCTCGCGTACCCTTGCGATGCGCGCCTCATCGCGATCATGCAGGCGGAGGCGATAGCCCAACAGCCCCAGGTTGGCCACGAGCGCGATGCCGCCCAGGCCCGCGCCGATGATCGTCACGGGGGTCGCCTTCGCCGGCCGGTTCACGCGCGGCAGTCTACACCAAGGCCATTGACATCGTTCCGCGACGGGCACTAGCATCCCGGCACGCGGATCGAGGGGAGGTGAGGCTCCGGCGACAGCCGTCAATCACTCCACCAGCAGTGCCACCACGGAGAAGGTATGAGCCTACTCGCGCGATTCGTGCTCATCGTGCTCGCTCTCCTGTCGTTCCTCTCAACGTCGGCGCTCGCCGCGGAATGGCGTGACGTGACCGAGGACCGCCTGCTCAAGGCGGAGGGTGACGCCGCCAACTGGCTCATGTACAACCGCACGTATTCCGGGTGGCGCCACAGTCCGCTGGCGCAGGTCAACGCCGGCAACGTCAAGAAGCTCGTACCGAAGTGGATCTTCGCCGGCGGCACGCTGGGCGATCAGCAAATGACGCCCATCGTGAACGACGGCGTGATGTTCACGACGTCCACGTCGCTCTCGCTCAATCGCGTCCAGGCCGTGAACGCGGCGACCGGCGATCTGCTCTGGAAGCACGATCGCAAGATCCCCGAGGACGTCGGTGCTCTCGTCCGCGTCATTCCGCACAATCGCGGCGTCGCCCTGTACAAAGACAAGGTCATCTTCGGGACGCTGGATGCGTACCTTGTCGCCCTCGACGCGAAGACCGGCAAGCAGGCGTGGGAGACCAAGATCGCCGACTATGCCGACGGCTACTTCATGTCGGGCGCGCCGCTGGTCGCGAAAGGCAAAATCGTCATCGGCATTGCGGGCCCTGGAGAGATGGGGCCGCGTGGCTTCATCGAGGCCTTCGATGCCGACACGGGCAAGAGCCGGTGGCGGTGGTACTCGATTCCAGCCGCCGGCGAGCCGGGCAGCGAGACCTGGCCCGCGGACACGTGGAAGATCGGTGGCGGTGCGGTCTGGCACGCGGGGACCTACGATCCCAGCACGAACCTGCTGTACTTCGGGACCGGCAACCCCGCGCCGTGGATCGCCGACATGCGCAAGGGCGACAACCTCTACACGATGTCCGCTGTCGCCCTCGACCTCGATACCGGCACGCTGAAGTGGCACTTCCAGTATCTGCCGAACGATGCCTGGGACTACGATACGACCGCCGAACATCACGTCATCGACGTGGTGCGCAATGGACAGACGCGCAAGGCGGTCGTTCAGGCCAACAAGCTCGGTTACGTCTACACGCTCGACCGCGTCACTGGGCAGTTCCTGTCCGCGGTGCCGTTCATCAAGTCGCTGAACTGGGGTGGGCCCGATCCCGCGACGGGCAAGGCTCGCGAGAATGCCGGGCGCCGGCCGACGATGGGCGGGCCGCCCGTCGAGGTCTGCCCCTCACTGCTCGGCGGGACGGGCTGGCAGCCCAAGGTCTTCAATCCGACGACCGGCTATCTGTACATTCCGGCAAACGAGTTCTGCATGCGGTACGCCTACGTGGCTGATCTCGCGTACAAGCGCGGTCAGCTCTTTACAGGGGTCACCGCCGAGCACTTCAGCCGGGCTGAGCAGGCCGGCGTCCTGCGCGCGTTCGACGTGAATCAGAACAAGGTCGTCTGGGAATGGTCGAATCGCACCCCGCTCATCAGCCACACGTTGTCCACCGCCGGAAACCTCGTGTTCCAGGGCACGGCGGAGGGAAGAGTCGTGGCGGTGGACGCGAAGGACGGCAAGGAGCTGTGGTCGTTCAATCTCGGCACGCCGCAGTCGGGCGGCATCATCAGCTACGCGGTAGACGGCAAGCAGTACATCGCGGTCGCCGCCGGTGGGACGTTACGCTCGCAGGTCTGGTTCGGGAAGGAGCCGAAGTGGGCGGATGCGGCCCGCGTGAACTACAGCGACATCATCGTCGTATTCGGACTCAGCGACTGATCGCGTTCGCGGCTGCGGTCGCGACCCTCCTGGTCGCGACCGCGAGCGGCGGCGGTGAGATTCGACGGATTCGGCTGTGCGCGGATCCCTCGAATCCGCCGTTCTCGAGTCAGCACCCGACCGAGCCCGGCTTCGAGGTCGAGATCGCGCGCGCGCTCGCGGACGCTGTCGGCGCCGAGCTGAGCGTCCACTGGTTTCCGAGCACGCGCGAGATCGTCGTGCTCCGCCAACTCTACGAAAGCCGCTGCGACCTCCTGATGGGTGTTCCGGTGACCGGCCGCTATACCGACGACAAGCCACGGCTGCTCTTCACCGCGCCCTACTACGTCATGACCCAGGTCGTTGTCGCGCCGATGGTCGGCGGAGTGGCATCGATCGAAGGGCTGCCGGGTAAGCTCGTCGGCGTGCAGGCGATGACGCTCAGCGACCAGCTGGCTTACGAACGTGGCTGGAACCGCAAGGTCTATCTGAAATCGGAGGAGCTCTTCGCCGCACTCGTGAGCAGCGAGGTGGACGCCGTCGTCGTGGAATCGGTGATTGCGGGGCCGTTCTTGAGAAAAAGTCCCGGCTTTCGCCTGCTCGCCGTCAAGGATCCTCAGCGTGAACTGCCGATCGGCGCCGTTGTCCGCAAGACCGATGCGGAGCTCAAGGACGCCGTTGACCGAGCGCTGAAGACCCTGCGCGATAAGACCGTTCCGGACATCCTCTCGCGCTACGGAATCACGCTCGCGCAGACCGCGCCGCCACCAGCGTCCGAGCCGGCGCCGTTGAGCGCGCAGCTGCGCTCGGCGCGATCGACGTATCTGACGCAGTGTTCGCAATGCCACGCCGGCCGCCGCGAATCTGCGGGCGTTCAAGGGCACGGAGGACGACTTCCTGCGCGTCGTTCGCAACGGCCGCCCCGGAACGGCGATGACGCCGTGGAAGGGCCTCATCGACGACGATGACATCCGCAACATCGCGCGTTACATCAAGGGGCTGTAGATAGAGAGGACTATTTGAGCTGCGGGATGACGTATTCGTTGATCAGCCGTAGATTTTCCAACTGCAGCGCGTAAGGAATCTGGCGCCCGTAGTTGACCTCATACAGAATCTGGGTCAGGTCGAGCTCCTCGCGTAGCTGTTGGAGTCGATCGACCACGGCGTCGGGTGTTCCGTAGACCACCTTGTCCCTCAGCCACTCCTCGTAACTCATGCCTCGTACGCGGTCGGCCTGAGCGCTCCTGTCCCGGGGGGGCAGAACGGCGAAGAGGGACGGGAGGGCGGCCGTGCTGAGAACGGAGGTTCCGTCACCCAGGCCTTTATCGCGTCTACGCTCTCCTGCACGAACGGATAATTTTCGTGCCAATCTGGGAAAACGCGTTCCTTCGGGGTGTCGGACCACGCGTTGAGGAATCCGGGCTCGCGCTGATTCCGTTGTTCCCGTACTCAGCGCCGTCGGAGGAGGTGCGACTGAAGCGGCCGTGAATGCACGTTTGCGCCGCAGAAGGATGCCGCCGACACCTCGCTCGCGTTCGTTGAGGTCTGCTACACTCCCGCCAACCATCCCCAACTCGACGAGGTTCCTATGCGGCGGATCGGGCTCGCGGTCGCGCTCGTTGTCGGCCTCGCCCTTGGTGCTCTTGTCATCGGCGAAGCACAGCAACGTGGGAAAGCGCCTCGGATTGCGTTTCTGGCCGGAGGCTCCCGTTCGGGCGATGCGCTTCTCCTCGACGCGTTCTGGCAGCGCATGAAGGAGCTCGGCTATATCGAAGGACAGAACATTTCTGTCGAGTACCGCTTTGCGGAGGGCGCCGTTGAGCGCCTCCCTATTCTCGCAGCCGAAGTGGTACGCCTGAATGTAGACGTCATCGTGGCCCCGGGCTCAGGCGCCGCGGCCGCCAAGAAGGCAACCAGTAGCATCCCGATTGTGTTGACGTATGGCGACCCCATCGCTCAAGGGCTGGCGGCGAGTCTGGCGCATCCCGGCGGGAACGTGACGGGGTTGTCTGGCTTCATCTCCGAGCTCGGCGGAAAACAGCTGGAACTCCTGACGGAAACGTTTCCACATCTCTCGCGGGTTGCTGTCATCAGCTGGGCCGACTTTGCGCCGAACGAACTGTGGTTGAAAGAAATGAAGGTCGCGGCCGAGAAGCTGCGTGTGACACTCCAGCTTCTTGAGCTGCGCGGTGCCGATGATGTGGAGCCGGCACTCTCAGCTATCAAAGCCGGGCATGCCCACGCGCTGATCACGCTGCGGAATCCCCTCTCTGCGACGCACAGGATACGGATCGTGCAGTTTGCGGCCAGGGGCCGGCTGCCTGCCATCTATCCAGACCGCGAGTTCGCGGAGATCGGTGGCCTCATGTCGTATGGCGTGGACGTCGCTGACCTGTGGGGCCGTGCCGCTGTCTATGTGGACAAGATCTTGAAGGGCGCGAAGCCGGCAGACATGCCCATTGAGCAGCCCACCAAGTTACAGTTGATCGTCAACCTGAAGGCCGCGAAAGCACTCGGGCTCAAGATTCCGCAGTCCATCCTTGTGCGAGCCAACGAGATCATCCAGTAGCATGCTCGACTCAGGCGGCTGGCTCCTCTGGGCATGAACATAACTATGAGCGCACGTGGTCTGTCCCGGGGGGACAGAACGGCGAAGAGGGACGGGAGGGCGGCCGTGCTGAGAACGGAGGTTCCGTCACCCAGGCCTTTATCGCGTCTACTCCGCTACGAGGAAGCTGCCCGCCGCGCGATCTCAGCCCGGCGGTGAGCACCGGCGAGCCAAGACTGGTCGTGGTTGCTCCCCGACTGCGACGTGATTCAGTGGCCACCGGCGTGGTCGCTGGAGCGCGCACCAAGTACAGACATGTGATAGTCTGTGTCTGTACATCCTGATTGGGAGGCGATGAATGACGACCGGCACGAGTCGCACCAGACGGGCGCGGGTTCGGCGGAAGAACTACCGGATCGACGTGGCGCAGCTCGAGCGAAGCCGGCGCA
>Ga0209055_1001668_pt1 | contig 14508 bp, 13 predicted proteins | sample GraSoiAngelo_110_FD_185875 | JGI IMG/M metagenome (GOLD analysis project Ga0209055, IMG submission 185875) | Grasslands soil microbial communities from the Angelo Coastal Reserve, California, USA - 14_0903_12_30cm (SPAdes) (version 2) | ecosystem: Environmental > Terrestrial > Soil > Grasslands ... | reverse complement strand
CGCTTGTACACTTCGGTGGCAAAAGGCAGCGCGTCCAACTGCTCGGTGTGCAACTGCGGCCGCGTCGGCGTGTGCATCACCTTGCCGTCTTCGCGATAACTGATCCCCAGAATCTCCGCCAGCGGCCGGCCCTGCGCGAATTCCACCACCGCGTGGTCAAACTCACCGCGCACCACGAAATCAATGTCCTCGCTGGCCATCAGGCTCTGGTCCGGGAGGTTCTGCACGTGCGGCCCGACAAACGCGATTTTCAGATCGGGCTTGCGCTCTTTCATCTTGCGGATCAGCAGGAGGTCGTTGTGGAATCCGACCGTCGAAGTGAACAGCACGACAAAGTCATAATCGGTTGCGATCTCGATGGTCTGCGCTGGCGTGATCTTGTGGGGGCAGGCGTCGAGCAGCCGGCTTCCGGGCAGCATACCCGCCGCATAAGTAAGCCACACCGGATACCAGTAGGATTCGATCTCGCGCGTCACCGGCCAGCGCGAACTCGCCCCGCCGTCAAAATTCGCGAAGCTCGGCGGATTCAACAGCAGGGCCTTCATCACATCAGGCATACGAATCCCCCCTCGATTCCTGGCTCTATATACGCTAAGAAGCTTCCGCCTACAAATAAGTATTCTACCCGAAACCGTTGCCCTGCCAAAGGCAAAGCTTGCGACGACCTTGCTCCGGAGTCGCTGGCCTTCATCCCGAGGTTCCGAACCCGGGCCCGAGCCCGGACAGCAACCGGCGCAGCCTTATCGAAATACACTCGCCAACTGGCCGGTGGAGCGGAGCAGCTCGAGCTGGGCCTGCTGGCGTTCGTAGTCGGCGTCGAGGAACGCCAGCCGCCTGTTGGTTTCCTCCAGGCGAGCTTTTTCCACGTCGCGCAGGCCGGCGCGTCCCTCCTGGAATTGCGACTGGACCACGCGGAGATTCTCCTGCGCCATTTGCAGCTCCAGGCGAGCCACCTCGCGAGCCATCTCCAGTTCCCGCGCCTGGCGCGACTGCTGGCGGACTTCGATTTCCAGGTCCTTGCGTTTGGTCTTCAATTCTAGTTCCGCGGCGTTCAGATCGGTCTGCGCCAGCGCCACCGCCGCGGAGGTACGAGCGCTGAACAGGGGAATCTTCACGTCCAGGCCGATATTGAAGTTGTTCCGGCGAAACGTTCGGAAGAATTGGTCAAAGTTGTTGAAGCGCGCCAGAAGAGCGTACTGGCTGACTAGGTCCACCGTCGGGAAGTAGCCGATACGCTCTCCCCTCAGGCGATGTTCGCGCGCCCGTCGTTCGGCCTCGGTCCGCTTGATCGAGGAATTCTCGGCCAGGGCCATAGCCACCAGCTCGCGGACGGGCTGGTCGGCACTCGCCGGCAGCTCCTCCGGCGCCACTTCCAGGCGCCGGTTCGTGGGCAGCCTCAGCAAGCCGCGCAATTCTCCTTCGAGGGCCTCTTCCCGGCCCTCCAGGTGCACAATGCGCTGCTCGATCCGCGCCGCGGTGAGCTGCGCGCGGGTGACCTCAATGGGTAGTTCGACCCCGGCGCCCAGCCGCTCCCGGGTGATGTCCACAATCCTCTGCGCGCTCTCCCGTTCTTGCCGCAGCAGATCCAGCGAGCGCCGAACCTTGGCCAGCTCCAGACATGCCGAGGCAGCGCGCACGATCACCGCGTCCCGCGTGCTCTCAAAGGCCAGCCTTTGGCCCTCTGCGCGCTCCTCCGCCGCGCGAAACTCGCCACGCAAGGGCCCGTTGAATATGGTTTGGACGTAAGTCAGGTTGAAAATCGAGGGCGGTCCGGCAATCCCTTGCGGGTATCCACGAGTGTAACCGATCCCCGAGCCGGTGTAGAAATTGGGAAGGAACAGCGCACGGTTCACGTTCGCCGTCTTCTCCGCCACGTTCGACTGCACGCGGGCCAACGCCAGCTCGCGGCTGTTTTGCAACGCCAAAACCACTGCCCGCTTCAGGGTAAGGATTTCGGTGTCTGAAGTTCCCTGAGCAAACCCGCCCGTCGCCGAGGCCAGCAGCAGTATGCCAGTGAAGATAAGAATCTTCCTCTGCTTCGTTTTCATAAAGCTTCTTCCCTTCCGCCGCGTCGGGCGGAACCTTCGATTGTAGCCGAACCTCCACCCCAGCCGCCACTACAGGGTTGGATTCCTCCATCGCCAGAGTTACTGGGATGCCCCCTCCCGACAGATGGTGTTGCCAAAAGGGTGGTAAACGATGTATTTAGTTGTGCGTTTAGGGTCGGGCCGGCTCGAAGCATGTCTGGCGGAATCCGGCGCTCCTGAAATGTCGGGGCAGCCTTGGCGTTCCGCTTTCAACAGGAATTTCTTAGACGCTTGGAGGATAAGAAGGAACCAATGATGCCCTGGAGTGCCCTCTATCTGCTAGCCGCACAAGTTCACGACATGCACGCTGGACACGGGATGTACCCGCCGGATGCCTTCTCGCTGTTCAACCATCACTTGGCCGGTGTGCTGGTTATTGTGTTGGCAGTTTTCACGGCGCTGGAAGGGTCGCCGCTCGGAAAGCAACACCCCTGGCTGAAATATCTGTGGCCACTCCCTCTGTTCGTGGAGGCCACCAACGTCGTCCTCCGCGGGGATAGCGAATTGAAATGGCCGCTCCGGCTGGCAACCATCATGCCCGATGCGGAGGCGGTGCAGCACAAGATTTTCGCCTTGCTGACGTTCGGCATCGCTTTCATCGAGCTGTTCCGGCGCACCGGGCATCTGACTCATCCCGGGTGGCGCTATGTCTTCTATGGCTTGATGTTCGGAGGCGGGGTTTTTCTGCTGTTTCACAGCGGGCATCATACGGCCGTGATTCACCGCCAGCACCTCTGGATGGGCACGTGGTGCATCGCTGCCGCGACAACTAAAGTCCTGGGAGACCTGAAGAGCGGACTGGCCTGGCTGCGGCTCTATATTCTACCCGTCTTCATTCTTGCCTTGGGCCTGCAACTGGCCTTCTACGTCGAATAGCCCGCTGGACACACCTCCCACGGAGGCAGAGGAAGGTTGGAGCGCAGGTGCGGCGCACCGTAAATTCAACGAGAGGGAACCAGCAAGACACGATCGGAGGATTCGATTCATGTACCTGCTAATGCTCTTCCTGCAAGCCGAGCACATGCACCAACACGGGGGAAATGAGGCGTTCGTGCCGGACCCGGTGTCGATCTTCGATCACCACCTGGCTGGGGTCTTGCTCATCCTGATGGGAATCTTCGCCTTTCTGGAGCACACCAGCCTCGCCTGGCGGCACAACTGGATGAAGTATCTCTACCCCCTACCCCTGCTCGGCCTGGGCCTGTTCTTGTTTTTCTTTCGCGACCCGGAGCCCTGGTTTCAGTGGCTGCTTAACGGCGAGTTCGACAAGACCGAAGTACAGCATAAATTCTTTGAAACCATTGCGGTCCTGGTGGGATTGATCGAGCTCTTGCGGCGGACCAAATGGCTGCGCCAGCCGGCATGGCCGCAAGTGCTAAACGTTTTGATGCTCGGGGGCGCCTTCTTTTTGCTTTTCCACACTGGGCAACACTCGGCCATCATTCACTTGCAGCACCGCTGGATGGGCATCGTGGCCATCACGATGGCGGCGTCCAAAATCCTCTCTGATGTGGGCTGGGGCGGTCGCTGGCTGGGGCGATATGCCGTACCGGCGCTAATGCTCATTTTTGGGCTGCAGTTCGCTTTCTACATCGAGCGTTAGCGCCAAGCTTGCAGCTCTCAGCATCACCCTCGCATTGAGCTCTCAGCTCAGTGCTGAGCACTCAGCCGTCAGCAGTTCAATCCCTTGTGGTCCGGAGTCCCGATGCAGGCTTCACTCGTACCGCAGCGATTCAGTTGGCTGCAGCCTGGCAGCCCGATTGGCCGGCAGAAAGCCAAAGAAGATTCCGGTCAAACTCGACACCAAAAAAGCCACCACCACCGAAAGCCAGGAAACCGGGACGCGCAGGTTGCCCGGGAGCAGTTGCTGGACCAGCACGGGGATGCTCACGCCGATTAGGATGCCTCCCACAGCGCCAGTCCCGCTGATCAGGAACGCCTCGAGTAGGAATTGATTCAGGATTTCGCTGCGGCGCGCCCCGATGGCCTTGCGGATCCCGATCTCGCGCGTTCGCTCGGTCACTGTGACGAGCATGATGTTCATGATGCCGATGCCGCTGATCAACAACGCGATGAAGGCGATAAACAGCAGCACCATTGTGAGTGCTTGGGAGATCTTTCTCGCCGCATCCAGGATCCCGCTGAGCGTGGACACATCATAGAGCGCCCCAGCAGGATGACGGCTCTTCAGCAGGAGCTCCAACTGCCGCGCGACGGAGGGTACGCTTTCGGGCGTGCGCGCCGAAGCGTAGAGCACGCGTACGATGTCGTCCCCGGTGTAGTACTTCATCAGGGAGAAGGGAATGATGGCGGACTCCTTCTGAATCTCGGAAAGCCCGAAGGTGGCCACGCGCTCCTTGAAAACCCCGATGACGGTGAAACTGAGCTCGCTGATGCGGATTGGTTTGCCGATGGGATTCTCGTAAGGATAGACGCGATCGGCAAGCTCTTTAGTGATCAGGCAAACTTTGCTCCGCGATAGCATGTCGTCGGCGTCGAAGTATCGGCCGCGCAGGACGATCAGATTACGAATGGCCTGAAAACCCTGGCTGACCCCCACTAGGGTCACCGGATATTCGATCCCGCCGATTACCACCGTCATGTGGATTTCCCGTGTGGCGGCGACTTCCGCCACCTGCGGGATCCCCACTTTTACGGCTTGCAGGTCGTCTAGATTGAGTTCGTAGCTGAGCGCTCTGGGCTGCTGTCCCGTGCGCGCATATTCAGCCCAGACCAGGTTGGAGCCCACGCTCTCGATCTGCCCAATGATGTACTTCTTGCCCGTCAGCGCCACCGTCACCACGAGCACGATGCATGCGCTGCCGATCACCACGCCCAGCATGGTGAGCAGAGCGCGGACCTTGTTGGACCGCAGGGCATCCAAGGCGACGAAAAAGGTCTCGCGGCTGAGCTTGGCAAGCAAGGTTGCGCTCCTCTTTGAAACTATAACAACCCGGGGAGAAGAAATCCCGAACAAACTGGAAGCCAGCTTAAGATTGGTAAGACCTGTGTCTCCGGGCTGAAGCTCTCGGATGTGGCCGGTGTCCGATCCTCGCCCCGCCACGGCGGGCGTGCCCTGATGAATCCTGCGTCTCCCCAGCGCCTCTCGAACCGCCGACGTACAAACGGCTGGTACCACGCCGCGTTTGACGCCACCTCCCGCCGAGGATAGATTGAGCATCCCGAAGCGTTTGGCCGCATGACCACGAAGATCACAGCGCGCGACCTGCTGCTATTACTGGTGCTCACCGCGGCGGGCGTGCTCCTCCACGGCTACCATCTGGGCCATCAGGATGGCGCCATTTATCTGCCAGCCATCAAGAAGAATCTGAACCCGGCGCTGTACCCATATGATTCGGCGTTTTTTCTGTCGCAGACTCGCTGGATGCTGTTTGGCGAATTGGTGGCCTTCTCGGTGCGCCTCACCCGAGTGCAGCTTGATCTGGCCGTCTTTCTGTGGCACCTGCTCGCCATCTTTGTGGTATTGCTGGCCAGCCTGCAAATGTCGCGCCGCATTTTTGCCGCGCCCGCGGCGCAGTGGGGCGCTGTTCTAACCGTGTGGGCAGCGCGCCTTTTGCCGGTAGCTGGCACGCAGCTGCAGCTGATGGACCGCTACCTCCATCCCCGCGACTTGGCCACCGCGGCCCTGCTGCTAGCCTTCGTCGCGATCCTCGACCGAAGTCTTGCTGCGTTAGGCTGGATTGCAGCCGCCGCGGTCATCCATCCGACGATGGCCCTGTTTGGTGCGTTCCATCTTGCCATCCAGCGGTTTGGCGCGTGGAAGTTGCTTGCCATGGCGCCGCTCATTCCTTTGTTCGCATTCGGCGCCCCTCGCGGGCCGGTTGCAAACGACGCCTGGCGCGAAGTGTTGTCCACCCGACCATATCTCTTTCCGCTGCGCTGGCACTGGTACGAATGGCTGGGTGTCATTGCGCCGCTCGCGATTCTGACTTGGTTCGCGCGGTTCGGTAGGACAGGCGTTCCTGTCTGCCCGCTGGTCAATCAAGTCAGCCGCCGGGCCGTGCTTGCCGGCGTGCTGGGAGTCGCCGGGGCGATTCTGATCACCACAGTGCCGGCGTTCGAGCGTTTCATCCCCACCGAACCTATGCGCACGCTCTACTTTGTCTATTTTCTGCTCGTGTTTCTGGGCGGTGGCTTGCTGGGCGAGCGCGTCCTGCGCAACCACCCCGTGCGCTGGCTGCTGTTTCTGGCGCCGCTCTGTCTGGTATTCTTTTTCTCTCACCGGTTGAGCTACCCCTCCAGCCCCCACATCGAGTGGCCGGGCCGCGTTCCGAAAAACGCCTGGGTCGAAGCGTTTGATTGGATTCGTCGCAACACGCCGCAGGAAGCACTGTGCGCGCTTGACCCGCTTCATATGGCGCGACCTGGCGAAGATTCGCACGGCTTTCGCGCCTTCGCTGAGCGCAGCATGCTCGCCGATTGGGTCAAGGACCGCGCCGTTTCCGCGCTCGCGCCTGAGCTGGCCCCCACCTGGCGCGAACAGGTCCGCGATCTTGGCGTATCGGAAATTCGGGCGGGAGCCACACTCGATCGCTGGCGCGACTTCGGCCCGGACGATTTCCGCCGCCTGCAAAAAAAGTATGGCATCAGTTGGGTTGTGTTGGAGCGACCCACGGCGGCCGGCGCGGCCCTTGCGTCTCGGAGGGATCCGCGGGAACTTCCCTGTCCCTACGCGAACAGCGTGGTCATGGTTTGTCGCGTCGAATGAGCGCTCCTCGCAACAGCCGGGCTCTGGTGCGAGTCCGCGACGGCCTCGCGTTTCGGGTACTGAATTTTGTATAGAGCGCGCAGCACGACCAACGCGGGTTACACCGCAACGTATGCTGCCCTTGCCATGATTCGCTCGAAACTTCCATTTCCTGCGGAACACGTCGTAGAGGACCGCGATCTACGGGCGAGCGGCAGCCCTGCGCCACGCCGGAACTTTGTGGTCCGCATCCTGATCCCGAGTCTGCTGTGCCTCCTCTACGGGGCGCAATGCGCTTGGTTCATCGGCACGCAGTCAATGACGGCTGACGAGCCGGAGCACATTGCCGCGGGGCTTGACGCATGGCGTCATGGCGAGTTCAGGAGCTGGGACGATCAGCCGCCGTTAGCGCGGCTCCTGTTTGCACTCCCGCTGCTCGACACGAACTGGCGATTTGAAACGGTTGCCGGAGAGATCGAGCCCATCCGGCCTGGCCCGGAAAGCTGGGCCTGGCGGGCGCGCCCCGTCAATGTCCTGCTGGGCTTTCTGCTTGCCGGCCTGCTGTGGACAACTGCGCGCCGCCGGTTCTCGGCTGGGGCCGCGAATTTCGCCCTGGCTCTATTCGTCTTTTCTCCCGCGCTGATCGCTCATTTCTCCGTGGCCGCAATCGATGGCGTCGCAACGCTGCTGATTTTCGCTACGGCGCTGCAAGTCGCTCGCTGGCGTCGCCAGCCATCCTTCGCGGAGACCCTTCTGCTGGGGCTGGTTCTGGGCGGGCTGCTGCTGGCAAAGTTCCACACGCTCCCATTATTTGCGCTGGCCATGGGAGTAGTTCTGCTCCACAAGCCTCACGCCTCTCTGCTGAAGCCCTGGGCCTGGAACTGGCGGGCCATGGTGATAGTGTTCGCAAGCGCCTTTTTCACCGTCTGGGCCGGTTACTTCTTCCATGTTTCCAGGGTGACGTTTCAGCCAGGGCAGGTGACCGCGACGTTTTCAGGCTACAGCCCCCCGTTGGTGCAGCACTTACCGGTGAGCTTCCATGCGAAAGTTTATATCCCCGCCTGCGAATACCTGACGGGTTTCGGCAATGTCGTGCACCATAGTTGGGTCCGCGGGCATCGGAGCTTCTTTCTGGGCGAAGTTTCCCAGCGGGGCGGGTGGAAGCTCTATTTCCCGGTCGTGATTCTGCTGAAATGGCCGACGACGGTTCTGCTGCTCGCGGCGGCGATGCTGGCGCTTACGGCGCGGCGACGCCTCATCTGGCCGGCGGATTTCCGAGTGCTCATGTTATTCCCGGCCGTTTTTTTCTTCTTCGCGGTTTTTTCGCGCATCAACATTGGCGACCGGCACATCCTCCCCATCTATCCCTTTGTCTTGCTGGCGTGCGCCGCGCTCTGGGAGTATGCGCGACGTCAACGAGCCCTGCAGGCGCTGTTGCTCGCTGCCGTGCTGGCGCAAGCCGCGGACTGCCTGCGCTACGCCCCAGACTATCTCTCCTATTTCAATGTCTTCGTTAGGCCCGAGCGGAGCTACATGCTGCTTTCCGACAGCAACCTCGACTGGGGACAGGGGCTGATTGCGTTGCGCCGCTACGAGCAGCAACATCCGGGCGAGGAATTGCACCTCGCCTACTTCGGTCGCGTGCGTCCTTCGCTGTACGGCATCCGGGCGGCGCCTCTGGAAGAGACCGATCGCGTCACCGGGACCGTAGTGGTCAGCGCGACGCACCTCACCGGCCAATACCTTCGCAATCCTTCGAGCTATCACTGGGTGCTGCAATACCCGCGCAAGATTATCCTCAACCACACCCTGCACGTCTTCGACGTTCCGCGTGAGCCTCACCCGCACCAGCAATCCGAGCTGGGCAGTGGGAAGATGTAGGCGGCACGGCTCAACCAAGTTGGCGCAGGACACCAGACTTCACTGCGCCATCTGTGCCGGGGTGAAGGCCCCACAGGGGATCACATCATGGATCGGAAGATCGGTTACTTCGAGACGCGGCGTAGGGCCTCGCGTGCCCCTTTGCTGCGGGGGTCGATTTCCAGCGCGACGCGATACTGATCAGCCGCAGCCTGGCGCCGGCCCTGTTGCTCGTAGAGGCGCCCCAGCCACTCCCGCGCCGCGGCGTGCGAGGGAAGATCGCTGTGCCGCGGGACACTGCTCAGGTAATTCTTCAACAACTGCTCGGCTTCGTTCAGGCGGTTTCCGGCTAGTACGCGCACCACGCCGCGATAATATCCGAGCCGGCGGTCAGAGGCATCGACGCGGGCGGCGGCCTCGACAGCTTCTTCCATCCGCACTGCGTCATTGCGGCGACGGTAGAAGTCCGCGACTTCGATATACGGCCCGATGCGCGTGGGCTTGGCCTCGAGCACCTGGCGACACTCCGCCTCAGCCTGCTCGGGTTTCCCTTTGTGCATTAAGAAATCAGCGCGCGCTAGATGAGCTTCAACCGCATCAACGGTTTCGAGTTGCTGGATCTGTCGCCGAGCCTTATCTTCGCCCCCGCCGACGATCCCCGGCGCGCGGAAGTAAAACTCAATCAAATCTCGCTGCGCATGCAGATTGGCAGGATCCAACCGCACCGCCTCTTCGAACTCGCGCCGGGACTTTCGCGCCGAGGAAAGCGCGGAGAACCCACCGGCCTGCTCCGCCTTCCGACCGTAAGCCCGCCCGAGCCACAAACGGTACTCGGAATTGTTTGGCTCCAGCTCGACCGACTTTTCGGCGCTGGCTGCGGCGAGATCAAATTGCCGCAGCTCAAAGTAACATCGGGCCAGCCAGTAGTGCAGCGGGGCGTCTTGCGCCTTCTTTCCCCGAGCGGCATTGAGGACGTTCGCAGCCTGCTGGTAATTGCCAGCGTCAAACAGCCGGCTGGCGTCGGCCAGGAGAGCATTAGTGTCAGCCAGGGCAGCCGGCCCCAGCAGAACGCCCAGCGATGCCGTCACCAACACCAGCGCCACTGTGCGCCCAGCCCGCGCGCGCTTCCGCACTCCCGAGCGGCGTGCGGATGGACTCTCGCGTGTTTGCGGGGCAGCCATCATCCTCCCCGCACCACGCGGACACCCAAGCCATCGCGCAATTCCACGTCGCCGGGCAGCGCCAACACTTCGCCTTCGCGCAGGCCTTCCAGCACCTCATAGTCGGTAGCGCTGGCGATACCCACCTTGATTTCGCGCTTCTGCAACCGGGAGCGCTCCACGCCCAGTCGCGGCTCGTCGACAACGAAGACGAACCGGCGCAATCCCTCAATGCGGACTGCGCCGCGCGGCACGGCTAGAGCATTGCGGCGCTCGTGCAAGTGGATGGTGACGTTCACGTTGATGTTGGGGAGCAGCTCGAGCTTCTCGTTGTCCACCGAGCAGATCAACTCGCCTACGCTGCGCGTCCCCCGCGCCACCACCTGTTTCGGGATAATCTCGGTGCGCCCGGTCCAGGTCCGATTGGGCAAGGCGTCCCAGGTGATCTCGACGCTTTGGTTGGGCCCGAGCGAGCCCAGCTCGGGCTCGTCGATGAAGGCGCGCACACGCACACGGCGCAGGTCGGCGAGTTCGGCGAGCAGTTTGCCGACCTCGACAAAGTCGTGGGCGTGTACCGGCAACGAATAAAGGGTGCCATCGATGGGCGCAGTGACCTCAGCGGAGCGGACCTTTTCCTCCAGCGCATGGACCTCGCTGCGCGCCTTCTCGAGGCGGAAGGTTGCTCGCTCAACCTCGAGCTGGGCTCGCCGGGTGAAGTCTTGCTTGGTCTTCTGGAGTCGCTGCCATTCTGCGTCCGCGCGAGCGAGCGCGATCTGGTTCTGATCGAGTTCCTCTCTTGTGGCGGCCTGCTTGGCTACCAGGTTCTCGAGGGCCTCGCGCTCGTGTCGCAGTCGGTCGCGGTCCACCTCGGCTTTGCGCAGGTCGCTCTCGAGCTGCGCCACTTCGTCGGCCCGGCCCCCGGCTCGCGCGGCCCGCAGGTCTTCCTGTGCGGACACCAATTCCTCCCGTGTGCGGGCCAGATCGGCCCGCGCCCCGGAGGCATTTAGCGTCATCAGTAACTGCCCGCTCTTCACCGCTTGCCCTTCGACCGCCAGAATTTTTTCGACAAATGTCGCGAGCTGTGCCCGCAGCGCATAGGGCGTAATCGGTTCCACCTTACCGTTGCTGAAAATCGAGGCAGTCAAGTTCTCGCGGACGGCGTGGACCACGGCGACCTTCGGTACCGGCGGGCGGCCGCTCAACATCACCAGCACAACTACCAGGACCACCGCCAGCCCCAGCAGCATCCACATCCTTCTGCTCAGCTTCCAATCCATCTTCGCCCCTTGCTCTGGCAGTTCCCCCTATCCGGAATGAAACTGCGGGCGTTCCAAAATGCCCCCACGCTAAGCTCGTTCATCCGTTGGCCGTGGAACGAAAGGAGAAAGCTTTTCATTCTAGCAAACGGTTGAAGTCCTTGCATATGGCGCCTCCTAAGCCCTGAGCAAAGTAGTACTGCAATAGGGGATGCTATACTCTGATTCGGGGATGCCGCAGGCGTTGCGAGGGGCCGGATCTCGCTTGGCTTCCCTTCCCAGTCCCGAAGCTTCGGGATCCTGGATTCATCGCCGACATGCCCAGAGTATTCGTTATTTCAGAGGATTGGAGCTTGCGCGCCCTGGTTCGGGCCGAACTGCTGCATGCGGGCGTCCATGCACTGGGGATGGACTCGGTGGGCGATCTTGCAGTAGCACTAGCGCGGGGAGACACTCCCTCCGCAATTGTGCTGGACGCGGCCGCCATTGAGCGGGCCACCGGTCCCACCCGTGCCGCCCTGGCCAAGCTAGCCAGAAGAGTGCCGATAGTTCTCGTGGCCTCCCGCTCGGAAATTTCTGGCAAACCCGCGACGCCCCTCGAGGGTGTGGCGGCTGTGCTGGTCCGGCCGGTGACTGTGGGCGAGATCGTCGCGCGTGTCCTCGGACTTCTGCGAGGGCAGGCAGCGTAGTGCCCGTTCCAACTATTTGAGGCGACACCAGGCCGGCCGCTTGTTATGGGCATTAGTCAGGGAATTAGTAGCCAAGCCACATTGGAACGGTACTAACCGATGTCAGACTCAACTCCAGCGGATCCTCCGGCCTCACCCTCTCCCCAGGCAACTACGTCGTCCGAGCCACACGCCACGCCGGTTTCGCTGGAAGCACCCGAATCGTCCGCCCTGCGCATGCCGCTGGACTTACTGCTCGCGCCGGGGCACGGATGGTTCCGCGCGCTGCGGCACCCGGAGTTCAGGCTGTTCTGGACGGGTAATTTCATCTCGAATATCGGCTCGTGGATGCAGAACGTGGCCCAGGGATGGCTGGTGCTGCAACTCACCAACTCGCCCCTTTGGTTGGGCCTGGTGGGATTCGCGCAACAGGTGCCCGCGCTGGTGTTCTCGCTCCTGGGCGGCGTGATCGCCGACCGCGCCTCGCGGCGCCGGCTGCTGATGGTCACCCAGACCACCATGATGCTTCTGGCGGTGTTGCTGGCTGTGCTGACGCATCTGCAACGCATTACCGTGCAGCAGATTGTGCTGATCGCCGTGCTGGCCGGCACGACCACCGCGCTCAACGCCCCAACCTATCAATCGGCCATCCGCGACCTGGCGCCGCGGGAAGACCTCCTGAACGCCATCGCACTGAATTCGATCCAGTTCAATGCCTCGCGCGTGCTGGGGCCCACGCTGGCTGGCTTCACCATCGCCGGAGCCGGCATCGCCGCTTGCTTCTACTTGAACGCGCTGAGCTACGTGCCGCTGCTGTTCGTCCTCGCGCGAGTGAGGTTTCCGGCGCGCGCCGAGCGCGAGGCCAACTCCATTGGAGCCGAGATGGCCGAGGGCTTTCGCTACGTTCGGGAGAACCCCACCATTTTGCTGCTGGTGCTTTTGGTGGGCATGATCAGCATGTTCGGCATGCCGTACCTGGTGATGATGCCCGCCTTTGCGAAAGATGTCCTCCTCGTCGGAGCTCGTGGCCTGGGCTACCTGGTCGCGGCCTCAGGAGTTGGAGCGATCATCGGCGGGATTAACCTGGCCATGCTGAAGTCCCATCACCGGCGTGGCCCGGTGCTGCTTGGCGCCGCGCTCACTTTTTTCGCAGCCATTCTGCTGTTCTGCCTCTCGCGCCAGCTCCTGCTCTCTGCGTTTCTCCTCGCTGTAGTGGGCGGCGCGATGGTGGGCGCGGTGGCCACCCCGCTCAGCCTGATCCAGACGCTGGTGCCCGACCAGATCCGCGGGCGCGTGCTGAGTATGCATCTGATGGCTTACCTGGGCTTCACTCCGCTGGGCAGCCTGCTGGTCGGCGCGTTGGCAGAGCGTTGGAGTACTCCCGTGGCCATGGCGTTCTCCAGCGGCTTCGCATTGGCGCTGACCGCAGTCATCGCCTTTGCCGCGCCCACCATCCGCCGCCTCCAGTAGCACAGGCACTCCTGCCTGTGCGCTTTATTTTGAATCGAATATCCGTGCACAGCCAAGAGTGGCTGTGCTACTGCCTCTGTCGGCGTGCAGCGCTCGACCACGGCCATTCTTCCGGTCTCGCCACTAAGCCCGCCACTACGGGATTGCGCTCGATGTACGACCGAATTCTGTCGCATTCGCTAGGGCTGCGCACCCAGTGGTCGTACGATTCATCCTGCCAAAATCGTCTCCCCGTGCGTCCCAAGATCTGGTTCCCCTCTTTGGCGGTCACGCCCTTGATCCCTTTTGTGATCCGGGCGACGTCAATCTTGGGCTCCAGCAGGACGTGAACGTGATTGGCCATCACAACAAAGGACAACAAGGCATACTGCTCGAGTTCGACCTCCCCCCTCTGGAGCGCTCGCACCACATAGCCGGCGATTCGCGGGTCCTTCAGCCACAAGGGTCCAGTCCGGGCCTGATCCAGTTGACAATCGACGACTCGGAAGAACTTGCCGGCGGGCTGCGCCTTGTCTTCCCCCAGACTTCGCAGAAAGCTGGCCGGGAGCGAGCCATAGAAACGCCACGTTAGAAAGATAATCCTCCCTGCCGGGTGCCAGTGCGGGAGATTTCGTTCGTAGTAGGTCATCTTAGCTTAGCTAGCACAGGCATTCCTCCCCGCCACCGCGCTCGCGGCCATGTGCTAAATTTCAGGTAGCACAGGCACTCTTGCCTGTGTGCTTTATTTTGAATCGAAAATCCATGCACAGCCAAGAGTGGCTGTGCTACTGACTCTGCCGGCGTCAGCGCTCGACCACGGCCATTCTTCCGGTCTCGCCACTAAGCCCGCCACTACGGGATTGCGCTCGATGGCGGCGGCACAGGTAGCACAGGCACTCTTGCCTGTGTGCTTTATTTTGAATCGAATATCCATGCACAGCCAAGAGTGGCTGTGCTACTGACTCTGCCGGCGTCAGCGCTCGACCACGGCCATTCTCTGTCTCGCCACTAAGCCCTTCCTGTGCGCCTTGTTTTTGCCCCCATCGCCATCCGCACCACGCGGAAACCGCGCCGGTACCAATACCCGCGCCACCACGCTCGCGCCGGTGTGCTAAAATTCGATTATGACTCAGGAACAGAAAACCGAAACCAAACCGGCAGCCAAGCCGAAGAAGGTTATCCACCGCGTCTGCGTCACCTGCAACAACATGTTTCGCGTTACCCCCGAGAACTACGAGTCTAAGCTGTGCCCCAACTGCCATAAGGCCTAGCCTCCCGCACCTCACCCTCTAGGGCGGCAGGCAGACGGGGGCCGTGCCG
>Ga0209055_1001667_pt1 | contig 14514 bp, 13 predicted proteins | sample GraSoiAngelo_110_FD_185875 | JGI IMG/M metagenome (GOLD analysis project Ga0209055, IMG submission 185875) | Grasslands soil microbial communities from the Angelo Coastal Reserve, California, USA - 14_0903_12_30cm (SPAdes) (version 2) | ecosystem: Environmental > Terrestrial > Soil > Grasslands ... | reverse complement strand
GCCGCCAGGCCCCGATCGGCGTCAAGATCACGCCCCGCGCCTTTGGCCGCGACTGGCGCCCGCCGATCGTCAACCGCTTCCGCGAGCGCTAGGCCACCGGCAACCGACCGCGCCCGGGCGGGTCGCGCTGATACGGCTGGCAAGCCGCACGAGACCATCGAACGACCATGACGAGCGCGCGCCCGTTTCGGTTCGGAGTGTTCGGTGAAACCGCTCGGTCGCGCGAAGCGTTGCTGGGGACCGCTCGAAAAGCCGAGGATGCCGGCTACTCCACGTTCCTGATCCGGGATCACTTCATCGAGGAACCGTTTGGGAATCAGCTCGCCCCGCTGGCGGCGCTCGCGACGGTGGCCGGCGCGACGAAGAGGCTGCGGGTCGGGAGCCTCGTTCTTTCCAACGACTACCGCTCACGCGTACAGTGTCCGACCCTCGTGCTCGGCGGGGAAGAGGATCCGATGACGCCGATCGAATGTCAGGTCGATATCGCGGCGGCCCTTCCAGCGCATCTGGTCCGCTTCGAGCGGTTTGCCGGTTGCGGCCACGCCGTGGTCCCGGATGCGCCCGAGCGGGCGATGGCGGTGATTCGAGACTTCATCGCCCGCTGAGCGCGGAGTGCGCTAGCCGTAGACGGTGAACTCGACCAGGTTGTCGTCGGGATCGCGGAAGTAGACACTGGTCGACGTGCCGCGCGCGCACGAGCGCGGCCCGGGCCCGGCTTCGGGCGTGATGCCGTTCTTCTTCAGGAGCTCAAGGATCTCGTCCACCGTCCCATCCCACTCGAGACAGAAATCTGCGCCGCCGGCCGTCGGTCGTCGCGCGCCGAGATAGCCTTGACGCGCGGGCGCCTCGGGCCCGTGGACGTTGATCTTCTGCGAGTCACTGATGCGGATCGTCGCCATGTCCGGCCGATTTGGCCGCTTCTCCCAGGCGATCGTGAAGCCGAGCCGTTCGTAGAACCCCAAGGTGCGCTGCAGGTCGCCCGCGACGATCACCCAGTGATCGATGCCCTTGATACCCATCTCAGCCTCCGTCTTCTACCGAACGCGCGTGTACTTCACCACGCGCCGGGGCCGTCCCCACGCACCGGGTCGCACCACATAGAGGTCGCCCCGCGAGTCGCCCCAGATCCCGTGACACGAGCGAAAGCTCGGATCGCCCCACTGGGCCAGGCGCTCGCCGTCGAGCGTCAGGATGCTGACCAATCCGCCGTTGTGCTCCGGGATGTACACGACGTCGTCGGCGTCCACGTAGAACGCCGCCGGGCCGATCAGCTTCGTGGGCCAGATCTCTAGCAGCCTGCCGTCCTGGTTGAACACCTGCACGCGGTCGTTCTCGCGGTCGCACACGAGCACGCGCCCACGCCGGTCGATCCACACCCCGTGCGGCAGGTTGAACTGGCCCGGGGCTGTGCCCGGCTCACCCCAGGAGAAGAGATACGTGCCGTCCGCGGCGAACTTGTGCACCCGTGCATTCCCGTAGCCGCCGTGCGTGACGTTCCTGTAGGCGACCGAGCTGAAGTCTTTCGGGTCGACCCCCGTGTTCGAGCGGTGGCCCCGGGCGCCGATCGTGCGCAAGAGCGAGCCCGAAGGGCTGAAGTAGAACATCTGCGCGTGATCGCGATCCACGATCCACAGGTTGTCCTGCGCGTCGCTGCGGATCGTGTGCGGAAAGGCGAAAAGGCTGGCGCCCCAGGTTGACAGCACGTTGCCCTCGCGGTCGAAGACGATGATCGGATGCTCAGGCGACCGGCTGAAGCAGTGAACCCGATCGCGCGAGTCGACGGTGACCGCCGCGACGGGAATCGTCCAGCCGGCGGGAAGCTTCTGCCAGTCGTCGTCGACTTCGTAGGTGTACTTGCCGTTCCCGACGGTCGTGCCCATGCGTGCCCCCTTCTGGGTTTACCCCGCGACGCCTTCCATCTGCAGCGCGTAGAGCCGGCGGTAGAGGCCGTCGCGCGCCAGCAACTCCTCGTGTCGTCCGACCTCCGCGATGCGGCCCTCGTGCACCACGACGATGCGATCGGCGTTACGTACCGTCGCGAGGCGATGCGCGATGACCAGCACCGTGCGTCCGTGCATCAGCTCGGCCAGCGCCTGCTGGATCATGAACTCGCTCTCGGCGTCGAGGTCCGACGTGGCCTCGTCGAGGATGAGGATCGGCGGGTTCTTCAAGAACGCGCGCGCGATCGCGATGCGCTGGCGCTGGCCGCCCGAGAGCCGCACGCCCCGCTCGCCCACGAGCGTCTGATAGCCGTCGGGGCAGCCGGCGATGAACTCCTCGGCGTGCGCCTGGCGAGCGGCGCGCACGATGTCCTCGAACGGCGCGCCGGGCCGCCCGTAGGCGATGTTGTACAGGATCGAGTCGCTGAACAGGAACGTCTCCTGGGTGACGACGCCGATCAGGGCGCGGAGGGAAGCCTGGCTGACCTCACGCAGGTCGTGGCCGTCGATCGCGATCCGCCCGGCACTCACGTCGTGGAAGCGCGGCAGCAGGTCCATCAGGGTCGACTTGCCGGCGCCGCTCATGCCCACGAACGCGACGACCTCGCCGCGGGCGACCGTCAGGGAGACGTCGCGCAGGGTGAGCTCCTCGGAGTCCGCGTGCCGGAAGCCGACCTGCTCGAACGCGAGGCTCTCGCGGAACCCTTCGAGCACGACCGCGTTCGGCCGATCGGCGATCGCGGGTGGCAGGTCGAGGATCTCGAAGACCCGCTCGACCGACGAGGTCGACTGCTGCACGGTGTTCACGATGCGCGAGAGCTGCCGCACCGGCCCGTAGAGGAGGGCCACCGCCGCGGTGAACGAGAAGAAATCACCGGGCGTCATCGCGCCGCTGATAACCTGCTGGCCGCCGTACCAGAGCGCGCCCATGATGCCGAAGGCGGCGAGGATCTCCATGAGCGGGTCCGTGATCTCGTCCGTCCGGTGGTCCTTGAGCGCCAGGGAGAGGAGCCCGCGATTGACCCGGTCGAAGCGCTCGACCTCGTGCGCCTCGCGTCCGAACGCCTTGACGATCTTGGTCCCGGAAAACACCTCGTGGAGGAGCACGTTCAGCTCGGCGAGCTTCTGCTGCGATCGCTTGTTGATGCGGTACAGGCGCCGGCCGATCGACCGCACGGCGACGCCGACGAAGGGAAAGACCACCAGCGCGATCAGCGCCAGGCGCCAGTCCCGCACGAACATGACGGCCGCGAGAGCCACCACCATCACCGACTGGCGGATCGTCATGACCAGCACCGTCGACGACAGGCGCGCCAGGCGGTTCACGTCGGTCACGACTCGCGACATCAGCTCCGCCGTGTGCCGCCTCGTGAAGAACGACAGCGACATCTGCTGCAGGTGCGCGTAGAGATCGCGGCGGAGCCGCGCGATCACGCGCTCGCCCACCGCGGCCATCAGATAGGACTGGCCGTAACGGGCCAGGCCCTTGGCGATGTACGCGCCGAGGAACAGGAGCGGGATGAGCTTCAGCATCGTCACGTCACGGCGGATGAAGACGTCGTCCATGGCCGGCTTGACCAGCCACGCAATCGAGCCCTCCATCGCCGCGACCACGATCGCGAGCACGGTGCCGACGATCAGCGCCGGCGCGTGGGGCCGGAGATAGCTCAGCAGGCGGCGGTAGAGGTCGGCCCGGATGCTCATGCCGCCTTCGTCACGACGAGGCGCCGGTACAGGGCCTCGGTCGCGTCGAGCTTGGCGCGGAGCGAGAAATGCGCGTCCACGCGCTTGCGACCGGCCCGCGCCATCGTCTGGGCCCAGGTCGGGTTCTCCAGCACGCGGAGCAGCGATCCGCCCAGGGCGGCGGGATCGCGCGGGGGCACCAGGAGGCCGGTCTCGCCGTCGATCACAAGCTCGGCCATGCCGGCCAGATCGGTCGCGACGACCGGACGCTCGCAGGCGAGCGCCTCGCGAATCGAGCCGGTGAGCCCCGCGCCGGCGTACGACGCGTCGACGACCACGTCCGAGGCGGTCAGGATCTGCGGGACGTCCTCGCGGTGGCCGAGCACGAGCACGCGGCCGTCGAGCCCGCGCTCGCGCGCGTGGTCGCCGAGCTCGGCGATGCGCGGCGCGGGCGCCCCCACGAAGAGCAGGCGCGCGCGGGGGGCGGCCGGCGCGATGTGCGCCATCGCGTCGAGCACGTCACGCCAGCCGCGCCACGAGCGGACGCCGATCTGGGTGACGAGAAAGTGCTCGGCGGTGAGGCCAAGCTCTCGTCGGATCGCCTGGCCGTCGAGGCCGGGGTGGAAGCGCTCGACGTCGGTCCCCGAGTAGATCACCTCGATCTTCTCGGCCGGCACGCCCGTCGCCACCAGATCGCGCTTGATCGAGTCGCAGACCGCCACGATCGCGTGCACGCGCCGGCTGGTGTACCCGATCCGCCGCGCCCGCGGCACGTGGAAGCTGACGCCGCGGTTCAAGACCAGGCGCGGCCGCGCGCCCATGAGCCCGGCGAGCAGGGCCAGGGTGCGGGCCCGCCCCTTGTGAGCGTGGGCCACCTGGATGTCGCCAGCGCGGATCACCTTCGCGATCCGCCACGCCGCGCGAACGTCCCAGGCGCGCTGCATGGGGATCGGCGCGTAGCCGATGCCGGCCGCGCGCATCCGGTCGGCCCATATCTCGCTCGGCGGCGTCGCGACCGTGACGGCGTGGCCGCGCGCGGCCAGGCCGATCGCGAGGTCGCGCAGCTGGATCGCGGCGCCGGTGAAGTAGTCCGCCTTCGGGTACAGCTGCAGGAGGATCCGGAGGGGTGACGTGTCCTCGGCCGGCGGGGCAGCCCCGCGACGTCCTGCGGCTCGCAAAACCATCAGGCTTGGAAGAAGGCCCGCACCGCCGCGACGACCCGGTCGATCTCCTCGTCCGTGTGGTCGGGGGACATCGGCAAGGTAAGGATCTCCTCGACGAGCCGCTCCGTGCGTGGAAGCGGCGGCGGCGCGAGGTGCTCGACCGGCGGCTGACGATGCGTCGGAACCGGATAGTGGATCCCGGTCTGGATCTCGTGCTCCTTGAGGAACCTCGCCAGCTCGCCGCGGCGGGCCGTGCGCACCACGTAGAGGTGGTACACGTGGCGGGCGTGCTCGCGCACCTCGGGCAAGACGAGCGGCAGCCCGGCGAGCCCGCGCGCGTAGCGGAGCGCGAGCGCGCGCCGGCGCTCGTTCATCGCGTCCAAACGCGGCAGCAGCACGCGCAGCGCCGCCGCCTGCAGCTCGCTGAACCGCAGATTGAAGCCGAGCTCGCCGTGCACGTTCTTGTCGAGCCGGCCGTGATCCCGCAGACGCCGGCAACGGTCGGCCATCTCGTCGTCGCCGGTGAGGATGGCGCCGCCGTCGCCCATCCCGGGCAGGTTCTTCGACGGATAGAACGAAAAGACGGCGGCGCGACCGAAGCTGCCGACCCGGCGGCCATTCCACTCGGCTCCCTGTGCCTGCGCGCAATCTTCGAGGACCCAGAGGCCCAGGCGCGAGGCCAGGCGCTCGACGGCCGTCAGATCCACGGGCTGACCATAGAGATGGACGGGGACGATCCCGACCGTCCGAGGTGTGGCCTTCGCTTCGGCGTCGGGCACGTCGAACGTGTAGAACTCGTCCGCGTCGACGAAGACCGGCGTCGCTTCCGCGAAGCAGATCGCCTCGACGGTCGGGAACGCGGTGTGCGACGGCACAAGGATCTCGTCGCCGGCCTTCACGCCGAGCGCCCGGAGCGCGAGCCAGAGCGCGGCGGTGGCCGAGCTGGTCAGCACCGCGTGCTTCACGCCGGTCGTGCTCGCCAGCTCGACCTCCAGCTGACGGCACTGCGGGCCCAGGACGTACTGACGCGAGTCGATGGCGGCCAGCACCGCCCGCTTGATCTCGTCGTCGACCGGCGGGCGCGACAGCGGGACGAACGTCACGGAGTGGGCCCGGACAGGCGGTCGTAGCGGCCGCGGTAGTAGACCAGCGGCAACCCGGCGCCCGCGCGTGCGCGCTCGACGCGTCCGACGAAGATCGTGTGGTCGCCTTCGAGATGGACGTTGACGGTCGCGCACTCCAGCTGCGCCAGCGCGTTCTCGAGGAGCGGCAGCCCCATCTGGCTCAGGGTGAAGGGCACCCCCTCGAACTTGTTCTCGACCTTCGTCGTCGCGAACCGGCGCGACACGTGCTCCTGGTCGTGGGAGAGGATGTTGACGGCGAACGTCTTGCCCGCGACCAGCGCTGGATAGCTCTGCGACTTATGGTCCACGCACACGAGGATCAGCGGCGGCTCGAGCGACACCGAGGTGAAGGCGCTCGCGGTGAGCCCGGTCGGCCGGCCGTCGCGATCGCACACGGTGATGACCGTCACACCGGAAGCGAAATGGCTCAGCGTATGGCGGAATTCGTCCGGAGAGATCACCCGCTTTTTGTAGCAGGTACGTGGCGAGAATGCAAGGTTCCGCGCATAGATAGCGGGAACGCGCGCGCGATCACATTGAAAGCATTCGGTGCTCCTGTATAGTCGCCCGTATGGTCACTCAGGACGCCGTGCTGGATGCGCTGCGGGCGGTGAAGGATCCGGATGTGCAGCAGGACATCGTGTCGCTCGGGCTCATTCGCGATCTGGCCATCGCCGAATCGCAGGTCAGCTTCACGCTCGCCTTCACGACCCAGTCGCCGGCGTCCAGGGCCACCATGCACAGCATGGCCTCGCGGGCTGTCGGGCGCGTTCCAGGGGTGTCGAAGGTCCAGGTGAAGATGGGCTCCGGCCAGGCCGCGCGCCCGCCACAGGCGGCGCACGCGCACGGCCATGCCCACGGCCAGGGCCCGTCCAAAGCCGAGGAGCTCATCCCGGAGGTCAAGCAGACGATCGCGGTCTCGTCGGGCAAGGGCGGTGTCGGCAAGTCCACGGTCGCGGTGAACCTGGCCACCGCGCTTCGCCAGACGGGCGCGGCGGTCGGCATCATCGACTCCGACGTCTACGGCCCGGACATCCCGCTCATGCTGGGCTCGCGCGGGCGCCCGGGAATGTTCGAGAACCGGATCATCCCGGTCGAGGCGCACGGCATGAAGATGATGTCGATCGGGCTCCTCGTGAACGACCGGGAGCCGCTCGTCTGGCGAGGACCGATGATCCACTCGTTCATCCAGCAGATGCTGAAGGACGTCTCGTGGGGCGCCCTCGACTATCTCGTGTTCGACATGCCGCCGGGGACCGGCGACGCACAGCTCTCGCTCTCGCAGGTCATCCCGCTCTCCGGCGTCGTGATGGTGACGACGCCGCAAGAGGTCGCGCTGCTCGACGTGCGCAAGGCGATCGCGATGTTCCAGAAGCTCAACGTGCCGATCCTCGGCATCGTCGAGAACATGAGCTATTTCGTGGCGCCCGACACCGGCAAGCGCTACTCGATCTTCGGCGAAGGCGGCGGGCAGCGGCTCGCCAACGAGTACAACGTGCCGCTGCTCGCGCAGGTCCCGCTCGATCCCGCGACGCGGCTGGCCGGCGATGAGGGAACGCCGATCACCGTGCGCGCGCCCGATGCGCCGCAGGCCCGGACGTTCCGCGACCTGGCCACGGCCGTGCAGCGGCGTCTCGACGAGCTGGCCGCGCAGAGGCCGCTGCCGAAGATCGGCTGATCGAGGTCCCAGGAGCCGCGCCGTGCCGCCGCTGACCCTGCCGATCTTTCCGTTGCCCGACGTGACGTTCTTCCCGAATACCTTGCTGCCGCTCCACGTCTTCGAGGCGCGGTACCGCGCGATGGTGATGGACGTGCTCGCGCGCGACCGGCGACTCGCGGTCGTCAAGCTCAAGCCCGGTTTCGACGAGGTCACGTACCTCGGCAAGCCCGCGGTCCACGCCGTGGCGGGCGCGGGCGAGATCGTGAGCTGGGAGCGTCTGGCGACGGGTCGCTACAACATCCTCGTCAAGGGCGAGTGGCGCGTGCGGATCGAGGCGGAGCGGCCGAGCGACACCCTCTACCGGATCGTCACCGCTCAGAAGCTCGAGGACATCGCGCCGACGACCGACGTCTCGGCGGCGCTGACCCGCATCCGTGGCGCGTGCGGCCGGCTCCTGGTGGCGCTCGATCGGCCGCCCGACCTGCTGGACACGGCCCTGGCGGAGGGCCAGGCGCCCGCCGTCATCGCCGACCGGGTCGCCGCGGCCGTCGTGCCCGACCCCGCGCTTCGCCAGGAGCTGCTGGAGACGCTCGACGTCACGGGCCGCCTCGAGCGTCTCGGCGCGGCCCTCGACCAGCTCGTGAACGAGCTCCGTCGAGGGCGCGAATAGGGGCAGGAGTGGTCCCGCTCTTCCGGATACTGGCCGCGGTGATGCTGGCACTCGCCGTCACGACGTCGACGGTCGACGCGGCCCAATGGGCCTGGCTCGGGGTGCGCATCCGCGATCTATCCGAGCAGGAGATGGACGAGATCTCGTCCCGTCACGGTATGCGCGAGGGCTTCGGGGTCTTCATCGTCGAGGTGATGGAGGGAACCCCGGCCCAGACGGCGGGGATCAAGACCGGCGATCTTGTCGTCGCATTCGAGGAGCGCCCAGTGACCGAGACGCGAGTGCTCCAGCGACTGATCGCCGCGTCGGCTCCGGGGAAGGACGTGCGGCTGACCGTGCTCCGTGCCGAGGGGCGGCGCCGCCTCGATGTTCGTCTGGCGGCGATGCCTCGCTCGGTCGTCGGAGAACGAATCGGGGCCGAGTTCGGGTTCGTCGTGCGAGACGCCGAGCCCGGCGCCTCGAGTGCCCTGGCCGTGTCCATTATCGTGCCGAAGAGCTCGGCGGAACGAGGGGGGCTCGAGGTCGGCGACGTGATTCTGCAGATCAACGAGCTGGCGGTCGCCACGCGCGACGCGTTGCGTGAGGGGCTCGCCGACGCGAGTCTCGAGGCGCCACTCCGGTTGACGGTACGGCGGGGCGGCAGCCGTCTTTCGCTGATCCTCAAGGCGCCGGGCGCCTGATCTGAATTTCGCCTAACCTGAATTTATTGACAGGTTGCGCACCGCTCGAATAGGTTGTGAGCGGTGGTCCGACCACTTCCCGCGTGCCTTGTTCCTCATGATCGGTCGGCTACGGCCATTCACGCCTTTCCGAGGAGGTGCTTCATGAACGACCCGAAAACGGCTACCGAGAGCCCGCGCCGGACATTCCTGAGAGGCGCGGCACTGGCGGCGACGGGCGCGGCGACGCTCGGCTTTCCGATGGTCGCCAGGGCCCAGGGCCCGATCTCGATGCGCTGGCAGAGCACGTGGCCCCAGAAGGACATCTTCCACGAGTACGCGCTGGACTTCGCGAAGAAAGTCAACGACATGACCGGCGGCGATCTCAAGATCGAAGTACTGCCGGCCGGTGCGGTCGTGCCGGCCTTCGGTCTGCTCGACGCCGTGTCGAAGGGCACGCTCGACGGCGGCCACGGCGTCCTCGTGTACCACTACGGCAAGCAGACGGCGCTGGCCCTCTGGGGCTCTGGGCCGGGCTACGGCATGGACGCCAACATGCTGCTCAGCTGGCACAAGTACGGCGGCGGCAAGCAGCTCCTCAACAAGCTCTACGCGTCGATCGGCGCCAACGTCGTGTCGTTCCCCTACGGCCCGATGGCGACGCAGCCGCTCGGCTGGTACAAGAAGCCGATCACCAGGGTCGACGATTTCAAGGGCCTCAAGTTCCGCACGGTCGGGATCTCGATCGACGTGTTCCAGGGCCTGGGCGCCGCGGTCAACGCGCTGCCCGGCGCCGAGATCGTGCCGGCCATGGACCGCGGCCTGCTCGACGCCGCCGAGTTCAACAACGCGACGTCCGACCGCATCCTCGGGTTCGCCGACGTCTCCAAGGTGTGCATGCTGCAGAGCTATCACCAGAACGCCGAGCAGCTCGAGATCACGTTCAACAAGACGAAGTTCGACGCGCTGCCGGACAAGATGAAGTCGATCATCGAGAACGCCGTCGAGGCGGCCTCGGCCGACATGTCGTGGAAGGCGATCGACCGTTACTCGAAGGACTACATCGAGCTGCAGACCAAGGACAAGGTGCGCTTCTACAAGACGCCCGACTCGGTGCTGCAGAAGCAGCTCGAGATCTACGATCAGGTCGCCGACAAGAAGGCGACCGACAACGCGCTGTTCAAGGAGATCGCCGAGTCCCAGAAGGCGTTCGCCGCGCGGGCGGTGAAGTGGGATCTCGATACCAACGTCAGCCGGCGCATGGCCTTTAACCACTACTTCGGCAAGCCGGCCCCGAAGAAGAGCTAGTCACTCCGTGCTCGAACCCATGCGCGCCGGCCATCCGGGATCGACCGGGTGGCCGGCCGAGGCGCGCCTCTAATCCGATGAACGCCCGACGCGTGATCGGCACCGTCGACCAGGTCAGCTACTGGTCGGGCAAAGCCGCCGCCTGGCTCATCGTGGCCCTGACGTTCGTCGTGGCGATCGAGGTCTTCAAGCGGTACATCCTGAACGCGCCCACCGCGTGGATCTTCGACTTCAACAACATGCTCTACGGCTCGCTCTTCATGCTGTGCGGCGCCTACACGCTGGCACTGGGCGGGCACGTGCGCGCCGACTTCGTCTACATCTACATGAAGCCGCGCGGGCAGGCGACGATGGATCTGATCCTCTACCTTCTGTTCTTCATCCCGGGAATCCTCGGGCTGATCTACGCGGGCTACGATTACGCCGCCATCTCCTGGCGCATCGGCGAGCACTCGACGGTCACCGCCGAAGGGCCGCCGGTCTATCACTTCAAGTCGGTCATTCCGATCGCCGGTCTCCTGGTCATGCTGCAGGGGCTGGCCGAGATCGTCCGGTGCGTCGAGTGCCTGCGCACGGGAGCCTGGCCGGCGCGCCTGGAGGACGTCGAGGAGATCGACGTGATCGAGACACAGCTCTCGCGTAGCGAGTACGTCGACGAGGAGTCGCGGCGGCAGGCGATGGAGGGTGCCCACGCCATCGACGAGGCCGCTCGCCACCGCAGCGTGATCGACGACACCGAGCGGCAGAGCCGAACGCCGTGAGCGAGCCCTGGCTCGGCCTCACCATGCTCGGGCTCATCGTGGTGGCGATCATGATGGGCTTCCCGACCGCCTTCACCCTGATGGGGCTCGGGATGATCTTCGGCTACATCGCCTTCTGGGTGCCCGGCGCGCACTGGTACGACAACCGGATCTTCGACCTGATCGTGCAGCGCACCTATGGCGTGATGACGAACGACACGCTCTTGTCGGTCCCGTTGTTCGTCTTCATGGGCTACATCATGGAGCGGGCGGCGCTCGTCGATCGGATGTTCCACAGCGTCCAGCTCGCGTTCCGGCGCGTGCCCGCCTCGCTCGCCGTCACGACCCTGCTGGTGTGCGCGTTCTGGGGCATCGCGTCGGGTATCGTCGGCGCCGTCGTCGTGTTGATGGGCGTCATCGCGATGCGGCCGATGCTGAACGCCGGCTACGACGTGAAGCTCGCATCGGGCGCGATCACGGCGGGCGGAACGCTCGGCATCCTGATCCCGCCGTCGGTCATGCTGATCGTCTACGCGGCGGTGGCCGGGCAGTCGATCGTCAAGCTCTACGCGGCGGCGATGCTGCCGGGCTTCTTCCTGACGTTCCTGTACCTCGTTTACATCCTGGGCTGGGCGATCATCAACCCGAAGATCGCGCCCAAGCTGCCGCCCGACCAGTACCGCGTGAAGGTGCCCGAGTACCTGACACGTCTCGAGCGCGGCCCCGCGCGCCGGGTGGTCGCCGGCGTCCTCGCGGCGGCCTTGCGCCCGAGTCTCATGAGCGGCTCCGGCCCCGACGGTCGCCCGATCGCCTATCGCGTGATCGCCCACAACGTGCTCGTGCTCTCCGTGCCGTTGCTCTTGACGGTCGGGACCTTCGCGGCGACGTGGTGGTACGTGGTCGTCTACAACGCCCCCGAAGCGGTGACCGCCGCGGCGCCGGCCGCGCGCGTCGCCGCCCCCGCGCCGCCGCCGACGGCCACCGTGCCGATCGCGACCGCGCCCGGCGCCGAAGACAAGCCTCAGGAGCTCGGCGCCGCCGGTGAGTCCGAGTCCGAGTCGGCCGAGGGCGCCAAGAAGCCGGAAGGCCCGGAGGAGATGACGTCGCTGCGTGAGTCCGGCACGGTGTCGGACGCCGGCAAGATCCCGGCGCACTTCTACGGCTGGTTCTGGGGGCTGGCGGCGGCATGCGCGCTCCTGCTGCTGTTCTACTTCTGGCGCATGGACGGCGAGCAGCTCGAGATCCTCAAGGAGCTGTGCGCCTCGGTGGTCCCCCTCGGCGTGCTCACGATCGTGGTGCTGGCGGTGATCCTGTTCGGTATCTGCACCGCGACCGAGTCGGCGGCGATCGGCGCGCTGGGCGCGCTCTACCTCGCCGTGATGGCCAAGTTCATGCGGCCGGTGCTCTGGTGGAGCCTGATCGGCTTCGTCGTCGGCATCACGCTCGGCGTGTACGAGGGCGAAGATTTCGCGTCGCTCCTGGTAGCCGGCGCGATCGGCGGGACCCTGTTCGGTACCGTCGTGCCCGGGCTCTGGCATCTCCGGAGCTCGCCGGAGCTCCGCCAGAACATCAAGGAGTCGACGTTCCTGACCGCGAAGACCACGGCGATGGTGTGCTGGCTCTTCGTCGGCTCCGCGCTGTTCTCCGCGGTGTTCGCGTTGCACGGGGGCCAGGGTCTGATCGAGCGGTGGGTGCTCTCGATGAACCTCTCGCCGCTGGGCTTCCAGCTGACGGCGCAGGCGATCATCTTCCTGCTCGGCTGGCCGCTCGAGTGGACCGAGATCATCGTGATCTTCTGCCCGATCTTCATTCCCTTGCTGACCCACTTCAACGTCGACCCGATCCTCTTCGGCACGATGGTCGCCGTGAATCTTCAGGCCGCCTTCCTGTCGCCGCCGGTCGCGATGTCGGCGTTCTACCTGAAGGGCGTTTCGCCGAGGCACGTGACCCTGAACCAGATCTTCGCGGGCATGATGCCGTACATGGTCATCGTGTGTATCTGCCTCGTGTTCATGTACATCTGGCCTGGCATGACCCTCTGGCTGCCGGAATTTCTTTACGGCAAGTAGCACACGGAGGGAGGCTGCGCTCCCCTTCCGGCGGTCGTCGCGCGCCTTTCGGCGCGCGCTTCGGGGTGATGCTGGGCGAGTCATTGTGGTGGTAATGTTTGGGCGGTGATGGATCAGAAAGGGTTGAGCTGGGCGTCGGCGGCGGAGGCGGCGCGGATGATCCGCGAGGGTGTCGTCACGTCCGTCGAGCTCGTTCAGGCGTGTCTGGCGCGGGTGCGCGAGATCGACGGGCAGGTGCAGGCGTGGACGTTCCTCGATCCCGAGCACGCACTGGCTCAGGCGCGCGCCGCCGACGAGCTCCGCATGTCCGGGCAACCGATCGGGGCGCTGCACGGCGTCCCGGTAGGTCTCAAGGACATCATCGACACCGCGGACATGCCCACCGAGAACGGCTCGGTGCTGCACGCCGGGCGTACGCCGTCCCGCGACGCGTCGGTCGTGTCGCTGCTGCGCGGAGCGGGCGGGGTCATCCTGGGCAAGACGGTCACGACCGAGTTCGCCACGCGCACGCCGGGCAAGACGCGCAACCCGCACAATTCGGGCCACACGCCCGGCGGATCCTCCAGCGGCTCGGCCGCGGCGGTGGCGGCCGGCATGGTGCCGCTGGCGCTCGGAAGCCAGACCACCGGCTCGACGATCCGGCCGGCATCGTACTGCGGCGTCTACGGGCTCAAGCCGACGCACGGGCTGATCCCGCGCCACGGCATGTTCCAGCTCTCACGCACGCTCGATCACGTCGGTCTCTTCGCGCGGGACGTCGAGGACATCGCGCTGCTCCTCGAAGAGCTCGCCGCCTACGACGAGCGCGACCCGGACTCGCGACCGCGCGCCCGCGTGCGGTACCGCGCTGTCGCCGCCGAGGAGCCGCCGCTGGCTCCGACGTTCGCGTTCGTGAAGACCTCGCTCTGGGAGCGGGTCGACGCCGACGCGCGCGACGCCTTCGCCGAGCTGGTGCGCCATCTCGGTGATCGCGTCGAGGAGCTCGAGCTCACCACGCCGTTCGCCGAGGTGCTCGAGTGGCAGCGCGCCGTCGGAGGGGCCGAGATCGCGATCAACCTGCGCCGCGAGTGGGAGCACGGGCGCGACAAGCTCTCGCGCGCGCTGCGGGAGCGCATCGAGCAGGGCCGCGAGGTTCGCGCGGTCGACTATCTGCGCGCGCTCGGCCGCATCCCCGAGCTCAACGCGAGCCTGACGGAGCTCTTCGAACAGCGTTACGACGCGATCCTGACGCCCGCCGCGTTCGGCACCGCCCCGAAGGGCCTCGAGTCGACCGGCGATCCAGCCTTCTGCGCGCTGTGGACGCTCTGCGGAATGCCGGCGCTCAACGTTCCGCTGATGCAGGGCGCCAACGGATTACCCCTCGGCGTCCAGCTGGTCGGCGCGCGCCACCGCGACGCTCAGCTCCTGCGCACCGCCCGCTGGCTCGTCACCCACCTCTCGAACTCCTAACCGAATTCGAGTAGCGCACGCCACGAGCAGGCGCTCTGCGGCGTCATCG
>Ga0209055_1001665_pt1 | contig 14518 bp, 12 predicted proteins | sample GraSoiAngelo_110_FD_185875 | JGI IMG/M metagenome (GOLD analysis project Ga0209055, IMG submission 185875) | Grasslands soil microbial communities from the Angelo Coastal Reserve, California, USA - 14_0903_12_30cm (SPAdes) (version 2) | ecosystem: Environmental > Terrestrial > Soil > Grasslands ... | reverse complement strand
GCGCGCCGCGGCTGTGTCGAACTTCAGGGCCAGGACCAGGACATTGTTGACCGTGTCGACCACCACGCTGTCGCCGGTGAGCGTGTCCTTGTGTCCGGGACGCGCCAGCAAGGTGTCGATGTTCACGCGCTTCACCAGCGAGTCCGTGAACGGCCCCGCCAGGCCTGCGAAGGTCGTGGTGGAATCGACCGTGATGGGCAACCGGTAGAACGCGAGCGACAGATTGTGCGCTCCGGTGTCGCGCCGCGCCACGGTGAGCTGCAGGCGCGCCGAGTCCGCGCCCAGGATCGCGCCGGTATCGGCGGTGCTCACGATCAAGCGCTGGCCGAAACCGTTGATCCGGAAGATCGCCCGCCCGTCCACGAAGCCCGGCAGATCGGCCGCGAGCAGCAGCGGGGCGTGCAGCGCCGTCACGTAGCCTCGGAAGGTGGAGTCGCGCGAGATGATGCTCGTCAGGACCGTGTCGACGATCTCGATCTGGCCCGAAGGACAGAACGCCGGACAATCGCCGGGCGCGGACACGCGCTCCACGCAGGCCGCCGCCAGCAGCACGCCCCCGATCAGCGTCACGCGCCGCGACATCATCGCGAGAGCGCCGTGTTCGCGAATGCGTCCGGCAGGAGATCGCGCAGCACCCAGCGCCGCTCGGTCCGGGGCCCCACCGCGATCACTTCGAGATCGAGCCCGAACTCGGCGAGCAGCTGGCGGCAGGCGCCGCACGGCGACGCCGGCGGATCGACGTCCGTCGCCACCACGATGCGCCGGAACGCGCGCGTCCCCGCTCCTCCCCCGTCCGCCACCGCCGCCCCGAGCGCCATCCGCTCGGCGCAGATCGTGAGTCCGTACGAGGCGCTCTCGACGTTGGTCCCGACGTACACACCGCCGTCGGCCGCTTCGAGGGCGGCGCCGACGCGAAACTTGCTGTAGGGACAATAGGCGTGCTGCTTGACCTCGCGCGCCCGGCGTATCAGCTCCGCGCTCAAGTCCGGATCTCCGGCAGGAACGACGTCCCGGCCGCGAGCGGAGGTGTCACACTGAAAAACTCGGCCACGGTGGCGCCCATGTCGGCGAACGTGCGTCGCTCGCCCAGCGGGCGCGCGCGCACGCCGCCCCCCAACACCAAGATCGGGACCGCTTCCCGGGAATGATCGGTCGACGGCGTCGTCGGGTCGTTCCCGTGGTCGGCGGTCAGCATGATCACGTCGTCTCCCGTGGCGCGGGCCTCGAGTCGGGGAATCCAGGCGTCGAGCTCTCGCAATCCCTCATGAAACCCCGCGACGTCGTTGCGGTGCCCCCACGTCTGGTCGAACTCGATCACATTCACGAAGATGAATCCCCTCTCGGTCTCGTCCAACGCGCGCTCGACCAGCCGGTACGCGTGCCCGTTGGTCGGCGTGTGCTCGCTCGTGATGTTCCGGCCCGCAAACAGGTCGTCCACCTTCCCGATCCCGACTCGGGGCACGCCGGCCGCGGCGAGCCGGTCGAGCAGCGTCTCCCCGACGGGCTCGATCGAGAAGTCCTTGCGGCCGGGCGTTCGCTGATACGCGCCCGGCCGTCCCGTGAACGGCCGGGCGATCACCCGACTGACCGCGTGCTCGCCCACGAGCAGCTCGCGCGCCGCCCGACAGGCCCGATACAGCTCTTCCGGTGCGACGGTGCTGTCGTGCGCCGCCACCTGGAACACCGAGTCCGCCGACGTATATACGATCCACTTGCCGGTACGCTGGTGCTCCTCGCCCAGCTCGGCGATGATCTCGGTGCCCGAGGCGGGTCTGTTTCCCAAGTAGCCGCGACCAGTGCGTCGCGCGAAGGCATCCAGCAGAGACGTGGGGAAGCCGTTCGGGTACGTCGGAAACGGGCGCTCCAACACGACGCCGCAGATCTCCCAGTGCCCCGTGGTCGAGTCCTTCCCGTGCGACTGGGGAAGCGCCACGCCGTAGCCGGCCCTGGGACTCACCCCGGGAGCAAGCCCGGGGATCGCCCGACAGCGACCCAACCCCAACCGCTCGAGGTTGGGAAGCTTGAGACCCCCCACCGCCCGCGCCACGTTCCCGAGCGTGTCGGACCCCGCGTCGCCGTAGGCCGCTTGGTCGGGACACGCCCCGATGCCCAGCCCGTCGAGCACGATGATCGCGGCGCGCTTCAATCGTAGATGCGCGGCAGCCGGGGGCCGAGCGACGTGAGCACGGCGCGCTGCAGCTCACCGCTCCACGCAGAGAACTCGTTCAGCGTGATCCCTTCGCCCACGAGCGTGGCGACATCACCCACCTCCACCGCCTGATCGCCCGTCTCGACCATCGTCAGGTCCATGGTGACGGCACCGACGATGGGGCAGCGCCGGCCGCGCAGCATCACGGCGCCCTGTCCCGAGAGCCCCAGCGCGCGCCGCACGCCGTCGGCGTAGCCGATGCCGAGCGTGGCCACGGTGGTGGCGCCCCCGGCACGCCACAGCGCGTTGTAGCTGACGCTCTCGCCCGCCGCCAGGCGGCGCACCGCCAGCACCCGGGCGCGAATGCTCACGACGGGCCGCGGCTCGGGGAAGCCGTCTCCGGGCGAGCCCCCGTACAGGAACACGCCGGGGCGCACCAGGTCGAAGGCGAACCGCTTGCCCGAAAGCGCCGCCGCGCTGTTGGCCACGTGCAGCAGGGTCGGGCGGCGGGGCAGCCGGGCAACGGCGCTCTCGAAGCGCCGCAGCTGCTCCTCGGCCGTGCCGTCGCGCCGGTCGGCCGAATGAAACTGGGTGTAGCAGCCTTCCAGCGCCGGCGTGTCGGCGCCGGCGCGGATCGCGTCGATCTCGTCCCAGCGCACGCCCGAGCGCCCCATGCCGGTGTCGATCTCCAGATGAAAAGGCCGCCCGCCGCGCGCGGTCCAGTCGCGGATCCCAGCGGCGTCGCCCAGCGCCGGCGTGAGACCGAACCGCTCGAGCTCGGGGAACAGCGCCGGGTGGGCCGGCATGAAGACCAGCACCGGTCGGGTGATCCCGGCGGCCCGCAGCTCCGCCCCCTCGTCGACGGTCGCCACGCCATAGCCCCATGGGCCGAGCGGCTCGAGGGCCTTGGACACGGCAACGGCTCCCACCCCGTAGCCGTTCGCCTTCACCACCGGGAGGAGCCGTGTGCCGGCGACCCGGGCCACGGTGCGGGCGTTCTCGACGACGGCGGCGAGGCTGACCTCGACCCACGCGCGGGACTCGCGCCCCCGGACGGACCCGTTCACAGGCGCGCGTATGATAACCCGGCTGCTAGATTCCCCGCCACCCCGGCCGCTCCGGAGACCCGATGCCCGGTGACACCGCCCTCGCCCGCGCCCTCGCGCTGGTGCGCGACCTGCGCACGCGCTGCTCCTGGGACCGCACGCAGACGCGCGCGACGCTGCGCCCCTACCTGGTGGAAGAAGCCCTCGAGCTCGATCAGGCGCTCAAGCAGGGCGACGCCGCCCGGCTGCGCGACGAGCTCGGCGACCTGCTGCTGCACCTCGCGTTCCAGATCGTGATCGGGGAAGAGCGCGGCGAATTCGACGCGGAGACCGTTGTGCGCGCGCTCGAGCAGAAAATGTGGCGGCGGCATCCGCATCTGTTCGGGCTCGGTGAGAAGCCGCAGTCGTGGGAACTCGGGAAACGGGAAACGGGAAAGGAGAAACGCGGCCTGCTCCAGGGCATGCCACCGACGTTGCCGCCCCTGCTGATGGCCTTCCGGCTGCAGGAGCGTGCCGCGGGTGTGGGGTTCGACTGGCCCGACGCGACCGGACCGATGCAGAAGGTGAAAGAGGAAATCGCCGAGCTGGAGCGGGAAACGGGTACAGGGGAACGGGACCGCTTGGAGGATGAGCTGGGCGATCTCCTGTTCGCGGTGGTCAACCTGGCCCGCAAGCTGTCCATCGATCCTCGAGCCGCGCTCGAGAAAGCGAACGACAAGTTCCGGCGGCGCTTCGAGGGCGTCGAACGGCTCGCCGAGCAGCGCGGGCTCGATCTCGGACGCGCCGGTCTGGCGGACCTGGATCGGTTGTGGGACGAGGTGAAGGCGGGTTGAGCTACGCGGCCACCAGCCCGGCCGCGACCGCGAGCGCCCACACGCCCAGCCCCACGGCGACGGCCACGCGCGGGCGCGTTTCGCGCGCCAGGATCAGGAGCGACGGCAGGTTGACGAGCGGTCCGGCGACCAGGATCGCGGTGGCCGCCCCCGGCGCACCGAGGCCGAGGAACAGCATCCCGAGCGGGATCTCGAAAAAGGTCGGCAGGGCCACCAGCACCCCAACCGCGGCAACGAGGAGGACCGCGACCACGCCGGCACCGCTCGACAGCCTGACGGCCGTTGGCAAGATGACGCTCGACAGCAGCACGCCCGCCACGATCAGCGGGACCGTCTGGAGCGTCAGGTGCCCCAGTGCCCGAGCGAACCGCACCGCCACGTCGCGAGCGCTGCGGGGTCCGGCGTCGTCCGTGACCGCCCCGAACCGCCCGTCCGTCACGAGTCCCTGGCCCACGGTACGCTCGATGAGGGGCGCGAGCCCGAAGACGGCCGTGAGTGCGGCCGCGAAGCGGGCGACCGCGAGCGTCGGAGGGAACAGGATGGCCGTGAGCAGCAGCGCGGCCGGGTTCAAGCCGGGAGACGCGAGCATCACCGCGAGCGCGGAGCCCAGGCGCGCGCCCCGCTCGTACACGCTCTGGAAGATCGGCGTGATGCAGCACGAGCACAGCATGAGCGGCGTTCCCGCTAACCCCGCCGCCAGCTGGCGGCGCACCGGGCCGCCCCAGCTGAGCAGCGCCGCCACGCGTCGCGGCGAGACGAAGGCGCGGACCGCCGCGCCGATCAGCAGCCCGTACACGAGCGCGATCCAGATGCGGCGCAGGTAGAACAGTGACTCGCGCAGCACGCCTCCCGTGGTGAGCCCCTCGGCCGTCCCCGACCACCGGCCCAGCGCGCGGACGCCCGACACGGTGCGGATCGCGCCGCCCCACTTGTAGTAGAACAGGCCGCACAGTGCCGCGAGCAGCACCACGAAGCCGGCCGCCCAATACGCCGACTTCTCCTGCCCATCCAGACGCGGGGCGTCTGCCGAGGTCATGACATGGCTCCTAGGGCCAGAGTTTGTACAACGTGCGCGGGAACGCGATCGCTTCGCGGATGTGCGCGATGCCGCAGATCCACGCGACCGTGCGCTCGACGCCGAGTCCGAAGCCGGCGTGGACGAACGTGCCGTACTTGCGCAGGTCCAGGTACCAGCTGTAGGCGTCTTCGGGTAATTGCTCCGCGCGGATCCGCGCGAGCAGCTTGTCGTAGTCGTCTTCGCGCTGGCTGCCCCCGATGATCTCCCCATAGCCTTCGGGCGCGAGCATGTCGTTGTTGAGCACGGTGCGGGCATCCGCGGGGTTTTCCTTCATGTAGAAGGCCTTCACCGCCTTGGGGTAATTGAACACCATCACCGGACGGTCGTACTGCTTGGCGAGCAGCGTCTCGTCTTCGCCGCCCAGGTCCCGTCCCCACTCCATATCGCTCCCGAGCGCCTTGAGCTTCGCCACGGCGTCCGTGTAGGAAATGCGCGGGAATGGCGGCCGCACCGCCTCGAGCGGTTGCACCGCGCGCTCGAGCTCGGCGAGCTCGGACTTCCGGCGCTCGAGCGCGCGCGCCACGATGTAGGAGACGAACTCTTCCTGCAGCCGCATGTTGGCGTCGGAGTCGTTCCATGCCACTTCGGGCTCCACCATCCAGAACTCGGTCAAGTGGCGGCGAGTCTTGGACTTTTCGGCGCGGAACGTGGGCCCAAAGCAATAGACTTTGCCGAGCGCCGCCGCCGCCGCCTCGACGTACAACTGCCCCGTCTGCGCGAGGTAGGCGGTGCCCAGGTCGAAGTATTCGGTGGCGAACAGGTGGCCGGCGGCCTCACCGATCGCTCCGGTGAGAATCGGCGTGTCGACCAGGACGAAATGCCGCTCGTAGAAGAAGTCACGAATCGCCTGGACCACCTCGTGGCGCACGCGCGCGATCGCCACCTGACGGCGGCTGCGGAGCCACAAGTGGCGGTGCTCGAACAGGAACGCGGTGCCGTGCTCCTTGGGTGTGATCGGGAAGTCGACGCTCGGCCCGATGATCGTAACGTCGGACGCCGTGAGCTCGACGCCGCCCGGCGCGCGCGCATCGCTTCGCACGGTGCCGCTGACCTCGACCGAGGCCTCCTGCGTGAGGCGGCCGAACGCGTCCCATGCGGCCTCGGGCAGGTCTTTTTTCGACACCACGACCTGCAGGTAGCCGGTGCCGTCCCTCAGCATCACGAACCCGATCTTGCCCGAAGAGCGCGTGGTCATGACCCACCCGCGCGTGATGACGGTCTGGCCCGCGCGCGGCGGCAGCTCCTCGATGCGATGGAAGGAGGGCATAGGGGCGGTAGACTAGCGGCGAAACGCGGAACGCGGAAGTGGGAACGCGGAACTGAAATGCCTGTTCCGCCTTCCGCGTTCCGACTTTCGCGTTGCATTCACCCCACTCGGAACAATTCGAACCCCCGCTCGTAGCGCTCCACGATCCGCTCGCGATATGCCGCGTGCTCCGGCCGCGCCAGCGCGGGGTCGCGCGCGATGATCTGGGCCGCCGCGCGGCGTGCGGCCTCGAGCAGCGGCAGGTCGGTGGCGAAATTGGCGTAGCGCAACGGCACGCCCCCCGACTGGCGCGCCCCGGTCAACTCGCCCATCCCCCGCTCCGCGAGATCGAGCTCGGCGATCTTGAATCCGTCGGTCGTCTGGGCGAACGCCTCGAGCCGCTGCGCCGCCTCGGGCACGTCCGACAGGAGAATGCAGTGGCTCGCCGCCGCTCCCCGGCCCACGCGGCCGCGCAGCTGATGCAGCTGCGCCAGCCCGAACCGCTCGGCGTGCTCGATCAGCATCACCGTCGCGTTCGCGACGTCGATCCCCACCTCGATCACGCTGGTCGCGACCAGGACATGCACGGCGTTGTCGCGGAACGCGCGCATGGTCGCGTCGCGCTCCTCCGGCTTGAGCCGCCCGTGCACCAGGCCGATCACAAGCTCCGGGAACACCTTTGCGATCCGGCTGGCCATCACAGTAGCCGCCTTCAAGTCTGCCCGCTCCGACTCGTCGATCACCGGATAGAGTACGTAGGCCTGGCGGCCGGCCGCGCACTCGGCCCGGATGAAGTCGTAGATCTTCTGGCGCGCCGCCTCGGTACGGAGCGCCGTCTTGACCAGCCCGCGCCCCGGGGGTCGCTCGCGCAGCTCGGTCACGTCCAGATCGCCGTACCACGTGAGCGCGAGGGAACGCGGGATGGGCGTCGCGGTGAGGAGCAGCACGTCGGGCGCGTCGCCCTTCTCCACCAGTGCGGCGCGCTGCTCCACGCCGAAGCGATGCTGCTCGTCGATGACCGCGAGGCCCAGGCGACGGAATGTGACGGACTCCTGGATCAGCGCGTGCGTGCCCACGATGACCCGCGAGGCGCCCGCGGCGATCCGCTCGCGCGCCGCCGCCTTCTCCGCTCCACTCAGCCGGCCGATCAGCAGGTCGGGCTTGAGCTCGAGCGGCCCGAGCAGTCGCGTCAGCGTCGCCAGGTGCTGCTCGGCGAGCAGCTCCGTGGGCGCCATGATCACCGCCTGGTACTCGTTTTCCACGGCGAGCAGCATCGCGAACAGGGCCACCACCGTCTTGCCGGTCCCGACGTCACCCATCAGCAGGCGATGCATGCGCAGCGGCGCCGTCATGTCGTCGGCAATCTCGCGGATCGCGCGCCGCTGGTCGCCGGTCAACTCGAAGGGGAGATGCTCTTTGAGACGGGTCGTGAACTCCTTCTTGAGATCGAAGCGGATCCCCGCCCGCGAGCGCTTGGCGAGCGCCCGGGCCCGGGCGTGCACCAGCTGCTGGTCGAACAGCTCATCGAACGCGAGGCGGCGGCGCCCGGCTTCCGCGTCCGCCGCCGCCGCCGGCCGATGCACCGCCGCCAGCGCGGTCCGGAGCTCGGGCAGGCCCTGGGCCTCGCGCAGCGCGCCGGGAAGTGGGTCGTGCACCAACGGCAGCAACGCGTCGAGGTGCAGGTGGATGAGCCCGCGGATCTGGCGGTGGGTCAAACCCTCCGTCGCCGGATACACCGGGAGCACGAGCCCATGCTCGGGGCCCGTGTCTCCGTCGTCCGCCAGGATCACGAACTCGCGCGGCACCAGCTGACGGCCGTGATAGTAGCGCACCGGCCCGGTCACGAGGAGCAGCTGGCCCTGCTTGATCTGGCGCTCGAGAAACGGCTGACCGGGCCAGGCGCACTCGAGCACGGCCCCGCTGTCGTCGCGCAGCACCGCCCGGAACACCCGCAGGCCCTTGCGCGTGGGGAGCACGCCGGTGCTCGCCACCCGCCCCACACACGTCACGTCCTGGCCTACGTGCGCCTGGGCGAGCGGCGTGACGGCCGTTGCGTCGAGGTAGCGATGCGGCGCGTGATACAACAGGTCGCCGACCGTGCGGATGCCGAGCCGCGCGAGCGCCTCGGCCCGCTTCGGCCCGACGCCTTTCAAGTACTTCACGGATGTGTGCAGTCGTAGGGTCGACACCCGTCCCCCGTCCCTCGTCACCCGCTCACGAGGCGGTGCGCGTAGCGCGCGGCATCAAATACCTCCAGATCCTCGAGCCCTTCTCCCATCCCGAGAAACCGCACCGGGACCCGAACCGCGCGCTGGAGCGCCACCACACTCCCGCCCTTCGCGGTGCCGTCAAGCTTGGTCACGACGAGCCCGCTGAGCGGCACCGCCGCTGCAAACGCACGGGCCTGATGCACCGCGTTCTGCCCCACCGTGCCGTCGAGCACCAGCAGCGACTCGTGCGGCGCCCCCGGCTGCTGCTTCGCCACCACCCGCACCACCTTCTTCAACTCTTCGAGCAACCGGTCCTCCGTGTGGAGCCGCCCGGCCGTGTCGACGAGGACCGTATCTGCTCCCCGCGCGCGCGCCGCCGCGATCGCATCGAACGCCACGGCCGCAGGGTCGCCCGTCCCCGTGACCGCGTGAACGCCCAGGCGGCCGGCCCAGGTCTGCAGCTGCTCCGTGGCGCCGGCGCGAAACGTGTCCGCCGCCGCCAGCAGTACCGAGCGCCCGGCGCGCGCCAGCCGGGCGGCGAGCTTCGCCACGGTCGTCGTCTTTCCCACGCCGTTCACGCCGAACACGAGAATCACCGTCGGCGGCGTGGACGCCCGCGCCAGCGCACCGGGATCGGCGGGCGCGGGATCGGCGTCGAGCGCGGCGGTCACTGCACGCTCCACGGCGGCCCGAAACTCGCCGTCAGTCGCGCGCGACACCGCGGCGAGGATCTGCTCCGTTGCCTCCACGCCGAAATCGGCCTCGAGGAGAATGCGCTCTGCCTCGGTGGCGTTCGCGCCAGGCGACCGACGCACCGCTTGCACGAGTCGGCGCCAGAGACTCACGCTTCCCGTTTCCCGTTTCCCGCTTCCCGGCGTTGTCACGGCAATCCCTGGCGTCGCCGCCACGCCCACTCCGCTGCGAACGCGGCGATCGCCAGCACGAACAGCCACCAGCGGTCGCGCAGCGCGACGCTGCCGAGCCGTGTCCCCGCCGCACCCGCTTGCGGAGCGACCACCGCCGGCGCGGGGCGCCATTCGTCGGAGTAGATATCGACCGCCACCAGGCCGCGCTCCGGTCCCTCAGCCGCCGCATAGCGGTATTCGCCGGCCGGCAGCCACAGGTCGGCCCGGCCTTCGGCATCGAACCGGAGCGTGTCCTGCCGCTGCCCGCGCGCTGAGGTGAGCGAGAGCACCACGTCGCGCGGCGCGCCCGCGCCGCTCCACCGCCACGCGACCGGCAGGCCGTTGGGAACTGCGTTGGCCACGGGACGGAACCTCTCCCGTCGCCCTTCTCCCCCCGCTAGTAGCCAGTCGGTCAGTCCGGCCACCAGGGCCCGGTACGCTTCCGCGCTCGCGCCTCCGCGGAACGCCCAGCGGTACAGTCCTCCCGCCGCGATCACGGCCCGGCGCTTGCCGTCGCGCTGCGACAACGCGATCAGCGGGCGGGGCGGGCCGCGCCGCGCCAGCCGGGCCGTGAGCGCGATCGCCACCGAGCTGTCGGGGGCGAGCTCGCCGAGCGCGGTGACGGGTGGCAACGAGTCCCACGCTACACCCGTGAGCCCGCCTGCGATGGGGGACGCGGCGGGCGGCTGGACATACCAGTCGCCTTCCTGGCGGCGCCCGAGCGGCCAAAGCAAGACGGCTCCCTTGGCCGCGACTCGCGCGAACGTGGCGGGATCACCGGCTTCGACCAGGAGCTGCGCGCCCTGCACCGCGCGCGCCACCGTTTCGGGGGGCACCGCCGCAAGGGTGGCGGCATCCCGCCAGCGTGTGCCGCCCAGCTCCGCCGCCACGAAAACCTTGACGGCTGCCAGAGCGACGTCCTCGAGCGTGTGCGCCAGGAAGCGCGTGTCCCAGTCGGGAGGCGAGGCGAGCAGCACGATCGAGGGCGGCGCGCTCACCTCGAGCACGAACGTCCGCGCGTCGTCGCGGGGCTCCGAATCCGCGACCCCCTCCAGGCGCACTTCCACCGCCGCCCAGCCGGGAGAGGGGAAACGAGAAACGGGAAACGTGAGGTCGGTCGAGACGATGCCGCTGTCCGGAAGTGGCACCGCTCGAGACATGATGCGCCGACCCGCGAGACTCGCTGCCAGCGTCGCCGTGCGTTTCCCGTTTCCCGTTTCCCGTTTCCCCGCTGTTCCATAGCTCACCCTGAGCCGTACGGTATCCCCCGCCCCGACGCGCGCCGGGCCGTCGACGCTCGAAACGAACGCGTCGAAGAACGGCGTCCGTGGGAGGACGACGATCCGCGCGGACCGCAGCAGATCGGCAGGCGCGTCGGCGCGATCGAAGATGGCGCCGTCGGTGACGATCGCGACCGGGCCGCCGCGCGCCGCGGCGGCGAGCGCCGGCGCGAGCCGGGTGGCGCCGTCTCGCGGGGCGAGCGTATCGAAGGCCGTGACGCGCGCGCCGAATCGCCAGATCACGTCGCCGTGCGCCAGGGCGCGCGCCGTGTCGAGCGCCGCGGCCCAGTGTGCGCCTCGCGCCGCCATGGAGAGCGAGGCGTCGAGCAGGACGAGGCGGGGCGCGTCCCCCGCGCCGAGGCGACCGGCCGGCGGGTTCCAGATGAGAAGCACCAGGGCGCCGACGCCGGTGGCCCGCAGCGCGGCGAGGCCCAGGGTCACACGGCGACGCACGCCAAGGCCTCGCGCAATGTGAACCGCCCCTCGTGCAGTGCGCGTCCCACGATGGCACCCGCGAGCCCCGCGTCGCGCACGCGCCGCAGATCGTCGAGCGACGCAACCCCACCCGACGCGATCACGTCGAGGCCGAGCGCGGCGATGGCCCGCGCGCCGGCGACGTCGGGCCCGGCGAGGCTGCCGTCGCGCGCGGCGTCGGTGTAGATCACGGTACGGGCACCTTGGCTGCGCACGCGGCGCGCCAGCTCGAGTGGGGCGAGCGCGAGGCTCACGTCCGAGCCGCGCGCCGCAACCCGGCCGTCGCGCGCGTCGATGCCCACGGCGAGCCGCTCTGCGCCGTAGCGCGCGAGCAGCCGTGCCACGAGGGCGGGATCGACCGCCGCCACCGTGCCGATCACCACCCGCGTCGCCCCCCAGCCGAGCAGCTCGGCGATCACGGCGTCGCTGGTCAAGCCGCCCCCGAGCTGGATGGGGACGGCGGCCTCGGCCAGGAGACGGCGTGTCAGCTCGCGGTTCTCGCCCTTGCCGAACGCGCGGTCGAGATCGACGACGTGCACCCAGCGGGCGCCGTCGTGCGCGAACTGCCGCACGGCGGCGAGGGGGTCGGCGGCGGAAGCGGAACGGGCCACGCGCCCGCCCTCGATGTCAACGGCGGGATACAGCTCCACGGCCAGAAAGAAAACTAGAAAGGAAAGCGAAAGGAGACTAATCGCGTGCGGCGGCCACGGCGGGTGCAGCCGCGCCGTTCGGCTCGAGCTGGGCCCGCAGCGCGTCGCGTACGGCGCCGTACGCAGCGTCGAGGCTCTTCGGTACCGGTATGCCCGCGCCCATGTCCTTGCGGCGCGGATTGGTGGGCCGACCGGCCACGAGGAACTCGTAGTGCAGATGCGGCCCAGTCGAAAGGCCCGTGGAGCCAACGTACCCTATCGTCTCGCCCTGGTCCACGCGCTCGCCCGAGTGCAGGCCCTGGGCGAACGCCGAGAGGTGACCGTACCGCGTCCGGATGCCGTTGAGGTGCCGCAGCTCGATCAGGTTGCCATAGCCCGAGTTGTCGTGCCCGATGCGGGTCACGATCCCGTCGGCCGTGGCGCGCACCGGGGTCCCGTACGCCGCCGCGAAGTCTACGCCCTCGTGATGCCGCCAGGTGTGCAGGATCGGATGATAGCGGGACCCGAACGCGCTCGACACGCGCCGGAACTGGAGCGGCGCCCGGAGGAACGCGCGCCGCAGGGAGCGTCCGCGCTCGTCGTAGAAGCCGCCGCGACTCGCCGTCGAATCCTCGAAGTAGAACGCGTAGTCCGGCGTGCGCGCGACGTCGACGCGCGCGGCCAGGATGCGGCCGAAGCGCCGCTCGCCTTCGGACGACTCCAGGCGATCGAGCAGCACGGTGAACCGGTCGCCGGGGCGGATGTCGCGCGTGAAGTCCACTTCCCAGTCGTACACGTCGGCGATGGCCCAGGCGAGCTGGCGCCGTTCCGTCGCCGGGAGGAACGAATCGGCCATCGCCTTGTCGAGCGCGTCGTACAGCGACGACTCGATCGTCCCCGCCACACGCAGGCGCGTGACGGCCCAGGGAATGATCTCGACCGCCTCGACCCAGCCCGTCTCCCCGCGCGCCACCGAGAGTCGCTTCTCGGGGGAGAGACGCACGCTGACCCGGCTCGCCGCACTCTCGGTCTTCAAGCGGCGGAAGGCGAACACCAGGCCGGGACGCAGGCGGCGCACGGGCAGGCTCTTCGCCGCCGCGAGGAATGCGCCGTAGTCGCGCCCCGTTACGCCGGCCCGCGCCAGCACGTCGGATATCGTCTCACGGCGACCCAGGACCTCGCTGAAGTCGCTGTACGCGGCGTTCACTTCGATGGCGGGCGCCGTGAGGGTCTGGCGCCACGGCCACGCCTCCCGAGACGCCCACACCAGGCCGGCGACCGTGAGGGAGCCGGCGACGAGGTAGTGGCTGGTGCGCCAGCGCCCGCCCATCAATCCATCTGCCGGCGGATGAACGTGGGGATCTCGAGCTCGTTCAGCTCGGTCGGGAGCGGCGGGTTGGCGGGGGCGCTGCGCCGGGCCGGCTGCTCGGCCGGCTTCACGTACCCGGGCGGCGCGACCGCCGGCCGGCCGCGCTCCCGGAACGGCAGCACGCCCGGCGCCCGGCCCGGCGCCTCCGCGGCGGCGCTCTGCCGGTCGAACCCGGTCGCGATCACGGTGACGCGGATCTCGCCGTGCATCGCCGGATCGTTTACGGTCCCGAAGATGATCTCGGCCTCCTCGCCCGCGGCGTCCTTGACGACGTCGGAGATCTGCGTGACCTCGCCGAGCGTCAGGTCTTCGCCGCCGGTGATGTTGATGAGCACTCCCGTCGCACCGGTGATCGAGATGTTGTCGAGCAGCGGCGACGAGATCGCCTGCTGCACCGCCTCCATCGCGCGGTTCTCGCCCCGTCCCATGCCGGTCCCCATGATCGCCGCGCCGCCGTTCTGCATCACGGTGCGCACGTCGGCGAAATCCACGTTCACGATACCGGTGACGGTAATGAGGGAGGAGATGCCCTGCGTGGCGTGCAGCAGCACCTCGTCGGCCTTTTTCAGGGCGTCCTGGAACGGGATGCCCTTGCCCACGACGGCCAGCAGGCGCTCGTTGGGCACGACGACCATGGTGTCGACGTGCTTGCGCATCTCGGCGATGCCCATTTCCGCCTGTCGCATGCGCTTGCGGCCTTCAAACAGAAAGGGCTTCGTCACGATGCCGATGGTGAGGGCGCCCAAGTCACGTGCGATCTGGGAGATAATCGGCGCGGCGCCCGTGCCGGTGCCGCCGCCCATGCCGCAGGTGACGAACACCAGGTCGGCGTTCTGGAGGGAGTGCAGCACCTCGTCGCGGTTCTCCTCGATGGCCTGGCGACCGATCTCGGGGCGCGCGCCGGCGCCCAACCCGCGGGTGAGCTTCTTCCCGATCTGCACCTTCACGTCGGCCTTGTTGTTGAGCAGGGCCTGCGCGTCGGTGTTCACGGAAATGAATTCGACGCCCTGGAGTCCCTCGTCGACCATGCGGTTCAGGGCGTTGCCGCCGCCGCCGCCGACTCCGACGACTTTCATCCGGGCGTTCTGCGAGACGGTCTCTTCGAGCTCGAAGATCATGGCTCCCTCGGGTGACCGATCAGAAGAAGTCCTGCAACCACCGCTTGAGCGGTCCGAACAGCTTGTCGACCCCCGCACTCCGGACCAGCGAGCCGCTGGCGGTGCCGCCGTGCGCCAGCCGCCGCGCGGCGTACAGCACCAGCCCGACCGGCACCGCGTAGCGGGGCGCCTGCACGCTGTC
>Ga0209055_1001663_pt1 | contig 14526 bp, 13 predicted proteins | sample GraSoiAngelo_110_FD_185875 | JGI IMG/M metagenome (GOLD analysis project Ga0209055, IMG submission 185875) | Grasslands soil microbial communities from the Angelo Coastal Reserve, California, USA - 14_0903_12_30cm (SPAdes) (version 2) | ecosystem: Environmental > Terrestrial > Soil > Grasslands ... | reverse complement strand
AATGGAGTTTTCGGTAACCACAGCTTGAATCCAAGAAGGGCTTGGCAGAAGTTCTGAGTGCGCTATTAGTCACCTTCCAGAGAAGGATAGACCCGAGCAACCCTAGCGATGGTCAGAGTCGTGTCGTGCGAGGGGAGAAAGCGACGACCGCACGCTATTCGATGACACCGGACGTTGAGGGAGTGGCTCATCCGTTGGTGCTCCACTGCAACGTCAATATGTCGATCTGAATTTTTTCGCAGAGTCAAGAGACCGAACTTGTTCTCCCGACTGGGGGTCATTGGGGTTTTTCGAAAACCAGGATGTGCTGCAATGGCAGTGTCTCCAACGTCTGCAAGTGTGCAAGCCCGACAGCTTTCATCTCTCTTTTGACCTGCTCCACGGACATCTTGTGCACCAATTTAATGGGCACATCGGGATCCTCCTTGCGGTATTCGACAAAGACGACGCGACCGCCGGGCTTCAGGGCCTCGCGGATTTTGGTCATGACTTCAAAGGGGTAGGCTAGCTCATGGTAGACGTCCACTATCAGCACGAGATCCACGGCTTTCGCAGGCAGATTTGGATCCGTTTCGCTACCCTTCACCGCCTCCACATTCGTAACTTTCAGCGCCTGCGCACGTTGACGGATTGACTGAAGCATTTCGTCCTGGATTTCGACGGCCAACACCTTACCGGCCCTGCCAACTCTCGGAGCAATGCGGAATGTAAAATAGCCAGACCCAGCACCCAAGTCCACGACGGTCTCACCGCCCCGGAGTTTCAGAGCATCTAGTACGATTGAAGGTTTCTCTTGGTCATCGCGCTCGGGGCGGTCTAACCAGGGGATGCCCCCCGGTCCCATCACCTGAGCGATTTCTCGACCCATGTAGAACTTCCCCGTACCATTTTGGTCATGAATGGCTCGCGTCTCATAAAGAGGCCGGTGCGGCTCAACGGCAGCCTGTGCATGCGGATCGACCGAGGGGGGAGTTGTTCGGAACGTAGCTTCAGGAGTTTGTTGTTCGCCCGGAACGGCATGGGCGCCACCAGCGATCAATGCCAATGCGAGAGCGACAAGGACCCGACGGTGTTTGAGATTGAGAATCATGAATACCTCCCGACTACGGCGCAGGCTATCGCAGCGCCATATAGATTTCCACCTACTTACTTCAGTTACCGGCGTGCTTGCTCAGTCGCCCACTGGTCTTCACGAGTCGTTGCTGCCGAGCCGGTACATGTGAAGTCCTATTCTCGGAATGTGGCCCTTGATGCGTTCGAAGAGAGCGGCGTCTTTAACTGCATCGAGCCAATGGAAAGCCGTCGACGAGGGCGGGGCGTTCTGAGCCGCCGCGGAACGGCACACGGCTAATGCGAGGACAACGATAACGAGATTTCTGCGCATGGTATCTAGGTTACAAGCAGAGAGACTGAGGCGCTGCATCTGAAAGAAGATTTGTGAACAGTTCGGCACTGCATTGGATTCGAGCCTTATTTGTTCCAGTATCAAGGGAGGCGATAAGAAAACCGCGACCGGGGCCGGCGTCCAACGTCAGTTCTGGTATTGTTTCCAAGAAACAATGATCAAGCAAATCCATGTATCGGGCTATCGATCTATTCGAGAGCTGGCCCTTGATCTGAAGCCAATAAATGTTCTGACTGGCCCCAACGGCTGCGGAAAATCAAATCTTTACAACTCGCTTGTGTTGATAGGACGGGCGGCGCAAGGGCAATTGGCGCGGGCCATAGCGGAGGAGGGTGGCACGCCCAGCGTCTTCTGGGCCGGAGGCAAGAAACCTCCAAAACGGGTCGTACTGGGGTTTGAAGCGGAGGAATTTGGGTACGAGTTACAGGTTGGACTCCCATCACTAAACGAGCATGCTCTCGGAACCATGTTCACGCTCGATCCTCGTGTGAAGGAAGAGTACATCTGGCCATCGGAAACGAACCGTCGTGTCCTGATGTTGAAGCGCGACGAACCTTCGGCATGGTTACGCAATGCTGAAGGCAGCATGGTTACCTATCCCTTCCAGATCTCGAAACAAGAGTCCGTCTTGTCACAGATAATTGATCCGCATCTCTACCCCGAAATCTCCGCGGTGCGCCACCAAATTTTGAGCTGGCGCTTTTATCATCATTTCCGTACAGACATTGAGTCTCCCCTGCGGCAGCCGCAAATCGGGGTCTATACACCAGTTCTTAATCACGACGGTTCGGACGTCGCGGCTGCGCTGGAAACGATTCTGGAAATTGGCGATGGTGATGCCCTTCGCCAGACGGTTGCGGAGGCTTTTGGCGGCGCAACTCTCCTTATCGAAGCCATGGATACGCTCTTCAGCATGAGACTGCAAATTCCGGGACTGCTCCGTCCCTTGCAAGCGCGGGAATTCTCAGACGGACAATTGCGGTTCTTATGCCTTTGTGCGGTGCTCTTCAGCCCCTGTCCGCCGTCGCTGTTGGCGCTCAACGAACCGGAGACTAGTCTGCATCCAGACATTCTCGATGCGTTGGCGCACCTAATAGTTCGCGCGTCAAAGAATACCCAGCTGTGGATTACTACCCATTCGGAACCGCTAGCTGACCGGATCGAGCAACATTCCAGCGTACCGCGCGTGCGCCTCCGCATGGCCGAGGGTGAGACTCAAGTGGAAGGGTCTCGGAAGCACCTCTGAATATAGATTGTGAATAGCGTTTAGAATTGCGTGACGTGTCTCTGGCGAATTGTTATTTCACCCATGATTCCTAGAATTTCCCGTCCTGCTACGATTGCAATCTGGTTGTTCAGCCACTTCATCGCCTTGGCCCGGTTGCTCCCAGCGAATTGAACGTCTGGTAGAAAGTTAGACGCTCATGCATGAATTCAATTTATTTAAGTTTTTTCGTATGAGATAGATAGCGCACCCTGCGATTTCTCACAAGTGCTCAGAATGAGCCAAAACTCGAGGTTGAAATCGAATAAGAACTTGCCGTAAACTGTTGACAGTGAAGTGTTTCGCTGCGCGCCCGTAGCTCAGCTGGATAGAGCATCTGGCTACGAAGAAAAAGCTCAAATCCCACTAAGTCGTTTCTCTGGTGTCGTTTAAGCGCGATCCGGTCGCGTGTGGAACCCCTTCGATTGTCCCAACCGTTGTCCCAACTCCGCACCAACAATTGGGCGATTATCTGCGAAATCGGCTACAGTGCCGAAAGTCGATTTCCGCGAAGAAGTCGCAAACGTCGCTCTTGCCGAACTTCTTGAGCAGCGCGGCCTGAGCGAGGGACGCTGCGTGGCGAACGTGGTCGATGGGAAGGGGACAAGCCTCTGAAGCGTCTTCCCTCAATGTCTCAAGCGGATGGGCGGAAACTCTCGGAATTTGACGGCGTTCAGTCTTCCATTCGCCGGAACGACGAAGTTATACGGATGTACCACCCGGCCCTGCCGAAAATGCTATCCGTCGCGAATGCCTTTAAAATCAGCGACCACCAGTACAACCCGTGCTAACCCGGCGAAAGGATGTCACAACCTTACATGCCCTGTGGCTGGAGAAATAACAATTCGCCAGCCACACCTCTGATTTCAAAGGTATTCACGCCGGATGGAATTTTTGCGTAGCACAGGTCACACGCTCGACGAGTTTCTTGAGGAGTTTCCTTCTGTAACGCGTGACGCGGCTATCGTCGCCCTGGAGTATGCCAAAGGCCTGGTTATCGCCCATGCGCGATGAAGGTCTTGATCGACCAGTGCTTGCCACGCGCCGCAAGATTCTGCTCACGCGCATGCGATTCTTCGCTTACTTGCTCGAAACTCCTGACGGGCCTCTGTGCTAAAATCACAAGAAAGGAGGCTCGCCATGGCAGTGCTTGACTGGTCGCAATGCCCGGCGGTGGAGAGCGTTCCCGGAAGGGTGAGCGGGGCATGGGTGTTTCGTGATACCCGCTTACCGGTCGCCACCGTCATTGAGAATCTTGAGGATTTGAGCGTGGAAGAGGTAATGGAACAATTCGACGTGACTCGGGAGCAGATTGCGGCGGTGCTTGACTTTGTGGCGCAAAGCCTCAAGGTGTCAGCTCCAGCAGAGGCATCCGCCCCAGTCGATGCTCGTTCTCTTTGACCACGGAACGCCGCGGGGCCTTGCCCGTGCGCTTCCCGACCACGCCGTTGTCACAGCAAAGGCGAGGGGTTGGGACCGGCTGAACAATGGCGCCTTGTTGAAGTCAGCGGAGGAAGCGGCGATTGATCTGCTGCTGACTACGGATCGGCGAATTCGCTACCAGCAGAACCTTACTGGCCGCAAGATAGCCATCGTAGTTTTGGTCGGCACCACAAAGTGGTCCCGAGTTCGATTGCACCTTGAACGCATCGCTGCGGCAGTCAACGCCGCAAGGCCGGGCAGCTATACGGAAGTCGAGATTCCCAGCCGATAGAAGTCGCTATTATAAACGTTTACGGATTATTTCCTGTTTTCCTATGACACGGAAACTTTGGACCGCTTGTCGTTAACTGAATATGGGGAGGGACCAGTGGTGTTGTGACTTGAAGCATCGCTTGGCCGCACTTGAACCATCGTTTGGCCGCTCATCTGTCACTTAAAGCAAGAGTTGGCCGGAAATAAAGCATAAGTTGGCCGCGAATATCGGTCGCGTTGCTGTTGACCTGGGGGAATGTAGCTTTGGGAAGGTGTGGAGCGTAATTTGGGCGGCATCTATCCGGTGCTAATCCGCGCGGTTATCTGCCGCCGGACCTCCTGCAGCGCTGAGCGCCCCGTCATCTATATTGAGATAATCAGAGCTGGTCAATAACGGACGCAAGTGCTGGCGCGTGAGTCTTATACCTTTGACATGCAGTTCCCAGGCAATTCGTCTCACCTCTTCAGCGGCTTTTTGCTTCCTTGCCATGGCGCGCCTCACCCGGTATTCCGCGTAGTGCCGCGCGATCTTACGGCAGAGCCTCGCGACGGGCGGCAACTCTACTTATGCCGTTGAGTCCGTGGTAGGTTTATGCGGAATCCTATGGAAGTTCAAGAAATCCTCTCGCACCTCGAGCGGAACGAGGGCCACTTTGCCAGGTCCGCCGTTCGGGAAGCGGTCGCTCATCGCGACCAGATCATCCCTCCGCTTCTAGAGGTTCTTGAATCTGCGGCCCGCGACCCGCAATCATTCGCACGCGATCCGAACGGCATGATTCACCTCTATGCCATGTATCTGCTGGCCCAGTTTCGCGAAACACGGGCTTACCCCCTCCTGGTTCAAATGTGCTCCGCTCCTGGCGAGTTGCCTCTCGACTTGGCAGGCGACACCGTGACCGAAGGCTTGGACAGCATTCTTGCTTCGGTTTCGGACGGGGACATGACCGGCATGGCCTCGCTCGTGGAAAACGAGCGGGCAAACGAATATGTCCGCTCAGCGGCCCTCAAGGGTCTCGTGACACTGGTGGCCTGCGGCAAGCGAAGCCGGGACGAAGTGGTGGCCTACTTCAAAGGTTTGTTCTGCACGCTCGAACGGACTTATAGCCTTATTTGGGATAGCTTGGCCAGTCGTTGCACGGATCTGTGCGCAGAAGAAGTGAGAGAAGATCTTCGCCGGGTCCACGAGCAGGGGCTAATTGATCCATTCTACATCCGGTGGGAGGGCATCGAAGGCGCGCTCGGCGTCGGCAAAGAAGCCGCCATGAAAGTGCTAAATGAGCGGTATCGATTGATCGATGATGCGGAAAAAGAGATGAGTTGGTGGGCGTGCTTTGAAGAGAACAAACACCGCAAGGTCAAGCTTGGCTGGGACACCCCAATTCGGAAAGCCCCTAAGGTGGGACGGAATGAGCCCTGTCCTTGTGGGAGCGGAAAGAAATTCAAAAAATGCTGCGGATGATAGGGAGCTTAGCGTAGCGTCCATATCCACCTTGCATGAACGCGGGCCCCTGCAACGCATTTAAGGTCGCTCCTGCGAGACAATGTCGCACTGGTGGCCAACTCATGCTTTAAGTGACATCATCGCTCGTAAGCCCTTAGATCCGCACTCCGTCGTCAAATCCTGGCTTTGAAGCATCGTTCGGCCGGGAGTACAAAATCGGAAAATTTCCCACCGCGGGCGAGTACGGATAGTGAGGCACTTTGCACGCGACAGACTCTCGCGCTGTCATTCCGAGGCGCCGTGGCGGACTCCTCGGAATGACTCGGTCAGATAGGTTTTCAACAAGTGCTAAGTTTTGTGATCGGTTGCCCGCATCGAACCGGGCCAGGGTTTTCCTCCGTCAAGCCGGAGCCATCTATTCGAATGACTATCTAATTCCGAAGAATTCCCTTGACGCGAAAATACCGGACTGCTAGTTTTCTAGCATAGCTGCTGAAGAAATAGCACATGACGAAAAAACCCAAGCCAAGCTCCTTCTCCCGCCGCGAGCGCCAGATCATGGACATCCTCTATAAGCTGGAGCGCGCCTCCGTCGGCCAGGTCCTGTCGAAACTCGCCGATAAGCCCAGCTACTCCACCGTCCGCGCCCAACTCTGCGTGCGCCTACTAAAAACTCTGTAAGCATTGAAATCGTTGCATTTATGGAGCCGCGACCGTTAATCTTTCCAAACCATGTTCACTCTGCTTTTCTCTCTGCGAGATTGCTTCCGATCCCGTGCCGTTCTGCAAGCAGAAATTCTTGCCCTCCGCCATCAGCTATTGATCTTCGAGCGTTCCAGCCGCGGTAATAACCTACGTCTCCGTTGGACTGACCGAGCCCTGTGGGTTTGGCTCTCACGATTGTGGGGCGATTGGCGATCAGTGCTGCTCATGGTCAAGCCGGAGACCGTCATCGCGTGGCATCGCAGGGGGTTTCGCCTCTATTGGGGTTGGAAAAGTCGGCATCGCCATGGTCGCCCGGCTGTATCTCTGGAAGTTCGCAATCTGATCCGTCAAATGAGCCTCGCCAACCCGCGCTGGGGCGCTCCTCGCATTCATGGGGAATTGCTGAGGATTGGAATCGAAGTGTGTCAAGCAACCGTGGCCAAATACATGGCCCGACACCGGCAACCTCCCTCCCAGACATGGCGAACATTTCTCAAGAATCACACCAAGGACCTGGTTTCCTTAGATTTCTTCGTCGTGCCCACCATCACGTTCCAGGTCCTGTTCACGCTCGTGATTCTCAGCCATGACCGTAGACGTCTGGTGCATTTTGCGGTGACCGCTAACCCCACCGCAGCGTGGACCGCCCGACAGCTTTTGGGAGCATTTCCTTGGGACAATGCGCCGCGGTATTTGCTGCGCGATCGCGACAGCGCTTACGGGCTGGAATTCAGCGAGATGGCAAAATCGATGGGCATTCACGAAGTCCTGACTGCGCCCCAGAGTCCTTGGCAGAATGCCTATCTCGAGCGACTGATCGGATCGATTCGACGAGAGTGCTTGGATCACGTCATCGTTTTGAATGAGACCGGTCTGCGTCGAGTCTTGAAATCCTATTTCGCATACTACGAACAATCCAGAACGCATTTGTCGCTGGGCAAGGACGCACCAATCAGTCGACCGATTCAGCCTCCAGCCATGGGTCGGATCGTGCAAATTCCTCAAGTTGGCGGACTGCATCATCGTTACGAACGTTTTGCCGCCTGAACAAACGCCACTCTTCGCATATTCTCGACGGGGACATGTCGTTCGGTTGCTTTTTTGTGTCGTCGAACGCACGCACCAAAGAGGTTCGCGCCGAACCCAGTCCGCCCACATTATCGGAGGCACTTCGACGCCACCAAATGCGTTCGAACGAAGTTTTTGGTACGGACTGGCTACTCGCTTTTGCGCACCGGGACACCGGTGCCGTCGAAGCTAATATAGAACTTGGCCTCGGAGGCAGCGGCGGGCGCCGGTGTGCCAACCGTTTGCAAGATCTGTTCCTGTTGCGCCGAGAGCCACTGCTCGACTTGGTGGCCCACCTCTTCGGCCACCCGCTCGATTTCCCTCGCTTCGAGCGTTAGCCCCGCGTAGCAGCGCAAATCTGCGGCGGCCTGCGCAAACTGGGATTGGCTACCCGCACGCGCCATGAGTCGACGCACCCCAGGCGAATAGATGGTTTGGACGATGTCCAAACGCTCGTCGTCGGGAAAGCGCCCCTGGGAACAGGGTGGGCATTGATAAAAGGAGCGCGCGAAGGGCACCCGGCCCAGGGTCGTTACCAACCCTTTACGGCGTCGGCCCCGACTGCGCATGCGCTGGCCACACTGGCAGAGGATCACCTCCCGGGGAGCGTGTCCCTGCCAGTGACTCAGCAAAGTCCCCAGGACTCCCGCTCCGCCTTGGCGGGCGGCTTGCAGCACGAGGCTCTCCCAAGCTTCAAAATCAGGCGTCTGCCGAGTGGCCAGGGCGGCGGCGAGGCGACGCACCTCGGCGGCTTGTTCCAGTTCCACCTGGAGTTTTTTTTTGTACCACCTCGGCCACCGCTAAATCACTGAGTTGCTCGCCCACCCGCACTAACCCGTCCACGACGGTTTCAAATTGCCGCATGGCTTGAATCTGTTGCCGATACAAGGGCACCAGGGCGGGATCGGTCAGGCGCCGGGAGACGGTCTTCTGGCCGTGCTTGCGAGTCAGGAGTGGATAAGGGCCGCGCTTGACGCGCGAACCGTCCTTGCGTTTAACCATGAGAAATTGTTCGGTGAGCGAGCCACGCCGCAGTTCTTGCAAGCCGGAGAGTTGCTGGAGAAGTTGCTGACGTTGTTGCCGGAGGTTTGGGTAATCGGATAGGGTTTTCATATTGTAGTCTACGTACTACAATATATGGGTGCAAATCAAGCCAAAAACCAAGAACCCACTTTTATCTCGTGCACCCCAAGTCATGTGACGCCTTGAGCGCAGGCCGCGGGCGTGCTATTTTGAATTGTTGCCCCGGAGTGGCGGAACTGGCAGACGCGCTGGACTCAAAATCCAGTGGTACTTAGTACCGTGTGGGTTCGACCCCCTCCTCCGGGACCATTGATTTTCCTAGACTTACGTGGCATCTGACCTTTGCTGCGGAACTCATCCGATCGTCTCGTGTCGGTGGTGGTGCCGGACCTCCCGAACGCAAACCCTTCTCCACCGACTCAGAGCGGCTAGCCAGTTTCTTAAAGCATGGGCGCCTGTGAGAGCCTGTGAGGGCTTGACAAGTCCCCAATTGGGCTGTACGTTCACCGTAAAATTCGGTGCCCGAAAGTCCTACGGTGCACAGCCTAGAGAATACTTGAGTCGGGGTGGAGGTACTCATGGATCGGATTCTGGTTTCCAGGAGGTCTAGCAATTCTTACCGAATGCTGCAACTCGGCACCTGCGCACTAGCATTAGTGGTTCTTCTAGTTGCCACCACAGTCTCCGCTTCGCCTACTGGAAGCGTTGTCGGATCTGTGAAAGACCCCAGTGGCTCTGTGGTGGTGGGCGCTAAGTTGACTCTCACCAACGTCGCCACTAACGCCAAAATAGAAGCTGTGAGCGACCACAATGGCGGGTTCCAATTTTTGCAACTGGCGCCAGCTGTGTACTCTCTCGTCGTGGAATCCCAGGGATTCAAAAAGCTCACGGAGCAGAGCATCTTGGTCCAGGTGGACCAGATCACGCACATGGATATCGCCCTGGAGATCGGCAGTGTTAACCAGATAGTGGAAGTGGCCTCCGCCGCGACTCCACTGCTGGAGACGGACAGAAGTACGCTTAGCAATGTGGTGGATAGCCAGGTTATATCAAACATGCCGCTAAACGCGCGCCAGTATCTGGACTTGGCTCTGCTAACCCCGGGCGTACTCCCGTCGTCGACCGGCACACAGGGTGGCGGCTTCAATGTGGCGGGGGCACGCTCTCAGTCCAACGTGTTCCTGCTCGACGGCGTCAGCATCATCGATACGCAGATCAACTCGGCGCTGGGTAACTTCCGCCTTACGGACGCGGTCCAGGAGTTCGCGGTGCAAACCAGCGTGGCCACGGCGGAGTTCGGACGCGGCACGGGCGGGCAGGTCAGCATTGTTACCAAGAGCGGCAGCAACCAGTTTCATGGCTCGGCATTCGAATATTTGCGCAATTCTGTGCTGGATGCCGCCGACTTTTTCACCAACAAGAATCATGGTACGAAAAACCCCCTGCACCGCAATCAGTATGGTGCGACAGTTGGCGGACCCGTCCTCAAAGACAAGATGTTCTTCTTTGGGTCTTACGAGGGCTTTCGCCAGATAGCTCCCACGGTCAGCAGCGCGCGCGTACCAACGGATGCCGACATCGCGCTCGTCCCGGTCAACCAGAGGGATCCCATCTCTGTGGCATTGCTTAAGTTCTGGCCGGCGCCCACCAACACAGCAGCGCCGCTCGGGTCCAACAATTTCATCGCCAACGTAGGGTCCACGACATTCGACTGGACCGGACTCGCGAAGGTTGATTACAACTTTAGCGAAAAGGATCACCTTAGCGCACGGTGGGCCGAATACAGCGGCACGACCTTTACGCCGGGCGCGCTGCCGATGCTGGGCGGGAATGGCAACCTGCCGGTAAGTCATTCGGACGTCATCGACTATACGCACACCTTTTCGCCGCGGTTGATGAATGAATTGCGTTTGGGCTTCTCCCGCAACCAGACCTTCATCACCGTGCAGGACTCCGGTTTCAACGCCTCGAAGATCTTTGTCGATTCGAGTGGAAATCCGCTTCCCGGCGTTGTCGATGCAAGCAAGAATCTCCTCGACTCCGGCTTGCCGACGATCAATGTCAGTGGAGGCTTTGCTCCCTTGGGAAGCACCAGCAACCTGCCGCAAGGCCGCATAACCAACACATACGAACTCTACGACAATATGTCGTTGATTGCGCCATTGGGCGCATCCAAGCACTCCTGGCGCTGGGGTTACCATGTGCGCCGCGAAGACGCCCGCCGATTCCTGGATGGATCCGCCCGTGGCAACTTCAGCTTCGTCAACTTCACCGACTTTCTTAGCGGCCACGCCAACACCGCGACGCTGCTCTTTGGCTCGACGCTTTGTTACTGGCAGCGGTATCCTTGGGATGCCTACTGGCAGGACACCTATAAAGTCAAAGACAATTTCACGCTGAACTATGGCGTGCGCTACGAATATCCTTCGGCAATCCATCAGGTGCGCAATCAAGCGACCAACTTTATCCCCGGCGTGGGGCCGGTGCTGCTGGGCTCCAACAAAGTCCTGGCCATTGACACCACCAAGAGCGGCCCGGGTTCTCTCTTCTTTACGCAGGCTCCCATCACGCTTTCGGGTAGCGGTGTGAACTCCGATAAGAACAATTTCGCCCCCGTGCTTGGGTTTGCCTACACGCCACGGTTCGCGGGACGGTTGTTCGGTAAGGACGACACGGTAATTCGCGGCGGCTTGCGCATGGGTTACGACGAGATTTTCAACAACATACCAGCCAACATGGGGCTGAACGCGCCTTTCAATCTGACGACTACCCAGAACACCGGCACAAATGGCGGCAACAAATTCCCATGGGCCGTCGGTTTTAACCAAAACGTGCCTCTGGTCAAGAATATTGGCTTGCCCAACCAGGTTGGCTTGGTGGGTTTCAGCGCTGAAGATCAGAATATTCGCAGCTCTTATATCTATCAGTACAGCTTGGGAGTCCAGCGGAGATTGGGCACCGCCTTTTCGCTGGAGCTGGACTACCAAGGATCGACCGGCCACAAGCTGGGTCTGTTCGTGGACCGCAACCAGCCACGCGTGACCGTGAATGATCCCACCAGGCGCGGAAACCAGACGCCAAACGTGCAGACCTACCCATACCCATTCTTCGGCTCGGTCGGAACTGGCGAGGACATTGGCAACTCGGACTATAACGGCGCGGTGGTGACGGCCAGGTACCAGGGGCGACATGGCATCTTTTTTGAAGGCTCCTACACCTATGGCAAGTCGCTCGATTACGGCTCGTCGTTCTTTGGCTCAACCGGCGAGCGAGCCGGCCTGGCCGATGCCAACAACCTTAGCGCCGAGCGTGGCCCGTCATCGTTTGACATTCGGCATCGAGCAGTGTTCGTGTACGTGATTGAGTTGCCGGTCGGGCCTGGCCATCGCCTGTTGGGCTGGAACAACGGTGTGAACCGGCAGGTTTTCGGCAGTTGGGAGATCTCGGGCATCACCACGCTTCAAACTGGCACACCGTTCACGGTGTTTAACAGTTCGCAGGATTTCAGCGGCTTCAACCAGTTCAATGACCGGCCGGACATCGTCGGAACGGGATCACTGCATCAGGATAACCGGAATCCGGATGCGGCGTTCGATAAGACGTACTTCTCCAGCACTCCGCCGACCGGGCGAGATGGCACCTCGGGACGCAACCAATACTACGGCCCAGGCTTGGCCAACTACAATTTTGCAGTTTCCAAGAGTTTCCCGCTGGGCACCGAAAGAGTCCATCTGCGATTTCGTGCGGACTTTTTCAATCTCTTCAACCACACGAACTTCGCCAACCCGGTGGGGAGTCAGAGCAGCGGGAACTTCGGCAAGATCACGGCGACTGTGGCCAGCGCCACGGCTACTGCAGTTGGCACTACTGCAGGCGTAGTGGGTGGCGGACCGCGCGTGATCCAGGGGGCCTTGCGGGTGGAGTTTTGATTCTTTGTCAGGGGAATTTTTGCCTTGTTCCGGCGAGGCAGGGAAGCCAGCCTTGTGGGACGGCGCCAAAGATGCCGTACATCGCCCTCCTAGGCAAAGCCGGTCAGTATTTGGGGTTCCGTCTACTCTTCGATTCAAGATGCGCTCGAGAGTCCCGCTACCTGAGGAAGAAAAAAGAAACAATGTGTTTCCAGCATTCAAACGGTTTAATATAGGCCCGCCTGGACTTTGAGACGGGTTGCTTTCGATCATCATCATCTCAAAGTAGCGAAACCTAGAAGGAGCCTCATGCCACGCTTGCGTTCCTTGTACCTCTTTGTTCTTGCGCTATCGACGGTTCTGGGCCGCGGCAGCTCTGCCGCCGATACGCCCAGCGCGCTTCCCGTGCGAGTGTATCTGCACAAGAATTGGCAGATTCAGTCATCGTGTGAGGTTAAGGCTAGCGGGGAGCAAATTTCCTTGGCCGGCTTTGACGCCAAGGGCTGGCACACGGCCGGCGTTCCGGCCACCGTGGTGGGCGCGCTGGTCGCGGACAAGACCTATCCCGACGTGAACTATGCAACAAATCTGAAATCCCTTCCGGGGATGAATTATTCCGATAAACAACTTTTTGCCAATCAGGAAATGCCGGAGGGGAGTCCGTTTCGGTGCTCGTGGTGGTATCGCACGGAGTTCACCCTGCCCGCCGGAGAGGCCAAGAAAACGGAGTGGCTGAACTTTCTGGGCATCAACTACCGGGCGAACATCTGGATCAACGGCCACAAGGTGGAAGATGCCAGCGATATAGCAGGCACCTACCGCACCTACGAATTCAACGTGAGCAAGTTCTTGAAGCCGGGGAAAGCGAATGCGCTGGCGGTCGAGGTGTTTGCTCCGGGGAAAGCTGATCTGGGGATCACCTGGGTGGATTGGAATCCGACGCCTCCCGACAAGGACATGGGGATTTGGAAGGAAGTATTTCTGACGTCGAGCGGGGATGTGACGGTGCGGAATCCGTTCGTGGCCTCCCAGCTGGATGCGGAATACAAGACCGCCGAGCTGACCATCAGCGGGGAAGTGCGCAATGTTTCGAATCAACCCGTGAAAGGCCTGCTGCGCGCGGAAGTCGAGGGGATCGAACTGCAACAGGCCGTGGAATTGAGCGACGGTGAATCGAAGATCGTGAAATTTGCGCCGGAACAATTTGCAAAACTGAAATTGGCGCATCCACGGCTGTGGTGGCCCTACCAGATGGGCACGCCGAATCTTTATAGGGCCAAGCTTTCCTTCGAGATCGGCAAGCAGGTTTCGGACGCGACCAGCGTGACGTTTGGCATTCGCGAGGTGGTCTCGGAGCTGACGGACAAGAGATACCGGTTATTCCAGGTCAACGGGAGAAAAGTGCTGATCCGCGGGGCGGCTTGGGCGCCGGATCTTCTTTTCCGGTGGTCCTCGGAAAGGCTAGATGCGGATCTGGCGTACGTGCGGGATATGGGTATGAACACCATCCGACTGGAAGGGCGGCTGGACCGCGACGAATTATTTGAGAAAACGGACCGGCTCGGGATTCTCGTCATGCCCGGATGGACGTGTTGCGATGCCTGGGAGCGATGGGACAACTGGACGGGCGATCAGACGAGAGTTGCGGCCGCTTCGCTGCACGACCAAATCATCCGGCTGCGAAATCATCCGAGCGTCTTTGTGTGGCTGAACGGCAGCGACAACCCACCACCGGCTAACGTCGAAAAAATGTATTTGGACATCGAGAAAGAATTGCAGTGGCCAAATCCGATCGTGTCGTCCGCTTCGGAACAAAAGGCCGCCATCAGCGGAGAATCGGGCGTAAAAATGACTGGTCCCTACGAGTATGTGCCCCCGGTGTACTGGCTGGCGGACACGGAAGCAGGTGGCGCCTACGGCTACAACACGGAGACAAGTCCGGGGCCAGCGATTCCGCCACGGGAATCAGTGGAGAAATTCATCCCCAAGGATCATCTTTGGCCGATCGACGAAGTCT
>Ga0209055_1001661_pt1 | contig 14531 bp, 12 predicted proteins | sample GraSoiAngelo_110_FD_185875 | JGI IMG/M metagenome (GOLD analysis project Ga0209055, IMG submission 185875) | Grasslands soil microbial communities from the Angelo Coastal Reserve, California, USA - 14_0903_12_30cm (SPAdes) (version 2) | ecosystem: Environmental > Terrestrial > Soil > Grasslands ... | reverse complement strand
TCGTCATGAAGGACGGCGGCGGCGACAACGCCCCCGGCAAGGTGGCGTTCGGCGGCTACGTGGCCAAGGACGCCTCCGGCAAGGTCAACGTCTTCGCGATCAACTGCTCGCACCTCGGGTGCTCGATCGCCTGGACGCCCGCGGACAAGCTGTTCGAGTGCCCGTGCCACGGCTCCCGGTTCACCATCGACGGCGACGTCGCCCACGGCCCGGCCGCCTTCCCGCTCTCCAATCTCACGTGGAAGCAGGGAGCGAGCCCGAACCAGATCGTCGTCACCGCGTACACGCTGAAGGGGATCGGCTGATGGCCATCGTTCCTCACCCCAGGCAGATCCAGGTCGCCGTCGTCAACTGGCTGGACGAGCGCTTCCCGTTCACGAAGGCCGTGGACGAGGCGATGTACCAGCGCGTGCCCAACTACGCGAACGCGTTCTACTACTGCTTCGGCGGGATGGTCTTCATCCTGATCGCGTTCCAGCTGCTGACCGGCATCTTCCTCGCCTTCTACTACGTGCCCGACGCGGCCGGCAACCCGGCCCCGGCGTACACGAGCGTGAAGGACGTGATCATGAACCAGGTCTACCTGGGCTGGCTGATCCGGGGCGTCCACTTCTGGTCGGCCAACCTGCTGGTCGTGATGATCGTCATGCACATGGCCCGCGTGTTCTGGACGGGCTCGTACCGGGCCCCGCGCGAGCTGAACTGGATGGTCGGCGTCATCATGCTGCTGATCGTCCTGCTCTTCTCGCTGACGGGGTACCTGCTGCCCTGGGACACCAAGGCGTACTGGGCGACGTCGGTCACGATCAAAATTGGAGGTTCGGCCCCGATCCTGGGGCCGTTGATCGAGAACCTGCTGCAGGGCGGGCCCACATTGGGCCCGAACACATTGCAGCGGTTCTTCACGATCCACGTCTTCATCCTGCCCGCGCTGATCGTGCTGCTGATGTACATCCACTTCCGGATGATCCGCGCGCAGGGCATCTCGGAGCCGCTGTAGGGAGCGAATGAGATGAGCGAGGATCCCGGCATCCTGACGACGCAGTGGGACGGCTACCTGCGCGAGGGCCCCGGCGCGGCCACGACCGCGGTGCCCGTCCTGCCGCCGAAGGAAGACGAGGGCATGGCCCTCGAGCCGCAGTACAAGCGCATGCCGATCGGGCCGGACCACATCCTGTATCCGATCCTGGTCGGGCTCGCTTCGTTCCCGATGCTGCTGGGCTCCGCCGGCCACCACATGGCCGAGGAGCTGCCCGAGGACGAGACGCACCCGTTCTTCCCGGACCACTTCTGGCCGTACCCGGTGATCATGGTCGCGATGGTGGTCGCGGTCGGCCTGCTCTCGCTGTTCGTCGCACAGAACATGCAGCTCGAGCAGTCAGCGGACCCGCGGGCGGTCGTGCTGCCCCGGCCCGACTGGTACTTCCTGTGGCTGTTCCAGATGCTGAAGCTGGGACCCGAGCTGATCATGTCGCTCGTGGTGCCGCCGATCATCATCGTGGTCATCCTGCTGTGGCCGTTCATCGACGCGATCGGCGGACGCCGGCTCGCCGCCCGCCTGCACTGGGCGCAGTGGCCGGTTCCCGGTCGCAACGTGGTCACGGGAACTCTGTGGATCCTGTTCTGGGGATTCATCGTCTTCCTGACGTTCTGGGCGCTCAGCGGAGTCACGCTCGGCAACATCACCGGCGGCTAGTCGTCAGTCGCCACACGAACCGGCTCCGGTAACGCGGGACGCGCTGGTCGAGCGCGTCCCGCGTTGTCGTCTAGGTAGAATCGCCACGGCCATGAGGACTCCGCTGAGTTCGCGATGACGAACGAACACAGAGCCGACCGGCGCGTCGCCCTCGTCTGCAACCGCTTCGGCCCCGACGTGGCCGGCGGCGCGGAGCTGGTGATGGCCGAGCTCGGTCAGGGCCTCCACGGGCAGGGCTGGGAGGTCGACGTGATCACCAGCGCCGCCCGCGACCTCTACACGTGGAAGAACGAGCTGCCCGAGGGTACCTCCGTCGAGCGCGGCCTCCGCGTGCTGCGCTTCCGAACCGTGCTGGGAGCGGACCAGAAGGCGCGCAACCGCATCGGCGGCCTGATCGGGGCCGGCGCGGACGTGCCGCTGGCCGACCAGTACCGCTGGATGAACGCCGGCGTGCGGGTGCCCGGCATGCACGAGTACCTGGTGGACCACGCGTCCGAGTACCGGGCCCTGCTGTTCGCGCCGTACCTGTTCTGGACCACGTTCGCGTGCGCGGAGATCGCGCCGGAGCGCACGATCCTGCACCCCTGTCTCCACGACGAGCCCGAGGCGCGCCTGGAGATCTTCCGGCCGATGTTCGAGGGCAGCCGCGGGATCCTGTTCCAGACCGGCCCCGAGCAGGACCTGGGCCGGAGCCTGTTCACCCTGCCCGCCCGGACCGCCCTCGTGGGCTCCGGCATCCACCCGCCCGCGGGCTACGACGCCGAGGGCTTCCGCCGCCGGCACGGCATCGAGGGCGAGTTCATCCTCTACGCCGGCCGGCGCGAGTGGGGCAAGGGCTGGCCCGAGCTCCTGCGCCACCTGGAGTTCGCGAACGGGCACCTCCCCCGCCCCCTGCCCCTGGTCACGTGCGGGGTCGGCGACGTGGGGGCGGTGCCGCGGAACGTCCGGGTGACGGACCTCGGCTACCTCTCGGACGAGGAGCGCTCCAACGCCATGGCGGCGGCGACCGTCTACGTCCAGCCGTCGGCGATGGAGAGCTTCTCGCGGACGGTCATGGAGGCCTGGCTGGCGGGCACCGTCGTCGTGGCCAACGCGGCGAGCGCGGTGGTCGCCTGGCACTGCGAGCGGTCCGGGGCCGGGCTGTTCTATCGCGACCGGTACGAGTTCGCCGAGGCCCTGCGCCTGCTGGCGGACCGGCGCGAGACGCGGACCGCGATGGCGTGCCGGGGCCGCGAGTACGTGCTCCAGAACTACCGCTGGCCGGACGTCCTCGGCCGGGTCGAGCGGGCGATCGAGGAGTGGACGTGAGGGTTCTCATCGTCTCGCCCTACCCGCCCGATCGCTGCGGGATCGCCAGCTACACCGTGCAGGTGGCGGCGACCCTCCGGAAGCAGGGCCACCAGGTGGACGTGGTCTCCCCGCAGCCGTCGGCCGCCCGCTACTCCGCCGACTACGCGCGGACCACGCGCGGCGTGCTGCAGGTGCTCTCGCTGTCGCGGCGGGCCGACCGGACGCTGGTCGAGTTCTTCCCCGACCTGCTGTTCCAGATGATCCAGCGGAAGGACCAGTTCATCCGCCAGTGGCTGGCGGTGGCGCTGTGGTTCCGCCTCGGACGGCGGGTGGAGCTCGTCGTCCACGAGGCGCCGTACCGCGACCTGGTGGGCCGCACGGACCCCCGGGGCCGAATCGCCAGGGCCATGTGGCGGACGCTGCTCAGCCTGCCCCGCACCACGTACGTCCACACCGACTGGGAGCGCCGCCAGCTCGTCGCGGCGACCGGCATGCGGCCGGACGACATCACGCTGCTGGAGCACGGCGAGTCCTTCCTCGTGCGGGCCGGCGGGGACCGCGAGCGGGCACGGCGCGAGCTGGGCCTCAGCCCCACCGGGTACCACTTCCTGAGCATCGGGTTCCTCCAGCCCCACAAGGGCTTCGACCGCGCCATCCGGGCGCTGGCCAGGCTGGAGACGGACGGCGGTGACGTGCACCTCCACGTCGTGGGGTCCATCCGCGTCCACAGCCCCGACGTGCTGTCGCACGTGGAGCTGCTCAGGAACCTGGCCGGCGCCACCCCCGGCGCGGCCCTCCACGAGGGCTACGTGAGCGACGAGCTGTTCGACCGCTGGATCGTGGCGTGCGACGCGCTCGTCCTCCCCTACCGCGACATCTGGTCGTCCGGCGTGCTGGAGCGGGCCAAGCTGTACGGCCGCCCCGCGATCGTGTCCGACGTCGGCGGCCTCGGCGACCAGGCGGACGCCTCGACCCGCGTGATCCACGACGACGACGAGCTGAGCGCGGCGATGGCCGAGCTGGCCGGCGTCCCCCTGGCGGCGGGCGCGCTCGGACACCCGGCGGCCGCCGCCGAGGTACTGTCGTACGAGGACGCGATGGGCGTCGTCACCCGGCGCGCGGCCGCCCTCCGGCAGCGCTACGAGCCGGGGACCGCCGCCCCGGAGCGGCGCCGGAGCGACGGCACGCGGACGCTGCCGCCTCCGGTCGTCCTGTCGGCCCCGGACGGCCGGGGACTCCGGGGCCAGGTCAAGCGGGCGATCGACAAGCTCACGCGGTGGGAGCTGATGCCGCTCGTCCGCCAGGTCAACGAGATCAGGGAATACCTCGCCCGGCAGGAGCCGGGTCGAGAGCAGGAGCACAGATGACGACCGCGAGCTGGACCGCCACCACCAGCCAGGGACGGCTGGACGGCGCCGCGCGCTACTGGAGCCTGGTGCGCGAGCTGTCGATCACCAACTTCAAGCTCAAGTACACGGGGTCGGCGCTAGGGTACGTCTGGTCGCTGGTCAAGCCGCTCGCCTACTTCGGCGTGCTGTACGTGATCTTCGTGCAGCTGTTCCACCAGACGCAGGACGACTTCGGCCTGCAGCTGCTGCTGGCCGTCGTGATCTTCACGTTCTTCACGGAGTGCACGGCCACGGGCCTGGGCTCGATCGCCGGCAACGGCCACCTGATCCGGAAGGCGACGTTCCCGCTCTCGGCGCTCGTGATCGCCACCAGCGTCACGGCGCTGTTCACGTTCCTGATCAACCTGGCCCTGGTGCTGGTGGTCGCCGGCGTCGCGGGCAAGCTGCGGCTCGGCTGGGAGATCCTGGCGGTGCCGCCCCTGCTGGCCGAGCTGTACGTGCTCTCGCTCGGCCTCGGCATGATCCTGGCCTCGGCGTTCGTGTTCTTCCGCGACGTCGGCCACGTCTGGGAGGTGGTCTCCCAGCTGCTGGTGTACGCGTGCGGCGTGGTGTTCCCGGCCAAGCGGGTCATCGGGACCCACTTCGTGCTGCCATTCAACATCAGCCTGGCCCAGCTCTACTTCGTCAACCCGCTGGCGCAGAACATCGAGGACCTCCGGCACGCGCTGATCACGCCGGCGGCCGCCTGGTCGGTCACGATCACCGGCCTCGGGGGCTTCGCCATCGCCCTGGGGCTGTCCGTCGCCTGCTTCGCCATCGGGCTGGCCCTGTTCCGGCGGCTCGCCCCCCACTTCGCGGAGAGCCTGTGAAGACCACCATCTCCGTCGAGCACGTCACCAAGCGGTTCCGGATCCCCGTGGACCGGAGCACGACCCTGAAGTACCGGGCCACGCACCCGTTCTCGACCGCGCGGTACCGGGAGCTGATGGCCGTGGACGACGTCTCGTTCGAGGTCTCCGAGGGCGAGTTCCTGGGCATCATCGGCTCGAACGGCTCCGGCAAGAGCACCCTGCTCAAGATCCTGGCCGGCATCTACCGGGCCACCTCCGGCTCGGTCGCGATCGACGGCGCCGTCTCGCCGTTCCTGGAGCTGGGCGTCGGCTTCAACCCGGAGCTGACCGCCCGGGAGAACGTCCTGGTGAACGGCGCGATCCTGGGCCTCTCGCGCCAGGAGCTGCAGCGCCGGATGGACGGCATCCTCCACTTCGCGGAGCTCGAGAACTTCGCCGACCAGAAGCTCAAGAACTTCTCGTCCGGCATGCAGGTCCGGCTGGCGTTCACCGTGGCGATCCAGGCCGACGCGGCGATCCTCCTGATGGACGAGGTCCTGGCCGTCGGCGACGTCCGGTTCCAGGCCAAGTGCTTCGAGACGTTCGCCCGGTACAAGCGCGAGGGCAAGACGGTCGTGCTCGTCACGCACGACCTGTCCGGCGTGGACATGCACTGCGACCGCGCGCTGCTGATGGACCACGGCAAGGTCACCGCGGAGGGCTCGGCCGCCGACGTGACGGCGATCTACCGGCGGCGGTCCGGCGAGGAGGTCGGCCAGGACGCGGCGGAGCTGAACCCCGATGGCCCGGAGCCGACCCACTTCGGCACCGGCGCCGTGCGGTTCCGCAGGGTGCGCGTCGAGGGCGGCAGCGGTGACGGTGCCACGCAGCACTTCGAGTCGGGGTCGCCGCTGCGCATCCACCTCGAGCTCGAGGCGCGCGACCCGGTGGACGACCTCATCGTCGGCTTCTCCATCCGCCGTTCGGACGGGACGCTGGTGAGCGGCCACAACACGCAGGTCGAGCGCGTGCGGCTGCCGGCGCTCGGGGCCGGCGACTGCCTCTGCCTGGCGTACACGGTCGACCGCCTGGCGCTGCTGGACGGCATCTGGCGGGTGGACGCGGCCGCCGTGTCGGCGTCCACCTCGACGACGTTCGACTGGGTCAGCAAGGCCGCCCAGTTCTCGGTGACCGACGTGACCGGCCGGACCGGCGTCGTCCAGATGGGGGGCGCGTGGAAGCTGGGCCCGCAGGTCGCCGACCCCGGCGCCGAGTCGCAGTGAGCGCGGCGGCGTTCCCGTACGCCTCGCTGGAGGCGAGCGCCGACGTGTCGGCCGAGATGGCGGTCCGCCCGGGCTCGCCCGCCCACGACCACCTGCTGCGCCGCAACCTGCGGCGCACGCTCACCTGGCAGCGGCGGCAGCTGCGGGCGGTGCTGGCCGACCCCCTCCACCTCAACCGGTTCGAGCGGCGCCGGTTCTCGCAGACGGGCGAGGACGGGATGCTGGCCGAGATCCTGCGCCGGGCCGGTGAGACGAACCGGTGCTTCGTGGAGATGGGCTCCGGCGACGGCAGCGAGAACTGCACCCGGGCGCTGCTCGAGGCCGGCTGGCACGGCTGCTGGATCGAGGCCGAGCCCCGCTACGCGGAGGCCGCGGAGGCGGTGGCCGGCGAGCGGGCGGTGGTCCTCCGGGCCCTGGTCGACCGGGACGGCGTCGCCGGCCTGCTCGACTCCGCCGGCGTGCCGGCGGAGCCGGACGTCGTGAGCGTCGACGTGGACGGCAACGACCACTGGCTCTGGCTGGGGATCGCCCGGACGCGGCGGCCCCGGGTGGTGGTCATCGAGTACAACGCCCGGTTCCCGCCCCCCGTGCGGTGGGCGCTCCCGTACCGGTCCGACCGCGAGTGGGACGGCAGCTACCGGCACGGCGCGTCCCTGGCCGCGATGGCCGACCTCGGCGCCGAGCTGGGGTACCGGCTGGTCGGCTGCGGCAGCTTCGGCGCCAACGCGTTCTTCGTGCGCGAGGACGTCGCCGCCCGGGCCGCCCGCCGCCTGCCGGCAGTGGCGCCGGAGGACGCGTACTGGCCGGCGGCGTGGGACCCGGGCCACTTCGGCCACCCGGCCCTGGACCTGTTCCGCAATGGCAGCCTCGCGCCCGGGGAGATCGAGCAGGTGGTGGTCACCGACGCGGTCCTGCACACCGACCCGATGCTGCGGGTCGGCCAGCCGGTGGCGTTCTCCCTGAGCATCGAGAACCGGACCCGGAACACGATCGCCGCGGGCGGCCCCGGCGGCGCGTTCGCGATGTGCGACTGGGTGCCGGCGGGCCAGCCGGGCCCCGGCGACTGGTTCCGCTGGGGAGGCCGGATCCAGGGCGTGATCCGACCCGGCGAACGCCGCCTGCTGATCGGCGGCTGGCGCGCCCCGGACCAGCCGGGCGAGTACGTCGCCCGCGTCGGCCTGGGCCAGGAGCCCGGCGGCCTGCCCTCCACCGGCACGACCTGCCACGAGATCCCGGTCTCGGTCAGGAGCTGGCCAGGCTAGCGCCAGGCGGCAGACGTTTCGCTCACGCGGACCGATGAGCGATCGGAGGGCGGGTCTAGCCCGCGTGGACCTCGCTGTTCCGCGGCCGGGCCACCGTCTGGGCGGCCGGCCGGGCCCTGATCTCCACCGCCCGCGTGGCGCCCTCGCGCCAGCGGGAGACCGTCTCGATCGACTCGTAGCCGGTCTCCTCCAGCACCCGCACCAGCGCGCTCACGTCGGCGGCCGGGACGCCGTCGCCGATCAGGGTGCCGCCGGGCGCCAGCAGCCCCCGCCAGTACGGGAGCACGGTGTCGCGCAGCTCGGCGAGCGAGAACCGCTCCAGGATCCCCGACGCCCGGATCTCGGCCGCCGAGCCCTCCGCGAACGGGAGGCCGCGCAGCTCGGCGGCCAGGTCCGCGCCGTTCGCGCGCCGGACGTCCACGAACTTGTGGCCGGCGCCGTCCCGCGCCTCGCCGCCGAAGGACAGCCGGAGCGCCTCGCGCCGGGCGCCCGCGCCGAGCGCCAGGGTGAACTCGTCCCGAAGCGCCTCGATCTGCTGCTGCGCGCGGGCCAGGTCCTCCTGCACCCGGTCGAGCCCGGCGCGGAGCTCGGCGCGGTGCCGCTCAGAGGCCCGCAGCTCGGCGTTCTGCGATTCGATGGAGCTCCGCACCAGCGGGAGGGCGCGGTCGAGCTCGACCGCGATGTGCCTGGTCTCGTCGACCCGCCGCAGGATCGGCTCCAGGAGCGGCCGGAGCAGGCGCCGGGCGGCGCGCTTCAGCGTCGACACGATGGCAGCAGTCTAGCGAGGCCGGCCGGGCCGACGCCTGTCCGAACCCGCCCGCGGCCCAGCGTGACCGCGCTTCGGAATGCGCATTACGCGCTCACAAGCGGATTCAATGGTCGGGTAGAATCGGCCGAATCCGCGCGATGAGCAGTCAACAACCGTCACTGATCCGCAAGCTCGGGAAGCAGGTGCTGGCCCCCATAGCCAGGCCGATCCTGGTCCGCCTCGACCGGCGGATGGACCGGCGCTACGACCCCCGCCTGCAGGCGCTGCGGCACGACGCCGAGGCGCAGGCGAAGCAGCTCCGGCTGCTCCAGGACAGCGTCTCCGCCCAGGCCACGTTCCTCGACGAGGCCCGGGCGGCGCTCGAGAACGACGTGCGGATGGACCGCTCCCGGCTCCAGGACGAGCTGGGCGCGATCCGCGACCGGCTGGAGTTCGCGCGCAACGAGCTGATGTACGAGATCCGCTACGGCGGTCGCGAGCCCGGCGGCGCCGAGGCCGAGGTGACCGAGCCGCGGATCGTCAAGCCGGACCGGCTCGCGGAGCGGGGCGACGACGTGCAGCTCAACCTCGGCTGCGGCCACATCCCGCTCCCCGGCTTCCTGAACGTGGACAGCCGGGAGCTCGGCGGCGTGGACATCGTCGCGGACGTCCACCGCCTGCCGTTCGACCCGGGGACGCTCACGCGGATCCACTCCGCCCACCTGCTCGAGCACTTCCCGCTGGAGGAGCTCCGCCGGACGCTCCTCCCGTACTGGACGTCGCTGCTGCGGCCCGGCGGGCGGCTGACCGCGGTCGTCCCCGACGCGGAGGCGATGATCTCGGAGTTCTCCGCCGGCCGGCTGTCGTTCGAGGAGCTGCGCCTCGTGACGTTCGGCCAGCAGGAGTACGACAAGGACTTCCACTTCAACATGTTCTCGCGGGCGTCGATCCAGGACCTGCTGCAGCAGGCAGGCCTCCAGGACGTCCGCGTTGTCGCCTCAGGACGTCGAAATGGGATCTGCTACGAGATGGAGGTGGAGGGCCGCCGCCCCGACGGGACCGCCACCGCCGCCTCCGGAGCCGACGCGACCAGCGCTGGCGGCTGACGTCCCTGCCCGGCTCGGGGACTGGCCCCGCGCGCTCGGCGTCCTCGCCGTCCTGGTGGGGCTGACCGCCGTCGTCTGCCTGGTCTTCTGGCCCGGGCAGATCAACGACGACACGATCGGCATCTACGAGTACGCCCGGCGAGGTCTCCCCAACAACGACTGGCACTCCGCCTTCTACACGGCGATGTGGCGGGTCTTCATCGTGGCCGGCCTGCGCAGCCTCGGCTGGGCGCTCGCCGCCGGCGTCCTGATCCTGCTGGTCGGGCTCTACCTGGTGCTCCGGGCCCGGCTCTCGCGGCCGGCGGCGCTGCTGGGCGCGGCCGCCGTGTTCGCCTTCCCGCCGGTGCTGGGCTTCGGCGTGGCGCTCGGCACCGACGCCTGGTTCGCCGCCTCGATCCTGGCGGCGTTCGGCTTCGTGCTCCGGGCCGCGCGCACCAGCGGCCGGTCGCGGACGATCAGCGCCGTCCTGGCCGTCGCGATGGCCTACCTGGCGGTCGCGGCCCGGCCCACCTCCCTTCCAGCCGCCGTGCTGGTCGTCGCCGCGCTCGCGCTGGTCCTGCTCCAGGACCGGCTGGGCGGCTGGCGCCGGCTGCTGCGCGCCGGCGTCGCCGGCGTCGCCGGCGGCCTGCTCCTGTACGGGTCGAACCTCGGCCTGACCCGGTTCGTCATGCACGCGGACCAGGTCCACCCGGAGCAGGAGACGTACAAGTACGACCTGGTGCTGATGTCGGTCCAGGCGCAGCAGATGCTGCTTCCGCCCGCGCTCTATCCCCGGCAAGACCTCGCCTACCTGGCGGCGCACTCCGACCCGACGTCGGTCGATCAGCTGCTGTGGGGCAGGTCCGCCGCGATCCCGCCGTTCATCCTGGGCAGCGAGTTCGACACCCTGCAGCGGGCGTGGCTCAGCGCCATTCGTCACCACCCCGCGGCCTATCTGCGCACCCGCCTGAACATGGCCCTGTGGCAGCTGACGATCGCCGCCCCGCCCCAGTGGGTCTTCCTCGGGTCTCCCGCCGCCTACAACCTCCCGCCCCCGAACCCGGCGCTGTACGCCGCGGCCCAGGCGTACATGGGCGTCGGCACCAGCGGCCCGGCGCCCGGCGCGGTCGGCAGCCCGCTGCAGCGGGTGTGGATCTACCTGCTGGTCCTGCTGGGCGTCATCGTCCTCGCCGCGCGCTCGAGACGACGGGTCGACGTGGTCCTGGCGCTCCTCGCGGCGGCGCTGCTCCTGTACACGGCGGAGGTCCTCGTGGCCGCGCCGATCGTGACGTACCGGTACATGTACCCGGCCGTGGTCGTCGGGACGGTGCTCTTCGTGCTGCTGGCGGCCGGCGCGGCCACGAGCCTGCTGCGCCTCGGTCAGGCGCGCTTGAGCACGATGTTGCAGTACGGGACTTCGAGCAGCTCCTCGTAGCTGAGCGGCTGCATCCCGGTGTCGATGCGGTAGACCTTGAAGCCCTGCTCCCGCAGCTCCTTCGCGAGCTCGGCCGGGTCGTCCTGGGCCGTCCGGATCTGGTCCTGGGACCACTCGCACATCACGATCACGTCCGGGTTCTCGGCCAGCGTCCGTCGCGCCCCGCGGAAGACCTGCAGCTCGGCGCCCTCGACGTCCACCTTGATCACGTCGGGCTTGGCCGGCTTCTCGCACAGGTACTCGTCCAGCGACCGGGCCTGGACGTCGATCTCCTCGATGTCGTCGTACAGGCGGCCCTCCTCGTGGGAGATGCTGGCGAGGCTGCTGTTCCCGTGATAGAACTTGCGCACGTAGAACTTGAGGCGCCGGGTGTCGCTGTACACGGCCAGGTTCTCGGCCGTCGTGAACGTCTCCATCCAGTTGACGATCACGTTCTTGACGAGCAGCTCGTACGTGGACGGCATGGCCTCGAACGCGATCACGCGGCCCGGCCGGCCGACCAGGAACGCGGCCAGCACCGTGAAGTAGCCGACGTTGGCGCCGACGTCGATGAACGTCATGCCCGGCTTCAGCGTCGCCTTGAACCACTCCGTGACGTCCGGCTCCCAGACTCCGTCGAGGAGCAGCCACGGCGACATCAGCAGGTCGGTGGTGTCCACGATCAGCTTGCCGCCCCACGCGGTGCGCAGCCACGCCCGGTCGTTGCCGACGTAGACGCGCGACGTGGTGTTGGCGTGCTGGAGCGTCTCGATCCGCGCCTCGAGCCGGGGGATGGCCTCGGCCACGGCGCGCAGCTCGCGGCGCTGCTCCAGCAGCGCCCGGGGCAGGCGGACGATGTACCTGGGGAGCCGGCTCAGGCGCACGGTCAGGCCCCCACCGCGACCGGCGCGGGCGTCGCGGCCGCGGCGGCCACCGCCGCCTCGTACACCGCCAGGGTGCCGTCCGCCATCCGCTCGGCGGTGTACCGCTCCTCGTAGATCTCGAGGGAGCGCCGGCCGAACCGCTCGCGGAGCTCCGCCGAGCCGGCCAGGCGCTCGATCGCCCGCGCCAGCTCGCCGGCGTCGCCCGGCGCGAACCGGAAGCCGTTGCCGCCGTCCTCGACGATGTACCGCATGCCGCCGGCGTCGCCGGCGATGACGGGCTTTCCGAGCATCATCGCCTCCAGGAGCACGAGCCCGAACGACTCGTAGCGCGACGGGCAGACGAAGAGGTCGCAGCCCGCGTAATAGCTGGTCAGTTCGTCGTCGCCGACGCGGCCGACGAAGCGCACCCGGTCGCGCAGCTCGCGGCCCGCGCCGGCCTCGAACGCCTCCCGGTACGTGGTGCCGCCGTCGCCCGGGATGCCGTGGTCGCCGACGATGGTGGCGACCAGGTCGGGCACCGCCCGCATGGCCGGCACCAGCGCCTCGAACAGGGTGTCGATGCCCTTGCGCCGCTCCAGCCGGCCGACGAACAGCAGGTTGACCTTGCCCTCGACCTGGCGGGCCGCGATCGGGACCTCGACGGGAGGCATCCCGTGGGGCACGACGTGGACGGCGTCCGGCGGGAACCGCAGGCCGTACCGCGTCTCGACCTCCTCGGCGATCGCGGGCGACGACGCCAGCACGTGCCGGGCCATCCCGTAGACCTTCCGCTCCAGCCCGGTCACCTGCTGGACGCGCGGGGAGTCCGCCGGAAACAGCATCGGGTTCGTCTCGGAGATCGTCGCGATCGGGGTGTGCAGCTCGAGGACAGCGGGGATCCGGTCGTCCAGCATGGCGGCGATGCCCTCGACGTCCCAGTTGGGGACGTGGACCACGTCGACCGGCCGCTCCCGGTGCACGCGCTCCAGCTCGTCGCGGAGCGACGCCGCGTAGCCCCACATGTCGGGCGGGATCTCCAGGCCCGGCGGGATGTCGTGGTGGCGCGCGACCACCCGGTGCACCCAGACGCCGTCCTCGAGGTCCACCGTGTCGTGTTCGTGGCCGGTCGTCATGACGCGGACCACGTGGCCCCGGGCGGCGAGCCGCGGCGCCAGCGCGTGGATCAGCCGGCCGATGCCGTTCACCGGGCCAGGCGGGTACTCGCGCGAGAAGATCGCGATGTGCAGCTTGCGGCCCCGGGGCCGGATCGTCGGGAACGGGAGGAACGTGCCCTGGCCCGCGGCGAACCAGGCCGGCGGCCGCGTCTGCGGCGGCCGCTTCAGCGCGGCGTCGAGGCCCTCGTCCATCACGGTGTCCACGTCGTGCTGGAACTTCTCGTAGTCCTTCTGCGACACCTTGCCGTGGTCGCGGTGCCACCGGTAGTGGCGGCGCTCCTCGCGCACGCACTCGGCGAGCATCTCGGCGAGCTCGGGGAACGAGTGCACCGAGCGGCCGTGCCGGTACGCGAAGTACGTGACGTTGCGCAGCGCGGAGGACTGGTCGCGGTGCACGCGGTCCTCGTTGCGCCGCTCGCTGGGCAGGTACTTGTGATAGACGAACCCGTTGTCGAGCGCGCGGACGATCCAGCCGGCGTCGAGCAGGCGCACGCAGACGTCCGTCTCGTCCAGGAAGTAGTCGTACATCTCGTCGAAGCCGCCGATCGCGACCAGACGGTCGCGCCGGAACATCGAGTTGACGCCGATCAGCGTGACGAACCGCGCGCCGAACGGCCGCGCCAGGAGCATCGTCGGGTTGGGCGGGTCGGACACGGAGTGCCCCATGCCGATCCGGTTGACGACGATGTACTTCGACTGCAGGTGCGCGCCGGTGTGGTCGTAGACGGGCCCGCCGGCCGCGGCGGTCTCCTCGTCGGCGAACCCGGCGGCCACCTCGTCGAGCCACGCCGGGTCGGGGTACGCGTCGTCGTCCGTGAACGCGATCAGCTCCCCCGCCGCCAGCCGGATGCCGATGTTGCGCGACAGCGAGAGGTTGCGCGCCGGGCATCGGCCCACCTTGATCCGGCCCGCGTAGTCGGCCAGGACGGCTTCCGTGTCGTCCCGCGACGGGCCGTTGACGACGACCACCTCGAAGTTCCGGTGGTCCAGGCGCTCCATCCCATCCAGCGTCTTGCGCAGGCTGGCGGCCCGGTTGTACGTGTTGATGACGACCGAGACGGTCCGTTGCCCGGCGGGTTTCACTTGGGAAGGTGCCTGTGCACCTGCTCTGGGAACCTCACGATCGCGGACAGTCTAGTCCAGCGGCCGACCGTCGGGCCCGGGCGGATGCTGCTAGGCTACGGGCACACTTTGGACTCTTCCCGGGCTGGCGTCCTGAGCGTCATGATGCCCATCTACAACGAGGAGCGGACCCTCGAGACGATCCTCGGCCACGTTCTCGACCGGCCCGAGGTCGGCGAGGTCATCGCGGTGGACGACGGGTCGGCGGATGGCAGCTGGGACATCCTGACCCGCATCGCCGCGACCGACGCGCGCATCAAGCCGCTGCGGCAGAGCCACAACCTCGGCAAGGGCGTGGCGCTGCGGCGGGCGATCTCGGAGATCACCAGGCCGTTCGCGCTGGTCCAGGACTCGGACCTGGAGTACGACCCGCGCGACTACCAGGCGCTGGTGGAGCCGCTGCTCGAGAGCCGG
>Ga0209055_1001657_pt1 | contig 14547 bp, 11 predicted proteins | sample GraSoiAngelo_110_FD_185875 | JGI IMG/M metagenome (GOLD analysis project Ga0209055, IMG submission 185875) | Grasslands soil microbial communities from the Angelo Coastal Reserve, California, USA - 14_0903_12_30cm (SPAdes) (version 2) | ecosystem: Environmental > Terrestrial > Soil > Grasslands ... | reverse complement strand
GCCCTGTTTCGCGAGCCCGTCGCGCACCTCGGGGAGCGCGAGCGTCTTCTCGAGCGCCGCGTGCAGCTTGTCGATGATCGCGCGCGGCGTGCCCTTGGGCGCGACCAGGCCCGCCCAGCCGCTGAAATCGTAGCCGCTGATGGTATCGGCGACCGGCGGAATGTCGCCGAGCATCGCCGAGCGCCGCGGCAGGCTGTGAGCGATTGGGCGCAGGCGCCCGTTCTTGACGAAGGACATCACCGCCGGAGCCGGCGTGAAAGTCCAGTGAGTCTGGCCGGCGACCACGGAATTCACCGAAGGCCCGCCGCCCTTGTGCGGGACGATCAGCGATTCGAAATCGGCCATCGACATGAGCAGCACCCCCGAGAGATGGCTCTGCGAGCCCACTCCCGCGGAGGACATGTTGATGGTCGCGCGGTTCGCGCGCGCGTACTCGATCAGCTCCTTCACGTTCCTCGCCGGAACGTCGGGGTGGACGGCGAGCACGTTCGGCGTGACGGCGAAGCTCCCGACGTGCTCGAAATCCCTGACCGCGTCGTACGGGATGCTCTTCTTAAGAAGAGGCGCGATCAGCATCGAGCCGTTCGATGCGCAGATCAGCGTGTAGCCGTCGGGCTTCGCGGTCCTGCCGGCCTCCACTCCGATCAGGCCGCCAGCGCCGTCGCGGTTCTCGACGAAGACCGGCTGGCCGAGCGCGTCGCCCAGCTTCGCCGCGACGATCCGGCTCATGGTGTCGATCGAGCTGCCGGGCGCGTTCGGCACGAGCATGCGGACCGCGCGGCTCGGATACTCCTGTGCCAAGGCGGCGACCGAAGCGAAGGCCGCCGCGAAAATGAACACTTCCAACACGCGTTTCATGATCCAGTCTCCTAGTAGGAACGCGGCAGGCCGAGAACGTGCTCGGCGAGGTAGCACAGCACGAGATTGGTCGAGATCGGCGCGATCTGGTACAGGCGCGTCTCGCGGAACTTGCGTTCGACGTCGTACTCCTCGGCGAAGCCGAACCCGCCGTGGGTCTGCAGGCACATGTCGCCCGCCTGCCAGGACGCCTCCGCCGCGAGCTGCTTCGCCATGTTGGATTCGGGGCCGCAGGGTTTGCCCGCGTCGTAGAGCGCCGCGGCGCGCTCGACCATGAGGGCGGCGGCCTCGGTCGCCATGTAGGCGCGCGCGATCGGGAACTGCACGCCCTGGTTCTGGCCGATCGCGCGGCCGAACACCTTGCGCTCGCCGGCGTAGGCGGTCGCCTTGGCGATGAACCACCTCGCGTCGCCGATGCACTCGGCGCCGATCAGGATGCGCTCGGCGTTCATGCCGTCGAGGATGTAGCGAAAGCCCTTGCCTTCATCGCCGACGAGATTTTCCGCGGGCACTTCCAGGCTGTCGATGAAAATCTCGGTGGTGGCGTGGTTGATCATGGTGCGGATCGGGCGGATCGTGAGCCCGCGCCCGAGCGCGGCTTTCATCTCGACGATGAACACCGACAGGCCTTCGGTCTTCTTCTGCACCTCTTCGCGCGGCGTGGTGCGCGCGAGGAGCAGCATGAGGTCGGAGTGCTCGGCGCGCGAGGTCCAGACTTTCTGGCCGTTGACGACGTAGCGGTCGCCTTTCCTGACCGCGGCCGTGCGGATCGCTGAGGTGTCGGTGCCGGCGGTGGGTTCGGTGATGCCGAATGCCTGCAGCCGCAGCTCACCTTTCGCGATCTCTGGAAGGTATTTTTTCTTTTGCGCCTCGCTGCAGTGCCGCAGTACCGTGCCCATGGTGTACATCTGCGCGTGGCAGGCGGCGCCGTTCGCGCCGCTCTTCTGGATCTCCTCGAGAATGGCCGCGGCCGCGGCGAGCTTGAGGCCCGCGCCGCCGTACTCCTCGGGGATGAGGCAGGAGAGCCAGCCCGCCTCGGTGAGCGCGCGCACGAACTCGGTGGGATAGCGCCGCTCGCGGTCCGTCTCGCGCCAGTATTCCATGGGGTAAGCCGCGCAGAGCTTCGCCACGGCATCGCGTATTTCGCCCAGATCGTGCTCGCGGACCGGCATTTTCTCCCCCGGATGACAGGTTATTATACGGTGGACGTCATTCCGATCCCCGTTCCCCCATGCCCCACGTTCCCGCCTCCACCGCGCTTGCGCGCTTTCGCGTCCTCGACCTTTCGCGCGTGCGCGCCGGGCCGACCTGCGTGCGGCAGCTCGCGGATTTCGGCGCCGACGTGATCAAGATCGAAACGCCGCCGAGCGTCGGGAGCGAGACAATGGGCGGCCCGCGCGACGGCCCGGACTTCCAGAACCTGCACCGCAACAAGCGCTCGATCACCCTCAACCTGAAGGAGAGGGAAGGCGTGGCGATCTTCATGAAGCTCGTGAAGACTGCCGACGTCGTGGTCGAAAACTACCGCCCGGACGTGAAGGACAGGCTCGGGATCGGCTACGAATCGCTGAAGAAGGCAAACCCGCGCATCATCCTAGCGAGCATCTCGGGATTCGGCCAGGACGGACCCTACCGCGACCGGCCGGGTTTCGACCAGATCGCGCAAGGCATGGGCGGGTTTATGTCAATTACAGGGCTCCCTGGACAAGGACCCGTTCGCGCGGGAACCGCGATCGCGGATCTCTCGGCCGGTCTTTTCGCGGCGCTCGGAATCATGACGGCGCTGCTCGAGCGCGAGAAATCCGGAAAAGGGCAGTGGGTGCAGTCCTCGCTCCTGATGTCGCAGATCGCGCTGCTCGATTTCCAGGCGGCGCGCTATCTGATGACGGGCGTGCCTCCGGGGCAGGCGGGCAACGACCATCCGACCAGCATGCCCACCTCGGCGTACAAGACCAAGGACGGCTACATGAACATCGCCGCGACCGGCGAAGCGATGTGGCGCCGCGTATGCGAGGGCATCGCGCGCCCGGACATGCTGGAGAATCCCGATTTCAAGGGCGAGCAGAACCGCTCGAAGAACCGCGTCGCGCTGAACGCCGAGATCAACAAGGCACTCGCCTCGCGCACCACCGCCGAGTGGATCGAGGTGCTGACCGCGGCCGAGGTGCCGTGCGGGCCGATCTATTCGATCGATCAGATGTTCGACGACCCCCAAGTGAAGCACCTCGGTGCCGCGGTGAGCGTGAAAAGCGCGAAGCTCGGCGAGATCCGCATCGTCAACCAGGCGGTCGGGCTCTCGCGCACGCCGGCGCGAATCGCAACGGCGCCGCCGGAGATCGGCGAGCACACCGCCGAGGTGCTCGCCGAGCTGGGCTACAGCGAGGCTGCGATCGAGACGCTGCGGCGGAAGAAAGTCGTCTAGGGGTAAAAGGCGAGGCTCCCTAGTGGTTGAGCAGTGGAATGCTCTTGTAGTCCGGCGCTTTCGGGATCGACAGCAGATAGGCGTGGATGTCGGCGAGGTCCCCATCCGAGAGGATCGCTGCCTGGTAGGGCGGCATCGCGCCGCGGGTGTTGCGCACGAACGCCGAGAGCGCCTCGGGCGGCATCGGATTCGGAGCGAGCTTCGGGCCGGTGACGCCGCCCTGGCCCGCGAAGCCGTGGCACTGCCAGCAGCCGTGCTGCACGTAGGCGGCCTTGCCCTTCTCGGCCGACCCCGCCGCGGTGGCCGCCTGGTTGAAGAGGATGCCGGCCAGGACGAGCGCGAACCGTAGTTCCGTGCTCATCGCGGCTGCGTCCACACGTTGAGCAGCGCGGGCTGCCCCGCCTGCACCACTTTTACGGCCTCTTTCAGCGCGGGCCCGAGCTGCGCCGGGTCCTTGATCGGCCCCTTCGCCCACCAGCCCATGCTTTCCGCGAGCTTGTGGTACTCGATGTCCGGGTTCTCGATGCGGGTGCCGACCGGGCCCATGTCGCCTCCGTAGTTTGCGACGCGATTGCGGAAGTTGGACAGGCGCTGCACGTGCATCACCTCCTGGTGATAGCCGCGGTTGTTGTGCATCACTGCGAGCAACGGGATCTTGTGTTTGGCCGCGGTCCACAGCACGCCCGGGGCGTACATCAGGTCGCCGTCGGACTGGATGGACACTGAGAACCGGCCGAGGTCGCGGTTGGCGAGCGCGGCGCCGACGGAGGCCGGCGCGCCGTAGCCTACGCCGTAGCCGCCCGAGCGCCCGAGCCAGTGGTGGTATTTCTCCATCGGCCAGAGGCGGTTCGGCCAGTTGCTGACGTTGCCCTCGGAGGCGACCAGCGACCAGTCGAGATCCTTGACCGCCGCGTACACCTCCATGCACAGGCGCGCGGTGCTCACCGGGCTCGCGTCCCAGCCGAGCGCCGCCGCCGCCCGGGTGCGCTCCTTGCCCTCGGCGTAAGCCTTCTTCGCGGCCTCGCCGCGCGCAGCGATCGCCCCTTTGCGGTCGTTGGGAATCGCCGCTTTCACCGCTTCGATGAGCGCGGGCAGCGTCGCTTCCGCGTCGCCCGCCATCGGCACGTCGATGACCTGGAAGCGCTGGAAGTCCTGGTAGTTCGCCTTGGTGTTCAGCTCGACCGAGCTGATGCTGATGAGCTTGGTGTCGCGCTTGATGCGCGTCGAATTGGTGCCGATACCGCCGTTCCCCGCATTGTCAGTGTACGAGTTCACCGTCGCCCAGAAATCCGAGAGCTCGAGGCCGAGGATCACGTCGGCGCTGCTTACGGCGGTCGGCGGCGCGGAGAGGTAATGCGTCCGCGGGAAGTTCATGCGGCCGCCCTGGTCGATCACCCGCGCCTGCAGCGTTTCCGCGAGCTGCACCAGCAGCCTCATGCCGTTCGGCGTGCGCGCCGCGCGGTCGGCGACGATCAGCGGGTTCTGCGCGGCGGCGAGCAGCCTCGCCGCCTCCTTCACCGCGCCCGAGTCGCCTTGCGGCGGCGCGGTCGGCACGTAGCGCGGGACATACGGCTTCTCGCCGTGATCCTTCATGGGCTCCTGCTGCAGCCCCGCGTCGAGCGAGATCATCACCGGCCCGTAGGGCGGGGTCATCGCGATCTTGTAGGCGCGCACGAACGACTGCGCGAAATGCTGCAGCGACACCGGCGTGTCGTCCCACTTGGTGAAGTCGCGCACCAGCGCGTTGATGTCCTGCGCCGAGTGGAAGGTGGGCACGCCCGGCGGCCGGGTCGCGGCGTCCATGTCGTTGCCGCCGACGACGATCACCGGCACGCGGTCGCACCACGCGTTGTAGATGCCCATGGTGGCGTGCTGCAGGCCCACGGTGCCGTGGCACAGCGTCATCAGCGGCTTGCCGGCGACTTTGAAGTAGCCGTGCGCCATGGCTACAGCGGATTCCTCGTGCATGCAGGTGAGGAATTCGGGTTGCTTGTTGCCGCCGTAGTTGATCAGCGACTCGTGGATCGCGCGGTAGCTCGAGGCGCAGTTCGCCGGCAGGTACTTGATTCCCAGCGTCTTGACGACGTCGACCATGAAGTCCGACCCGGGGATGCCCGGGACGCGCGCCGGCTCGCGCGGCGTTCCGGTCTCGGCCTGGGCGACGTGCATGGAAGGCGGCAGCGCCGAGGGGACGCGCGCTGCAGGGCCCGGTTCCGCGGCGCGCGTGACGGGCGTGCTCATCGTCGCTGCGGCGGTCGCGGCGCCGGCCGCGGCGACTCCGGTCAGGAACTTGCGGCGATCGACCTGAGGACCCGGATCCTTGCGTGCCATGGTTTTCTCCTCCTGAGGCTGACCGCCTCGGCGCGGTCGTTGAAGCGTGATTCTAGTCCAGGCGAGGTTTCAAGCGGACTCCCGATCGCTGTTCCTTCCCGCGGAAAACCTCGCTACCTGCCTTTGAACTCCGGTTTTTTTTTCGCGAGAAACGCCTTCACGCCGATCCTGAAGTCCTCGGTGTCGAAGCAGGCGTAGGCCTCGTCGCGCTCGGCCGCGGTGGGCGGGCGGGGGTTGGCGAGGCGCCGCGCGAATTTCTTGTGCCAGCGCGCGACGAGCGGCGCGCCGTCGGCGATGCGCCGGGCGGCCGCGATCGATTCCTCTTCGACTTTGTCGTCGGGCACGACGCGGTTCACCAGGCCCTTGTCTTTCGCTTCCTCGGCCCCGAACACGCGGCCTTCGAGCAGGATCTCGAGCGCGGCGGCGCGGCCGACGAGAGCGATCAGCCCCTGCATCTCGCCGTAGCCGACGACGAGGCCGAGGTTCTTGATCGGGATGCCGAAACGGCTCGAGGCTCCGCAGATGCGCAGGTCGCACTGCGTGATGACTTCGAGTCCCCCCCCGACGCAGACGCCGTGGATCATCGCCACGATGGGGTGACGGCAGCGCGCGATCGCGCCCATCGTCGCCTCGAGCACTGCGCCGTATTTTTTTGCGCTCTTCGCGCTCCTGCGCGTGGTTTCGAACTCGGAGATGTCCGCGCCCGCGGCAAAGGCCTTGTCGCCCGCGCCCCGTATCACGATGCAGCGCAAGGCCTTGTCGGCGTCGAGCTCGCGCATGACTTCCCCCACCTGCTTCCACGAATCGAGGCCGAGCGCGTTCAGCCTGCCCGGGTTGCTGAGCGTGACGGTGGCGATGTCGCCTTCGCGGGCGAGAAGGATTTCACCTGACATCAGCCGTTCCCTTTGCTGTCTTCCTGGCGAAAGCGCTCCGCATCCTGCCGAACGCGCCGCCGATCAGCGGCCAGAGGAGCAGGACGAGCGCGAGCGTGGTGATCGAGCCGACCAGGCCGTTCGACCAGAACACGCGCATGTCTCCGCCCGAGCCGATCATCGACAGGCGGAATGAGTCCTCGGCGCGGTTGCCGAGAACGAGCGCGAGCGTGAACGGCGCAAGCGGAATGCCGATCTTCTTGAATACGTAGCCGACGACGCCGAAGAGGAGCATCAGCCAGATGTCGAACATGGCGTTTTGGATCGCGTAGGCTCCGATCGCGCAGGACACCACGATCATCGGCGCGATCGCCGAGAAGGGCACGCGCAGGACCGCGGCGAATATTGGCACGGTGGTGAGCACGAGGATAAGACCGACCACATTGCCGAGATACATCGAGGCGATCAGGCCCCAGACGAAGCCCTTGTGCTCGACGAAGAGGAGCGGCCCGGGGTTGAGCCCCCAAACCATCAGGCCACCGAGCAGGATCGCCGCCGTGCCCGAGCCCGGGATGCCGAGCGCGAGCATCGGCAGAAGCGCGGAAGTGCCGGAGGCGTGCGCCGCCGTCTCCGGCGCGAACACGCCCTCGATGCGTCCCTTGCCGAACGACTCCTTGTCCTTGGAGAAGCGCTTGGCGAGGTTGTAGCTCATGAACGAGGCGGCGATCGCGCCGCCCGGCGTGATGCCGAGCCAGCATCCGATCGCCGAGGAACGCAAGAGCGTCGCCCAGTAGCGCGGCATTTCCTTCCACACTTTCAGCACCACGCGCAGGCTGATGCTGGCGGCGTGGCCGCGCAGCGCGAGCCGCTCCTCCATCGTCAGCAGGATCTCGCTGATGCCGAACAGGCCGATCACCGCCACCAGGAAGTTGATGCCGCGCAGCAGCTCGTCGAAACCGAAAGTCATGCGCAGCTGGCCGGAGACCGTGTCCATGCCGACGCCCGCGAGCAACAGGCCGAGCGCCATGGAGATGATGGTCTTGTGCTTCTCCTCGCGCCCCAGGCCGACGAAGGAGCAGAAAGTGAGCAGATAGACTGCGAAGAATTCCGGCGGCCCGAATCTCAACGCAAAGGAGGCGATTCCGGGCGCGAGGAAAGTGATCAGCAGCACGGCAACCAGCGAGCCGATGAAGGACGAGGTGAAAGCCGCGGTCAGCGCCTCGGCCGCCTTGCCTTGCTGTGCCATCGGATAGCCGTCGAAGGTGGTGGCCACCGACCAGGCCTCGCCCGGGATGTTGAACAGGATCGATGTGATCGCGCCACCGAAAAGCGCCCCCCAGTAAATGCACGAGAGCATGACGATGGCCGAGGTCGGATCCATCGTGAAGGTGAGAGGAAGCAGAATCGCGACCCCGTTCGGCCCACCGAGACCGGGAAGCACCCCCACGAAGATGCCGAGCACGAGGCCCACCATCATCAGGGCGAGAATCTTCCAGGTCAGCAGGACGCTGAAGCCGTAGACGAGAAGCCCGAAAGCCTCCATCGCCCTAGCGCCCGAAGAGTGATTCGATCGGGCCCTTGGGCATGATCACGTCGAAAGCGATCTCGAAGGTGACGAACATGGCGAGCGAGAAGAGAAACGCCGTGAGCAGAGACTTCCAGGCCGCGATGCGTCCGACGAGCACCATGAAGCCGGCGATCAGCAGGAAGCTCGCCACGTAGAGCCCGAGCCATTGGGTAAAGAGGCAGAACAGCAGCGTCGGTACGAATACCTGCAGCACGCGGCGAAGCTGCGCGCGCGTGACGAAGCTTGCGCTCGCCTGCCCGCGGGCGAAGAGCTCCTTGGCGAGACCCCAGACGCTGGCGGCGGCGAGGATCACCGAGAGATAGAACGGGAAGTAGCCGGCCTGCGGGCCGGTCGCGTCCCACCCCATGCCGGTGCGCCAGTTGTCGAAAGCGAGCACCCCGGCGAACGCCAGCAGCAGCAGCGAAACGACGATGTCGACGGCGCGGGTGCTCGCCACCGCCGGCGAGTCGCCCGCCGGAGCGGCGGGGTCCTCGACGACGATCTCGTCTTGGGATTTTGCCACTTAGTTCGCGACGAAGCCCGCCTCGGTCATCAGGTTCTTGTTGAGCGCGTCGTCCTCTTCCAGGAAATCGAGCATGCTCTTCCCGGTGAGGAAGACGGGCTTCAGCGCCTGCTTCTCCATGTAGTCCTTGTATTCCGAGGTTTGCGTCAGCTTCCTGAACAGGTCGACGTAGAACGCGGTCTGCTCGGGGGCCACCTTGCCCGGCAGGAACATGGCGCGCAGCATCAGGTACTGCACGTCGATGCCTTCCTCCTTGCAGGTCGGGACGTCGTTCCACGACATGGCGTCGGTGACTTTGCTCTTGTACTGCATGCGCTCCTTGTCGAACACGCACAGAGCGCGCACCTGGCCGGCGCGCCAGACTTCGAGATTCTCCGAAGGATTGTTGACGTTCGACTGGGTGTGGTTGCCGACCAGCTGAGTCGCCGCCTCGCCGCCCGACTTGTACGGCAGGTAGGCGAACTTGGCGCCCGTCCGCTTCTCGAGGAAGACGGTGAGGACATGGTCCTCGCGCTTGGAGCCGGTCCCGCCCATCTTGAACGGCGGGTTGGCCCCCTTGGCGGCCGCGATGAATTCCTTCACGCTCTTGTGGGGCAGCGTGGTGTTGTCCCACAGCACGAACTGGTCGAGCGCGATGACGGAAACCGGCGTGAGCTCGCGCCAGTTGAACGGGATCTTGGCCGAGAGCGGCAGCATGTAGATGAGCGAATAGGCGATCAGCACCTTGTGGGGGTCGCCGGCCCCCGACTTCATGTAGATCAGCGCCTCCGCGCCCGACGCGCCGCCCTTGAGCGACACCACCATGGGCTGCTTCATGAGGTTGTTCTTCTGGATCGCGGCCTGCATCATCCTCGCCATCTGGTCGGAGGCGCCGCCCGCGCCCGCGGCGACGACGATTTCGACCGGCTTGGATGGTTCCCACGCGAGGGCGGGCGCCGCCGTCAGTGCGAACAACGCAAGCGTGCTCCATTTTGCGAATTTCATGACTCCTCCTCGGAAAAAAACCCCGCGTGTGTCCGCGGATGCGGTGAGCAATTCAAGCGGCCTTGCGCGGGGCGGCCCGCGCGCTCTCGGCAAGGTGATCGAGCGCCGCGAGCACCCCGCCTTTTCTGTGCGGCACCCCGGCGAGCGCAAACCCCATTTCAATGCCGGCGAGGGTGCCCGCGAGCATCAGATCGTTGAAGTCGCCGAGGTGCCCGATCCGGAATACTTTCCCCGCGAGCTTCCCCAAGCCGGTGCCGAGCGACATGTCGTAGGCTTCGAGGATGATCTTGCGCAGCGCGTCGGCGTCGTGGCCGGCGGGCATCATCACCGCGGTGAGCGAGTTCGAGTATTCCTCGGGCGATGCGCACAGGATCTCCAGGCCCCAGGCGCGCACCGCGCGCCGCGTGCCCTCCGCGTGGCGAGCGTGGCGGGCGAAGACGTTTTGCAGGCCTTCCTCCTCGAGCATCGCAAGCGATTCGCGCAGGCCGTAGAGCAGATTGGTCGCCGGCGTGTAGGGGAAGTAGCCGCTCTTGTTGTTGGAAAGCATCTCGTCCCAGGCCCAGTACGAGCGCGGGAGTTTCGCCGACCGCGATGCCTTGCCCGCCTTTTCGCTCACGCAATTGAACGACAGGCCCGGCGGCAGCATCAGGCCTTTCTGCGAGCCCGCGACGGTGACGTCTACGCCCCACTCGTCGTGGCGATAGTCGATCGAGGCGAGCGAGGAGATCGTGTCGACCATGTAGAGCGCGGGGTGTCCCGCCGCGTCGATCGCCTTGCGTATCGCGCCGATACGGCTCGCGACCCCGGTCGAAGTCTCGTTGTGCACCACGCACACGGCCTTGATCCGGTGCTCGCGGTCTTCCCTGAGCTTGGCTTCGACCGCGGCCGGGTCGACGCCGCGCCGCCAGTCGGTGGGGACGAGGTCGACCGAGAGGCCGAGCTTGGTCGCCATCTTGTGCCACAGCGAGGCGAAATGGCCGGTCTCGAACATCAGGACGCGATCGCCCGGCGAGAGCGTGTTGACGAGCGCCGCCTCCCAGGCGCCGGTGCCCGACGCCGGATAGATCACCACGGGCTGCTTCGTTTGGAACACCGCCTTCAAGCCCTCGAGAATCTCAAGCCCAATCTTCCCGAACTCGGGGCCGCGGTGATCCATCGTGGCGCGGTCGATCGCGCGCAGAACCCGGTCGGGCACGTTGGTCGGCCCGGGGATCTGCAGGAAATGGCGCCCGCTCCGGTAAGGCATAAGGTGTTCGCTTATGATGGACGGACGGCTAGTTTATCGGAAAAGCTCCCGGCCTCCATGATTTAGCTCAAGGCTGCGGTATCATGGAGCACGCGGTCCGAAGGAAATCCCCATGACGCTCAGCATCGACATCATCTCTGACGTGGTCTGTCCCTGGTGCTTCATCGGCAAGAGACGCCTGGAGGCCGCGCTCGAGCTGTACGGCGCGCGCAATCCCGCAGCCGCGGCGCCCCAGGTCACCTACCATCCCTTCGAGCTGAACCCCGACGTGCCGCGCGAGGGCATCGCCCGCGCCGACTACATCGCGAAGAAATTCGGCGCGCGCGGCTACAGCGCCCACGACCGCCTGGTGCAGGCGGGCAAGCCGCTCGGCATCGCCTTTGCCTTCGACAAGATCGAGCGCCAGCCGAACACGCTCGCCGCGCACGCGCTGATCGAGCGCGCGCGCGCCAGCGGCGTTCAGCCCGCGGTGAAGGAAGCGCTGATGCAGGCCTTTTTTGTGGACGGCTTCGACCTCACCGACGCCGGGACGCTCGTCCGCGTCGCGTCGCAGGCGGGACTGGACCGCAAGGAAGCGGAGGCCGCTCTCGCGGATGAGACGCTGCGACGCGCCGTGGCCGAGGAGGAAGACAAGGCGCGCGCCATGGGCGTGAACGGCGTGCCCTTCTTTATCTTCAACAAGCGGCTCGCGGTCGAGGGAGCGCAGCCGCCCGAGGTGCTGCTCGACGCGATGCTCGAAGCCGAGAAGGAATCCGCGGCCGCGTGACGCATGGACCGCGCGCCTTCGACGGTCTCCCCCGTTTCATTTCATCCGCGCTCAGGCGATAGCGCGCTCGCGGCCCGCTTGCGGCGCGAGATCGAAGGCGAAGTCCTGTTCGACCTCGCGAGCCGCGGTCGCTACTCCACCGACGCCTCGATCTATCAGATCGACCCGGTGGGCGTGGTCGTGCCGAAGACCGAGCAGGACGCGAAAGCTGCGCTGCAGATCGCCGTGGAAGAGGGCGTGCCCGTTCTCGCACGGGGTGCGGGCAGCTCGCAATGCGGCCAGACGGTGGGCGCCGCCCTCGTCATCGACCACAGTAAATTCCTCAACAAGATCGTTTCCTTCGACAAGGAGGCTGCCACCGCCGTGGTGCAGCCCGGGGTCGTGCTCGACGGCCTGAACGCTCAGCTGCGGCGGCACGGGCTGTGGTTCCCGGTGGACGTGTCCACGAGCGCGCAGGCGACGCTCGGCGGCATGGCCGGCAACAACTCCTGCGGCTCGCGTTCGATCCGCTACGGCAACATGGTGCACAACGTGCTCGGGATCGACGCGCTGCTCGCCGACGGCAGCGAGCACCACTTCGGCGTGGTGCCGGCGGATATTTCGCGGCTCTCCGGCGATGCGCGCTACGTCGAGCTCGCGAAGAACGTGAGCGCCATCGCGGAGCGTGAGGCCGGCGAAATCGAAGCGCGCTGGCCGAAAGTGCTGCGACGTGTGCAGGGCTACAACCTGGATCTCGTGAAGCCTCGCGGCGAATGGAACTTCGCGCAGCTACTGGTCGGCTCCGAAGGCACGCTCGCTTACTCCAAGCGGATCCATCTGAAGCTCTCGCCCCTGCCCAGGTTCAGGACCCTGGGCGTGTGCCATTTCGGGACTTTCCGGCAATCGATGGAAGCGCCGCAGCACATAGTCAGACTGTCGCCGACCGCGGTGGAGCTGGTGGATCGAACGATGATCGGCCTTGCGCGCAGCAACCCGGCCTACCGCGCAGTCGTGGAGAAATTCGTCCGCGGCGATCCCGACGCGATCCTGCTGGTCGAGTTCGTCGGAGACGATCGCGACGGGCCTGCCGACAAGCTCGAGCGGCTCGCCGCGCTTATGGCCGACCTGGGGAGTCCCGGCAGCGTGATCCGCATCATCGACGCCGCGCTCCAGCGGGACGTGTGGGAGGTGAGAAAGGCAGGCTTGAACATCATGATGTCGATGAAAGGCGACGGCAAACCCGTCTCCTTCATCGAGGATTGCGCGGTCCCCCTGGAAAACCTCGCCGAGTACACCGATTCCCTGACGCAGGTCTTCCGCAAGCACGGCACCGAAGGCACGTGGTACGCGCACGCCTCGGTCGGTACGCTGCATGTGCGGCCCATCCTGAACATGAAGTCGGACGGCGCAAACAAGATGCGGGCGATCGCGGAGGAGGCCTGCGCTCTGGTGAAAAAATACAAGGGCGCCGCGTATTCGGGGGAGCACGGCGACGGGCTGGTGCGCTCGGAGTGGATCGAGCCCATCATCGGTCCGCGCCTTGCCGCGGCGCTCGCCGAGATCAAGGACCTTTTCGATCCCAAGGCGCTCATGAACCCGGGAAAGATCGTGCGCCCGTCGAAGCAGGACGACCGGACGCTTTTCCGGTTCAAGCCGGGGTATGCTGCCGCGCGCCTGGATACGGTGCTCGACTGGAGCGAGTGGAGCGTGCCGGGCGCGGCGAGCGAAGGTTTCGCGGCGGCGGTCGAGATGTGCAACAACAACGGGCACTGCCGCAAGTTCGACGCCGGAACGATGTGCCCGTCTTTCCGCGCGACCGGCGACGAGCGGCACCTCACCCGCGGGCGCGCCAACTCGCTGCGCCTTGCGCTCTCCGGCCAGCTCGGCCCCGGTGCCTTCACCTCGGACGAGATGTACGAGACCCTCGATCTGTGCGTGTCCTGCAAGGGCTGCAGGCGGGAATGCCCGACCGGCGTGGACATGGCGAAGATGAAGATCGAGTTCCTGCATCACTATCACGCGCGCCACGGCTATGCGATGAAGGACAGGCTGATCGCCTACCTGCCCCGCTACGGCCCTCTGGCCTCGCGCTTCCCGCGGACGGCGAACGCGGTCCAGAGGATGGGCAAGCGCGCCTTCGGCTTCGCAGCCCGGCGCTCCCTGCCGAAGTGGCGCCGCTCGTTCCTCAGCTCGCTGCGCCGATCGAGCAGCGAAGGGAAGTCCGGCGAGGTCGTGCTCTTCGTCGATACGTTCAGCAACTACTTCGAGCCGGAAAACGCGCGCGCGGCACTCGCCGTGCTCGACCGGGCCGGGTACGGGGTGCATGTCGCCCGCGCGAGCGACGGCTCGCGGCCGCTATGCTGCGGCCGCACTTTCCTCGCGGCGGGAATGGTCGAGCAGGCGAAGGCCGAGGCGCAACGGGTGCTGGCCGCGCTCGAGCCCTACGTGGGGCGCGGGGTCGATGTCGTCGGCCTCGAGCCTTCCTGCCTTCTGACCCTGCGCGATGAATTCAAAGCGATGCTCCCGGGTGGGGAGACCGACGCCCTGGCCGAAAGCGCCCTGCTCTTCGAGGAATTCCTCGCGCGCGAGCACGAAACCGGCCGTCTCTCGCTCGAGCTCAAGCCGCTCGCCGAGAAGCGGGCGCTGCTGCACGGCCATTGCCACCAGAAGGCCTTCGGCGCCATGCCCGCGGTCCAGCGGGCGCTGTCGCTCGTTCCGGAGCTGAAAGTCGAGACGATCGAATCGTCGTGCTGCGGCATGGCGGGAAATTTCGGCTACGAGGCCCGGCACTACGCGGTCTCGATGAAGATGGCCGAGCTCGCGCTGCTTCCCAAGATCCGCGCCACGGGCGAGGACACGCTCATCGTCGCCGACGGCACCAGCTGCCGCCATCAGATCGCCGACGGAGCGGCGCGGCAGGCAGTGCACGTCGCGCAGGTGCTCGCTCGGGCGCTGGCCTAGGGCGCGGCGCCCGGGATGATCTTCGAAGGCGCCGAAGC
>Ga0209055_1001655_pt1 | contig 14554 bp, 17 predicted proteins | sample GraSoiAngelo_110_FD_185875 | JGI IMG/M metagenome (GOLD analysis project Ga0209055, IMG submission 185875) | Grasslands soil microbial communities from the Angelo Coastal Reserve, California, USA - 14_0903_12_30cm (SPAdes) (version 2) | ecosystem: Environmental > Terrestrial > Soil > Grasslands ... | reverse complement strand
AACAGGGAGTCTAGAAAACTCAAACTTGTCATCTTCGACCATTCGGGAGATCGTTCTGTAAAGAGAATAAAACAGTTCGCCATTTGTGATCCCCTTTGTGTACCAATGCGGATTGTAAAATTCCGCATCTTTAGCGAATTCCTCGCCGCCCTCGCCAGTCTCGATCTCACATCCAATTGCATTGATCAAGAAATCCAAGACAGGCAAAGGATAAGGTCCTTTGCGATCTGGATGTTCCCAGAATCCTATTCTACGCATCAGTGTCTCTTCGATTTCGGCGTGAGTGGGAAAGACGAGCGTCGTCGCTTTACCTTGATTACCGTTGCTTTTCTTTTTCCTCGGCATCTGCGTCAGCTATGCGGGAATAGATCAGCGCTTTTATCGACAAACTCAAGATCAAGAAGAGACTGAATGGCGATTAGTGAATCGTGGTTAGTCCAATTCTTCCTGATACACTCGCACCCGGCCGATTTCGACAATCCAAAGCTTGCCTGAGATTTCTTCTTTCGAGACGGCCTCTGCCAAAGTTCGCACGAGCGTGAAAGATCGATAGCTGATGGTTTGTCCGGCAAACGCAGCACGGCGATGCCCGCATAACGACTCAGAAGAAAAGCAAGCGGATTCGCAAATCCTAATCAAGAGCGACCAAGCAGCGCTTTTCAGCGCCACAACGCTCGATCAAATCTGTATCGGAGATCGCTTGGATACGCTCGCTTGCTGCTGTCGCGACGTCGTGTCCGGCCACGGCAAGAATCTGCTGACCGCGCCGGCCGAGATTCTCGTCGAGCTTGAACTTCACACTGCCGGCTCCAGTGGGACTTCGACAAAACGCTCGCGTGCCATCTCCGCGCCGTAAGCAATGCACGCCTGGATGTCGGTCTCTGTGAGATCCGGGTAGACTGCACCAAGCTTGTTCAATTCCGTTCCGGCAACGGAGTGCCCAATAAATACGGCCTCGCGTATGTTCAGCTTGTCGAGGACTGTGATGTCGTCGCGCGCTCTGGTATCAAGGTCATAGCCGTGCACAGGCTGGCTTGAGTGCCCGAAACCTCGACGCGTGATGCCGATGACATGAAAACGATCGTTGAACTGGTAGGCAAACTCATCGAACACGTGTGCGTTGTCTCCAATCCCGGTGAGCAAAATCAAAGTCTGGCCTGTGCCGCCCCAATCCAACACCTCAAGCTGAACGCCCGGCTCGACCGTGACGAAACTGACTTTGTGTCCCGAAGTATCGCACCTGCAGACATTGTTTGTTGCGTTCCAAACGTTGCGGCCAAGTAGGGCCCAGGCGACAAGGCTACCCACAATGCATAGCGCGATCAGCGGCGAAATCTTCCATTTCCTCATGAGTAACCTCCTCGTCTTTTAAGGGAGCCTAATGACAAAGAGATCAGCCAGCGGTGGCGAGGCTGCCCTCTACTGGCCTCTCAATTCTCATCCAAGAACCCTCAACTGTTTAGCACAAGAGCCAGCGATTGCTGTATCGCATGGTTAGGCGTCAGGTTGAATATAATCAAACAAGTCATTTAAGTTGCCGAGCTCGTCCGGTGGCTTTGTTTCTGAAAGGAACTTTTGAAATTCTGGCGAATACGCGTGCTGGCGCCCCGGCCACCACACCCGACGCACGCCATCGCTATGGTAGTACTTTCGAAGCAATGCCTCCCATCCAAGCCACAGCGGCTTATCAAGGATTCCTGCCTTCTGTTGGTACCAAGCGTTCTCCGACAACTTGAAGAAGGAAAAGAGAAAGTAGTGCGCGATGATCCGCTCTTCGCGACTGGCTGAACCCCAATTTGCCGTCGCTTTGGAAATAGCAGACCCAAGAGCGTGGGACTCCATTGCCGGAACATTGATTGAGGCAATCGCTGCCGCCAGTGAATCTACGACTAGAGCTTTCTGGGATCTCGTGTTCTGCCGGATACTTATGATCAGTGCTATCAGCGTGAATGTTACGGCCGAAGCGCTAACTATTTCAGCGACGGCAACCAATACCTGTAGATTCATGCTATCAGCTCCATGAGACAGCTAACGTAGAAAGTTGAAGCCACCGCCGCCTCGCAGCGTGAAACACGATAGCGGAACGGCAAGCGCCAACGGCCGTTGGCTCCAGCCTATCATTAGGTGGCGTTCGGATCTGCTCCTCCCTCATGGCATTTGGAATTCTTTCCAGCGTCTCTCTTGCTCTTCCGGCGGCACGTCCTCCACGTGTGTGGCAACCCACCAGATGTTTCCACAAGGGTCCTTTACCCCGCCATACCGTTCTCCAGAGGGCAAGGTCATGATTGGAAAGACGGAGATTCCACCGGAATTCAGTGCTGTCTGATACACGGCGTCGCTATCGGTAACATACAGGTAAATCGAGGTTGGCATCGACTTGAACTGGGCGCTCGCATCGGCCAGCATCAACATGGAATCTCCGACTCGCATCGTGGCATGCATAATCGAGCCGTCTGGCCGCTCTGCGCGATAAGTCACCTTGCCACCAAAGGCTGCAGAGATGAACTCTATCAACCGGGGAGCGCCCTCGACGAATAGATACGGTGTAATGACGTGGAATCCGTCGGGAATTGGTTTGGTGGGCATTTGAATATGTAGGTTTGATTTTGGTGGTGAACGATTAGCGGCCTAATGAAAACAAGGTCAGCCACCCGCTGGCCCGCCGCGGCGGGTGAACTCTCACGAGCGTGGCGAACATCGAGAACTGCTTCATAAGCTCAAATCTGGTCATCGCGTCGGCCAGCGGTTGGCTGGAGCGCCTTGCTGATCGCCGCGTCTACTTTTTCTTCGCGTATTTGTCCCACGGCCTTAACTCCCACGGGTGCATTTCGTATACAAAGATTCCGGACTTCACCGCCGGATCCTCTGTCACTATCGCTTTAGCCTCGGACTCGTCCGCAACGGCTAATACAACCGCTCCACCGGCATTGTCAGTTAGCGGCCCTGCGAGCTTCATGGAGCCTTTTACGTACAAGCTCAGCATATACTTGCCGTGCTCTTTCAAAGGTTGTTCGGAAACCGACTTCCCAACCAGCCACGCAGGGCCGGGGCGATAGATGACAAGAAACGTGGTTTTCGCTGCAGCCTGTTGTTGCTCGTCCGCTGCCGCAAGAACCTGCGATGAATAAACCGCCACTGTGAGGCTGAACATCAAGGAAGTGATAACTATTTTCATGTGTGAACCTCCAGGTCGAACGAGAAATGGGTGGAATTGTTCCGTAATATCTTACGGAATTTATTCCGTCTAGTCCTGTCTTATCGCTCGCGATCGCTTGGTAAAAGCGGAGGCATGAGAAATTCTTTTAGCGAATAGCCGCCTCTACAGCAGACATCCGCGGTGATGGCGACCCTATTTTGGCGCGGAGGCGGCGACCAGTTTTTGGAAGCGCGGATCCTTGCGCAATGGTTCAAACATTGGATCCAGCCGAAGCAAAGCAGGGGTGAGCGGCGGGTTTGCAGCCAGGGGGGCCTCGTAGGGAATCGAAAGCAGTTTGGTTAAGGTGGAGATGGAACGATCGGGGTCGCCGACTCGGGCCGCGACGCGGGCGAGGATGTCGAGCGGTCTCGGACCGGTTAGCGCGTCTTTGTCGATGGGAAATAACGCGATTGCGCGCTCGGCCAGAGTTAGCGCAGCAGTGTTATCACCGAGCCACATGTTTGTAAGTGCCAGGTCGCCCATTAACACAAAATTTTCAGGCTGTTCCTTCAGCAAAGGTTCCAGTTCGGCTCGAGCCTGACTCCAACTTTCGCGGGCGGCCTCATGGTCGCCCGCAACTTCCTGTGCCCAGCCCAACCAAAATCGCAGTTCGCCGTTGTAATAACCCAGCGCTTGATCAGGCTTGGCCAATATTTCTTTTAACTGAGCAATGACCGCTGCAGGACGCGACTCCAGGATTGCCTGGTAAACTTGTGTTTCCAACGCGTTGGCGTAATCGGCTCCCAGCCTAAGCGGAGCCAGCAGCGCGGAAGCACGCGGCAAGTCGCCCTCTGCTTGTGCAATTCGCGCCTTTAACACAAGAGTATCTATGTCGTCAGGTGTTATGTTGAGGATCTGCTCAAGCTTCGCCAACGCTTCGGGAAAACGGCGAAGGCAGACGTAGGAACGCGCGTGTTGCGAGAGCAAGTTAACATTGCGCGGATCGAGCTTCTCAGCGTCGTTGAAATACGCCTCGCTCTTTTCCCAGTTGCCTCGCCTCCGTTCAACATAGGCAAGAGCCTGAGGAATCCGGCTGTTATTCGGCAGAAGCTGGTATGCCTGTTCAAGATACTTCACTGCGGTGTCATAATCCTTCAGGCAGGCGTAATGATAAAAGCCCTTGGCAAATACAGCCTCGCCAAGATTGGGCTGCAGGCTAAGAGCGGTTTCGGCTGCCTGCCGCGCTTCTTCGCGGAGAGCAGCGGTTGGTTGAAGACTCTGCGTGAGGTAGCCACTCGAATCGACGTAAGACAGCAGCGCCCAGCCAAGAGCAAACCTCGGGTCCAAATGCACTGCTTCTTTGAGATATTTCTGCGCGGCAAGGGAGTTCGCCGGTGTAAATCCAGTCTTTAGCGTGTATGCAAGGCCGCGCAGATAGGCATCGTAGGCCTGAGGATTGTCAGTAGGTTTGGCGGCGATGACTTCCGCTTCCTGTCCCGAGAGTTTGGCCCTTAGTTGCTCGGCGATGGCTTTGGCCACTTCGCTTTCGACAGACAAGATGTCAGTCAGCTTGCGATCAAACGTATCCGACCAAAGATGGGAGTCGCTGGCCGCCTTGATCAACTGCACGTTCACTCGGACAGTGCCGGCGTTCTTCTGCACACTTCCTTCCAGAATGTGGGCAACGCCGAGTTGCTTTGCGATCTCTGGCAGGTTTTCGGGGGCGCTCTTGTAATGCTGCGTCGATGTGCGCGAAATCACCTTCAAATCCGCAATCTTGGATAACCGCGTCAAGATTTCGTCCTGTATCCCCTCGGCGAAATAAGCGTTCTCCTTATCGCTGCTAAGGTTTTCGAAGGGCAGGACCGCAATCGATCGTTCCATCGGGGGGAACGGTCGTGCGCGTTGGTACAACCAGGCCCCGAGCGCAATCGCTGCGATTGCCAAGATTGCTGCCGCGCTCGCCAGCATACCTCGCCTCCGTTGAGAGCGCGCCTTTGGGTTGAACCGCTCATAACAACTGTGGACAGCAGAGAGTAACTCACGCGCCGTTTGCGGTCGGTCCTTCGGATCCGGCGCCAGCATCGACTTCACCAATGCAATAACCTGCGCGGGCAGATGGAGGATCCTGAGTTGTTCCAAGGGTAACTCGCTGGTCTGTCTCGCGCGTATCTCTTCCATCGTGCATCCCACAAAAGGCGTCCGACCGGTAAGTAGATACCAAAGGGTAACACCCAGCGAGTAGATGTCGGAACGCGTATCAATCGGTAATTGCTGAATACCGGCGAACTGCTCTGGACTAGCAAAAGCCGGAGTGCCAATGAAGCCTGCCTGGGTTTGCTCGATGCCCGGTTCTGCCTGAGGCCCCATTACTTTCGCAACCCCATAATCAATCAGCTTTACCGTCGGCGCCCCGCTGGCGTCGGATTCGAGCATGATATTGGACGGCTTGATGTCGCGATGCACTACGCCGCACGCTTCCGCGGCAGCCAATGCGCGCGCGGCTTGCTCAATTACTTCCAAGGCGAGTGCGAACGGCATTGGCCCATCACGGCGCACACGGGCTTCCAAGGTTTCGCCTTTGACCAGTTCCATGGCGTAGAAACACTCGCCATCTTGCTCTCCGTAATAGGTCACCCGGGCAATGTTTGGATGATGAATGTTCGCAGCTGCGCGCGCTTCGCGCAGAAAACGCGACCGCGCGCCCAGATTCTGCGCCACTCTGCGCTCGATGACCTTGAGAGCAGCTTCCGAGTTCAAGACTGTATCGCGGGCGCGATAAGTTACGGCCATTGCTCCCGCGCCGAGCTCGACCGGAAAACCATCCGCACCCACTTCCACCTCGAAGTGTGCATATCTCAATGGTCCGGGCGTTAGCCGACTTCGCGCCGCTGGCCTTTCCAGTTCTTCGCCGTCGGCGAGAAAGCCAAGGCCAACGAGACAACGCAGGCATTCGCCTTTAGGACCTACTTGAGTCAGCGGCCGGCCACATGTCGCGCACGTCTGCGCAGCTTGAGGATGAGCGTCCGCAGTTCCGAGACCAATGCCTTTGTCGTCCATGCGTAAAGTCAACTCACGCCATCAGTATTTGATAGAGGTGATGTAGCTCCTGATCGACATCTGCCGGATCCGAGACGGTATTAGCCACTTCCGTTCTTAACGATTCGCGATAACGCTGACGGAGACGCGAGAGCCAGGTGCGCAAAGTGGCGATGGGCACGCCGAGTCTAGCTGCGGCTTGCTCCTGATTCAGCGGCACAACGCTTCCGCCCGCGACAAACGGTCTTAGTTCTTCAAGCCACTCAGCCTTACCTTCTGCAACGAAGTCATTTTGCAGACTTTGCCAGGCCCGCGAAACGATAGTCGACGCCCAGACAAGATCGTAGCAACCGGCGTCGCTCAGATGAGCGGTGGCCAACATTGCTGCCTCGGCCTCCGGGAGGTGTTCTTCGATCGAAACGACCTGACGACCGCCACCCCTCTTAAGCGCTCGGGCGCGGTCATATTCATTGTATAAAAAATTCTGGAGCGATCCTAATAGGAAGGTGCGAAGCCTGCCCTTTTGCTGGTCAGCGTGATTCAGGGTGTTTTGCTCGAGCAGATGAGCAAAAAAGCCTTGGACCAGATCCTGTGCATCAGCGGACGAAAAACCGCGGTGCCGGAGAAAACTGTAGAGCGGCGGCCAATAGGCTTCGCAAAATCCGGAGAGCGCCTGCTGAGCCGAGTCTGCTGATTCCTCGTCGATCGCACGCAACACCACGGTCCAATGCGTCGTTTGAAACGAAGCACCTCCCTCCTGCAGTGTTCCCGGAATCGCTTTCGTTCGCGAAGCGTCGCCGAAGCAAAATGATTTGGCGAGAACAAAATCACGCGAACTGCCGAGAAATTAAATCGAGGGGACTAATTCAGTCGAGCATGCTCGTGGTGGCATCTGCTTAGGATTCCTAGGGCGACGCCCCAGGCTAGAATGAGACAGCGCCTTTGGCGCTGAACAGATTCCGCGATCGGCGGCGCAGTCAGTATTGGGCGATCAGTTGGCTCTCGCCCGTACCGGCGTGTGCGGACACGTAACTGTCAGATGCTTGGAGGCTCGTCTGGCTCAGCCCGGCGGTTCCGTGTTCGCTCTGCTCTTTTGCGATCGCGCCTATGCTCAATGCTGCAAAGGCTATTGCCACAGCCGCTGCCACTTTCGCTTCGATGGATAATTTCATACGCCGAACGGATCGTCGATGAGAGCGATGGTTGATTCCGCGGCCATGTGTTTTGGAGAGATTTTGAGAAGGAGTTCTCTCCAACCGCCATCGAAATTAAACGAAGCCAAGCTATTTACGAGCAACGGATCGTGATTGCGGCCACCGGTCCTGCCGAGCGACCGCCATGTGTCGCGCAGCCATTCAGCAAATCGGATGCACTGTTTTTTCATATTCGTTCAAATACATGAAGCCAACTGGTTTGACCTCGGTGGCTTGCGGGTGGTTACGGCCTGCGAAGGCGCGGGCGAAAGAGGCCCGCACTCTCCGGGAAACGTTGCCGGCCCGCTTTGTCCAGTACTCGAGCCAGCTCAACGAGGCATCCGCGAAGATTTCAGCGCGAACAACTTCCGGGCAGACGTTCAGCAACTTACAAACATTCACAAATGAGTACGGCCACAAAAAATCGTTTGCAGTGACCCAACTATAGGCATCGAGATAGAGCTCCTGTTTGACACCCTTGGTCGCCGAATGGAACCGGCGCAAATCGCGAGCAGCCTGTTTCAGCACGCCAAGCGCCAGATCTTTCTCAGGCGTGGGTCCCTGCGGTTGGGCCGGAGCAACAGCAAAGTGTCCGCTGTGAGCGTTGTCGGATTTCGCCTTTGACAAGGCGTCCATGACGTCGCGCGATATCCGCGAGGTCGGCTGTTTTGCGCTGTTTTCGACCTCGGAAGTGGTCGAAAACAGAACAAATGGACCGCTGAAACCGGTCTTACTAAGGGGATCTTCTACTACGAGCTTCATGTGGAGTTTCGGTTGGTTGACTCGATTGGGTTCTTCTTTTCTAAAGATTTTTTGGCCGGACATTTCAAAAAATTCAAAAAAAATTCCGGTACCGACTCTAAAACGGCCGGCGGCAAGGTCATTTCTGCGGGTAAGGCAGCCGCCACTACACTCTTAAGGGAGGGGCACGAATCCCTCGACCGGGCGCCTCGTTCCGGTTTGATTGTCGGCCACGCGGCGTAAACTCTGTGAAATGACTGACGAACAACAGGACGAACAGTTCTATCGCGATACGGAAGGTGTCGCCTTTCCGAAACTGAACGATCACCAGCTTTCTCTGCTTGAGCCATTGGGCGAACGACGCCTCGTGGAGCGCGGTGATCTGGTTTATAAGGCTGGACAGCGCGATCTCGGATTGACCATTCTCTTGCGCGGCGAAATCGAAGCTTTCGAGCAACGCGACGATTCCGAACAGATTCTCGCCACGGCACACGAGCGCGATTTCATTGGCGACGTGGCGATGCTGCAGGGCACGTCAGCCCTAGCGTCGGCAAGGGTAACATCACCAGATGCCGAGATACTTTATATTCCCGCGGTGGAAATGCGCCGAGCGCTGGCCGAGATCCCCGGAGTCAGCAAGACGATCGTCGATGCGCTAATCATGCGACGGCGGCGAATAAGACGGGACCGGGAATTTGCCGGAATGCGTGTTCTGGCTAGCCGCGACGCACGCGATGGACATCAGCTCGATGATTTTCTCGACAAAAACCGGATTCCGCATCGTCTGGTCGAAGTTGAAAGCGAACAGGGGCAGGCGCTGACCGACCGTTTTCACCTAACGAGTCGGGACTTGCCGGTGCTTATCACCCCGGGCGGTCGTCGACTACGCCAGCCTTCGTTGCGCGAAGTGGCGAGAGAAGCCGGTTTGCTACGGTCGCTCGCCGAAGAAAACGAGAGTGAAATTTTCTCCGACCTGACAATCGTCGGAGCCGGACCAGCCGGCCTGGCCGCCGCTGTGTATGCGGCATCCGAAGGATTGAACACAGTTGTTTTGGAAAGTTACGCCCCGGGCGGACAAGCTGGTTCCTCCTCGCTGATTGAGAATTTCTTCGGATTTCCAACCGGCGTTGGTGGCGGCGAATTGACCTGGCTCGCTCAGCTTCAGGCTTACCGATTCGGCGCGAAATTTTCTACACCATCCCAGGCTCTTTCGCTTAATTACGATGCCGACGGCGAGTACCGCGTCTGCCTCGAGACGGAGGGTTGCTCCGCCATTCTTCGAGCAAAAACTGTTTTGATTGCAACGGGCGCCGATTACCGCCGGCTGAATGCGGAGGGGCGCGAACAATTTGAGAATATGGGCGTTTACTACGCTGCGACGGCAATGGAAGGTCAGCTCTGTCGCAATGAAACGGTTGTGATCGCCGGGAGCGGCAACTCTGCCGGCCAGGCCGCGATGTTTCTTTCCGACGGCGCTGCCAAAGTGTTACTCGTCATTCGCGGGAAAAGCATCGCCAACAAAATGTCGGACTATCTTGCACGTCGGGTACAAGCACGCGAGAACATTGAGATTCTATACCAGACAGAAATCCGCAAGATGTTTGGCGGGAAAAAGCTCGAACAAATCGAATTGGAAAATACACAGACCGGCGAACGCCGAATGGTTCGAACGCCAGCTGTCTTTTCCATGATCGGCGCGAAACCATGTACCGAATGGTTGCCGTCAGAAATCGAGCGCGACGACAAAGGATTCATCAAAACCGGAACGAGCGTCGCCGGAGCGCCGGCTTGGCAGGAGAGCAAACATCAACCAGGCCCGCTCGAGACGAGTTTGCCGGGAATTTTTGCTGCGGGCGACGTGCGTTCGGGGTCGGTGAAACGGTGCGCCGCCGCAGTCGGCGAAGGCGGCATGGCCATCGCCGGTGTCCAAATCAGGTTAGCTTCTTCACCCTGAACCGGATCCCGACGTCAACGAACCCAGGTAATCAAGGGATTCGTTCCGAGACGTTATACATGTTCCATTCCCAGGTTTTGCCGTTGTCGGAAGAAAACGCCTGGCCCCACACCGGGCGATCCTTATTTCGCGCATCCCATCGAAACATCACGATGATAGGTTTTCCTTTGAATGTATCCTTGCAGAAGAAATGCCCTACGTTGTTTTCAAATGAGCCTACCACAGGCGGATCCAGAACACCGGTGTTGCTGGCAACCCAATACAAGCTCCACAACCGGGTGTTCGGATTAAAGAGGCGCAGCGTCAGTCCTTCGAAACGTTTACCCTCCTGGCCTGGCATCTCAGTGGTGGAATAAATATCCATATCGGCCGTGCCACTGAGGGTTTTGGAATTCTCATCAGACGAATCGAACTCGGTCCAATCCTTGCAGTTTTCGAGTCTCTTGTTGAGCCGGCGATTGTGCATTTTCCATTTGCCGACCAAAAAATCGAAGTCGCTCGGAGACGATGTCGCCGACGCGGTAATTTTTAAGTCGCCTTTGTCGTCAAAATTTAATTTGGGAATTGGCAAACTGGGATCGGTCGTCAGGACGGTTGTTTGAGCTTGCGCGAAGCTGCAAATCGCAAGGAACAGAATAGTGATTGAGTATTTCATACGTTTCGCTGGCTTATCGCATTAGATGCTACCAGATTGATTTTTTCAAACGCCCAGCCTCCGCTTTATCGCTGAGACATTCGCTTCCTCACTCCCAGGGGATCGTGCTTCACATAAACGATCAGGCAGCAGATACAAATTCCAAGTCCAGCTAGCGGACATTGGCCAGTGCATCCGGTCGCGCTACGGCTTCAGATCCAGCATCGCTTTGCCCGTTTGTATTTCAACCGGTACGGAAACGTGATCGTGAAAATCGAGCCATTTGCCATCGACTTTGCGGTAAAGTGATGTAAACCGAACCCACACGCCGGACTTTTGGCCATGCTTCAGCATGCCGCTGATCATTTGCAATCCGGTCGCGTAACCGAACTCGCCGTTAGCCCCGACGTGCAGATCGCGCGTCTCGACATGAAGATCGCTGTCGTACTGGTAGAAGAATTGTTGCCAATCCGCGCGATAGGCAGCCTTCCCTACGTACTGCAACGGCGGCACAACGTCGTAAGCGACGACATCTTCCGTGTACAACTCCATCACGCGATCAACATCTTTGGCGCTGACCGCCTTTCTCCAATGATCAATCCAGCCACGAATTTCCTGCGCCGCCGCCGGATCGCCTTGCACCGCCGGTGAGCTCTCTGTTTGCCCGTTCGCTGCGATTGATGCCATCGCTGCCACGTTAAGAATAAAAAATCCAAATGCTTTCATAGTTCATTCCTTATCGATGATGGGTGGAGCAGCGGCGGTGTCAGTACGAAGGCTGGTCACTCACTCCCTTTGGGTGCGAACGCTTCTTTATTTACAATGTACGGCATTTTGGTCGGGTCTCCGCCGTAGTTGCCTTCCAGGACGTCAATCAGTCCCTGGACAGTGCGCCCGGCCATGCCCCTGGCGGGGTCAACCGAGAGGCGCGTGATCCGTGCGCCACTGGCGAAATGATGGAACGCCCGGCAGCGATCCGCGATTTCGGGATCGAGCAGCGGCGAATCCGACGGCAGCGGTTCTTTTTCGAAAACATCGAGCGCCGCGCCAGCGATGACATTTTCTTTCAGCGCCTTCGCAAGTGCGCTCTCGTCCACAACCGGACCGCGCGAGCTATTTACCAAGTACGCTGTCGGCTTCATCAGCTTGAGTGTCTTCTCGTTGATCAAGTGATAGGTCGGTTTGTCGGTTTCGCCCTCGCGCAACAGCGGGACATGAATGGTCACGTAATCGGCACCGCGCAATGCCTCCTCGAACTCCACGTATTTAATCCAAGTCTTATCTTGCTGAATTCCGCGCGCGTGGCGCAGGTCCATTAACTCCTGGATCGCAGCGATGGACTTATCGTTGTGATACGCCGGGTCGTAGCAAAGAATGTTCATGTCGAATCCCGAGCATTTCTTGATCATCGCCAGACCGATGCGTCCGGTGCCGATTACGGCGATAGTTTTGCCGGTCACTTCGTCGCCGAGGAACGGCAGGAACGGATGCCATGATGGCCATTTCTGTTTGCGCACCAGGCGCTCGCTCTGCCACATTTTGCGCGCAAGCATGCCCATCATGAAAAACGCGAACTCGGCCGTCGCTTCGGTCAGCACATCGGCAGTATTCGTGAATGGAATTTTATATTTGTTGGCATCGATGCGGTTGATGTTGTCGAAGCCGACGGCGATTTGCGCCACGACCTTGAGTGTCCCCTTCCCTGCTTCAAACACCTCCGCATCGATTGGATCGCGCAGCGTTGTGATCAACCCGTCGATGCCGCTTTTCACTTTCTCAATGATCAATTTCTTCGGCGGCGCCTCGGGTCCTTGGAAAACTTCGAGATCGTATCCGCGCTCGCGCAGTCGGTTCTCGGCAGCATCACCGATGCGTGAGGTCGCGAAAACTCGAAAACGTTTCTTCCCCGTCATGATTGGGAGAATGGAAGCATGCCTTTATCGCATCGACAATTCACGTTCTTATGTTTTCCGTCCGCGCAGAATGCCTGATTCCATTGAGCACTGACGCTACGCAGCAGCGACGGATAGACGATCATTTTCCGAAAAGGATCGATCAAAGCCACGTAGAACGGCGTGAAGCGGCTTACGCTGCGGACGTAAACCCCTAAATAGAAACGGTAGCCAGTCGCCGTCTCGACCAGGGTGCTCAGCGCCGCAACGTGGACTGTTCGATTGATCAACTCGACGAGCTGCTCGTTTTCAAAGCGGTACACAACGCGGAAAAACCCATCTTGCGTTCCGGCTGCTGCGAATGATCTCGAATGATCCGTCTCGGTCAAACGTGTTGCAAAGCTTTTCGCGGCAGTTGCCGCTGGCTTACGGTCCCAATCGAAGAACCGTCCAACGAAGAGCCGAATGCCGAGTAGCATTCGCACGAGCGAAGAGGGCGTGAATAGACAATTGTTCGCAGTCCGTAGGAAATCATCGAGCGTTACTCCGGCGCGCCAGCGCGGGAGATCGACGAACCATACGTCGTGAAGTGGCACCCCGGCGAGAAACGTATGAACTCGCAGCGGCAGTCGTTCGAACTCTTGAGTTGAGACTTTTGGCATGGCGCTACTAACGAGAATTAGCTAGGTCAAACTCCTCCTTAATGAACTCTTTAGTCCCGGGTCGGCCAGTGAGACGTAACCACAGCGGTCCGCGTTCTCTGTCGAAATGCAGGTCGATATCGAAGAATGGACAGCATAACCGCTCCTGGAACGCCCATTCCGTTAACAGCTGATACGTTTTGTTATCCGCAGGCAATTCGAACTCGTAGCCATCTGGCAGTTCTCGTATGCTCTTCTTCAGTTTTAGCAAGGCTGGCCCAAGCTCCTCGAAATGGCGTTTTCTTACCTCCGGTGACAACGCCATTGCGTTGCAGGCGAAAGGTGACGCGTGCTCGGTTTGCGACGATGAAGGTTCTGATGATGCCGAATCAACGATCGGCACAACGATGGCGATTGCAGTTATGAATTGGAATATTTTTTTCATAGTTTTTGACGCTACAAGTTCAAGTCGACTTTAAGTCAAAGGAGATTTTTTAAGAAAAATGCGAGCGATTTTCGTGGCGTTCAGCGCGGCTGCTTGTTAGGTTTCTGAGTGGCAGATAACCTGGCGATTTCCGATGTCGCGCGTGTCTTTGGTTTGCGCACATCAGCCATTCGCTACTATGAGCAGATCGGCATTCTGCCGCCGCCAGTGCGCAAGAATGGCCAACGTCGTTATGAGAAGAGCGCGCTTTTTCGGCTCGCGGTGGTGCAGCGCGCACAGGAGTCCGGCTTCACTTTAGACGAGATACGCGAGCTGTTTTTCGGCTTTCGCGCCGCGACGCGTCCACCAAAACGCTGGCATGAACTTTCAGAACGCAAGATTGCGGAACTACAACTCCGAATGAAGCGGCTCAAGCTCATGCAGACGTTGCTCAAGCAAATGCAAGACTGTCGATGCAACGCCCTTGAAGACTGCGGCAAAAAACTTCTTTCAAAAAGCTCGAAAGAACGCAATCACGCGCACCTTCGATAGAACCGGCCTTACAAATTTTTGTCCACCCACGCAGCAACGCGACCCAGCGCCTTCTCGATATTCTCGATCGAGTTAGCAACACTGAAGCGCAAATAACCTTCGCCGAAATCGCCGAAAGCAGTGCCGGATAGCGCGGCGACGCCAGCATCATCGAGCAACGCATCGGCCAGCTTTTTCGATGGCCATCCGGTCCTCGTGATATTCGGAAAGACGTAAAAGGCACCGTGAGGCGAGCGGCAGGAGAAACCTTTAATCTCATTGAGGCCGGCGACCATCACGTCGCGGCGTTTCTTGAACTCGGCGCGCATCGCGTCCACCGATTTCTGCGGTCCGCGCAAGGCTTCGATG
>Ga0209055_1001637_pt1 | contig 14663 bp, 12 predicted proteins | sample GraSoiAngelo_110_FD_185875 | JGI IMG/M metagenome (GOLD analysis project Ga0209055, IMG submission 185875) | Grasslands soil microbial communities from the Angelo Coastal Reserve, California, USA - 14_0903_12_30cm (SPAdes) (version 2) | ecosystem: Environmental > Terrestrial > Soil > Grasslands ... | reverse complement strand
GTTGGAATTTTAATTAAGCGACCCGCGGGTTCAGCCCTCTGAAATTGCTCGGACGCGCGAACAATCTGGTTTAGTTCCTCAAGCGCCGCGTGCTGGTCGTTAATCGAAAGCTTCGAATAGCCAACGATGTCGATGAACAAGACATGGGCGATCTCGAGCTGGATCTCCTTTTTAACTTCAGCGGGCATCTCGCGATCGGGCGTGAACTCAGATATTCAATTTCGTTGCCATGCCTGTCGAGAGCAAAGCGGGAAGTCCCTCATCGCGAATAACCAAACAAACGTCGAACGCTCAACGCTCAATTCAGCGCTTCTCAGTTGGACGCCTGCTCGCGAAAGCTGTCGGAGTTGGACGTTGAACGTTGGGCGTTTTCATCCGAAATAGCACCCAGCCATGGCACGACTTCACGAATATCAAGGCAAATCCATTCTCGCCGCTAACGGATTCAAGATTCCGCGTGGCCGAGCCGCCTCAACCGCTGACGAAGCGGTGGCGGCGGCGAAAGAGCTCGCGGGTCCCGCAGACGCGGGAGGTGGCGAAGTCGTTATCAAGATTCAAGCCTGGACCACCGGACGCGCCGGTATTGGCGGCGTCGCGTTCGCCAAAGAACCAGATGATGTTCGCGCTCACGCCGCGCACATGCTGGCGATGAAAGTCGGACAATTTCCGGTTGAAGCCGTGTTGGTTGAAGAGAAGATCGACATCGAGCGGGAGTTTTTTCTTTCGTTCGCCATTGATGACGCCGCCCGCGCCCCGGTGATCATTTTCGCCACTGGCGGCGGCAGCGGAATCGAAGAGCGGGCCGCCTCGACCCGGCGCATCGCCTGCGATGTGAATCGCGGACCACTGGAATCGGCCGTTGGCGACGCGGTCGATTCGTGCGGACTTTCGCCGGCGCACGCGGCGCAACTCGCTGAGTCGATTCAAAAATTATTTGCCGCCGCGCGCAGTGTTGAAGCCCGATCGCTTGAAATTAATCCGCTGGTGCTGACCAAGGATGGCGAGTTCGTCGCGGCCGATTGTCGGATCACGATTGATGATTACGCCGTCGCGCGGCATCCCGAACTGGGGATTGAAATTGCGAGAGAATTCGATCATCCGCCCACCGCTCTTGAACGGGTGGCTTACGCCGTCGAACAAAGCGATCATCGCGGCACATTTTATTTCGCGCAGTTGGCGACCCTAGCCGCCAAAGATTCCAAAGGTCTGGTTGGTTTTCACGGGGCGGGCGGCGGCGGATCGATGATGTCGATGGACGCCATCGTCAACGCGGGATTCACCATCGCCAATTTCACCGACACCAGCGGCAACCCATCCGCGTCCAAGGTGTATCGCGCCAGCCGAATCATTTTGGCCCAGCCCGACCTGGTCGGATATTTCGGTTCCGGCTCCGGCGTCGCGAGCCAGGAGCAATATTGGTCCGCCTACGGATTGGCCAAAGCATTTTGGGAACTCGATCTGGATATTCCCGTGGTGATTCGTTTGGGTGGCAACACCGAAGATCGCGCCGTGGACATCTTGCGACGAATGTCCGGGCTGCTTCGCGCCCCGGTCGAAGGCTACCGCAAGACCGACACGCCGGCCATGATCGCCGAGCGCTTCGCGGAACTTGTCGCGGGTGGAGACGGCACGAAATGGAAACCGCGCGCTCCGCGCGTGCCGAGGCTCGTCAAGGATTCATCGGCCACCATGCTTCCCGTGAAAAATGGTCGCGTGTGGATCGACACTGCGAAGTGGTCGCAAATTCGCGGCGCCGTCGAGACGCACTCTGGCGGATTGATCGTGGATCGCGCAGGTGCCCCGGCAGCGGCGGTGGCGAGCGAAGAGTTCGCCAACAAAGATTCCGAGTTGCTCGCGTGCGATGTCGAATGCCGGCTCGCCGGAATGGAAGGCTTTTATTTGGAACTCGATATTCCCGGACTGGACAAACTGATTGGAGGCGCGCGCTAAATGGCAATCTTGATCGACGAGACAAAGCGCGTTCTGGTGCAAGGCATCACGGGCCGCGAAGGTCAGGCGCGCACGCGCTTGATGCGCGAGTATGGAACCAATGTTGTCGCGGGTGTAACGCCGGGCAAAGGTGGGCAGACCGTTCTTGGCGTGCCGGTGTTCAACACGCCGCAGGAAGCGGTGAAAGCGCTGGGCAAGATCGACATCTCCGTTCTTTTTGTTCCCGCAGCCGGCGTAAAGGACGCGGCCATCTCGGCGATTGATGCCGGAATTCAACTCACGGTGCTCGTGCCCGATCGCGTGCCGGTGTGGGACGCGATGGAAATCGCGGCGGCGGCCAAAGCGAACGGCGCGATGTTTGTCGGACCCAACACGCTTGGAGTGTTGAGTCCGGGCAAGGGCGTGGTCGGCATGATCGGTGGTCGCGCTGAAAGTGCAAGACAATGGTTCAAGCCCGGCATCCCAACCGGTGTTGGAGTGATCAGTCGCTCCGGCGGAATGGCTTCAAGCACGGGCTACTACCTGGGACAGGCGGGGGTACGCATTTCAACCATCGCGCACATTGGCGGCGATGCAGTTCTTGGAATTCGTATTCCAGATGCGGCGCTGATGTTTGAAGCCGATCCGCTCACCGAAGCCATCGTCATCTTTGGTGAAATTGGTTCGTCACAAGAAGAGGAATTAGCGCAGCTGATTCGCGATCGAAAAGTAACCAAGCCGGTGATCGCATACATCGGCGGCAAGGCGGCGCGCGAAGGCACCCGCTTCAGTCACGCGGGCGCAATCATTGAAGGTGGCCGCGGCACGCACGCCGGCAAAGTGAAGGCGTTGCGCGAGGCCGGTGCCACCGTGGTCGATGCGTTTGGCGAATTGCCAAGCGCGGTGGTTGAAATTCTCAAGCAAATGAAAGGACGGAGTCTTATGAGTGAAACCGACAGGAACGCAGTGTGGAATACCGCGATCACACGCATTGAACCTAACCGAGTCGCGGTGCGCGGATACGACATCGCTGAACTCATGGGGCGCGCGTCTTTTGGCGCGGCGGTGCACTTGATTTTGACCGGCGAATTGCCGGCGCCGCCCATCGCGCGATTGATGGATGCGGTGTTGGTGGCGTCGATCGATCATGGCGCCACGCCGCCAAGCGCGTTGGCCGCGCGAACTGTCGCATCCACTGGCGCTTCGTTGAGCGCGTCGGTCGCAGCCGGCGTCATGTCGATCAATCGGCATCACGGCGGCGCGATTGAAGATTGCGCCCGGCAACTGAAAGCGATCGCGGATCGCGCCGCGAGTGAGTCCATTTCGATGGATGAAGCCGCCACGCGCACGCTCGCGGCCGTGAAGGAAGCGGGCGAGCGAATGCCGGGATTTGGTCATCGCTATCACACCAAGGATCCACGCACGGCGCGGCTGTTCGAGCTGGCGCGCGAAGCCGGCGTGGACGGAGCGCACATGAAAGCGGCGCGGGCCGTTGAAAAATCCCTTGCCGATGCGAAGAAACCGCTCCCCATCAATGTGGACGGCGCCGTCGGAGCCATCCTCGCCGATTTAGGGATGAATCCTGCGGCCTTCAACGGTATTTTCATGATCGCTCGAACGCCCGGGCTTGTCGCGCACGTCATCGAAGAACAGACCCGCGAAAAACCGATGCGTCGAATTGATCCAGTCAATCACGGCTATGACGGGCCCGCTCCTAGGAGCGTTCCTCTTAATTAAGATCGACAATCACCATGACAACAACCCAACGAACCAACTACGGCGTCAACGAAATTGCGGAACTCTTTCCCAGCTTGATGAAGATCAAGGACGAGTCGTTGCGCGAACGCGTGGCTGCGGTATGGAACGAAGCCATCACCACGGGCTGCGGCGGGAAGGGCTGGACCTTTGACGAACTTCGCGCCGTCAAGTTCACACTGCTCGCCGGCGACATCGACATGACATTCGTTGAGCATCTGAATTCATGCGCGCTGCAATGCATCGCCATCGCGGATGTGCTGGAGAGTTCGTTCCGCTGCGGCATTCCCGTCCAGCGCGACTATCTCATCGCCGGCGCGCTTCTGGCCGATGTGGGCAAGCCGCTCGAGTTTGATAAGGATGCGTCAGGCAAAGTGATTCAGGGGACATTTGGGCAGCAAGTGCGGCATCCGTTCAGCGGCGTCGCGCTGGCTTACAAGCACGGCATTCCCGGTGAAGTCATGCATATCATCGCTACGCACAGTCATGAAGGCGATAAGGTGGAGCGGTCGATTGAGTCGATTATTTTTCATCACGCCGACTTCGTGGACTTTGATATCGCCAAGTTTCTTGGCAAGCGCGCCGCCAAGAAGTGACGCGTTGGGTGCTGTCCTAATCAGTTTTCTTAAGTTGGAAAAATCGCGCTTTTCCCGAACGTTAGGGTAACGCTTATGCCACTGACGTTTGAATGGGATTCGCGCAAAGCGCGATCGAACCTCACCAAACATGGTGTCGGCTTCGAGGAGGCTTCAACTATTTTCGGCGATCGGTTGTCGCTCACGATTCCCGGTCCCGAGCATTCGTTGGCGGAGAAGCGTTATGTCACGATGTGCAGAGCGTTTAACGCTAAATTGCTCGTTGTCGTTCATACGGACCGAGGCGATAATACCATATCATCAGCGCAAGACACGCCAGCCGACGAGAACGCAAGTTTTATGAAGAAATCACCGAATAAATCCGCACGAAAACCGCTGCGCAATGAATACGCTTTCTCGCAAGGTGAGCGTGGGAAATATGCGCGGCGTTATGCGCATGGAACAAACGTCGTTGTCTTGGAGCCTGATGTCGCGAAGGTTTTCTCCAACTCTAAATCCGTGAACGTGTCGCTGCGCAAAATCATTCGTGAGCGCGCGCCGGAATTGGCGAAGTAAGTAAGCTGGTTGGATCAGATAATGGGCCTCACGCTCGTCGAGAAAATTGCCGCACGGCACGCGGATGGACTTGCTCCTGACACGGTGGTGCGCGCCGGAGATTTTGTTTCGATTCGGCCGCGTCACGTGATGACGCATGACAACACGGCCGCCGTGATGCCGAAGTTCAAGCAGATTGGCGCGACCGCGATCGCGGATCCAGCGCAACCGGTGTTCGCTATCGATCACGACATTCAAAACGTCACGCCGAAAAACTTGGAGAAATACGCCAAGATCGAAGCATTCGCGCGCGAGCACAGCATCGATTATTACCCGCCCGGCACCGGCATTTCGCATCAAGTGATGGTGGAGCAGGGCTACGTTGTTCCTGGCGCGTTGGTGGTGGCCAGCGATTCGCACTCCAATTTGTACGGCGCCACGGCGGCACTGGGCACGCCTGTAGTGCGAACCGACGCCGCGAGTATTTGGGCCACCGGAGTCACATGGTGGCAAGTTCCGAAAGTGGCCAAGGTGGTGCTGAAAGGAAATCTCTCCGCCGGCGTCACAGGCAAGGATGTCATCATCGCGTTGTGCGGACTCTTCAACAAAGATGAGGTGCTCAATCACGCTGTTGAATTTGTAGGCGATGGCGTGGTGAATCTTTCCATGGACGCGCGCATGACCATCGCCAACATGACGACCGAATGGGGTGCGCTCGCAGGCGTATTTCCATTTGATCAAGTGACGGTGAACTACTTGCGCTCACGCGTCGGCGAGTTCACCAATGACAAACGCCCGGGAACACGCGGCCCCAAGAGTCGCTCCGGCTACACCAATGCCGAAATCGACGGGTGGTGGAAGAATCGAAGCGAGTTCAGCGCTGACGCAGACGCGTCCTACGCGATTGAACTTGATCTTGATCTGGCGACCGTGGTTCCGCATGTGTCCGGTCCCAACGAAGTGAAGACCATGGTGTCGCTGACGGAAATGCAGCGAAAGCATGTGCCCATTCAGAAGGCGTATTTGTTGTCGTGCGTGAACGCGCGCGTGGCGGATTTGCATGACGCCGCGGAAGTGGTGCGGACCCGCGGTGGACACGTTGCCACGGGTGTCGAATTTTATTTGGCCGCCGCCAGCGCCGAAGTGCAAGCCAAGGCCGAGTCCACCGGTGATTGGAAAACTCTGCTGGATGCGGGCGCCATTCCTCTGCCGTCCGGTTGCGGAGCATGCATTGGCTTGGGTCGCGGTCTGGTGGGCAAGGGCGAAATCGCGATCAGCGCCACCAATCGTAATTTCAAGGGCCGCATGGGTGATCGCGATGCGCAGGTATATTTGGGTTCGCCCGCCGTCGTGGCGGCCAGCGCGCTGGCGGGATTTATTTGCGCGCCAAAAACATTCGCGGAGCGTGCCGCGGGCACCGCTGTTCGACGCGCCCAAAGCAAACCGCAGTCACCTGTTTCGGTGGAGATCATCGACGGCTTTCCACCAGGCGTGCGCGGTCGCGTTCTCTTCATCGACAAAGACAATCTGAACACCGACGGCATTTACGCCGGCAAACACACTTATCGCGACGACATGACGCCTGAGCAGATGGCGGCGGTGACATTTGAAAATTACGATCCGAACTTCAACACGCTGTATCGCAAAGGCGACATCGTAGTGGGTGGGCTGAACTTTGGAACCGGATCGAGTCGCGAGCAGGCGGCCACAGCGCTGAAGTTCAAAGGCATTCCATGCGTCATCGCCGGCAGCTTTTCCGAAACCTACAAGCGCAATGCGTTCAACAACGGCTTCGTGGTTTTTGAGTGCCCCGAGTTTGTGACGCACTTACGCGCTATCCTGACCAATCGCGCACCCACCACGGTCGCATCGGAGGTCACGATTGATTACGGCAAATCCATGCTGAGTATGGTTGGAAAATCATTCGCCTTTCCACCGCTAAGTCCCGCGGCTCAAGAATTGATCGTGGCCGGCGGCGCCGAAAATCTGGTGGCCGCCCGGCTCCGTGCGAAGCCGCAAAAAACCGCGTAATTCGGATAAGCAAGTCAACGCGGTTAGAACACTGTGATGGTACAGCTATGTTGCGGTGATTTGCCGGGCAGACTACAATACGAATATGTCTGTTCGGTCCTCGGCATACCGCTGACTGACGTTCAAGGAAGGGTACAGATTCAATATGGATGCAAACCTTCCCCCCTCTTTCGTGACGATCCGATCATCGAAGAAGGTGGTCGGCGAGGCGCGTGCGCTCCCCGGATTTGGCGAAAGCGCTTACGGCAGGCTGTTTCCAACGCGTGATCTTGCCTGCTGAACGTCTGTAGCGTTAATCGTCCGGTCTGGCCTTATATCGTCGCGAAAGTTGGCACTGGTTACCGGCATCCCGACTTGATGCTTCGTTTGAGTGACATCGAAGGCACTTACCGTCTTATCGGCGTTGATGTCTCCGATCAGCATGTTCGCGCTCACTTCCGTGTCTGGCAGCACCTGCGAAGTGCTGCTGGTTACATCGCTCAGCGTGACGGTGATCTTCTGCACATCAGTGACGCCCGTCAGGTTTACCGTCATGGTATTGCCCGAAAAAATGGGGTTTCCGAAAACGCTGCCGGTGCCGCCGGTAACACTCGCGCTGCCACTCACGACATTGCTACTAAAGGTAAACACGAGTGCCTGATTACCTACGCTGTTGCGGCATTCCACGCCAGGTTCACCACTGAGCGGCAGGTTCACGTCGAAGGTGCCCGCGCTGCCATGCGTTTTGCGGGAAACTGCCGAGGCGAGTGGGAGACTGCCCTAGTTGCCAAGATAACGCGCCAGGGCAAACTCAGCGAATCTATTAGTAAATGTGGCTTGGAATCCCACCGCGACAATCTTGCCGTCGGGCTGGAGGACGGCGCCGTAGGCTCCGCCATTGAGGTCGCCAAATGAGGTGCGGACTTTGCCCCCGATGCCAAAGGTTCTGTCAAGTGAGCCGTTCGTCTTCAGACGCGCCAATAGGAAGTCGGAGTCCGATGACTCAGTGTTCGGATAACCGACGGTGACGATCTTACCATCGGGCTGAAGGAGAACCTTGTAAGCGGTCTGGTCAAAACTGCCGAAATCGATAAACATCTTGCCGTCGCTGCTAAAAGTCGTGTCCAGCGTCCCGTTTGAGTTATACCGCGCGACGGCGAAAGGCTCGGACAAACCGTTATTGAATATGGCTGTCCCTGCCGCGACGATTTTCCCGTCGGGCTGAAGAGCAGCAGATCGCGCCTGGTCGAAGTCCGCGTGGCCGAAATCGGTGCGGACTTTTCCCGCGACACCGAAAGTCGTGTCGATCGTGCCGTTGGCCAGATAACGAACGGCGGCAAAGTCATAGAAGGTAGCTGGGTTTTTCGCGGAGCCAACGGCGACAAGCTTGCCATCAGGCTGAACGAGAATGGAAAACGCGTCATCATTGAAACCGTCAAAATCGGTTGTGACCTGGCCACCGTTCCCGAAGGTCGTGTCGGGCGTTCCATCCGGATTGTAGCGCTCTAGGCCGAAGTCAGTATTAGAATTGTCCTCACTGGAAAAATTAACGAAGTCAGTTCCAGCGGCGATGATCTTGCCATCGGATTGCAAGGCCAAAGCGAAGGCATAGCTTCCTTGCCCCGGAAAACTCGTTGTCACGATCCCACCGCTGCCAAAGGAAGTGTCGAGCGATCCATTCGGGTTGTAACGGACCAATTCGAAGTCGCCGAGAAAGGTAAAGTTAGGAAAAGCGCCGCCTGCAACCAGGATTTTACCATCGGGTTGGACAAGAACCGAAGAAGCCACAGCGGCCAGCCCGGGAAAATCTGTCCTCACTTTGCCATTCACGCCAAAGGTGGTGTCGAGCGTGCCGTCAGTGTTGTAGCGCGCGACGGCAAAGTCCTCGCCAGTGTAATCATTGTTTTTGTAGGTTTGCCCGACGACCACCAATTTGCCGTCAGGTTGCAGTGCCACCGCATTGGCGATGTCGGTGCTATGGCTAAAATCGGTCGTCACCTGGCCCCCGGTGCCAAATGTCGGGTCGAGGTCTCCGCCGGCCGCCTGTGCCCTCTGCCCACTTGCCGAAAACACGAGCATGATTGCCGCTGCGGTGGTTGCTAGGCTGCGAATAAACGATGGGCGCGCGAGACGGTGACGCGGTTGGTCGATGGCCGAAGTTGGGTTCGAGTCGGTTACTTGCATAAGGGTCCTTTTCTGGTTGAGAGCTCATTAGCGTCCACGCGCGTCCTCTCCGCAAGCAGATCTTAGTAACAGTTTTGTTACCTTCTCGCTTAAGACCGAAGCTGGTGAAACCGAAACGCCCGCACTTGTGCGGTCATTAGTGCCGCCGCGCGGCTGACGCATCCCGCGGGAAAGAAAAGGACAGCCAGCGTGGGTTGATGACGGAAAGTAACAAAACTGTTACTAATTCTTAGTTGTCAGTAGATGGCCCCCGGGCGAATGTTTTTTGTCCGAAAGGAGCAGTTCGCCATGTTGCCCATACTTTTGCCGCACAATTCATGGTGCGGTTTCGAGCCACAAAGCAACAGAGGCGTTACGAACCATCCTTGCGAAGAGGCCGCACAGGTCAAAAGCCTTGTTCGACCACCTCGCACCGTCCACCAATTAACCCCTCAACCGGACAAATTATGAAAATGAATCACATGCAATCAAACAGCAAACCCACGGCGATATCATCTATGTTCCGCAGAGCATTGAAGGGTTTCGCGTACATCTGCGCGGCCGGGACTTTGCTTCTTACGGCAACTTCATCTTGGGCTGCCGGCGCGAATAACGCTTACCATTGGACCAATCTTGTCTCCGACATCGCCGGAGTGGCGCTACGCGTCGACTCCAATCTGGTAAACCCGTGGGGTCTTGCGGCCTCGGCGACCAATACCCTCTGGGTGGCCGATAACGGCACCGGCGTATCGACACTCTATGGTACGGACGGCGTGCCCGTGCCGCTCGTGGTCATCATCCCCCCGTCGGCGAGCAACACTGACGGGGCTAATCCAACCGGCACAGTCTTCAATTCCGGATCGGGATTCGTCGTCACCCAGAACGGGGTTTCGGGGCCGAGCATATTCATTTTTGTCGGTGAAGATGGAAGTATCTCGGGTTGGAACCCGGAGGTTTCACCGGATCACGCTATTCTCGCTGTTGACGACGGGGACGAGGGGGCCGTCTACAAGGGCGCCACGCTGGCTTCGACGGCCGCTGGAGATCGCCTTTACGTAACGAATTTCCACGCGGGCACAGTGGACGTCTACGATCAAAATTTCATGGAGGTCAGTGGCGGCTTCGTTGATCCAACGCTCCCGGATGGCTACGCTCCTTTCGGAATTCGAAATATCAACGGTCTGATCTACGTAACCTATGCGAAACAAGACCCCGATAAACACGACGATGTTCCCGGTCCGGGCCACGGTTTCGTAAGTGTGTTCGACACCAGCGGCCATTTCATCAAACGATTGATTTCGCGTGGTCGCTTGAATTCGCCGTGGGGTCCTGCCCTGGCGCCGCAAGGTTTTGGAATAGCCAGCGGTTCATTGCTGGTTGGTAATTTCGGCAACGGCCGAATCAATGCGTTTAACCCAACCACGGGCGACGGCCGCGGCCCGCTGGAACAAGCCGATGGAACGCCGCTGGCATTCGATGGCTTGTGGTCGCTTTATTTTATCGACACTAGTTTATTTTTCACCGCCGGCATTGCCGGTGAGGCCCACGGACTTTTTGGTGTGATAGCAGCTGACACTAATTAGCCCGCAGGATCAAAGAAGTCCCGACATCGTCCCTCTCAAAACCGTTACTAATATTGTCTTACCAGGAAAGTACTCGAGGGCGGACTTTGGTGTTCGCCGTAGAGAGAAACAACCACATGAAAATCGCTTACGTATCTACTCTTGTCTTGTTCGCCAGCTTTGTTGGCCAGTCGGCCTCGGCCGCTGATTGGCAGATCGTCGCCAGCCCCAGTGTCGGCACAGGCGCCAACAGCTTAGTTGGTGTCGCCAGCGCAGCCGACAACGACGTCTGGGCCGTGGGCTGGGCCTACAACTCGCGACTAGGTGCTTACCGGACCTTAATCGAACATTGGAACGGCACCACGTGGTCCGTCGTGAAAAGCCACAACGCTAACTTCCTTAATGGCGTAGCAGTTGTCGCGGCGAACGATGTCTGGGCTGTTGGTCAGGCAGCTACCGGCAACACTTCCAATACGCTGGTGGAGCATTGGAACAGCGTGGCGTGGAGCATTGTTCCCAGTCCTAATGTCGCCGGCAATTCCAATGTCTTGGAAGCGATTTCGGTGGTGTCGGCTAATGACATCTGGGCGGTTGGTTACTCATCCGATAGCAGCTTCAATAATCATCCGCTCACGATCCACTGGAATGGCGCCGCCTGGAGCATCGTGCCCAGCCCGAGCGTTAACGATGATATCCTCTTCGCGGTGGATGCCGTTGCTTCCAACGATATCTGGGCGGTCGGCCGATCGTTTCAAGAAGCAAAAACACTTACGATACATTGGGACGGCTCAAACTGGAGCATCGTGCCGAGCCCGAACGGCGACAACATTCTCTTTGGCGTCGCCGGTCTTTCGACCAATGATGTCTGGGCCGTCGGCAATGCCGGCAGCCTGGCAACGCTGGCGATTCATTGGGATGGTAGCAGTTGGAGCATCGTTCCGACGCCAGAGTTGATTTATCCCAAGAATAATGGGGTCCTGATCGGCATCGTTGCACTCTCCAGCACTAACATTTGGACGGCGGGTCAGGTCCTTCAGGGCAGCATTCAGCAAACCTTGAGCGAACATTGGGACGGATCCAGTTGGAGTTTCGTGTCTACCCCAAACAACAATAACTCCAATAATCGGTTGCACGGTATTACGGTCACACCCAACGGCACCCTTTGGGCCGTCGGCACGACCGGCGTCTTCGGCCAACCGGAGCGCACGCTAATTCTGCGGAAGAATCCGTAAAGAAGTTACACCATGAAAACTGTGTCCCCGGCCTTTCTCGTCGCGATTCTGCTGGTGGCCCACGGGGCGTCAGGCGCCGACTGGACGCTCATCAACAGCCCTAACGCCAACAATCAAGCCAACGAATTGCACGGCATATCCGCCGCCGCGGACAACGACGCGTGGGCCGTCGGCACTGCCTACGCGGACAACACCTTCACAAAGTCCAAGACGCTGATTGAACATTGGGACGGCACGCATTGGTCGGTCGTCAAGAGCCCAAACACCAGCGCATCCATCAATATTCTTGAGGCGGTAGCCGCAGTGACCGCCAACGATGTCTGGGCCCTCGGCATTGGCATTACCGGCTTCTCGACCACGCCGCTCATCGAGCATTGGAACGGCACCGCGTGGAGCATCATCGCCAATCCCGGCACGACCGTGGGTGGCCTTACCGGCGTCGCTGTTGCCTTCGCGAACGACATCTGGGCTGTCGGCACCGGGCTGAACGGCGACGAAGACTCCACTCTTACACTCCACTGGAACGGCGCCGCTTGGAGCCTCGTCCCCAGTCCGAACGTCGAGCCTGAGGTGGACAATGGACTTGCCGCCGTCACGGCGATTGCTTCGGATGACGTGTGGGCCGTCGGCACGCAGCAACCCACGTCGTTGACCGCTCCGCACACGCTCACATTGCACTGGGATGGCACCGCGTGGAGCATCGTGCCGAGCGCCAACACCAGCCAAACTTCAGGCAATCATCTATTGGCTGCCGCCGCCGTCGCCTCTGACGACGTGTGGGCGACCGGCTTTACCCCAAGCATCGCGCTTGCGGAGCACTGGGATGGCAACAGTTGGAGTGTCGTTTCGACGCCGTTCATCACCGGCGCCAGCAGTCCATCTCTCAGCGGTGCGGTTGCGCTGGCGAACGGCAACGTATGGTCGGTCGGCCAATTCTTCCAGAACTCGCAGAGCCGGTCACGCACGTTGACGGAATTGTGGAACGGCTCGAGTTGGAGCGTCGTCAGCAGCCCGAACCGCGGCCCGTCGCACAACTTCCTGAACGCGGTCACGGCCACGCCGAGCGGAGCGCTCTGGGCCGTTGGCGTGCATTACAACAACCAATTCATCGAGCGCACGCTGATCTTGCAGAAGTTGCCGTAAGAGGAAAGGCCGTTGGCCACTGCCGGTGTCGACATCGCGGGAGTGATACGCGGCTTGCATCTGCGAAGCCAAATTAGCTGAACTCGCCAGGAAGAAGTTCCAGTATTTAGGCGCTGTAATGGCAGCCGTGTCGGCTGCAATCTTTGCAAACTGAGGCTAGCGATCGGGATTCCGAGAAGTCTAATCTTTTATACTCACTTCTTCACGATGATACTTGCGCCAATATCGCAGCGCGGCGCTTACCGCCATTAAGCTCGGATCAGCGGTTTCGTAGTCGCGCTTTTGCTCGTCGGTGGCGCCTCCCGCGCATAGGTCTTCGGCCTCGTAGGCAGCGAACGCCGGGGTCAATTGCTGTTCGTCGTCGCCGGCGCGAATCCGGTCGCGGAACCAATTGGCCCAGCGGTGGACGCGTTCATCGAGCCGAGTGGCAATTCTCCTCCCGGTGAACACGCCTGCTTGCAGAACCGCTCAGGTTTCATCATCATGAAAATATAATGCACCGCTGTTGCCGCTGTGCTAATTCACAGGCCGATTAGGATACTACTCAAGTCTGAATCTCTATTTAAGGAAGAACACACTCAAATGGCTAAATACAAAATTGCGTGGATGCCTGGTGACGGAGTTGGCCATGATGTCATGGAGGCGGCGCGCACTGTGCTCGATCGCCTAAAACTCGATGCAGAGTATGTGCCTTGCGACATCGGCTGGGAGTTTTGGTGCAAGGAAGGTAACGCCCTTCCCGATCGTACCGTGAAGGCCTTGAAGGAAACCACCTGCGGTCTCTTCGGCGCGATCACCAGCAAACCGCAAAGTGAAGCAAAAGAAGAATTGGCTCCGGAACTCAAAGGCAAGGGGCTGGTCTACTTCTCGCCCATCGTCAAGCTCCGCCAAATGTTTAACCTGCACACTAACATGCGGCCATGTAAAAGTTATCCCGGCAACCCGTTGAATTATCGCGGAAACAAGATCACGAATCCGAGCGGCGAAGACGTCCCGATCGATCAGGTTGTGTTTCGTGAAAATACCGAAGGCATGTACGGCGGCGTCGAATTTTTCCCATTGCCGGAACCGGTTTACACCGCGCTGTGCGCCAATCCGAAGATGAAGCCGTGGAAAGACAAGGCCGGACTTGAGAACATCGCGCTCTCCACCCGGATCATGAGCAAGCAAGGTTGCACAAACATTTGCAAACAAGCGTTCGAGTTCGCCAAGCAAACCGGACGCAAGCGAGTCACGCTGATCGAGAAACCAAATGTGTTGCGCGAGACCGGCGGCTTGATGATGCGTTGCTTCCGCGATGTGGCCAAGAGTTACCCTGATATTCGCGCGGACGACGCGAACATCGACGCCATCTGCATGTGGATGTTCAAGAATCCGCAGGATTACTCCGTGCTGGTGGCGGAAAATATGTTCGGCGACATCGTCAGCGATTTGTGCGCCGGCCTGGTTGGCGGACTTGGGTTCGCGCCCAGCGCCAACCTTGGCGACACCTACGCCGTGTTCGAACCAACGCATGGATCGGCGCCAAAATACGCCGGTCAATACAAAGTCAATCCAATCGCGATGCTCCTGACCGCCAAGCTGATGCTCGATTGGCTCAAAGAAACCGAGATGGCCACGCGTTTGGAAGCAGCCATTGCCCGCGTCATCGCGGAAGGAAAAAAGCGGACTTACGACATGGGCGGCAAAGATTCTACGTTAGACGTTGCGAAGGCGATTGCGGACTACGCGACGTGATT
>Ga0209055_1001636_pt1 | contig 14667 bp, 12 predicted proteins | sample GraSoiAngelo_110_FD_185875 | JGI IMG/M metagenome (GOLD analysis project Ga0209055, IMG submission 185875) | Grasslands soil microbial communities from the Angelo Coastal Reserve, California, USA - 14_0903_12_30cm (SPAdes) (version 2) | ecosystem: Environmental > Terrestrial > Soil > Grasslands ... | reverse complement strand
GAAGGGTTCAGCCGAGAACCTAAGATCCAACCTAACCACCAAGACAGGTCTCTCAGGACACTATGACTGTCACGAGACCATAGTTGGTAATTGCGGCACTGTCTCCGCCTCTTTCGCCTACCTGGTCGTTGCTCTTGGCGCGATGGCTTTCGCCGTTTACGCTATCAGACTACGGCGGCGATCTCCAAGTCTCCCGGCAGAGCTGAGACCTGAGGATGTAGTGGTCGACAAAGAGGGCTGGGAAACGAAGGCTTCAGATAAGAAAGAACGGCAACGAAAGAAATCTTCCAATGACCAGGGAAATCGGGACGAGAAGCCCGAAGGCTAAGCTGAAACACTCACAGCCATTATAAGCGCTGAAGCCTCGAAAGGTCCCTTCATGGACAAGATGGAGAAAGCTGCTGAAAAGAAGAAAGGCTTTGTGAAGGAGTTTGTCGATTTTCTACAGACGTTCGGTGTCATAGGTCTCGCGATCGGGTTCGTCATCGGTGTCGCCTCGTCGGCCGTGGTGAACTCGCTGGTCAAGGATATCATAAATCCAATTGTTGGTCTGATCCTCCCTACCGGAAACCTGTCGTCTCTGAACGCGACTGTTACTTCTCCAGTGTCAGGGAAGCCGTCGGTGTTTCTCTACGGAGATTTCATCTCTCAGATCATATACTTCGTCATAATCGCCCTAGTGGTTTTCATCATGTACAAGCAGCTGAAACGTCTTGGTCTAACAAAGATGTAGACGGCTAAGCTATCTCTTGCTTATCTGTTAGGGGTAGGTTCGGATTCCGGTGATGATGAATTGTATTGCTATGGCTGCTATGAATACCGCCATCACCTGAGCAATAACTGATGAGCCGGTTTTTCCGAGTAGAGAGTGGATTCTTGTGGTTTGTTTCATTACGATCCAGCTGAGTAGCATGACGATGACGACTGAGCCTAGTGTGACGAGTATTCCGTAGGCTCCTAGAGCGATCATTGTTGTCGTGATGGCTCCGGGTCCTACGAGTAGGGGAAAGGCGATGGGGACGATTCCTACGTCCTCGTGGCTGCCTGGTTTGGCGAATCTCTCTCCGCGAAAGAGTATGTCGAGGGCGAGAAGGAGTAGGAGGAGTCCGCCGGCCATTTCGAAGCTTGGGAGACTGATGCCGAAGAGCGCTAGCAGTTCTTGGCCTACGAGCGCGAAGATCGTGAGGAGGCTTGCGCCGGTGTAGATGACGACCCGGTACATTTTGGCTCGGTCGGGGGCTGGCATGTTGCCGGTGACGTTGGAGAAGATTGGGACCAGTCCTATGGGGTCGACAATGATGAATAAGGCGACGGTGGCGCGGACGAGGTCGACTGTTGGGTCAGGACTCATCTCTGTGTCACTCTACCATGGTGGGCCGGGAGGGATTTGAACCCACGACCTTCGCCGTGTGAGGGCGACGTCCGTTCCGTGCATATCATGCATACCAGGCTGGACTACCGGCCCGGAAACTGGGAGGGTAGAATAGAGTATTTCATCTTTCAAGAGCCGGGTGGCCTATGTCTCGAGATCTGCAGGAGCCGGAGGTAGAAAGAATTAGAGTAACCTTTCCAAGAACTATATCGAGGACGCGTTCTCATTCTCTGTTTCCATTTGCGCTTTGACGATCAAGTTTCTGTTAGGGGTTTCTGGATCTCGTTCCCTAATGTCGTCATCGAGGCCCCACGCGGTTTCGCGTCTGAGTGATACGTTCCTTTCCCCGTCTCGCGGATCCGAATCTCTGATTCCATCACTTTGTTCATCTTCTGCGAGTAACCGCGTTTAACGGATTGGAAAACGATCTGAAAACACCGATCTGGGCTTATCTCCGACCCTGAATGCGTCCTAGTCTTCCTAGTCTAGACTGGGGCGCCGTTGTCTGCTCGCTATATCTGGCGATTGCCATGTTAAGAACTATTACTTTTGATAGCCATCGCTATATTGTTAAACCTCGGAATTCGTTAGGCTGAAATACTCACGCCGACGTTTTCGTGCAAGTTCGAGACGACCCGGTATATCCCAGGATGGCGCGTCGTGCCCGGGTCCCATCGTCCGCCTGTAGAACTGGCTGTGAATGGGTGAAAAAGAATCTCAAAGATTCTGATAACTGGAGGAAACGGCTTCATCGGCAGCCACCTCGCCGAAAAACTTCTAGCCAGAGGAAACTCGGTTTCACTCCTCGACCTGAAGTTCAACACAAACACCCGGATTCTAGACTGTGAAAAGATCCGTGGAGACATCAAAGACTACCAGATTGTCAGGAAGGCTGTTGAAGGCAAGGATGCTGTCATTCACCTCGCAGCAGTCTCACGCGTCGCCTGGGGTCAGGAGGACCCCTTCAACTGCTGGCTGACGAACCAGGTTGGCACAATTAATGTTCTCGAAGCTTGTACAAAGGCCAAATCGAAACCAGTCCTCTTGGAAGCGTCCAGCCGCGAAGTCTACGGAGAACCTCTCTACCTCCCAGTCAATGAGTGCCACCCTAAACGGCCAAAATCAGTCTACGGCTTAACCAAGCTAAGCGCAGAGAGAGCATGCCTCTCCTACTCGAACGCGTCCGGCCTCGATCCCTCCGTCAATCATGTAGTAATGCGATTCTCAAACGTCTACGGCAGCGAGCGCGACCTCCCGGAGAGAGTAATTCCCAAGTTCATGAACAAGGCGCTGCGCGGAGAAGACATCACTCTCTACGGCGGCGACCAGATCCTAGACTTCACATTCATCGACGACACGGTCTCTGGAATACTGAAACTTGCCTCGGCATGCCTTGAAAGAGACTGCAGCATTTTTGGGGAGGATTTTCACTTCGTGACGGGAAGAGGTTTCTCCGTCTCCGAGCTTGCCACTATGATCGTCGACCTCGTGGGATCGAGATCAAAGATTATCCGTGGTACGGCCAACAGTTTTGAGGTCCGCAAGTTCGTAGGAGATCCAACAAAAGCTCGGACCGTGCTGGGTTACGAGCCAAAGACTAGGCTCGAAGAGGGGCTGAAGAGGCTTAGCGAAAGAATGGTGCCTATGATTATTGCCAAGTAACAAGTTCTCGCTTTCAGAGTACTCCTCGCTAGCATTTGGCAACGCCCCGGTGTGAAGTTGGAACAGATCGTAGAGCGACGCTCAAGCGAGCCTCTTCTGGCCATGGAGCGTCCGGTGGTCAAAGGGAAGTTTCTCTATGTTGGTGAAGAAAAGTTCTGGGTTAGAGGAGTCAGCTATGGAACTTTCTTAGTGGACGAGGAAGGGAACGAACAGCTAGCTCCTGAAGCTGTCGAGAGAGACTTTTCGCGTATTGCAGAGAACGGTTTCAATGTTGTGCGAGTCCACCTGTGCCCTCCCCGTTGGCTTCTAGACACTGCCCAGAAGAACGGCCTTCGAGTCATGGTTGGACTCAACTGGGGCGAGCATATGTCCTTCATTGACAAACCAGGAAAATCGAAAGAAATTGAGGAACGAATGAGGCGATGGGTCCGTAGCTGTGCAGGGCATCCTGCTGTATTCTGCTACAGTGTGGGTAACGAAATCTCCTCTTCAATAGTCCGCTGGACTGGCAGGCGTAGAGTAGAAGAGTTTGTCAAACGTCTATACCGTGTGGCGAAGGAAGAGGACCCAGATGCTCTCGTTACCTACGTTAACTATCCCTCGACCGAGTACTTGCAATTGCCCTTCCTAGACTTTCTGTGCTTCAACCTCTACCTCGAATCAGAACAGGCTTTCGAGAATTACATCGCCCGATTGCACAGCTTGAGCCAGGATAGGCCTGTTCTTCTCAGCGAGATCGGATTGGACAGCCTCCGTAATGGTGAGGAGAAACAGGCAGAGACCTTGGACTGGCAGATACGCACAATCTTCCGGCAGGGTTGCTGTGGGGTCGTTGTCTTTGCATGGACGGACGAGTGGTACCACGGGAAGTATCTTGTCGAAGACTGGAAGTTCGGGCTGACAACTCGGGATCGAACACCGAAGCTGGCTCTTCGAGCCGTGAAGAGGGCGTTCTTGGAATCTCCCTTTCCATCGGATAATATCACTTGGCCGAGAATCTCGGTCGTGGTCTGCAGTTTCAACGGAGCATCTACCATACGTGAGACTCTGGAGGGTTTGCAGAACCTTGACTACCCTGATTTTGAAGTCATCGTCGTCAACGATGGATCAACCGACTCGACCCGCGAGATCGTGTCACCTTATCCGGTTAGACTAATCAGTACGCAGAATCTCGGACTCAGCCAAGCCCGTAATACGGGTATCAAAGCGGCCACTGGAGAGGTCGTGGCCTTCATCGATGATGATGCCTATCCTGACATTCACTGGCTAAGGTTTCTTGCGTTAGCTCTGATGGACGAGAAATATGTCGGGGTTGGTGGGCCGAACCTTTCTCCATCAAACGATGGGTGGAAGGCCGAGGCTATTGCCAATGCGCCAGGGCCCAACCCGGTTCTTCTGTCGGACAGGATCGCGGAGCATCTGCCAGGCTGCAACATGGCTTTCAGAAGAGAAGCACTGGAGGCGATTGACGGATTTGATCCCATCTTCCGAGTAGCTGGGGATGACGTGGACCTTTGCTGGCGGCTCCGAGAACGAGGAGGCGTGATAGGCTTTGCTCCGACAGCAATGGTCTGGCATCACAGACGCAAATCTATCCAAAAATATTGGAAACAGCAGTTCGGCTATGGTAGGGCCGAAGCCCTCTTGGAGAGAAAATGGCCTGACAAATACAATTCGTTCGGACAATTGAATTGGCTCGGGCGCATCTACGGTAAAGGCGTTTCGCTCGACTTCTCCTCTGTTGGTGGGCGCGTCTACCAAGGCGTCTGGGGAACCGCACCCTTCCAGTCTCTCTATGGGTCTTCAAGCTCCATCTGGTCGCTGACCCTCATGCCAGAGTGGTACCTGATTATCGGTCTGCCTTTACTGATGTTCAGCCTGTCTTTCAATTGGGGTCCTTGGCTCATCTTCAGCGCATTGTCGGCCATAGTAATCGCCCTTCCCGCCGTCGAAGCTGGCATGAACGCGAAACGCGCGAGGCTTAGCCCTGACGCCGGGACTCGCCGGGAAAAGCTCAGATTCCGCGCCACAGTATTCTTCTTGCACCTCGTGCAACCGCTTGCACGACTCTCAGGAAGATTGAGCAGTGGGCTAACTCCGTGGCGCAGGCGAGGTATTAGAACGAAGTACACTTTCCCGCCATTCACGATGACGCTGTGGCGTGACCGGTGGGAAGCCCCTGAGGCTACCATGAGAGGATTGTATGAAGGGCTTCGAGAGGCTGGTGCGAGCGTTAGAGTTGGTGGCGATTACGACTCCTGGGATCTCGAGGTTAGGGGAGGTTTGTTCGGTAGGACCCGGCTATTACTAGCTACAGAAGAGCACTCCCCTGGAAAGCAGTTCTTGCGTTACAGGATTACTGCAAATTATTCACGGACTGCACTTGTATCGATTATCGTCTTCGCCGGAATGTCGATCGCCGCGAGCTTGTCCCGAGCCTGGCTACCAAGTATCACATCGGGACTACTGGCCTGCCTAGTCGTCGCTAATGCGGTTATCGACACCGGATTCGCTGCCGGGATGCTCCGAGAACTCTTGGCGCGTACCGGCGCAACCTGATCCCGAAATGGGGCAATGGCTGATTTCCATTTGTTTCGACGCGATCGTCTCACCGACATAATCACTGTTCCCTTTTCTGAGGATGAACACGGGCTTAATCACTTGAGCGATCGAGTCTCTAGCTGTCTTCATTTTTCTCTCAGCACCACCGGCTTGAGGCGCAACCAGCTTGACCTTCAAGACAATTTTACGAGCGATTCTACCGTGAAACGGAGCGAACCTGATGATGATTGACCTCATCAGCTTCACGCGGATTTCTTCAGCCTCATTTGCTTTGACAATGGGAGTAGGTTGGGGTCTCCTAAAGCTCTCTGAACTGTTAAGATCCCGCTCGAACGCGAGACCTTATTCAACAGATCTCCCCGCCAAGCTAGGCGAGATACATCGAGGTCATGGGATGTTCAGACGTGTCTTCGCGGATCTTCGGCCGTACTCGTGGCAAATCATCATCGTCTTGATGGTTTCGCTATCTGCGATACCGATAACCCTGATCACTCCCTTACCCATCAAGCTAATGGTAGACAGCGTTCTCGGCTCCCAGCCAATATCCGGCTATCTCTCACTTCTCGCCCCAGGTGGCTCACAGCCCTCCAAAGACTATGTTCTCTTGCTAGCCATCGGCATACTCGTCGGAAGCACTGTTCTGACCTATCTGCAAAACCTGCTCAACACCTGGTTTAGCACCAAAGTTGGAAACCGGATGACACTGGATGTGCGAGCTCGCTTGTTCCGACAGATGCAACGACTTTCCATCGCCTATCACGATACAAAGGGCACAGCAGACTCGGCATATCGTACCTTGAACGACGCTCCCATGCTCAAGTCGTTCGGAATCGACAGCCTGGTCCCCCTCCTCACCTCTATACTCATGCTCGGAGCCATGATTGTTGTAACTCTGTACTTGGACTGGGAACTCGCTCTGATCGCGCTGCTCGTATCGCCGTTCATGTTCCTTCTCACCCTCATTTTTCGGCCGAGGCTACGCAGAGGATGGCGGAAGTTCAAGACATCAGAAAGTGCTGCGATGGCCGTGGCTCAAGAGGCCCTTGGAGCTTCGAGAGTCGTCAAGGCGTTCGGTCAGGAGGAGCAGAAGAACGAACAGCTGGTTTCCCACTACAATGATAGTCTTTCTGCACAGCTCAAGGTCTATTTTGACGGAGCAGTCTATAACCTGCTCGTCGGGATAGTGACTGCCGCTGGTTTGGCAGCAGTTCTCTACATAGGCATCCATCATGTAGAGTCGAACCCTCCCACGCTGACCCTCGGAAACCTGTTAGTGGTGAACTACTATATCACGCAACTATACACTCCCCTAAGGAACGTAGGGCAGAAGATACTTGACATTCAAATGTCCCTCACCGGAATAGAGAGATATCACGCGGTTCTAGACGAGAAACCCGACGTGCCAGAGGCACCGAATGCGCTTCCGTTAGCAAGAGCGAAAGGCAAGATAGCTTTCCGGAACGTGTCATTCGCGTACACTAAAGGCCGTCCTGTACTTCATGACGTATCTTTCGAACTGCTCCCGGGAAACTGCCTTGGCGTGGTTGGTCCGACAGGTTCAGGCAAGACCACTCTGTCGAGTCTTCTTCTGCGTTTCTTTGACCCAACCGAAGGAGCAATTACACTAGACGACGTGGACCTAAGGAACTACAAGCTGGCAGACCTCAGAAACCAGTTTGCAGTCGTTCATCAAGACACCGTACTCTTCTCGACTACAATAACTGAGAACATTCGCTTCGCAAAGCCCGACGCGGCCATGGACGAGGTTATTGCTGCGGCGAGAGCGGCGAACGCTCACGATTTCATCACGAGTCTCCCGGATGGGTACAAGACCCCTGTGGGTGAGCGGGGAATGAAACTGTCGGGTGGAGAACGCCAGCGTATATCTCTCGCCCGAGCATTTCTCAAAAATGCGCCCATTCTTGTACTCGATGAGCCTACTAGCGCGTTAGACGTACACACTGAAGCGGCGGTTCTCGATACTATCCAGCAACTCATGAGAGGCAGGACGACGCTGATGATTGGTCATCGCGCCAGCTCTCTAAGGAACTGCAACATGATCATGATGATGGAGGATGGAAGGGTAACTAGGATGACTACTGAAGTCGAGTCCGTCTTGTCAGCCATGGTAGCTGTTGGCGTTCATCGATGAGCACGGACCAGCCGCGGCTAATGTGTGAGCCAAAGAATGTCGAGTTTCAAATTTCCTGACTCTGAAAGACTTCAGGCCGGGCTAGCTACAGCACTTCGCCATAATGGATCGGCTAAAGCAGATTTGACTGTGCTCGAACGAAAGGCCAACCCCTACAACAGCACTTTTCCAACTGAGATCGTAACTTGTCGAAACCAGCACAATGACGGCATCCTCCATTTCTTCGTAAAGTATGGGAAGGGAACATTCGACAGCGTCTTCGGCCATCGAGGAGATCTTTCCTACGAGGCGAAAGTCTATCGTGAAGTACTCCAACCGTTGCACACTTCGGCTCCCAATTTCTACGGGGTCTACAGAGACAAATCGGCAAGTATTGACTGGCTCATCATCGAGTATCTACCCGCGGGGCATAGAGCGAGTTGGTCCCGCGATCCACGCGCGATGATCCTGTCCGCTAAATGGATAGGCAAATTCCACGCCGCAAATGAGAGACGCTTATCGAACAGCAGGCTGAGATTCCTTCACGGTTACGATCGCGACTATTACATGGGCTGGGCACGCCGGACGATGAGATTCATCGACCATTCTCAACGATTGAAAACGCGTTTCCCTTGGATATTATCGCTCTGCGAAGAATTCCAAGACCAGTTGCCGAGCCTTCTCGAAGCACCAAGAACAATTATCCACGGCGAATGTTTCGGGTCTAACATCGTGTATCAGAACAGCATCAGCCGACCAATAGACTGGCAATCCGCTGCCATTGCGCCGGGAGAAATTGACCTTGCTTCGTTAACGCTCGCGTGGCCGGGACGCTTTGTAAAAAAAATGGAAAGAAAGTATCAGGAATCAAGATGGCCAATGGGCGCTCCCGAAAGCTTCGCAGAAACACTCGACGCCGCAAGATTCTACATGTGCCTCCGATGGTTAGGCGATCCAACTTTAATGTCTACGTGGTTTAGGCCAAGCAAGAGGTTCGTAATTCCTAAAGACCCTAGGCGAATCATCGCGGAACTTTATCGCGTCGGCACTAGACTGGAACTCGTTTAAAGACTCAGAATTTCACTGGTTCGTTGAAAGCTAGGAACCCTTCGTCAACTATTAGGCTGTGTGTCTAGGACTTGCTATACAGTGATCTGCGGCTCACCGTCTTCAAAGCGCGTCCCTTAAGAAGAGCGCAGACTTAGTCTGCGCAAGGGCTTTGATCTGCGGAATTCTGTTCGACTACGGAAACACGCTTGTTCGTATCAAAGATGAGCAAGCCGTCCTGAAAGAGGTTCTGGCAGAGCTTGGTCACGAAATAGATGACAATGATGCCTCCAGGGGAATAGGAGCATTCAAAGAATACTGGCACAAGAACTACGAAGGGTTTCGAAGAGGGCAACGGTGGACTGAAGAGATCAGAGTCCGTTGTGTTGAGGCGGCTCTTTCAACGATCGGCTTCAGAGGTGGCATGGACAGACTTGCTAGTGATGTCGCTTCAAGATGGGCTTCTCACGAGAGGGAGGGGCTCTATGACGACGTGCGCCCTGCTCTGGAGATGCTAAGTGCGATGCGCCTCAGGCTGGGCGTTCTAAGTCAGAATAGGATGACTGGAAGCGAACTCAAGGACGTCCTTGAGGCGCTCGCCATTTCTAGATACTTTACGGTTGTACTTACCTCGGAAGACATTGAATGTGACAAGCCTGATACGAGATTTTTCAGCATTGGGTCCAAGATGATCGGGTTAGAGAACACTGAATTATGGTACGTCGGAAACAGGTATCATGAAGATGTTTTAGGGGCTCGAAACGCAGGGATCACGCCCGTGTTAGTTGAAAGGCGGCCAAGACACAAAACGCGAGACTGTATTTCAGTTGCCAGCTTACTTTCGCTATCATCATTGTTGAAAGAGTGATCAAGATCCACACGGATCTGAATCTAGATCCGAGTTCACAGTCGACAAGGGGCGGGCGTGTGTGAACTGACGATGCGGAAGGATTGCTACGAGCTGCATCCACAAACCGTGCCCGATAGGATTCCGACTCTTATGCCAACGCGATAAAGCCGAATTGCCTATTAGACGGGCTGCAGGCCATTTCTTTAGAAGATTGTTCAATCGGTTCGTGATCTTGTGTTGACGCAAAGTACCACTGTCCGTGACGGCTCACAGTACACCGCGATCCTGGCCAAGCAAGAATTCAGGGCTGAGCTCGAAAGGCTCTTCCCCACCGAAGTAGGTCAGAGGACGCCGGACGAAGTCCGGTTCCAAATCCTACGCTTTCACACAAACCGCTCAGTTTTCAATGTCAGTATCACAACAAACAGCGGATGGCAGAGTCTCATCGCGAAGGTGTTCGCCGTCGACCGGCCGGACACTCTCCACGCGATGCAAAGGATACATCAAGCTGGCTTTGGTCCAACGGCCCAGTTCGCGATTCCCAGACCGATTGCATACTTATCCTCGTTGAGAATCCTCTTAGAAGAGAAAGTCGAAGGGAAGCAAGTCAAGACCATCTTGCTGGAGGATGATAAATCTGAGCAGATGGAGGCCGTCCGAAGATGCGGAGAATGGCTGGCGAGGTTCCACTCCAAGGCTCCAAGATTCGGCAACCGGGTCGAGTGCAAGCCTTTCTTGGAACACGTCCGCGGATGGGCGGACATGGTGAGCGGGTTCGGGAAGCCCTTCACCGCCAAATGCGAGTCGTTAATGAAGAAATTGGAGGCCATGGTCCCAATTGAAGGGACCTTCGAATATTGTCAGGGCCATGGAAGCTATATCCCCAGTCACGTCCTTTTGAGTAATGAACGCACCGTGACAATCGACTTCGACGAGCTCGAACTCGTAGACCCAGCCCGCGACCTCGCGTGGTTCCTAATCGCTCTTGAACGGTTCGAGCTGAAATATCATAGATCCCCAGACTTTTACGAACGCCTCTCCGGGCCGTTCCTCGAAGCATATCTAAAAGAGGGAGACAGGAATACCCTGCGTCACTTGGCTTTCTACAAAGCAGCGGAATATCTCCACCGGGCGCGGCATGATTTGTACAAGAGGATTCCCCCGGTTCCGGAGTGGGCCGAGAAGATGCTGGATCAGGCACTAACCGGATTTGTGAGCTAGGGTGTCTAACCGTATCTCCCCCAGGCTACTGGAGCCTTGACATGAACCCAGCTTTGCCGGTCTGAGCGTTTCGATAAAAGGTTCTCACGACGCCGTATGGTCCGTGTCATAATGGGATCCTTTACTGAAAGATGCCTTCCAAATCAGGCCAGTTATCGCCAAACTGACTCATCAATGTCATTCATGCCAGCGCCTTAGCCCCTAGTCGACAGGGCTACGGAATGGCTGCTGGCGGAATCCAAGTTTCTAGCTACGAACGGTCAGCTCAATCGTCTTTTCGCTTCTTTTCGACCGAGTGCCTGTAAGAGAGACTCTGTGCCTCCCAGTAAAGCTCAGGTGATCCGATGTCCAGTCGAACGTCGTTCTCCTCTAGCTCGACTGCCCGTATTTCGAGTCCCCACTCAACCATTTTTTGTATGCCGTCGGTAAGTTGAATCTCGCCCCCGACACCGGACTGAGTAACTTCTAACGCTTTCAGAATAACCGGGTGGAAGGCGTAGACAGGCATGATTGCCAATTTGGATGCTGGCTGCAGAGGTTTCTCGACAACTCTTGTTACATGAACAATACCAGCACCTTCTCTGGTCCCTTCTACTACGCCGTAGCGGCGGGGATCCTCGACTTGTTGTACGAGAAAGGCGGCGTCAGCTTTCGCCCCATCGCTGACCTCCCTGAGTCGTGTCAAGTGTTTAGAGTTCTCCGAGAAAATGTAGCTGTCTCCTGCATGAACTAGGAAGCTGTCTCCTCCAATGAACGGTTTAGCCTTCAGGACCGCGTCCCCGAATCCCCGTGGTTCAGGCTGATTTATCCATACAAGAGTGGATTCTTCGACCATCTCATAGAAGGCTTGCAGGTCTTCAGAGGGCCCGCTCTTATCGTTCTTCCGTAGCATCGATACATAGGTAGAGTCTGGAGTGAAGTGATCCTCTATCGCTCTCTTCTCCTTACCGACAATGAAACAGAATTCTCGAAACCCAGCATGGTGTAATTGCTCAAACACTAGCTGGACAATCGGTTTGAGACATAGCTCCCCGTCTTGGGTCACAGAGAAGACCGGCAGCATCTCCTTTGGCTGTTCCTTTGTGGCTGACAAGAGTCTGGTGCCCAGGCCGGCCGCCGGAATGACCACCTTTCTTAACAATCAAGGATCAGCCAGATTCAGTGTTCGTCGCTCTATCCTAGGACACTCCAATATATTTCAATATAGGCGCCCAAGCATGGACTATCCCGATGAAACAAGAATCCGAATCGGTTTCCTTTATCGGTCTGGGATATGTTGGGCTCTGCACCGCCGCTGTCCTAGCATCAAGAGGTATGAAGATAATCGGGGTAGACATCGATGGCGAGAAGATCGCGAAGCTCGCGAAGGGAGAGACCCCATTACACGAGCCGCGCCTTGCCTCAATGCTCAAATCCGCAATTAAGATCAATAGGATCCAGTTCACAACTGACATAGATAGGGTCGTCGAGGCAGATGTCACGTTCATTACGGTGGGAACGCCCAGCAATCAAGATGGATCCATCAGCCTATCGTTTGTAAAGAAAGCCGCGGAAGATGTAGGATCTGCAATCAGAGGCGCTGATGCGTACCATCTTGTCGTCGTCAAGAGCACTGTCATTCCGGGCACGACGACTGGCCTCGTTCGACCCGTGTTGGAATCTTCTAGCAGGAAGCCCTGTGGCCTGAAACTGGGCCTGTGTTCAAATCCGGAATTTCTCGCGGAGGGCTCTGCAATAACGAACACCCTTCACCCGGACAAGATCGTAATTGGAGCAAACGATAAAAAATCCGCGAACAAGCTAGTGAAGCTTTACCAGCGAATCTACAGGGCAAGGAAGATTCCCATTATAATAACGAATCCGACGACAGCGGAGACCATCAAGTATGCGAGCAACGCGTTCCTTGCCACTCGAGTCAGCACAATCAATACCATTGCCAACATCTGTCAACGTCTGCCCTCAGGAGATGTCGAGACCGTTGCGAAGGCGATAGGCTTAGACCCTCGGATCGGGTCTCTCTACCTCAAGGCAGGACCCGGCTACGGCGGTTCCTGTTTCCACAAGGACCTCCAAGCCTTGATCGCGTTCAGCCGGGGCCTAGACTACGACCCAGTCCTCCTGACCGCAGTCGAAGAGGTCAACCAACGCCAAGCAAATGAAATCGTAAGACTCTCGCGCAGCCTGTTAGGATCATTGGAGAATCGTCGAATCGCCGTGCTTGGGCTAGCCTTCAAGAAGGACACGGACGATGTTAGGGAAGCAGCTTCACTCCGCGTCATCGAGGAACTTGTGGACAACTCCGCTTCTGTCTCTGCCTACGATCCCATGGCGATTGAAAACGCGCGGAAAGTTCTACCTCAACAGGTGGAGCTTGCGAGAGACTCCAGATCCTGTCTCAAGGGAGCAGAATGTTGTATCCTGATGACCGAGTGGGACGAATTTCGCCAACTTAAGCCCAGAGCGTTCAAGACGCTAATGAGGACTCCAAACATTGTTGACGCTCGTAGAATCCGGCGCCAGGGCGATTTCCAGGGATTCAACTACCTGGCGGTCGGTCTAGGGGCCACTATGCCGCCGATACCTGTCCTTGCCGCGCCTTCGAAATAGAACAGAAGGAGAACTAGTTGCGTCCGCTAGTCCTTCCGCGCCGTCGGCCTGGGTCCCGATATGGCTGAGAGGGCTTCTCGGAAGGAATAGAATCAGCATCCTTGCCAGAAATCTCTGGTTCTTTCTTGGGCCGATTCGTGGTCTTGATGCGTCTTGCATGGCCTTCTGGTTTTTCGGAAATGTCCGTGGAACTGGGGCTCACTGGCTTATTCAGCTCAGTTACTTCCGTCTCTCTGGTCTTGGATGGTTTCTTGTTCCGGGGTCGAGTCTCTCTCTTCTCGTCTGCCACGATTGCCGGCCCTGTCCTGCTCGTGTCAGATTTGTTTCGGACTTCCTCGTGTAGAAGGTTCCATTTGTGGCGTAGCTCCGAATAACTCTCGTCAGCCAGTTTGATGAATTCGCGTGCAACTGCAATGTTCTTTTCAAGGTCTCTAAGGCGAGAGTCTAGCTCATTAGCTACTTCTGTGCTTGATAGGTTGTTGAGCAACGTGCTCTCTTTTTCCTGTACTTTCGACATTCGCGATCAACGAGCAATCGCATACGACCAGTCTAAACCTGATGTTCCTCATCAAAGGCGTGAACAGTAGCAGACGTCTGGTAGGTCAAACTAGCAATTGGCCAGGGTAACAACAGAATTTTGGTTTTGCTTTTTGTAATTTGCACTTAGCTCGCTGAGGGTCCAAGAAAACTGACACCGTCACTCATCCCGGGATCACTCCGAGGGGCCCGAACGCTATGGGCGAAGAGCAGCAGTTGAAAATAGGAATCTGTGCCATTTGAGTCGACCCACGCGCAACTCGGGAGGAGAGGTGCAGAGACAATCCCGCGTGACGGCTCAGAATATGTTTACAGATGAGCCCGAGACAACCGGAGAGGAGTTAGATCTCAAGAAACTGTTCGCTCGGATCCTTGAGAAAGATGACTGGACCGACAAACTCGCGTCTGGATATGGGAAGATTCGAGGCAAGATTCGTCGACCTCGAAGGGACACTAAACTCTCGAAGGAGCTCCTCTTACTAGTTCCAGATATGAAAGAGGTTGAGAAGGCCTACGTCGAAATGACTAGTGGCTACAAAGACTTCATCAGAGACGTGGTGAAAGCATCGCGTCTGCGTCAAGAGATACAGAAGGATACGTCGTCGAAGAAAGACCCGTCGCGTGGAGATCTCTGAAATCCTGAAATCCAGAGTACTTCCTGCTACTAGCCAACTTCCC
>Ga0209055_1001631_pt1 | contig 14689 bp, 14 predicted proteins | sample GraSoiAngelo_110_FD_185875 | JGI IMG/M metagenome (GOLD analysis project Ga0209055, IMG submission 185875) | Grasslands soil microbial communities from the Angelo Coastal Reserve, California, USA - 14_0903_12_30cm (SPAdes) (version 2) | ecosystem: Environmental > Terrestrial > Soil > Grasslands ... | reverse complement strand
CGCACGGGATCCGTCGGGGCAGCGGCGCGCCAGCGCCATATCACCTCGTCGGCCGTGAGCCAGCAGATCCGCAAGCTCGAGACGCACTTCGGCATGAAGCTCTTCGAGCGCGCCGGCCGGGGCGTGCGGCTGACCGCGACGGGCGAGGCGGCGCTGCCCGTCGTGCGCGAGCTGTGGGGCGGGGCCGAGGCCGCGTTCGGCCAGCTCTCCGAGCTTGCCGGGCGCCCGGCCACCACCTTGCGGGTGGCGGCCAGCGACTATCTCGGCAAGGGGCTCCTCGCGCCGGTGCTTCGCGACCTGCTCGACGAAGATCCACCGGTGCGCTTCGAGCTCGTCACGACCCACTCGCGCGCGGGCGTCCGTCTGGTCGTCGATGGCGACGTCGATCTGGCCGTGGTCACAGGTCAAGAGACACCGCGCGGTCTCGAGGAGCGCCATCTCTTCGATCAGCCGTTCGTGTGGGTGGGCCCGCGACGCGGCCGCGACCGCACGCCGCTGACCGAGCGCTTGCGCCGCGAGCCCGTGCTGCGCCTGGCCGCCGAAAGCCGGGGGCGCGCGCTGCTCGATCAGTATTTCGCCGACGAGCGGATCCGCCCGGTGTCGACGATCGACGTGCCCAGCGTGTCGCTGCTGCTCTCGTACGTCTCCGGCGGGCTCGGCGTCGGGCTGGTGCCGGCGCTCGCGCTCGCGGAGGCGCCGGCGGACAGGATCGTCACCGCGCCCGCGCGGATGCCGGCCCTGCCCGTCGCCTTGATCTGGCGTCCCAGCGCGCGCCGTCAGCCGGCTCTGGCCCGACTGGCGACGCTCCTCGCCAACGCCGGCGCGCGGATCGGCGCCCGACTGGTCGGTCCGCGGCGTCAGCGGCAGCGGGGCTGAGCGCTACTGAGCCAGGAGCTCTCGCTCGATGGTCAACACGTCGTCGACGACCTCCTCGGGTGTGCGGAGGACGCCGTAGAGACCCGGATAGACGACCGATGCGTCCTCGCCGCGGTTGAAAGCGGCTCGGATCGCCTCGTCGAAACGGCGACACGCCTCGACGTATCGTGGCTCGGCATCGTCCGAAGGCAGCGCCTCGTCGAGCGACGCGGAGTAGAGCAGCTCGGAGCGGGCCACGTGGTGGAGCACACGACGTAGAGGCCAACCGCCGTCGGGCGGTAGCCAGTCGAGCTCGTCCTGAGTGAGTCCCGCGGCCCGCTGATGGAGGAGCCGCGCGGCCTGATCGATTCGCCAGAGCCATGCGTCGAGATCGCGCCGATCGAGCGGTAACCGATCGTCGGGCAGGGTCACGGTCGACGGGACCCAGCCATCGGTCGGTATCGGCACGACGCCGTCGCGGCGCCAGGTGAGCCACTGGTCGATCTGGTTCAGGTGATCGAGCGCGTGGTCGAGCACGCGGCGGAGCACCTTGCGCGGGGTGTACGTGTAACGTCGCGCGCCGGGCGGAGACGTGAGCGGCGCCGGATGGGCGTCGGTCAGCCTGAAGAACAGCTCATTGGTCATGACGGACGTGACCTCGTGAGCTGGATCGTGGCCAGTGAGGCGGCCGAGATGCTGACGCGCGGTGGCGTGCGCCGCCTCGAGATGGAGAACAGGATCTTTCGGCGCGGGCGCCAAAGTCCAGACGGCCACCATGCGCGCGCCGGTGGCGTGCGTGAGTACGATCGCGCCGTGCGTCGAAGTCTTCAAGGTCCGATCCCGCGAGGCCTCGAGCATCGGGCGCCATTGTCCAAGCAGTGTGCCGGTCCTCATGTCGTCGTCCTCCCTTCGATTTCACCTTCACCGTATGGCGCCCTCGCCGCGGGGTCCAATGCATAGATCTTCTAGTGGCCATCCGTGATGCTGATGGGCGCGAGAAGCATCCAGCGGTGCCCCGAGCACGGGAATGGACTCTGGGTTATCCTCTGGCTTGTGGGCGCTGGGCGGCCCACCTCGAGCGGCCTTTAACTCTTTCACCACGAGTCGACGATCGACGGAGGAGCAACATGGCACTGCGGATCAACAGCGAAGCACCCAATTTCACCGCCGAGACCACCCAGGGGAAGATCAACTTCCACGACTGGATCGGTAACGGGTGGGCCATCCTCTTCTCGCACCCCAAAGATTTCACGCCGGTGTGCACCACCGAGCTCGGTTATATGGCAGGGCTGAAGCCCGAGTTCGACAAGCGCAATACCAAGATCATAGGCCTCAGCGTCGATCCGGTTACCGACCACGAGCGCTGGAGCAAGGACATCCAGGAGACCTCGGGTCACGCCGTGACATATCCGATGATCGGGGATCCCGAGCTGAAGGTGGCGATGGCGTACGACATGCTGCCGGAGGGCGCGGGCACGACCTCTCAGGGGCGGACCCCGGCCGACAACGCCACGGTGCGCTCGGTGTTCATCATCGGCCCCGACAAGAAGATCAAGGCGATGCTGACCTACCCGATGTCGACCGGCCGCAACTTCGACGAGGTGCTCCGGCTCCTCGACTCGTGCCAGCTCACCAGCAAGCACAAGGTCGCCACGCCGGTGAACTGGAAGCAGGGGCAGGACGTCATCATCGTCACGGCCGTCTCCGATGACGAGGCGAAGAAGACGTATCCGGCCGGTTTCAAGACGGTGAAGCCCTACCTGCGCACCGTCGCCCAGCCGAAGTAAGTCGCTCCGCCGAAGTCGCTGACGGCGCGACGCTCGGCCGGTGGCTCTCGTCACGAGTCACCGGCCGAAGCGCGGATATGCCTTCTCCGCTCAGCCGCGAGTGACGTGGGCCGACACGGCGAGCCAGCGGCCCTGGCGGCGCGCCCAGACGTCGGTGTAGCGACCGGACACGGCGCGGCCGTCCGGCATCGTGTAGGTCGTCCGCGCGTGGATGATCGCGACGTCGCCCATGATGCGGATCTTCACGTCGCGCGCCTCGAGATTCGAGATCGTGACCGGGCGTGCCGTCTGCACCAGAAACCCGGCGCGGTCGACGAGCGACCCGTCGGGGTTGCTGCACAGAAAGTCCTCCGCGAGGATCTCGTCGAATCGCCGCACGTCCGAATTCTGGACGGAGCTGATGTAGTCGCGATTGAGCTGCTCGAGGGTCTGCAGATCGGTGGCGGCCATCGTGTCAGCCGGCATGGGTGTGGCCTCCCGTGTTCGAATCGTCACGCTCTCACCCTAGCTCGGCCTCCGGGCCGAGCCAAGAGCCAATTCGCGCGTTCACCCCCCGAAGATGGCCTCGGGAATCAGCGCCGACACGACGTAGTTGGGCACGTCGACCACGTTGCTGATCCGCAGATCCGCGGCCACGCTGCAGAGGACGTACGCCTGCTCGCGGCTCCATCCCCGCTCTTGTAACAGATCGATCATGTTGAGCAGCGCGTTCCGGCAGGCGAGCGTCAGGTTTTCCCCCTCGTTCACGCCGTCGTCCCGGATGGGCATGCCCATGGCGGCCACGAATCCCCGCGGCGACGCCCACTCCGGCGGCGCGAAGTAGCCCGCGTGGGAGAAGCGCGGCCCGCGCAGCGCGCGCGCGGCGCCCGAGCCCTTCAGGACGCGGAAGCGCACCGAGACGGTCGCGCCCATCTCGACCGCGGTCACGCAGACCTCGCCGTCGCCCTGGGCGAAGTGACCGTCGCCGGTGGAGAAGAGGCCGCCCTCGACCGCGACCGGAAGCAAGAGCTTCGAGCCCTTCGTCAGCTGCTTCACGTCGAAGTTGCCGCCATTCTCGCGGGGCGGAACCGTTCGGAGGCCTTCGGTGGCTGCCGGCCCGCGAACCGGCACTGCGCCGGTGGCGTCCGGCGGAAACACCAGGCCGCCCCGGCCCATCAGTTCGTTCTCGCGCGCGGTCCACGCGCGTACCTGGGCCGCCGATGGCGCGACACCGGACACGCCCATGAAGGGCGCGCCGGGAATGCGCACGCCCGGAAGCTTCTGCGCCGTCGCCCAGCCGTCGCGGATCTGCCAGTGGACCAGGAACGGCGTCGTGAACAGATCGCGCAAGAAGCCGAGCCCCGGGACGATCGCCGTGAACGCGTGCAGCTGCGGCACGATGTCGAGGAACTCGACCTCGAGCACGTCGCCCGGCTTGGCGCCCTTGATGAACACCGGGCCGGTGAGGGGATGGATGGCGCCGGCCTCCATCTTGGCGATGTCCGCCTCGCTGGTGCCGGGCCCGAGCTGGCCGTCGACGCCGTCGCGCGTGGCCAGGACGACTTCTTCACCCTCGTCCACGGTGACGAGCGGCGGAATGTCCGGATGAAACCGGTTGTGGCCGGTCGTCGGCTGATCGCGCAAGCGCTTGCCGCGGTCGATCTCGATGCTCTTCATCGGATGCCCTCCTGTAAACTACGGGGCCATCATGACCGACAAGTCCTCTCGCGTCTACGTCATCCTCGGAAACGCCCAGTGGAACTTCGCCGATTGCCAGACGGCGCTGAGCCGTGTCCCCGCCCGCATGATCTCGCTCCCCGCGTTCGAGACCGAGGACGAGATGATCGCGCGTACGCGCGACGCCGACGCGCTCGTCGTCTCGTCCGCGCCGGTCACGCGCGGCGTGATGAGCGCGCTCGAGGGGCTCAAAGTCGTCGTGCGCACCGGTGTCGGGTACGACGTGATCGACGTGCCGGCCGCGACGGAGCTGGGCGTGATCGTCGTCAACATCCCCGATCTCTGGATCCGCGAGGTGGCGAACCACGCGCTCGCGCTGCTCCTGGCCTGGAATCGCGGGATCGTCGTCATGGACCGTCAGGTGCACGCCGGAGTCTGGACCGGGCGAGTGCCCGGCAGCCACACCGGCGCGCTGCACGGCGAGATCGTGGGCATCGTCGGCCTCGGCAACATCGGGAGCGCCTTCGCGCGCCGCGTGGCCGCGCTCGAAACGAAGGTGATCGCCTGCGATCCGTACGTCGACGACCAGCGGTTCGCCGCGCTCGGTGTCGAGCGTGTCACGCTCGAGACCCTCGCCGAGCGCGCTGACTACGTGTCCGTCCACACGTTGCTGAACGCCGAGACGCGCCACCTGATCGGCGCGGCGTTTTTCGGGCGCATGAAGCCGACCGCCATCCTGATCAACACCTCGCGCGGCCCCGTCGTGGACGAGCAGGCGCTGGCCCGCGCGCTGCGCGACAAGCGCCTGGCGGGCGCCGCGCTCGACGTGTGGGAGGACGAGCCGGTCGCCCGGGACAACCCGTTGCTCAAGATGGACAACGTCATCGCCACCCCTCACGCCGCCTATTTCTCGTCGGCAGCGGTGGCGCAGATACCGCGGCGATGCGGCGAAGAGATCGCGCGAGTCCTCACCGGCCAGCGGCCGCTGAACGTGGTGAACCCGGAGGTCTATACCACGGGGGCCGTGCGACGGGCCCGTTGACGACGGCCGAGCATACCTGTGCTACGCTTCGGCGCGCGCCGGCGATCGGCGATACCCCAACGCAGTGTGCGCTGCAGGCCGTCGCGGAGCTGGGACCCCGCCGGCCGAGGCGTACCTACGAATAAATGAGGTGCAACAGTGCGACCGAACAAGATCAAGCAGATGTGGCGCGACGGGAAGTTCGTCACCCTGGGCTGGCTCTCCGTGTCTCACGGCTTCACCGCCGAGGTGATGGCGCGCCAGGGCTTCGACGCCCTTTGCGTCGACATGCAGCACGGCACGACCGACATGAACGACGTCTGGCCGATGCTGCAGGCGATCTCGCAGACCGACACGGTGCCGGTCGTGCGGGTGCCCTGGAACGACCCGCCGACGATCATGAAGGCGCTCGATCTCGGCGCCTACGCGATCATCGTGCCGCTGATCAACACCGCCGAGGACGCGGCCAAGGCCGTGGCCGCGTGCCGCTATCCGCCGGTCGGGATGCGCTCGTCGGGGCCTGTGCGCGCCGTGCACTACGGCGGCGCCGACTATCTGGCCAAGGCCAACGACGAGATCGTGGTGATGGCGATGATCGAGACCAAGGAAGGCCTCGCGAACCTGGACAAGATCTGCGCCACCCCCGGGCTCGACGCCGTCTACATCGGGCCGTCGGACCTCTCGTTCGCGCTGGGGCTCGCGCCGCGCGGTGACAACCCGGAGCCGGTGCACGTCGCCACCTGCGACAAGATTCGCGACGCGGCGCACAAGCACGGCATCAAGGCCGTCATGCACTGCGCGAGCGCCGCGTTCGCGGCCGGGGCGGTGAAGCGCGGCTTCGACATGGTGATGCTCACCTCGGACCTGGCGTCGATGATCGCCGGCGCCCGCCGGCAGCTCGACGACCTGAAGGCCGCCACCGCATAGGCCGCGCGCGGCCGACGGAGGGAATCGAGATGAGCAGTATCCCGGCGCGCCCGACGATGCTCGAGGTCGATCTCGACGCGGCCGCGCACAACATCCGTGCGGTCCGCGAGCTGGTCGGCGCCAAGCGCAAGATCTTCGCGGTCATCAAGGCCGGCGGCTACGGCTTCGGCGCCGCCGAGCTGGGGGCCGTGTTCGCGCGCAACGGCGCCGATTGGCTGGGCGTGGCCGATCTCACCGAGGCGATCCGCCTGCGCCTGCGGGGGATCGACACGCCCATCCTCGTCTACCCGAACTCGTTGCCGAGCGCCGCGGCCGATGCCCTGGCTCACGACGTCGTTCCGACTCTCGTGGATCTCGAGGCGGCGCGGGCCTACTCGGAGGCGGCGAGCGGGCCGTGCAATATCTTCGTCAAGGTCGACGTCGGACTCGAGCGGCTGGGTGTGCCGGCCGAGCAGGCGGTGAAGACGATCCGCGCGATGCTCGACCTGCCGCACCTGCGCCTGGGCGGAATCTGCGCGCATCCCCACGCCGACGTCGGCCACGACACCGCGTATGCCGACTGGCAGTTCGCGCGATTCACGGCGGTCGTCGACGAGCTCGAGGCGCAAGGCGTTCGCGTGCCCGTGCGACTGTTCGCGGCGACCCCGTTCGTCCTGCGCTTTCCGCACACCTATCTCAACGCGGTCGATCCCGGCCGGATGCTCTACGGCATCATCATGCCGGATGAGAAGCCGCCCGTTCCGCTGCGGCCGGCGCTGCACGCGCTGAAGACCCACGTCATCGCGCTGAAGGAGCTGACGCCGCGCGAGCGCTTCGCCGAGCGCGCCCCGTTCCCGGTGACCACGCCGATGCGGCTGGGGGTGGTGCCGATCGGGACGGCCGACGGCATGCTCTGGCTCCACGCGGGCCGCGTCCTCGTGCGCGGCCACGCCGCGCCTATCGTCGGCTCGCCGTCGCTCGAGCACACGCGGATCGACTTGACCGGCGTTCCCGATGCCGCGGTCGGCGACGAAGTCGTGATCATCGGCCGCCAGGGCGATCTCGAGATCGCGGCGGCCGAGGTGGCCTCGCGCCACCATCTCGGTCTGCATCACGTGGCGACGACGGTCGGGCCGCGAGTCCCCCGCGTCTACATCTCCGCTTCATCGCGAGGATAACCATGCGCTACCGTGCGTTCGGTCGAACCGGGTTACGCGTGTCGGAGCTGGGCTTCGGCTGCTGGCCGATGGCGGGCGACCGCTATGGCGCGATCGAGGACGACGAGGCCGTCAAGGCCATCCACAGGGCCCTCGACCGGGGCGTGAACTGCGTGGACACCGCCCCGGCCTACGGCGCCGGCCACTCCGAAGAGGTCGTGGCGCGCGCGCTCGAGAAGACCCGGCGCGACGTGATTCTCGTGACGAAGTGCGGCGTGAAGCCGCCGCCGCCCGGCCAGCTCGGGCCGCTGCGCGACTCGAGCCGCGCCAATATCATGCGTGAGCTCGATCTGAGCCTGAAGCGTCTGCGCACCGACTTCATCGACGTGCTGCTCGTGCACTGGCCTGACGCCAACACGCCGTTCGAGGAGACGATGCGCGCGCTGGAGGAAGTCGTCGCCTCCGGACGCGTCCGCTTCGTCGGTGTGTCCAACTTCACCGGCGCGATGATGGCCGAATGCCTGCGCACCCGCCGGGTCGACGTCTCGCAGGTGGGCTACCACATGCTCGATCGGCGCCAGGAGCACGAGACGTTCCCGGGGTGCCTCACCAACGGTATCGGCGTCATGGGCTACGGCTCGCTCGGTCACGGCCTGCTCACCGGCGCCTTCACGGCTGCGACGAACTTCGGCGATCCGTCCCGCGACTGGCGTGGTGGCGGCGTGGCCTTCGGCCAGCCGATCTTCCGCGGCGAGAATCTGAAGACGAACATCGGCGTGGTCGATCGGCTTCGTCGCGAGGTCGCCGAGCCGCGCGGCGTGCCGCTGAGCCAGATCGCGCTGGCCTGGGTGCTCGGCAATCCGGCGATCAGCACGGCGCTGGTCGGCGCGCGTACCCCGGCTGAGGTGGACGCGAACCACGCCGGCACCGAGCTCGACCTGACACCGGCCGAGCGCGCCAAGATCGACGCGATCCTCGCCGGCGCGGCCGGCCGCGTCAAGGAATTCACTCCGCTGCGACCGGCGATGGAACCGTGGGGCGAGGAGATTCCCGCGGGCAAGCCGGCCTGAGGCGCGCGCAGTGCGGATCGGATTTTCACTCCTCAACAACTGGGGCTTCGACGACCCGCAGCCGCTCGTCGATCTCGCGTGTCGGGCCGAGGAGCTGGGCATCGATTCGGTCTGGGCCCACGACCACGTGTTCAACGTGGGGCATGTCTTCGATCGGATCGGCGGCAAGCCCTACTACGAGCCGCTGACCCTCCTGGGCTTCGTCGCCGGGCGAACCCAGCGCGTGCGGCTGGGCACGTCGGTCCTCGTACTGCCCTACCACAACGCCGTGAGGCTCGCGAAGACGGCGGCCACGCTCGACGCCCTGAGCGGCGGCCGGCTGGTCATGGGCGTGGGCGTGGGGCTCATCGAGAAGGAGATGCGCGCGATGGGCAGCCCCTACGCCGAGCGGGGCGCCTTCACCGATGAGTCGATCGCGGTGATGCGCGCGCTGTGGGCCCAGGACGATCCGAAGTTCGACGGGAAGTACTACCAGTTCGACGGAATGAAGTTTTCGCCCAAGCCCAAGCAGAAACCGATCCCCGTGGTGATCGGCGGCGTCAGCCGCGCGGCGATCCGTCGTGCGGCGCGACTGGGTGACGGCTGGCAGCCGCTCGGTCTGGCGCCCGAGGCGCTAGGGGAGGGGATTGCGCAGCTGCGCGCGGAGGCTCAGGCCTGCGGCCGCGACGCGTCGAAGATCCCGGTCTCGATCGCGATGTCGCTGGCCGCCGCGCGTGCGGGACGGCACGCGCTCGGCACGAAGCCCGCCGAGATCATCAAGAACGCGAAGGCCTACGCGAGCCTCGGGGTTGAGACGTTGATCATCTCGGCCAACACGAGCGAGCCGCGCGAGGCGCGCTCCGCCCTCGAGATGATCGCCCGCGAGGTATCGCCCGCGCTCACGGGCTAGCTTGGGCTGGCCGTCTCGTTTAGGCCTCGCCCTCATCGGAGTCTGTAGCAAAGAGGTGCTTGAAGTATCGTTCGGGTGCGTTCAGGAACTCCCGGGTGATGATAGGGGAGTCCACTCCAACGTAAGGCTAGGCGCGTTTGACCGCGATCGCGAGGCCCGACGACCACGCCAGCCGTACGCACGCCAGATCCGGCCGTCCCTCCAGCTCCGCCAGTAGCGGCTCGATCCGGGGGCCATGCCCGTCCGGCCAACTGGGCTGGTGCAGGAGATCGTCAATCACGTACAGTCCCCCGATAGCGAGCAGCCGCAGCGCCGCGTCGAGGTCGCTGAACTTGCCTGACCAAGCGTCGGCAAAGACGAGGTCGAACGGCCCGCCCGACCACCGCCGCAGCCAATCCCCGCCCTCCGCGATGTTGAACCGGACTCGTGGGTCATCGCCGAGATGGGTACGGGCCACTTCGACGACCGACGGGTCGGAGTCCACGGTCTCCAGTCGGGTGGCGGCGTCCATCCCGGCGAGCAGCCAAGCCGTCGCGACCCCGGTGCCGGTGCCGAGCTCGAGCAGCCGGCCGCCCGGCTTGCTCCCGGCCAGCACCCGCAGGAGGGATCCGGTCCGCGGCTCGGAAGCCAGCCGAAAGCCGACCCGCGCCCCATCCCGGAGGATGCCGGCGAGTGCGGGCGGTTCGGTGGAGAAAACGTCGTCTCGCACTTTCACCTCCACCGCCTAACCGTGCCCGCTCAGCGGCCGGGGCGAGCTCGTGCTCTTCAGTGATCAGCACCAGCCGATCGCTGTGACTCTCGCGCGAGTGCGCCAGCGCGGTCCGGCCCACCTCGGACGACCACGCGCGATCGAGCGCGGCGCGGTCGTCGAACCAGAGCTCGGCGATGCCGTCCCACGGCTCGCGGCCCTTGTGCGACGTCGAGCCGGTGACCAGGCACACGCGATACTTTCGCAGGTTCGGCTTCTTGCCGTGGGCGACGTGCTCGTCGAGCCACCAGCGATGAAATCGCTCGCGCGTCCAGCTCTGGGGCCGTCGGAGCAGCACCATCACCTTGATCACTGCGCCAGAGCTCCGCCGTCGATGACGAGCTCGCTCCCGGTCATGTAGGCGGAGTCGTCGGAGGCGAGATAGAGCACGAGCTTCACGACCTCGTCCACGGTGCCCATCCGCCCGAGCGGCACGCGCTCCATCCGTCGGCGCAGGACCTCCGGGTCGGGCATCGCGCTGTGGAGCATCTCCGTGTCGATCGGGCCGGGGTGCACGGAGTTGCAGCGGATCCTGTCCTTGGCGTGCTGGCTGGCCGTCACCTTCGTGAAGATCCGGATCGCGCCCTTGCTGGCGGCGTACGCGGGCTCCTGGTGCAGTGACTGACCGATCCCGGCGACCGACGAGATGTTCACGATCGAGCCGCCGCCCGCGCGGCGCATCTCGGGGATGGCGGCCTTCGTGCCCAGGAATACGCCCTTGGCGTTCACGGCCATCACGCGATCCCACTCAGCCGCGGTACGGTCTTCGATCGCGACCCGAGGGATGACGATGGCGGCGTTGTTCACGAGGACGTCGAGCCGCCCGTGGCGCCCGGTGGCCAGCTTGACGGCGTTCTGCCAGTCGGTCTCGCTCGTGACGTCCAGGTGCACGTACGCGGCGTCGCCGCCGGCGGCGCGGATGGCGGCTTCGACCTTCTTGCCCTCGGCGTCGAGGATGTCGCCGAAGACCACCTTCGCGCCTTCACGCGCGAACGTCGCCGCTTCCGCCGCGCCCTGTCCTCGCGCCCCGCCGCTGATCAGCGCGACCTTGCCGTCGAGCTTGCCCATCGCTATCTCCTGTAGGGTCGCGCGCGCGCGTCAGCGCGCAGGAGCCGGATGAGTGGCGACCCAGTGTTTGGCGATATCGAGGCGCCGGGTGAACCAGACGCCCTTATGGCCCCGCATGTAGTCGAGCGCGCGCTCGAGCCCCGCGGCCCGCGAGGGATGGCCGATGAGTCTCAGGTGCAGGCCGAGCGACATCATCTTGGGCTGCGTCCGGCCCTCGCGATAGAGCACGTCGAAGCCGTCCTTTACGAACGTGAAGTAGTCGTCCGCGGTGAAGAAGCCACCGCGGCCGAACTTCGAATCGTTGGCGGTGAGGCTGTACGGCACGACCAGGTGCGGGCGATCGTTCACGCGCACCCAGTACGGCAGCTCGTCGTTGTAGGCGTCCGAGTCGTAGAGGAAGCCGCCCTCCTCCACGATGAGACGTCGGGTGTTCACGCTGGGCCCGGAGCGGCAGTACCAGCCGAGCGGCCGCTCGCCGACGGTCTTCTTCATCGACTCGACGGCCTTCCTGATGTGCTCGCGCTCCTGCTCCTCGGTGAGCTCCCAGTGCTTGATCCAGCGCCAGCCGTGCGAGCATACGTCGAAGCCGGATTCGCGGATCGCGCCGGCGACCGCCGGGTTGCGCTCGAGCGCGAGCGCGCAGCCGAAGACGGTCAGCGGCAGCCCGCGCTCCTTGAAGATGCGCAGCACGCGCCAGAAACCCACGCGGCTGCCGTACTCGAACAGACCCTCGGCCGCCAGATCGCGACCCTGCACCCCGGAGTCGGCGCCGCCGGCTTCGGTCAAGGTGGCCTCGGAGAAGCCGTCGTCGTAAACGTTGTACTCGGAGCCTTCCTCGTAGTTGATGACGAAGTTCACGGCGATTCGTGCTTCGCCCGGCCAGTGGGGATGCGGCGGGTTGCCGGCGTAGCCGACCAGGTCGCGCGGATAGGGAGTAGACATTGGCGGGATTCTAGAACATCTTGGCGTCCAGGAGGGTAGCCCGATGGCCCCGGCCGTGATTCTCTCGTCCGACTCCCACGTCTTCGAGCCGCCGGATCTGTGGACGACCCGCATCGACACAGCCTTCCGGAATCGGGCGCCCCGCATTCAGCGCATCGACGGCGCCGACCAGATCGTGATCGAGGCGGACCAGGTTCTCTCGGGCATCGGGCTCATCTCGAACGCCGGCGCGCGCTTCGAGGCGCCCGAGACCATCTCGGGCCAGGGACGCTTCGAGGACGTGCCGCGCGGGGGGTACGACCCCCAGCAGCATCTGGCGGACATGCGGCTCGACGGGGTTGCGGGCGAGGTGCTCTATCCCTCGCAAGGTCTCTTCTATTTTCGCGTCGCGGATACCCCGCTGATGTCGGCGATCTTCCGCGCCTACAACGACTGGCTGGCCGACTTCTGCGCCACGGATCGCAAACGGCTCAAGGGCATCGCCATGATCAACCTGGACGACGTCCAGGAGGGAATCAGAGAGCTCCAGCGCGCGGCGCGCCTGGGCCTCGCCGGCGCGATGATCACGGAATATCCGCTGGAGCACCGGCGCTACGACCAGCCCGAGTACGAGCCGTTCTGGGCCGCGGCCGAGGCGCTCGGGATGCCGCTCAGCCTGCACACCGCCACCCGGCGGCAGGGGAAGATCCGCGGCGCCGGCGAGAAGACCCTGCGCGACGCGAGTAGCCGAGCGACGAAGGCGTTCTATCCGGCGCTCTCGATGTGCGACATGATCTTCTCCGGCGTCTTGGAGCGCTATCCGCGGCTGACTCTGGCCATCGTCGAGTTCGAGCTCTCGTGGGCACCGCACATCCTGACGTCGATGGACTACACGTATCGCGAGCGCACCGGCGAGGCGATTTATCGCTTCAAGAGCGACATGCGGCCGAGCGACTTCTTCCGTCGGAACGTCGTGCTGAGCTTCCAGGAGGACGCGATCGGCATTCGCCTCCGGGACACGATCGGCGTCGACAACATGATGTGGGGCTCGGACTATCCCCACAGCGAGTCCACGTTCCCGCAGTCGCGGAAGATCCTGGCGGAGATTCTCGCCGGGGTGCCGGAGGACGAGCAAGCGAAGATCGTCGGCGGGAATACCGCGCGCGTGTACGGCTTCGACGTGGCGAGGCTCGAGAGCCATGCTTGAGGAGCCGACCTCTCTTCGAATCGAGGACCCGGGCGTCCGCGCGCTCTTCACCGAGGCCGCGCGCTTCCAGTCGTGGCTCGACGTGGAAGCAGCGCTGGCCCAGGCGCAGGCCGAGCTCGGCATCATCCCCGCGAGCGCCGCTCGCGAGATCGTCACCAAGGCGCACCTGAAGTATCTCGACCTCGCCGCCGTCCGGTCCGGCCTCGCGAAGACCGGACACCCGCTGGTGCCGCTCGTCTGGGAGCTCGATCGCGCGTGCGAGGGCGACGCGGGCGGCTACGTCCACTGGGGCGCGACGACGCAGAACATCACGCAGACCGGCCAGCTCCTCCAGGTGCGGCGCGCTCACGAGATCTTCCTGGGACAGCTCGCGGCCGTGTTGACCCACCTCGCCGGGCTGGCCGAGCGAACCAAGGATGCGCTGCTGCCGGGTCGCACGCACGGGCAGCACGCGGTGCCGGCCACCTTCGGCTTCAAGGTGGCGGTCTGGATCGACGAGCTGTGCCGCCACGTCGAGCGCCTGCAAGCGTGCGAGGGGCGGGTGTTCGTGGCGATGCTGGGCGGCGGCGCCGGCACGCTCGCCTCGCTGGGTGAGCTCGGCCTGGCGACCCAGGAGAAGATGGCGGCGCGGCTCGGGATGCGCCCGATGACGGTGCCGGCGCGTACGATCGGCGACCATCAGGCCGAGTACGTCACGCTGCTCGGCCTGCTCGCTGCCACCGCCGGCAAGATCGGACGCGAGATCTACACGCTCATGAAGCAGGAATTCGGCGAGGTCGAAGAGCCCGTGCCGCCCGGCACGGTCGGTAGCAGCACGATGCCGCAGAAGCGCAACCCGAAGCTCTCCCAGGACATCATCGCCGCCGCGGCGCAGATCCGCGCGCTCGTGCCGCTGGCCCTGGATGCCATGCAGACCGAGCACGAGGCCGACCGCACCACGAGCATCATGATGAGCCGGGCGCTGGTGCAGGCGTGCGAGCTCACCGGCGACATGCTCCAGCGGATGATCTCGCTCTTCGAGGGCCTGCGGGTGTTCCCGGAGCGGATGCGGGAGAACCTCGACCTCTCGGGGGGTCTCATCATGGCCGAGGCGCTCATGCTCGAGCTCGGCAAGCAGATCGGCCGGCAGCGCGCCCACGATGCGGTGTATGACGCCGCGCAGGCCTCGGTGAACCAGACACGGCCGTTCCGCGAGACCCTGGCCGAGGACCCGCACGTGAGCGCGGGGCTCACGGCCTCGCAGGTCGACGCGCTGCTCGACCCCGCGCGCTATACCGGGCTCTGCCGCCAGTTCGCCGAGCGCGGCGCCGCGCGCGCGCGCGAGGTCGCCGGCGCGATCGGGCGTCGCTAACCGGCTTCTTCGACCTAGTTCGCCTTGAGCTTCACGTCCTCGTAGGGGCCCGA
>Ga0209055_1001625_pt1 | contig 14708 bp, 11 predicted proteins | sample GraSoiAngelo_110_FD_185875 | JGI IMG/M metagenome (GOLD analysis project Ga0209055, IMG submission 185875) | Grasslands soil microbial communities from the Angelo Coastal Reserve, California, USA - 14_0903_12_30cm (SPAdes) (version 2) | ecosystem: Environmental > Terrestrial > Soil > Grasslands ... | reverse complement strand
AGGGCCTCATGGGGTGGTGCGTTGGTTCCGGAGTGGTGCAAATCGACCCCATTTGCTGCGCCAGCCACCCGCGCTTGGGGTGGTGCGCCGGATTCGGAGTGGTGCAATTCGACCCACACGCTCTGCGCCTCGCGCCGGCGCAGCGCCAGCGTCGTGTTGCCTACGCGCACCACGAACGGATCACGCCCGGGGCGCGCCTCGGCGAGGATTTCGACCTGCTCGCCGTTCACGAAGCCGAACTCGAGCAGCCGGCGCTCCAGTGCCGACAGGGCCGACGCGATCGAGCCGACGCCCACCACCCGTGCGGTGGTGCCGGGAGGCAGGGCGGCGAGGCTCACGAAGCCCGGCTCGAGAGCGAAGCCCTCGGGTGCGACGACGGCGTCCATGCAGGTGATTATGGATGAGAACGGTTCGCATTTGCAATCGCATTAGCATCTGGGGTGTCAGGCACAATATAATCAAGCACTTATGGCAGAGCGCCGCTCCGGAGCCAGCAGCGGCCGCAGGTATTTGCCGGTCCAGGAGGCCTCGCTGGCCGCGATGTCTTCGGGTGTTCCCGTGGCGACGATCTCGCCGCCGCCTTCACCGCCCTCCGGACCCAGGTCTATAACCCAGTCGGCGGTCTTGATGACATCGAGGTTGTGCTCGATCACCACGACGGTGTTGCCCTCGTCGCGCAGGCGGTGCAGGACATGCAGCAGCTGCTCGACGTCGTGGAAATGCAGCCCGGTGGTGGGCTCGTCCAGGATGTAGAGGGTCTTGCCGGTGGCACGCTTGGCGAGCTCGCGCGACAGCTTCACGCGCTGCGCCTCACCGCCCGAGAGCGTGGTGGCATTCTGGCCGAGGCGCACGTACGACAGGCCGACGTCGGTGAGCGTCTGGAGCTTCCCGGCCGCGGCCGGCACGTTCTGGAAGAAGCGCGCGGCATCCTCGACGGTCATGTCGAGCACTTCGTGGATGTTCTTGCCGCGGTAGCGGATCTCGAGCGTCTCGCGGTTATAACGCTTGCCGCCGCACACGTCACACGGCACGTACACGTCCGGCAGGAAGTGCATTTCCACGCGGATCACGCCGTCACCCTGGCAGGCCTCGCAGCGTCCGCCCTTGACGTTGAAGCTGAAACGGCCGGAATCGTAGCCGCGGGCGCGGGCCTCGGGCACGGCGGCGAACAACTCGCGCAGCGGCGCGAACAGCCCGGTGTAGGTCGCAGGGTTGGAGCGCGGCGTGCGCCCGATCGGACTCTGGTCGATGTCGATGACGCGGTCGATCTGCTCCAGGCCCTCGATGCGCTCGCAGGGCGCGGCTTCCACGCGCGCGCCGTTCAGGCGCGCGGCGGTGTGGCCGAACAACGTGTCGACGATGAGCGTCGACTTGCCCGAGCCGGAGACTCCGGTGACGCAGGTGAACAGACCCAGCGGGATCTGCGCGGTCACCTGCGCGAGGTTATTGCCGCGCGCGCCGACGATGTGGATCTGCCGCGCCGGATCCGGGCGGATACGTGAGCCGGGCACTGCGATGCGGCGTCGGCCCGCGAGGTACTGGCCGGTGACCGAGGCGGGGTTGGCGGCGATGTCGCGCGGTGTGCCCTGCGCCACCAGGTGTCCGCCATGCGCGCCCGCGCCCGGCCCCAGGTCCACGACATGGTCGGCCTCCCGGATCGCCTCCTCGTCGTGCTCGACCACGATCACCGTGTTGCCGAGGTCGCGCAGCTGCTTGAGCGTCGCCAGGAGCCGGCGGTTGTCGCGCTGGTGCAGGCCGATCGAGGGCTCATCGAGGATGTACATGACGCCGGTGAGCCCGGATCCGACCTGGCTGGCAAGGCGGATGCGCTGCGATTCCCCGCCCGAGAGCGTCTCGGCGCTGCGATCGAGCGTCAGATAGTCGAGGCCCACGTCGGTGAGGAAGCGCAGGCGCTCCACCATGCCCTTGACGATCTTCGCCGCCACCTCCCCGCGCCAGCCGGCGAGGGCGAGCTGACCCAGGAACTCGAGCGCCCGTCCGACCGTGAGAGCGGTAAGCTCCGGCAGAGTGCGTCCGCCGACGAACACGAAGCGCGCCGCGCGGTTCAGGCGCGTGCCCTGGCACTCCGGGCATCGGTGACTCGGTCTCGCGATAGCGTCGCGTCAGGTTCGGCAGGATCCCCTCGAACGGGTGACGCTTGCGCGACCGACGTCCGGCTTCCTCGCGGTAGCTGAATTCGATCGCCTCGGTGCCGCTGCCGTGCAGCAGCACGTGGCGCACATGCTCCGGCAGCTCCGTCCAGGGCGTCTCGATGTCGAAGCCGTAGTGCTTGGCTAACGACTGGATCAGGTGGAAATAATGATCATTGCGCCGGTCCCAGCCGCGCACCGCGCCGCCGGCCAGCGACAGATGCGGGTGCAGCACGACACGCTGCGGATCGAAGAATTCCTGCACTCCGAGCCCATCGCAGCTCGGGCAGGCCCCGGTTGGGTTGTTGAACGAGAACAGCTTCGGCTCGAGCGGCGGCACGCTGTAGCCGCACACCGGGCAGGCGTGCCGGCTGGAAAACACCAGCTCTCGCTGCGCCGCCGCGCTGTTCAATCCTGCTTCGCCGGGCGGTCCAGGGCAGGCTCCTGCCTGCCCGCGCCCCGCATGCGGGGCGCCCTGCTCCGCGATCGCCCCGGCCTGGCCATCCTGGAGAAACGCGAGCCGCGCGAGCCCGCCCGACAGGCGCAGGGCGGTCTCGAACGATTCCGCCAGGCGCTGCGCGGCATCGGGCCTGATGCGCATGCGGTCGACCACCGCCTCGATGGTGTGTTTCTTCTTGCCGTCGAGCTGCGGCAGCGCCTCCATCTCATGGATACGCCCGTCGATGCGCACGCGCACGAAACCCTGTGCGGCGAGCTCCTCCAGGAGCTCCTGCTGCTCGCCCTTGCGCTCGCTCACCACCGGGGCGAGCAGCGCCGCAGCCAGGCCCTCCGGCAGCCGCAGCACCTGGTCGACCATCTGGCTCACGGTCTGGGCGGCGAGATCGACGCCGTGGTCGGGACAGCGCGGCGTACCGGCGCGCGCGTACAGCAGGCGCAGGTAGTCGTAGATCTCGGTGACTGTGCCCACGGTCGAGCGCGGGTTGTGGGAGCTCGCCTTCTGCTCGATGGCGATCGCCGGCGAGAGGCCCTCGATGCTGTCGACGTCCGGCTTGTCCATGGTCGAGAGGAACTGCCGCGCATAGGCGGAGAGCGACTCGACGTAGCGCCGCTGGCCTTCGGCGTAGAGCGTGTCGAAGGTGAGCGAGGACTTTCCCGAGCCCGACAGGCCCGTCACCACGATCAGCCGCTCGCGCGGCAGATCGAGGCTCAGGTTCTTGAGGTTGTGGGTGCGCGCTCCGCGCACGCGAATCTGCTGCATTGAACCCTCTATCCTACGCGCTGGCGCGACTTGAGACCCAAAGCGGGGCAGGACGAGAGTTGGGGCCGGGGCCGGCGGGCTCAAGGCGGCAGTCAGGCTCGAGGCGGCGAGCAGGCTCGAGGCCTCTGGCGGCTCAGCCGGGGCGGGAGCCTCCCAGGGCGTCGTAGACCAGCTGCGCGGTGGCGATGTCCTCCACGGCAAGCCCCAACGACTTGAAGACGGTGGTCGCGCCCTGCGCCGGGCGTCGCAGGTTCGCGAACACCTCGCCGGCTTCGGCAAAGATCGGCGCGCCGGAGAGGATCACGTCACCGGATTCCCTCAGCGCCCCCTCGCGCGAGTCGACGATCAACGTGCTCCCGAGCATGACGTCGTCGTCGAGCTCACGCCAGTCGGGGCGAGGCGCACCGACGGCATTGACGTGCGCACCGGGCTTGAGCCACGCGCCCTTGAGAACCGGCTCGCGGGCGCTGGTCGCGACGACGATGACGTCCGCCCCGCGCACGGCGGCTTCGGGATCCAGCGCCCGGGCACCGGTCTCGGCGGCGAAGCGCTGCGCGTGCGCCGGCGTCGGGCTCCAGACCCGCACCTCCTCGAAGCGGCGCACATGCCGCAGGGCTTCGAGGTGAGCGCGTGCCTGTACGCCGCTGCCGATGAGCGCAAGCACCCTCGCCTCCCCGGGCGCGAGATGGCGCGTGACCGCGGCCGAGACGGCGGCGGTGCGCATCTCGGTGATGAGACGGCCGTTCGGGTAAAAGGAGACCAGCTTCGCGCCCATGGCCTCCTGCGTCGCCGCGGGCATCACGCCGAGGTAGCGCTGCCCCGGCTCGAGCGTGAGTACGCTGCGCACGGGCTGGATCACCTCGCCGGCCGAGAAGGCCGCGAGTGCCCGCTCCATCGCCGGGATGAGCTCCTCGAAGGTGAGCACGCGGGCGATGTCCGCCTCGGAGAAACTTCGGATCACGCTCATACTCTATCGGTTTGCCACCAAATGCGGTTCACCAGGCCCCGCGCGGCTCCTCTAGAATAGCGGTCGCAAAGACACCCGCGGGCGCTGGCTGCGACCCGCGCCATCCATCAGCTCAATTCCAAGGAACTCACCATGGCGCGTGGCATCAATAAAGTCATTCTCATCGGCAACCTGGGCGCCGACCCCGAGACCCGCGCGATGCCCTCCGGAACCACGGTCGCGAACCTGCGCGTGGCGACCAGCGAAAGCTGGCGCGACAAGCAGAGCGGCGAGCAGCAGGAGCGCACCGAGTGGCATCGCGTGGCGCTCTTCGGGCGGCTCGCGGAGATCGCGGGCGAGTACCTGCGCAAGGGCTCGCAGGTCTATATCGAGGGGAGCCTGCGCACGCGCAAGTGGCAGGATAAGCAAGGAAACGACCGCTATTCGACCGAGATCGTCGGCAACGATCTGCAGATGCTCGGCGGTCGCGGCGGCGGGGCCGTGAGCGCGCCGGGCGCCGGCGCGGCGGCGAGCGGGGGTGCGGGCGCGAGCGCCGGTGGGGGCGGGGGCGCTGGCGCCTCGCCCGACTCCGAGGAGTCCGGGGCCGGTGCCGGTCGCGGCGAGGATTTCGACGACGACATTCCGTTCTAGCGCGCCCGTCTGTTACGCGTAAGTCTCTGGGTATACTCGAGTTTTCTGCATCGGACGCGGCCTGCGGCCGTGCACGGGCGCGCGCCGGCGGAGCCCTTGCGAAGGTCCCCGTAGGGTAGAATTTCCTCTGCACGCCCATGCCCCGCCGCTACTTCATCAAGACCTTCGGCTGCCAGATGAACGAGTACGACTCCGCCCGGATGGCGGACGTGCTGCGCGCCGGCGCGGATCTGGTGGCCACCGACGACCCGCTCGAGGCGGACCTGCTGCTCATGAATACCTGCTCGGTGCGCGAGAAGGCGCAGGAGAAGGTGTTCTCGCTGCTCGGGGAGTGGCGGCTTCTGAAGGCGCGCCGGCCGCAGGTGATCATCGGTGTCGGCGGCTGCGTGGCGAGCCAGGAAGGCGCCGGCATCACCGAGCGCGCGCCGTTCGTGGACCTGGTGTTCGGTCCGCAGACCCTGCACCGCCTGCCGCAGATGCTCGATGAGCTGCGCCGCACGGGTAAGCCGGTCGTGGATGTGAGCTTCCCGGAGATCGAAAAATTCGATCGCCTGCCGGCGCCGCGGGCCGAAGGCGCGCGGGCCTTCGTGTCCATCATGGAGGGCTGCAGCAAGTACTGCAGTTTCTGCATCGTGCCGTACACGCGCGGCGAGGAAGTGAGCCGCGCCTTCGATTCGGTGCTCGAGGAGGTGGGGCAACTCGCGGCCCAGGGCGTCGCCGAGGTCACACTCCTCGGTCAGAACGTCAATGCCTACTGCGGAGCGATGGCCGACGGCGCGCGGGTGGATCTCGCCACGCTCATCCACCATGTCGCGCGCGTGCCGGGCATCGAGCGCATCCGCTTCACCACTTCCCACCCGCTCGAGTTCAACGACAGCCTGATCGAGGCGTTCGCCAGTGTCGGCAAGCTCGCCGACCACCTGCACCTGCCGGTGCAGAGCGGCTCGGACCGGGTGCTCTCGCTCATGAAGCGCGGCTACACCGCGCTCGAATTCAAGGAAAAGGTGCGCAAGCTGCGCGCGGTGCGGCCCGCCATCGCGATTTCCTCGGACTTCATCGTCGGCTTCCCCGGCGAGAGCGAGCGCGATTTTGCGGCGACACTGGCGCTGGCGCGCGAGGTGGGCTTCGACCAGTCCTTCAGCTTCCTCTATAGCCGCCGGCCTGGCACGCCGGCGGCTTCGCTCCCGGACGAGATCGAGCCGGCCGTCAAGCAGCAGCGCCTGGCGCGCCTGCAGGCGCAGCTCGAGTCCCAGGCGCGCGCCATCAGCGAATCGATGGTCGGCACGCGCCAACGCGTGCTGATCGAGCGGCCGGCGAAGAAGAACGCGCGTGAGCTGGCCGGCCGCACCGCCAACAACCGCTGGGTGAACCTTGCCGGACCCGCCACCCTCATCGGCCGCTTCGTCGACGTGATCGTCACCGAGGCGCACCCGCATAGCCTGCGCGGGCGCCTGGCGGACGCGCCCGGCAGTGCGCATGCGCTCACCGTCGCCGCGCCCGCCGTCGCGGTCGGCGCCTGAACGCCAGTGGCCGCCTCACCGCCCGAACCGCAGCGGCAATTCGCCCTCGGTCCATCGGATAATGGGCCGCTGGATGAGAATCTGCGTCTGCTGGAGACGCGTCTTGACGTGCACATTCGTCGCCGCGGCGGGACCTTCCGCGTGAGCGGCGCCCAGGCCGAGAGCGCGGAAGGACTGCTGCGCGAGCTCTTCGCCCTCACCAAGAGCGATGAGGTCACCCCCGAGCGCGTGCATCTCGCCCTGCGCGAGCGCGAGTCCGGCCTGCCGCCGCCGGACGCGCAACCGGGCGAGCACGGGGTGAGCGTGCCGCGCGGCGGCATACGCGCGCGCGGCGCCCACCAGCGCGATTACCTCGACCACATCCGCACGCGCGATCTGACCTTCGGCGTAGGTCCCGCCGGCACCGGCAAGACCTATCTCGCGGTCGCGTGCGCGGTGGAGGCGCTGCAGGCGGATCGGGTGCGCAGGCTGATCCTGGTGCGGCCGGCGGTGGAGGCCGGCGAGCGCCTCGGGTTTCTCCCCGGGGATATGACGCAGAAGGTCGATCCGTACCTGCGCCCGATGTACGACGCGTTGTACGAAATGATGGGCTTCGATCGCGTGGCGCGCTTCATGGAGCGCAACGTCATCGAGGTGGCGCCGCTCGCCTTCATGCGCGGCCGCTCGCTCAACGATTCCTTCATCATCCTCGACGAGGCCCAGAACACCACCATCGAGCAGATGAAGATGTTCCTGACGCGCATCGGCTTCGGCTCCAAGGCGGTCGTGACCGGCGACATCACCCAGACCGATCTGCCCGCCGGCCGGCAGTCGGGTCTCTCTCACGTGGTCGAGGTGCTGCGCGCGGTGCCGGGCGTCGCGTTCACGTTCTTCGACGCCCAGGACGTGGTGCGCCATCCGCTGGTGCAGCGCATCGTGCAGGCGTACGAATCGCGCGGGGGCTCCTCATGAGGCCGGCGCGGCGCCGGCGCGAGCCCCGTGCCGCAGCGCGACACGGGCGGCGCGGCGTGCGGGTGCAGGTACAGCGGCGCGTGCGCAGCTGGTCGCCGACGCGGCGAGAGCTTGCGCGCTGGGCAAGCGTGGCGGCAGGCGGGGCGGTGAGCGGGCGCGAGCTCGGGGTGTGCATCGTGGGGGCGCCCGAGAGCCGCCGGCTCAATGCACGCTTCCGCGGCCGTGATGCGCCGACCAACGTGCTGTCCTTCGCTTCCGTCGCGCTGCCGCGCGCGCCGGCCCGCGGGGCGCGCGTCCTCGGGGAGCTGGTGATCTGCCCGCGCGTGCTGCGCGCCGAGGCGCGCGCGCAGGACAAGAGCCTGAAGGCGCACTGGGCGCACCTGGTGGTGCACGGCACGCTGCACCTGCTGGGCTACGACCACGAGCGCGCCGCGGATGCGCGGCGCATGGAGCGGCGCGAGATCGCGCTGCTCAAGCGCCTGGGATTCGCCAATCCCTACCGGAGCAGTTAGCCGATGCCGAAGGATCTGAACTCCACTGGCCGCTGGCTGATGAAGCGCCTCACGCAGGGACTGGCGCCCGAGGTGCAGGACCGCAAGGATCTGCTGGCGGTGCTGCGCGAGGCCGGCGAGCGCGGGCTCGTCGACGGCGATGCGCTCACCATGCTCGAGGGGGTGCTCGAGGTCGGCGACCTGCAGGTGCGCGACATCATGGTGCCGCGCGCGCAGATGGTGTTCGTGCGGCGCGATGAGCCGGCTGCGCGCATCCTGCCGGTGGTGGTGGAGTCGGGTCACTCGCGTTTCCCGGTGATGGACGAGGATCGCGACGACATCGTCGGGATCCTGCTGGCGAAGGACCTGCTGCGTCTCACCACCGCCTCGGCACGCGAGCGCTTCGACATCCGCGAGTACATGCGTCCGGCGGTGTTCGTGCCCGAGTCCAAGCGTCTCAACGTGCTGCTGAAGGAGTTCCGCCGCAACCGCAACCACATGGCGATCGTGGTCGACGAGTACGGCGGCGTGTCCGGACTGTGCACCATCGAGGACGTCATCGAGCAGATCGTCGGCGAGATCGACGACGAGTTCGACGTCGAGGACGACCAGAACATCCGCCGCGACGCGGAAGCGCAGTTCACGGTGCGCGGTGTCACCCGCATCGCGGAGTTCAACGAGTATTTCGGCGCGCGGCTCTCGGAGGCCGAGGGCGTCGACACCGTCGCCGGCCTGCTCATGAAGGAGCTCGGCCGGCTGCCGCGGCGCGGCGAGAGCGCGAGCATCGGCGGTTTCGAGTTCCGGGTGCTGCGCACCGACCGGCGCCGCATCGATGCGCTGCGCGTGGTGGCGCCGCGCGACGTGCTGCCGCCGGACGAGCGGGCCGCGGGCGCGTAGCTCCTGGCCGCCATGCGCGACTCGCCCGACGCCGCCGTCACGACGCCGGCGCAAGAGCACTACCGCCTGCCGCCGCCGCCGTCCGCGGCGCTGCGGGCGGGGCTGGCGGTTGCCGCCGGGGCGGCGCTCGCCGCCGCGTTTGCGCCGCTCAATCTGTGGCCGCTGGCGGTGCTGTGTCCGGCGATGCTCCTGTGGCTGTGGCAGGACGCCACGCCCGGCGAGGCGGCGCGGCTCGGGTTCTGCTTCAACTGCGCAACCTTCGCCGCCGGCACCTACTGGCTGTACGCCAGCATCCACGTCCACGGCCCGGCGCCCGTGTGGCTCGCCCTGTTCCTGCTGCTGGGGCTGGTGCTCGTCATGGGCCTGTATCAGGCGGCGCTCGGGTACGCAGTGGCGCGCTGGCTGCCGCCGAGCGGCGCGGTGCGCTGGCTGGCCGCGCTGCCGGCGAGCTGGCTCCTCATCGAGTGGTGGCGCGGCTGGTTCCTGTCGGGGTTTGCCTGGCTGTCGCTCGGCTACTCCCAGACCGACACCTGGCTCGCCGGTTTCGCCCCGGTGGTGGGCGTCTACGGCATCAGTGCGCTGCTGCTGGTGAGCGCGGGCGCACTGGTCGTCCTCGCCTGTGGCGCCCGGCGAATCCGCAGCCTCGCCGCCATCCTGCTCATCGTTCCGTGGGCTCTCGGGGCGGCGCTGCACGGGCATTCCTGGACCCAGGCCGCCGGGGCGCCGGTATCGGTGGCCGTGGTACAGGCGGCGATACCGCAGGACGAGAAGTGGCTCGAGAGCAACCGCGACCAGACGCTCACCGAGAAGGCGCTCGGCACCCAGCTCATCGTGTGGCCGGAGTCCGCGCCCGCCGACGTCGCCAACGACCTCGTTCCCTACCTCAGCCACCTGTACAGCGAGGCCTACACCCATGGCTCGGCGCTGGTGCTGGGCGTGCTGCGCGCGCAAGGCGGCGCAGCCGACAACGCCGCGCCGCGCTACTTCAACTCCGTGCTCGCCCTCGATCAGAAGGTGAGCTGGTACGACAAGCATCACCTCGTGCCGTTCGCGGAAGTCTTTCCCGTGCCGCGCTTCGTGCGCTCGTGGATGCGCCTGATGAGCCTGCCGTATTCGGACTTCACGCCTGGGGCCGCGGACCAGCCGCCCCTGCCCGCGGCGCACCTGCGGCTCGGCGCCACGGTGTGCTACGAGGACGCCTACGGCAGCTCCATGCTGCGGGTGTTACCCGCCGCCGACGCCCTGGTCAACGTCACCAACGACGCCTGGTTCGGCCACTCGAGCGCCCGGCACCAGCACTTCCAGATCGCGCGCATGCGCGCGCTGGAGGAGGGCCGCTTCCTGGTGCGTGCCGCCAATGACGGCATTTCCGCCGTGATCGGTCCGCATGGCGAAGTGATCGCGCGCGCCCCGGAATTCCGACCCTGGGTGCTGGTCTCAAGGATCGTGCCTCTCAGGGGCCTGCCGCCCTACGCGCATGTTGGGAACTGGCTGGTCATGAGCCTGGCCGCGCTGGCGCTGGCGTACGGGCTGTGGGTGCGGAATGATAGGGGCCGGCGCACCGCGGCCAGGCCGGCCGTTCGTGACTGAAGCTGGAAGTGTCCCCATGAACCCCAAGTTCGAGTCGACTCTCACTCCGTCCCTGAAGCGCATGATCGCGCTGTGCGCCATCGCCGTGGCCCTCGCGGCCTGTTCGCGCGACCTGAGCGCCCAGTCCACGCGCGCCGCTGCGCCCACGGCGGCGGCGCCCGCCGCCGCGCAGGCCCCGGGCGCCGCGTCCGCCCCGGCACCGGAGCCCGTGCTGCGGGGGCTGCCGGACTTCTCGCAGCTGGTGGACCGCTACGGGCCTGCGGTCGTGAACGTGGAGGTCGTGGAGAAAGCGCAGCCCGCGGCCGGGGGCCCGCCGGGACTGTCGCCCAACGATCCGTTCTATGATTTCTTCCGCCGCTTCGGCGTTCCCGGCCCCGAGCAGGGGCCGCGGGCCCACCAGCCGCCGGCGCGCGGCGCGGGCTCCGGATTCATCGTCAACTCCGACGGCTACATCCTCACCAACACGCACGTGGTGGCCAACGCGGATGAGGTGACGGTGCGCCTCACCGACCGGCGCGAGTTCCCCGCCAAGGTCATCGGCGCCGACGAGCGCACCGACGTGGCGGTAATCAAGATCAGCGCCACCAACCTGCCCATCGTGAAGCTCGGCGATCCCTCGCGCATCAAGCCGGGGCAATGGGTGCTCGCGATCGGCTCGCCCTTCGGCTTCGAGAACAGCGCCACCGCGGGCATCATCAGCGCCACCTCGCGCTCGGTGCCGGGCGAGAACTACGTGCCGTTCATCCAGACCGACGTAGCGGTGAATCCCGGCAACTCGGGCGGACCGCTGTTCAACATGGCAGGCGAGGTGATCGGCATCAACTCGCAGATCTTCAGCCGCACCGGCGGCTTCATGGGCGTCTCGTTCGCCATTCCGATCGACGTGGCGCGCAACGTCGAGGAGCAGCTCATCAAGACCGGCCGCGTGGTCCGCGGCCGCATCGGCGTGACCATCCAGGACGTCAACGCGCAGCTCGCCGAGTCCTTCGGACTCGAGCGGCCGCACGGCGCACTGGTGTCCTCGGTGGAGAAGGACGGCCCGGCGGCCCACGCGGGAATCGCCGCGGGGGATGTCATCCTCGGTGTCGGCGGGCACGCGATCGAGCGCTACGGCGAGCTCTCCGGTGCCATCGCCGCGATGCGGCCGGGCTCGGATGCCACCCTGTCGGTGTGGCGCAACGGCAAGGAGCAGAGCATCAACGTCAGGGTCGCGGAACTGAAGGAGCAGCCACAGCTCACCGCGCGAGCGGGCAAGCCCGCGGGCCATGGCGGCGATCGGGCGAGCGCGCTGGGACTGACCGTGCGGCCGCTCGCGCCGCAGGAGAAGGAGCAGGCGAACACGCAGGGGAGTCTGGTGGTCGAGGAGGTCTCGGGCCCCGCCCAGGCTGCGGAAGTCGAGCCGGGCGACATCATTCTGGGCATCAACGGCAGGCGCGTGCACTCGGTGAAGGAGCTGCAGGATGCGGCCAAATCCGCGGGCAAGAGCGTGGCGCTGCTGATCCAGCGCGAGGACGCCCAGATCTTCATACCGCTGCGCCTGCCGTAACAACGATGCAAGAGAGCTACGATCCCGCGGCCGTCGAGCGCGCCGCGCAGCAGTATTGGGACGAGCGGCGCGCCTTCGAGGTGCGTGAGGATGCGACGCGGCCGAAGTTCTACTGCCTGTCGATGCTGCCGTATCCGTCCGGGCGCCTGCACATGGGCCACGTGCGCAACTACACCATCGGGGATGTGCTGGCGCGTTACCTGCGCATGCAGGGATACAACGTGCTGCAGCCCATGGGCTGGGATGCGTTCGGCCTGCCGGCCGAGAACGCGGCGATCAGCAACGGCGTGCCACCGGCGCGCTGGACCCGCGAGAACATTTCCCACATGCGCGCACAGCTCAAGTCCCTCGGCTTCGCCATCGACTGGCGCCGCGAGCTCGCCACCTGCGACCCGGACTACTACCGCTGGAACCAGTGGTTGTTCCTGCGCATGCTCGAGCGGGGCATCGCCTACCGCAAGACCGGCGTCGTGAACTGGGATCCGGTCGATCAGACCGTGCTCGCCAACGAGCAGGTGATCGACGGCCGCGGCTGGCGTACCGGGGCGCCGGTGGAGAAGCGCGAGATCCCCATGTACTACCTGGCGATCACGCGCTACGCGCAGGAGCTGCTCGAGGCGCTCGATACCCTCGGCGACTGGCCCGAGCGCGTGCGCGTGATGCAGGCGAACTGGATCGGCAGGAGCGAGGGGTGCGACATCGCCTTTCCCTACGCCCCCGATACGGTCCGGGCCGCAGGCGGCGCAGGGGCGCTGAAGGTGTTCACCACGCGCGCCGATACACTCTTCGGCGCGACCTTCATGGCGATCGCCGCCGAGCATCCGGTGGCGCTCGCCGCCGCGCGGCACGACCCGGCGCTCGCCGCGTTCATCGACGAGTGCCGTCGTGGCGGCGTGACGGAGGCCGCGCTCGCGACGCAGGAGAAGAAGGGCCGGCCGACCGGGCTGCACGTGCTGCACCCCCTGAGCGGCGCGCCGCTCGAGATCTGGGTCGCCAACTACGTGCTCATGGCCTACGGCGAGGGCGCGGTCATGGGCGTGCCGGCGCACGATGAGCGGGATTTCGAGTTCGCGCTGCGCAACGCCCTGCCGGTCGTCACCGTGGTGCGCTCCGGCAGCGGCGCCTACCAGGAGGTGCGCGCGCCCTGGATCCCGGCCTACGCGGAAGTCGGCATCACGGTGAACTCGGCGCAATTCTCGGGCCTCACGTTCCAGGCGGCGGTGGATGCCATCGCCGCGGCGCTGGAACAGAAGGGTCTCGGCAGCAAGCGCGTGCAGTACCGCCTGCGCGACTGGGGCATTTCCCGGCAGCGCTACTGGGGCTGCCCGATTCCGATCATCCACTGCGGCGCGTGCGGCGCAGTGCCGGTGCCGGACGAGCAGTTGCCGGTGGTGCTGCCCGAGGATCTGGTGCCGGATGGCGGCGGCAATCCGCTCGCCAGGTGTGCGGCGTTCTACGAGTGCGGCTGCCCGAAGTGCGGTCAGCCGGCCCGGCGCGAAACCGACACCATGGACACCTTCGTCGACTCGTCCTGGTACTTCATGCGCTACGCGTGCCCGGGCGCCCCCGCCATGGTGGACGCGCGCGTGGACTACTGGCTGCCGGTGGATCAGTACATCGGCGGCATCGAGCACGCCATCCTGCACCTGTTGTATGCGCGCTTCTGGACCAAGGTGATGCGCGACTTGCATCTGCTCGGCTTCGGCGAGCCGTTCACGCGGCTCCTCACCCAGGGCATGGTGCTGAACCACATCTATTCATACCAGGCCGCCGGCGAACGCAAGCGCTACTTCAACCCCGCCGAGGTGGACACCCGCCGCGGGCCCGACGGCACCGAGGTGCACGAGGTGCTGACCGCCGACCTCGGCACCGTGCCCGTCACGCACGAGGGCCTGGGGAAGATGTCGAAGTCCGAGGGTAACGGGGTCGACCCCGAAGGCCTGATCGAGCGGTTTGGCGCCGACACCGCCCGGTTGTTCATGATGTTCGCCTCGCCCCCGGAGCAGACGCTTGAATGGTCCGACGAAGGGGTTCAGGGCGCCTCGCGCTTCATCCGCCGGCTGTGGCATGCGGTGTACGAGCACGTTGCGGCGGGCCCGGCAGCGGCGCTGAAGGCGAGCGCGCTGACGGGCGCGCAGCGCGAGCTGCGGCGCACCGCGCACCAGGCACTCGCCAAGGCCACCGACGACATCGGCCGGCGCCGCAATTTCAACACCGCGATCGCCGCCATCATGGAACTGCTGAATGCCCTCGGGCGCTTCGGCGACCCGAGTGCCCAAGGGCGCGCCGTGCGCCAGGAGGCGCTGCGGATCGCGGTCCTGGTGCTCGCGCCCATCACCCCGCACGTGTGTCACGTGCTGTGGCAGGCGCTGGGGTCGACGAGCGCGCTGGTGGACGAGCGCTGGCCGGCGCCGGATGCGGCGGCGCTGGCGCAGGAAAGCTACGAGATCGTCGTGCAGGTGAACGGCAAGCTGCGCGGGCGCATCAGCGTCGCGGTGGACGCCGATGAGGCCGCGGTGCGTGCCGCGGCGCTGGCAGACGCCCAGGTGCGCAGGTTCCTGGCCGACAAGCCGGTGAGGCGCGTGATCGTGGTGCCCGGCAAACTGGTCAACGTGGTCATCTGATGAGGCGGCGCATGCGCGTGCCGGGCGCGGCCGCCGCGGCGCTGCTGCTCGGCGCGTGCGGCTTTCATCTGCAAGGCCGCGCACCCCTGCCGGACCCGGTGAAGACCCCGTATCTGGAGGTGC
>Ga0209055_1001621_pt1 | contig 14723 bp, 16 predicted proteins | sample GraSoiAngelo_110_FD_185875 | JGI IMG/M metagenome (GOLD analysis project Ga0209055, IMG submission 185875) | Grasslands soil microbial communities from the Angelo Coastal Reserve, California, USA - 14_0903_12_30cm (SPAdes) (version 2) | ecosystem: Environmental > Terrestrial > Soil > Grasslands ... | reverse complement strand
ATGCGACTGAAATCCTTTGGGTCGCGTGATACGCCGACCAGAGCGATGCGTCTCAGGTCGAGGAAATCGCGAACTTCAGCAATGGTGCTGGGCATCGGAGTAGACCTCCTCCAGACGGCGTTAATGAAGATTCAAAACCCTGGCCAGACATGGCAGCAGTGACCGAGATCACATGGGAATGTGCCTACCTTGGCATCCGATATACGGTACATAGCAGGGCCTCTTGGAAAAACAGCTGCGGCACCTTCTCAATGAGCAAGGGCGCAAGTGGAAGAAGCCTTCTCGCCGGGATCCACGCCATCTTCAGCACGCATCCCCGAAATCACGGTCGATTGGTAAACTAAGGGAATCCCGAGCAAGCCCCGGGGGAACCAGAAGATTCCATGTCCGGCAAGCGCACTCTATTCGAAAAGGTTTGGGACAACCACCTGGTCGGTGAGCCGGCGGGGGGAAGTCCTCTCCTTTATATAGACCTCCACCTCGTGCACGAGGTGACTTCGCCGCAAGCATTCGACGGCCTGAGGGCTGCCGGGAGGCGTGTACGCCAGCCTCATCGCACCGTGGCTACTGTGGATCACAATGTTCCGACCACGCCTCGCGGACTTCCGATCACCGATCCCATTGCCGCCCGCCAGATCGAAGCCCTGCAGAAGAACTGTAGGGAGTTCGGCATTCCCCTGTTCGACATAGACTCACCCCAGCAGGGCATCGTCCACGTTATCGGCCCAGAACTCGGATTGACTCAGCCCGGCATGACGATCGTCTGCGGTGACAGCCATACCAGCACGCATGGCGCTTTCGGCGCCTTGGCCTTTGGCGTGGGTACCTCCGAGGTTGAGCACGTTCTAGCGACCCAATGTTTGCCCCAACGCAAGCCGAAGACCATGCTCATCGACGTCCAGGGGGCGCTGCCCGAAGGAGTCACCTCGAAAGATCTCATCCTCGGCATCATTGGGCAGATCGGAACCGATGGCGCTACCGGCCATGTTATCGAGTACGCAGGCGAAGCAGTTCGGGCGCTCTCCATGGAAGGGCGCATGACGGTCTGCAACATGAGCATCGAGGCCGGTGCGCGCGCCGGTATGGTTGCTCCCGACGAGACTACATTCGCATACATAAAAGGACGCCGTTTCGCTCCCACGGGAGATGATTGGGAGAAGGCACTGGTTTGCGGCCGCACGTTGCCCTCCGATCCCGGGGCCCGGTTCGACAAAGTAGTTAAGGTTGACGCCGCCGGGCTCGCTCCTTTTGTGACGTGGGGCACGAATCCGGGGATGGTCGTGCCGGTCACTGAGCGCGTGCCGGAATTAAACGGCTTCCGCAGCGATGCCGACCGGCGCGCTGCTGAGCGCATGTTTGAGTACATGGCGCTTGAGCCGGGGACTCGCGTGCAGGATATCTCGGTGGATCGTGTATTCATCGGTTCGTGTACGAACTCGCGTCTGGAAGACTTGCGCGCCGCGGCTCGGGTTGCCAAGGGATACAAAGTTAATTCCAAGGTGCGGGCCATGGTGGTTCCGGGATCGCAGACCGTCAAGCATGCGGCGGAGCGGGAAGGGCTGCACAAGGTTTTTCAGGAGGCCGGATTCGAGTGGCGGGAGTCAGGCTGCTCGATGTGCCTGGGTATGAATCCGGACATCCTTCAACCTGGGGAGCGCTGCGCTTCCACCAGCAATCGGAATTTTGAGGGACGTCAGGGGCGAGGCGGGCGCACACATTTGGTCAGTCCTATGATGGCGGCAGCAGCGGCGATTGCAGGGCACTTCACGGATGTTCGGAACTGGCGGTTTCGGTAAGGAGAATCACAAGCAGATTCCTCGACGCTGGAGCCGCCTCGGAATGACAAGAAGGTCTTACGCGCGGACAAGAGTGTCCGCGCCACAGGAGACAATGCAAGCTTTTCGCGTACATGCCGGCTTAGTCGCTCCTTTGGATCGCGCTAACGTGGACACGGATCAGATCATTCCTAAGCAGTTTCTGAAGCGCATCGAGCGTACTGGTTTCGGAGAGTTCCTGTTCTTCGACTGGCGCCGCAAGAATGGCGGCGAACAGGATCCGTCTTTTGTGCTTAATCAGCCCCGGTACAAAGGTGCGAGCATCCTCGTGGCAGGAAGAAACTTTGGCTGCAGATCTTCGCGCGAGCACGCCGTGTGGGCCTTGGCGGATTTTGGTTTTCGCGCTGTGATTGCTTCCTCGTTTGCCGACATCTTCGCCAACAATAGCGTCAAGAACGGCTTTCTGACCGTCGCGTTGTCCGAAGACCAAGTCAATGAATTACTCCGCCGCGCGCGAGAGAAGGATGGTTATCAACTCACGGTTGATCTCGAACAGCGCAAGGTGTACGACGGGCACGGTTTTTCGGCCGGCTTCCAGATCGACGATTTTGTCCGTCACTGCTTGCTGGAAGGCCTGGATGATATTGGCCTGACGCTGCAGCACGAAGCCGAAATCGCAGCCTACGAAGAGCGGCACCCGCTGCCCAAGACCGTTCGGCAGGCGTTCTAAGCCGCAACGAACGGCAGGCAGCTAGAATCTCCTCCCTTATCACAAACCTGGCGCGGTGCTCTCAATTACAATGATCGCCCGGGAGGGTTCCCTGATGCGTCAGGTCCTGAAGGTCCCTGCAGTCATCCTTTTTCTAGCTTCATTCTTATTGGCGCAAGCGTCCAATCAGCCAACTACCGCAGACGTGGAAAAATTCTTGAGTGATGCCGAAGCGCGGCTCGACGATTTGTCAATCAAAGCCAGTCGAGCCGCGTGGGTCCAGGCAACTTACATAACGGACGACACCGAAGCCATGGCAGCTGCCGCGAACGAGAATTTCCTCGCCGCGGTCAGCGAACTCGCCGGGCAGGCCAAGCGGTTTGGGGGTATCGAGCTGTCACCGGAAATGTCGCGCAAACTCATGCTGCTGAAGCTGTCGGTGTCGGCGCCGGCTCCGAGCGATCCCAAAGAGCGGGCAGAATTGGCCCAGCTCGGAACATGGCTCGATGGAACCTACGGCAAAGGCAAGTATTGCCCTAAGACAGGACCATTCGCAGGCCAGTGTCTGGGGCAAAACGATATGGAGAAGGCCATGGCGTCGACCAAAGACCCCGCAGTCCTGCTCGATCTGTGGGTGGGCTGGCGCACTATATCTCCGCCTATGAAGGATCGCTATACACGGTTCGTCGATCTGGCCAACAAGGGCGCAAGCGAGATGGGTTTTGCCGACATGGGAGCGCTGTGGCGCTCAAATTACGACATGTCCCCCGAGCAATTCAGCGCCGAGATCGACCGCCTCTGGCAGCAGGTGCGGCCTCTATATCTGTCCCTGCACGCTTATGTTCGGTCGCAGCTGGTCAAGAAATACGGTGCGCAACTGGTCCCGCCCAATGGTCCGCTGCCCGCCCACCTGCTGGGTAACATCTGGGCACAGGACTGGACCAACATTTACGATCTGCTAGACGTGCCGGGCAAGGGGAGTGGCGTCGACCTTACTCCTATCCTGGAGCAAAAGCATGTCGACGAGTTACGCATGGTTCGCTACGGCGAGGCCTTCTTCACGTCTCTGGGATTTGCGCCTCTGCCCAAGACGTTTTGGGATCGGTCGCTGTTCAAAGAGCCGGCTGATCGTGACGTGGTCTGTCATGCCAGCGCCTGGGACATCGATAACCAGGAAGATCTTCGCCTCAAGATGTGCATCCGCATCCGGGATGAAGATTTCCGGACCATCCACCATGAGCTGGGACATAACATGTACCAGCGCGCTTACCGCCAGCAGCCGCCGTTATTTGAGGACAGCGCCAACGACGGATTCCACGAGGCGATTGGCGACACCATCGCCCTTTCCATCACACCCGAGTACCTCAAGCAGATCGACATGATCGCCCAGGTGCCCGGTCCGGAAGGCGATTTGGGTCTGCTTATGCACAAGGCTTTGGAGAAAGTGGCCTTTTTGCCTTTTGGACTACTCATTGACCAGTGGCGCTGGGGTGTCTTTTCCGGGCAGATCAAGCCGGAGAATTACAACCAGGCGTGGTGGGAACTGAGAGAGAAGTATCAAGGAGTCGCTCCGCCCGTAAAGCGCACCGAGGCGGATTTTGATCCCGCGGCAAAGTATCACGTGCCGGCCAATGTGCCCTATACGCGCTACTTCCTGGCTTCTATCCTGCAGTTCCAGTTTCATCGCGGACTATGCCGGGCCATCGGTTACAGCGGTCCGCTCCACCGCTGTTCGGTTTACAACAACAAAGTTGCCGGAGAACGTCTGAATAAGATGCTGGAGATGGGCAAGAGCAGACCGTGGCCGGAAGAGTTATACGCTTTAACCGGAGAGCGCCAGATGGACGCCGCCGCCATGCTCGACTATTTCGCTCCTCTGAAAAAGTGGCTCGACGAGCAGAATGCGAAAAACGGAGTGAAGCCGGGCTGGTAAGTAGAGTAACCGACTTGTACAACGGACCTGGCTAAGCTGCAAAGTCGGGACAGGAACAGTGGGGTCATTGACCATCCTAGATATCGAGTGTTAGTCTCAAGTCAAGTTTCTTACAGCGACGGCTAATACTAGGAAAAGGGGCAAGCAATGGCGAATCTAGCTCGGGTATTGCACGAATTGCAAAGACAAAGGCTGGGCAAACAGGCTGAATTGAATTGTCTTGATCAGGCTATCGCCGCTCTCGGCAAGCTGGCAGGGCAGCACTCTGCTTCGGGCGTGAGGGGCACGCGAAGACTGTCGGCCGCTGCGAGAAAACGTATCATCGCCGCACAGAAAGCACGTCGTTGGGCTAAGTGGAGATCGCAGCAGAAAAAAGCAGCTTAGAAGAAGATATTAGCCAGGAATTTATGCCCACTCTGCGTTTTTCCGGGTGGGTTTCTTATTTGAACGTACTAGGCAAGGAGTAACGGGAGCTGCTACTTTCCCAGTATGAAGCCAATCCTCCTCCTGTCTCATGTTTCCCCATGCTATGCTCTCAGAAGCGCCCAGAAGCGTCAGCCGGAGAGGTGGCCGAGCGGTTGATGGCACCGGTCTTGAAAACCGGCATACCCGAAAGGGTATCGGGGGTTCGAATCCCTCCCTCTCCGCCATTCTTCATTGGTCCAGCCCGGAGACATGGGTTACACAATGTACCGGTCACATGGGTGATACTTTTGGGCCGAACGGATGGTCGAGCGGTTCGAGCACCCGAGTCTCCAAATCGAAGTACCCCAAATCATAATCCATAAAGCTGACCAGCCATATGTCGTCGTGAACCTCCTTGATGCCGACGGCCTGTCCAGCAAAGACTTGGCTGAAATTAATTTTTTTGTTGCCCAGACAGATGCGGCCACAGCGAGTGACCACGATGGTTTTGTCGTGGAAGGGATAGTCGATGTCCGGCAACCCGGTGTAGGGACGCGGCGACGGTTGGTAGACTTCCGCCGGACATTTCATATCCAGAGCTTCGTGCGGGCGCTGGTGGTTGAAGATCTCCATGAATTTGTCGAAACGGGCCTGCTGCTGCAGGAAGTTGGCGGCCGCCGGCTGGGTGGCTTCTTTCTTCAAGGTGAGATGCATGCGCTCGTGACGACCATTTTGCTGGGGAGCACCGGGTTGGATGCGCTCGATGCCAATACCCAGGCGAAGCCACCAGACCGCAAGTTTGCTCAAGTTAAACAAGGCGTGAGCCGAAGCGAAGGGAACGCCGTTGTCGCTGCGGATGTTGGCCGGCAAGCCGCGCTCCTGAAAGAGCCGCTCAAACACCGTGAAGGCGTAGTCTTCTCGGGTAGAAGAAAGCGCTTCACAAGTGAGCAGAAAACGGCTGGCGTGATCGGTAACCGTGAGCGGATAACAGTATTGGCGATTGCCCAGCAAGAACTCGCCTTTGTAATCCGTACACCAGAGCTCATTGGGGCGCTGTCCCAGAGATAAGGGCGTGCCTTGCGCACGACGACGCAGGCGACCGCGCCGCTCCACCAGGCCGTGGCGATCGAGCACTGCATGGATGGTGCTTTTGGCGGGGATGGGAATAGCGGAGAACCTGCGCGCCAAGCGCTCGCGGATTTTGCGAGCGCCCCAGCTGGGATGCTCACGCTTCACATTCAAGAGGTAGTTCTCGACCTGAAAGGGAAGTTGGTTAGCGTAACGATAGGGACGTCGGCTGCGGTCCGTGAGCCCGTGAACGCCGCATTCCTGGTAGCGATCGAAGATCTTGTAGCCGGTTTTGCGCGAAATCCCGAACTCTCGGCACAGTTCCGCCATGGGTTCACCCGCCAGCCGTCGAGCCACAAACTGCAGTCTTTCATCCATAACCGAACACTCCTTCCACGGCATTGCACTTCCTCCCCTGAGCTCGTGGTGAGCTTAGAAAAGTAGGCTTCTACGAGGATGGATGGGGAAGGGGACTGAATCTAAACTGTTACTAAAAGGCCTGTGATTCGCTGTCCCCTTCCCCAAACCCCATCCCCTGCGAGCCCAAATTCAAAGGGAAGAGTGTCACCTATGTGTCCGGTACGAAGTGTTACCTGTGTCTCGGGCCGCTCAATTTTTGGCCCTTTCAAAGATCATGTCGAATGGCTTTCTGTATGCAGGCCAGAGAATTACGTCGTCAGTTGAGCAGTTCGGTACCGATTTCAGCAATTCGCCTCTTTCCGCGTGGTCCCGCGTAAGGTAAAGAAAAATGCGCTCTATTCGCCAGTTCGAAAATGCGCTGCACGTTTAGCAGGCTGTCGGCGGTCACAGGTCTGCTCAGGCTCGATAGTGCAGTCTCAAGGCTGCGCTCCTGGTCGGAATACTCGGCCTGCTTGCGCGTCCAGAACTCTTCCGTGATCTTGCCATCCAGCTTGTCCTCGTAAAGCGAGTCCATGCGCGTGCGAATGGCGGCAAGGCGCTGCTTGCAGGCAGCGATTTGCTCCTGTCGCTCCCGTTCGCTGCGGTCCAGGTCCGAATTCAGCGAATCCACAATCGTTCGGGCAATCGTTTCCGGTACGTAGATTTGCTTCAGTAATTCGCCCATTGCGTTCCGATACGTATTCCTCGTGCATGTACGGGAGGTCGCATTTGCCGCGCCCTTGCGAGCAGTGGTAATACACGTATCGACCCTTCTTGATTTCCGCCGTCACGGTGCATCCGTCGTGAGCGCAGGTGAGCAGCCCGGCGAAGGGAAAATGGTGCTTGCGGTATTTCGGCTTGTTCCGCCCGGCAAAGGTATCCTGCACGCGCTGGAACAGTTCCGGCGTAACCAGCGGCTCGTGCGAGCCTTTGTACTCGATACCCTGCCAAACGAATCGGCCCGCGTAGACGGGGTTTTTCAAACTACGTTCTAAATGTGCCTTGCTGATTTTCAGCCCGGATGTGTGAAAAATCTCCCGGCGAAGCGTGCTGAGGGAAAATCGGCTCGAAGCGCACATTTCGAACGTGCGGCGCAGAACCGGGGCACGGTTGGGATCGAGATCAATGCCGCACACACACATCCTGCCGAGCAGCAGCCCGAAAACACGGCAGCCAAAGAAGCAGCGAAAGAAGGCGACGTCCAGGCTCGCGCCGAACTGCTGGCTACGCTCGATGTGGAAGGGGAAGAAGATGAGTAGCGATATAATGCCTTTTATGGCGAAGCACGTCGTCCACATCTCGGAAGCCGAAGCCGCCAGCAACTTCGCTGACGTGCTGGCGCGAGTGCGTGCCGGAATCGAAGTCGTGATCGAGGTGTGAGCACGTCCTTGCCATCTAGCAGAGTGCGCTGGACATTGCCGCCCACGTCAGCCAAAACGAACTGGCTTTTTGGGGTTCTGTAGGTTATCGACTTCCCATCAGGGGACCCTGGACCTCGTCCAGCAGCAGCGAAATGGGTGTTTCCGCAAGTGCGCGGGAGATAGTTCGTCGTCGCTTCAAGTGCGCGGCTGTTTGGCATGTGAACACAACAAGGGAACGAACATGACTGTTGCACATGCGCGATGCTACGCCTGGGCTCGTATATATCAAATGCCAGGAAAGACCATTAGAGAATGCTTGAACAAGTGTTGTGTCGGGGTGGGCTGCAAAGTTTGGGGCACTAGTTGGCAACGAGGTGGTGAGATGCTGAAGCGAATTCTTCTCGGTGTAGGCGTCAGTTGGGTTATGTCAGTGACGCTGGGCATCGTGTTTGCAATGGCGACTCTCGGAGGGGATGCGCCCACGTTGCCGGCCGTGCTTCCGATGACTGTGGGCATCAGCTCGTTGATTGCATTGCTGTTCAGTCCACTGGCGGCCTGGGCTGCGCGGACGGGACCCCGAAACTTTGTTTACGTATGCCCCAGTTCTTTGGGCAGTACTAGCAGCTCATATCGCTGTCGGAGCTAAACACTGGCTCCCTCTCACGCAAACCAGCCTGTTTGCCTTGGGTGTTGTTGGGACCGTGGCTATCGGGTTTGTTCCGCGTCGGGTTTCATCGAGTTGATCCCCAGCTTTTTGTGGCCAACACCGTCGTCATAACCGGAGCCTTCAGTTACACAGGCAAGTACACGACGCGGCTCCTGCTCAGTCGCGGATCTGGCATCCGCACTCTGACGTACCATCCTGAGCGGGAAAATCCCTTCGGCGAGAGCGTTCAGGTCTTTCACTACAACTTCGATCATCCCGACCAACTTAGAGAAAGCCTTAGTGGTGCATCTGCTCTGATCAATACATACTGGGTCCGATTTCCGCATCGAGGGTCAACCTTCGAGACGGCGGTTCAAAACACTCGAACGCTGATCGCGGCGGCAAGAGATGCTGGGGTGAAGCGGATCGTGCATGTCAGCATCGCGAACCCATCAGCCGACTCTCCGCTGGGCTACTACAAGGGCAAAGCGCATCTGGAACAAGCGGTGATCGACTCCGGCCTTTCGTACGCCATTGTGCGACCTACTGTCATCTTCGGGGTGGAAGACATACTCATCAACAACATCGCTTGGTTCGTCCGTCGTTTTCCGGTGTTCGGCATCCCCGGTGATGGCCGCTACGCCATCCGCCCCATCTACGTCGAAGACATGGCGCGCCTCCTAGCCGACGTAGTGGACCAGTCAGGGAATACCGTGCTTGACGCTGTAGGACCCGAAACGTTCGCGTTCGAGGAACTGGTAAGGCTCATTGCCGTGAAGGTGGGCCGTCCCGTGCGCGTCCTTCACATGCCGACTCCCCTGGCCTATGTTTCGACCCTCGTGACGGGTTGGTTCGTGGGGGATGTTGTACTGACCTGGGGGGAGTACAAGGGTTTAATGGGAAATCTGCTAGCTCCGCAAGGTCCCCCGACCGGCCAAACGCGTTTGAGTGAGTGGCTATCTGAGAACCATGAACGCGTGGGAAGGCGGTATGCTTCGGAGGTCGCACGCCACTACGCGAAGTCTTCCGAGGACCCGTCCTGAAATTTTTCCTTGGCCGCCGATCCGCTGGTGCCGATTCCTGCCCTGATCCGGGTCGGTTTAGCCGCCGGATGGGGTGCCGAATCCGGGGCTGATCCTGAGCTGGGGGGTGTGGGTCTCCAGCACCGGTGAGGGCGGGCGGGTGGTTTCCGGGTGTCCTGCCTGCCAAGGTGCTGTGCTGGGGGCAAGGGTCAAAAGCGCGCTGCCTTCGGCATCGGGTTTGCCATGACACGTGACCAGTCGAAGATGCTTCGTGCAAACAAGCCGCCGCACAAAATCTGTTCGCAAGTTGATGCGCAGGGCGCAGTATGGAAGGGCACTCGCACAGGCATCCGGAACTGGAGCGCCAACAATCGGCAATCACGAACGACAATAGCCAAGGTGAGGAGGAGGAGAAAGCCGCACTGCTTGCCACATTGGAAGCTGAACCTGACGAGGAGGAATGACGGTCTAATCGCGCCATGGCCCACCATGTGGTCCACATCTCGGAAGCGGAAGCGCTCAGCAACTTCGCCGACGTGCTGGCGCGCGTGCGCGCGGGAGCAGAAGGCGTGATCGAGAAAGATGCGCGCGCTGTGGCGATCGTACGTCCCGCAGGTGACGAGTTCCGGCCCCGCCTGCTCTCCGAATCCATCGCGCTGGCGAAGAAACACGCCGAGGAACTGGGCTACGAACCGACGCTTGACGCTGACTTCGCCGCCGATCTCGAAGAGATCATCAAGAGCCGCAAGCCTCGCGAAATCCGTTCATGGGAATAATCCTCGATACCAGCTTGATCATCGCCGGATCCCTGCCCGATTAGCCGCCCGGATGTGGTCCTGATTCTGGGGTGAAATCCGCGCCTGATTCCTGAGTGGGTGGTGTGGTGATTCCGGCACGGTAAGGGGTGACGTTCTTGCCCTCGCGGAGGGTGACTCTAGGTTTAGGGGTTAGGTTTTTTTCGCTGCTTTGCAGCGGGTTTTCCATACGACACGTCACTAGTGAAGTTGCTTCGTGCAGCAAAATGACCGCAGAGAAATTCAAACCATGATTCGTTGCGCGTCCACTCTCCGACATGGAGGAATAACGATATAATCACGCTATGGCCGATCACGTACTTCATATTTCGGAAGAAGAAGCCGCCCACAATTTCGCGGATGTGCTGGCGCGCGTTCGCGCTGGCGCGGAAGTCGTGATCGAGAGCGGCAAGCTGCCTGTGGCCGTGCTTCGTCCCGCTGAACCGAACGTCAGGTTGCTCTCCGAATCATTGCGGCTCGCCAAAGAGCATGGTTCCACCGCTACGCTCGATGCGGACTTCGCTAAAGATGTGGAAGCAGCTATTGAGAGCCATCGCGAACCGCTAGACCCGCCCGAGTGGGACTGATTCTCGACTCCAGCCTGGTGATCGCCGCCAAGCGGCGCGGCGAGACGGTTGAGCAACTGATCGCGCGGATTATCGGAACGACAGGTGACCAAGACGCGGCGCTTTCTGCCATCGGACTCACGGAGTTGATGCACGGCATCTTTCGCGCCAAAACCCCGGAGTGAAGTTAGCGCAGGCGAATCTATAGAAAACAAAGCAAGTTGATTTTTGCGGGAGATGGAAGGGGCGAAGATCGGGGGCGGGTAATCCGCTCTGGGTTGGGGCGCGGGTGCGCTACCATAGCAGACAGGTGGGAGGAGTTCCATGGCAAGCGTGATCGTAAAAAATCCGGCTGTGCTCAGCGGCGAGCCGGTGTTCCGTGGGACGCGGGTTCCGTTCAAGGCGTTGACGGATTATCTGGAAGGCGGTGAGAGTCTGGGTGAGTTTCTGGAGCAGTATCCGAGCGTGACGCGCGAGGCCGCGATTGCGGCGCTGGAAGAGGCGCGGAACAGCCTGATGGCGCATCTGGGATGAAAGTACTGATCGACGAGTGCGCCCCCAAGGCGATCAAAGTGGCGCTGGCGGCCAGTGGTTTCGACTGCACGACCGTGCAGGAAGCGGGATGGTCGGGGAAAGAAAACGGCGAACTGCTTGCCCTGGCCGACGCCAGTTTCGATGTGGTGGTGACGATCGACCGGAATCTGCGTTATCAGCAGAACCTCACCGGGCGCAGGATCGCGCTGCTGATCGTGCGTGCGCGTACGAATCGTGTGGTGGATTTAGAGCCGCACTTCTCGGCCTGCGCCGAGGCGTTGCGAACCATTCAACCGGGCACAGTGGTCGAGGTGGGGTCCTCAGCGTAGGCGTCTTGGGAAATACAGCGGCCCCATTTTTTCGCTGGAGAGTGTACCGAGCGCGGAAGCTGAGTCAAGGGTCTTCGCGTTCGCTCCGATGAACGCAAAGAACGCGCGCCCTTGACCCGCCTCCCTCTCCGCTCTGTTTGCTTCCAGCCATCGAAAAAATCTGAGAAAGAAATGGGAGCCAGAGCGCAGCGCGAAAGGCAGGATTCGCGAAGACACCATCCCTTGCCGCTGCAAGGCGGAAGGACCACAACCAAGTGGCCCGATTCCCGGACGAGGTGGTGGGTGACACAGAGCACCATTACCTGTAGGGCCATAGCTAACATGCTGATTCCGCGGCTACTTATTTCTACATCGTTGCCGTAACAGTGGTGATGTCAAAAGTGCATATTGACATCACACAAGAATCGGTCTGGGATATCGTCGTGCCTCGAACTGCTTTGACATTACGGATTGATGCGTCAGAGCGCGACGCGCTGAGGAGCCTGAGCAAAGTCGAGGGGCGACCGATCAATCAATTGCTGATTGAAGCGATCAGGAGCACCTCGGACAGAAGGGCCGCAGGGAGCGCACGCTCGAAGCGAATCTAAAGACCCTGCGAGAATATCGGCGCAAGGATCCCGGATTCAGGCGCGCGATCGCGGCGTTCGTAGAAGCCGAAGCCAGCCAGAAGGATTCGCTCGAGGGAGAGCCGGTTGAATCAAACACTGAACACCCGTCGCAGCCGATTGGCGAACTGCAGAGCAAACTGCGAGACGTCATAGGTGGCTGACGGGGGCCAGGACAGGACAGTCCCACGCTCCGGCAAAATCTGGCCCGAATACTCGAACAGATCGCCGAGGACTCCGCCCAACGCAAGACGCCGACATTAGAACTCGCACGAAACTGGCAGCGCACGTTCCTGCAAGGTTTGAAGGTTGATCCGCGGTACGTGGGCACGTTTCGCGGAGCGCCCGGGCTCGAGAGAACAGGCGTGAAAATAGGGCGGTTCTGGGGAGCACATCCGACCGACGGTGCGCAGGAATTGCGCAAGTTTGAACGGAAGCTTCAGGCGGCCGTCTCCCGATTCCATGACGCCCTGCCCATCGGAAAAGACCTGAGCGGCGATGAAGTTGATGCGGCGATTGATCTGTGCGCGTGGGCACACGCGGAGTGGGTCAGGATCCATCCTTTCGCAAACGGCAACGGGCGCACGGCGCGGCTTTGGGCGAACTTTCTGGCGATGAGATACGGCCTCCCCCCATTCGTCAGTCTGCGCCCGCGACCTGATGACGAAAGCGATGCGCTGGCAATGGGAGCCGACAGCAGCGGCCTTTCGGCGCATGCTGAATCGGTTCCTGGAAGAATTTGGGCGATAACCGAGCCTCTTTTACGCCTCCGACCGGCGCGATAATTGGCGCTTCTCATCGGCGCGGCGCTGAAGCCCAGCGGATACTCAGCCGGTGTTGCGATGACAGGTTCCTTTAGTTCAGAATCGGCGGCCCGCTTCTGTGTGCCATGTGGTCAGGCTCTTATTGACGAGTTTCTTTTCTGCGGTGCTCGTGGCGCTTGAGAGGGTAGGTCATAAGAGTTCCGATGGACTTACCGCAGACACCAAGCCAATCAGATCTCGGCAAATGTTCGGAAGTCGTCCCGTAATCTCCGCCAGTTTTTCAATGGCTTAGGAGCGGCCCCACAACTGCTACACCAGATTAGGCGGAGTGCCTCGCAGAACTGCCATTCATAGAGCAACTTGAAACTGCGCGGTTCACTGTTGTCTCAGCGCAGGCATAGGCAGGGGCACGTTGTAGGTTTTATCGCCCACACCGATTCCGGCCTCGCAGGTGCTCGGCGGCGTGGTGCAGATCGTATGCGTGCCCTGGCACTCGGCGGCCCAGAACATGTATCCCAGCATGCCGGGCGTGGTGCCCGCGCCGTTAGGCGCCACTGTCTGCACATAACTGCCGGTTGAGTTCTCCAGTGACGCGCTGAAGTTGTTGCACTCCGGCGCAGGATTCTGCCCCGTCACCTCATACAAGCTGCCAGTAAATCGGGCGGGCGCGAGAGGCGGGATTGGCGGGCTGTACGTTGGCTTCCCGTCCACGTGCTCCTGCCAGTTGCCTTCGGCGGTGGAAGCGTTCGTGGGTTGTTTGTTCGGCACCATGGCGTTGGCGTAATCGAGCACGGGGTTGGTGGTCTGCAGCCAGTCGGTCGTAGCTTTGCGGCAAATGTCGATCAGCCAGCGATCGCCGGCGGCGAGATCGATGGTGAGTCGCGCCGCGGGATTGCTGCCCGTCGCGTCATACGGGAGGACGGACCGGTAGGCGTCGATGAACGACTGCAAGCCAGCGAGGTTCGGACTCGTGTTCTCCTCGTAGTCGATCTCGATGCCGACGCCCAGACTGTTGGCGAGATTTGCGGCCTTCAGTCCAAGCTGCGTCGGGTTCTGCGCCAGCGCGGTGTCCCAGTCGTTGACGTAAGTGATGCCGCCGATCGAGAGCATCACGCGGATGTTGTGGCTGGTGAAGTACTGCACGATCGCCGGAGTCATACCGTTGGGTACTCCGTTCGTATCGCCCGAGTCGGTGGTCTGGTTGAGCAGCTTTAGTGGGTTCACAAAACTGAGAACGACGAGATTGACGGAGGGCTGCCCGTCGCCGCGATCGATGATCCAATGGTTCTTAGTATCGAAGTCGGTCATATCGCGCACCGACGCCCACGTGCAGTAGTCGTTGCCACAGTGCCAGGTTCCATACACCTGGATCTGTGTGGCCCGTGCGGGAATGGAGGCCAGCAGGAAGATAGCCAGGCTACAAGTTGCGACCGAGAGTGATGTCCTCAGGCTAAAGCGGGAATTCATCTGGTGAGCTCCTTCTGGTGGGATCTTGGTGGGGCCCAGATAGACAGACAAAAGATGCAGCAGCTCTGGGCCGAGTTGCTCGATGGCGAAAGCCTGAGATACGAGGCGATGACTGTCGAAGTGTCGGTAGGGACAACCGCATCGGTTCGAGGAGCGCTGTTACGTGCACTCGTGCTGAAGTATTGATTACGGCGTCGCCCCGCTCCTGGCTAGTGCAGTGTCTGCTAAATAACTAAGCACTTATCGCTTCCGCTTTCTGGACTTGGGGCTGGTACAGCCGGGCTGGATCTGCTCCAAAGTCCGCCGACAGCGAGTGAGTTTTTCCTGAATCGATTCGACGGTGGCG
>Ga0209055_1001620_pt1 | contig 14732 bp, 9 predicted proteins | sample GraSoiAngelo_110_FD_185875 | JGI IMG/M metagenome (GOLD analysis project Ga0209055, IMG submission 185875) | Grasslands soil microbial communities from the Angelo Coastal Reserve, California, USA - 14_0903_12_30cm (SPAdes) (version 2) | ecosystem: Environmental > Terrestrial > Soil > Grasslands ... | reverse complement strand
GTCTTCGGGCGCCTTTAGGACCGCATCACCATTGGGAGAAGAAGCTGGCGCCGCAGCCTTGCCTTGCTGCGCAGAAGATGATAGAGAATGGCTTTCTTTGGGGGCGGATCGGGAACTGCAACCGATCAGAAGTAGAATCAGCACGCTTGCAACGTACCCTGATGAGGAGCGGCCGAACCTCATGGCGAGCCTTCCTTCGACGACGCCGGATTCTACTGCTGCGGTGCAAGCAAGGTCAATGCCCCAATCGCCGCGGCTTCCGGAGTACCGCTGGAGCCGCGAAGATTTTCTCCCAGCGGTGTCCGGCCTGTTACTGGCAGTCTCCTGGTCGCCCATTAACCTGACCCCCTTGGCCTTTGCCGGCTTGCTTCCTTTATTCATCTATCTTGACAAGCCGCTTAGCTTGCATCGCATCATTCGCGCCGGCGTCCTTGGTTCCGTTCTGTTCTACGGAGTGACTCTTAACTGGCTTGCCGGCATGGCGGGCTTCTCCTGGCTGGCGGTGCCGGGTTATGCAATCATTGTTTTTATTTACACGTGCGGGTTCTTCGTCTTCATTCTTCCCGTTGTTCTTCTAAAGAATTATCTTGGGCTGCCATTCATCGCGACTGCCCCGTTTGCCTGGGTCGCCTGCGAGCGGTTGCGAGGCTATGGCGACCTTGCCTTTCCCTGGACGACTCTCGGCTCGGCTCTGACCCGTTTCCCATTTCTCATTCAGTTTGCCGACGTTGTGGGCGTCTTCGGCGTGTCGTTCTGGTTGGTAAGCCTGAATGTCCTCCTATTCGAAATGATTTCTGCCCGTCGCAATCCAGGGCGGCTGCGCAGGTATGCTGCTGCATGGGTCGCCGTCTTCGGCCTGGTGAATGCGTACAATGCCCTACGGTGGTTCGGGGGCGGAGGCCCGGTGAGCGGGAACGTAAACGTCGCCGTGCTTCAGCCCAATGTGCCACAAAGAATCAAGTGGGATGAGCGGTATTCCCACCAGATTCTCGACCAGTTGTTTGCGATGAATGCGGCGGCTACCAAGCCTTCGACTGACCTGGTGGTCTGGCCGGAATCAGCAATTCCTTATTATGTTGACGAAGGTCGAGCTTTCAACTTAACCGAGATGGGAAAACTGCCGGACGGCAACGCTCACATCCTGACTGGCATGTTAACTTCTTCGCGAGACACCGAAGGGCGAGTTCATTACTTCAATGCCGCCTCGCTGTTCAACTCGCATGGCCAACCGATAGGTCGCTACCAGAAGATCTACCTCGTACCCGGATCGGAACAGTATCCCTTCCGCAACCTTGTGGGTTTCACGCGCGCTTTTTTCTCCATTCAGGACATCAGTTACGGAGCCATGGATCCGGGCACCGAGTTCACGGTCTTTGGTCTGCCCAAGGCCAAGTTCTCGGTGATGATCTGCTATGAGTCCGTTTATCCGCAACTGTCGCGGGCGTTAAGGCTGGCGGGTGCGAATTTCTTGGTGAACATTACCAACGACGCCTGGTTTGGGCGTTCTTTTGCTCCTTATCAACACGCAGCTTTTCTTACGCTGCGGGCTATCGAGAACCGGACGGCGATCGTGCGTTGCGGCAACACGGGCATTTCCGGTTTTGTTGATCCGATGGGGCGCTGGCGGCAGAAAACCGGCATCTTCACCGAGGCGATTATCTCCGACACCGTCCCTGTGACCACCGGCCTCACGCTTTACACTCGTTGCGGCGATCTGATCGTCTACCTTTCGTATGCCGCGCTGGCTGTCTTTTTCTTATTCGCGTTGCGAAAACATCGTCGGGTTTCGACTAGTACCAGGAGGCCGGAATGAACCGATATTTAACGATATTGGGAGTGGCTATCATCGTTTTCGGTATTGCCGGAGGATCCGTGGAGCTGTCGGCAAGTTACAACGAATATCAAACGCGAGTCCGCGTATCTGGGAACGTGACGATTGGTCCCCTTACGGTTATGGACGAGGTGAAATGGCAATTTGCCAGGATCATTGGAGGCGCAATCATAGGCGGTGGCGTGATCGCCGGATCCCTGCTTATGGGCTTGGGCTCAATCTGCGGGACGCTTGAGCAAATTCGTGAACGACTCGCCGGCGAGGAAGTTGAAATTTCGGACGTTTCAGCTGAGGCGGCAGCAAAAGCAGGAAACTAGAATGTCGAACCGACGTCCCCTGATACGCATCTCGGACACAGCCAAATGCTTTGTTTACGCGACAGAAGCCACAGTCCCATGACTATGACCGCAATGCCGACTAGGTAAAACGCGGAAGCCGCACCGGCAAACACGAGCACGAGAATCCAGAACGGATCGTACTTTCTCCTCGAACGCAGCTTTAGCATCTCCCCACAGATCGGGCAGGCCTTGCTCGAAGCCGTTCTTTTGCGTTTGAATTGCCGCAGGGGCACCCGCCTTCAGATCGCGATTCTACGCGGCCACGAAGTAAAACGACGTGTAGAACCCCGGTCAGACTAGGGGTTGCACGATCTGACCCTGACGCGGCCTGAGGTTCTGAAGCTAGCGCAATAGCCGCACCTCTGATGCCAGCATCAGCGGCGCCCCTCCGCCTCTAAACAACAGACCTCGCGCGACGACCTGCTGCCCAGGCGCGAACATCGGCTGCGTTCCAAAATTCTCGAATTCGGTTACGGGGAACGTGCGTACCGTGACCGTATTAGGGAAACCGGCGATTCCCTGAATCTGCAAGAATAAGGAGAGCATGAATTCCCCGGGGGAGGGTGCGGTCGAGACCGTCCCCGCAATTACGCTCTTCTTCAGGGTGATTTGACTGGCGGTCAGCGGCTGCTGGCTGCCCAAACCCACGTCCACGATGTCGAACGGAATTATGTCAGCAGCCGTGTTGAACGAACACGCAGTCCCGCATATTGAAAGCGCGCCGCCCAATTGTCCAGCGTCAATGCTGAACTTGACACCGCTAGCGGGTATCTGAACCTCCACCAGACTGAAGCGCAGATTGCTAGTGGCGCCATTCCCGAACGCATCCCGCACAAACAGCTTCAGGGTAGAACTGCCGTCCGGATTGGGTGTCGCATAGACGACCAGCCCTTCCAACGCGCCAGCCTGTGCGTTTCCGACCAGCAGTTCCACTTCGGTGGCCAGGAACGTTCCATCGGCGCGCAATTGAGCTCCAATCTCGACGATCTGCCCGGCAACAAGGTCACTAAAGTGGTTGTTAGGGAAGTCCTGGAAGACCGTGAGTGTGTCAGCGAACACTGTGACTGCCACGGGAATACGCAGCGGATGGAATTTGAAGCTCATCGTGCTCAGATCGACAGAATCCACCGTACCTGCGATATCTTTAATTTCCCCGAGTGGCTGGTTGGCGGTGAGCGGGAACGGCGTGAGCACAACCGCTCCAAGGCTCTCCGGGTCTGCAAAAATCACACCGTTCGTGATGACGATGTTGCCTGAAGCGTCCAGCGGCAGCAGCCTCCGCAAGGACACGTCCACTAACAGACCCACGGGCGCCCCATTGGCAACCACGACGCTAATCGGAAGGTCGACAGTCGTGCGACCCGAGGCGATCTGGACCGCTAGCGGGCTCGTGTTGTTCGCAACCTGCTGAATCTGTCCCGTCGCCGTCGGCAATGACAGCTTAGGGTTAGCGAACGTCAGCCGCAAGGTCGTGTAAGTGTCTGCTGGCGCGTTGGCCAGACCCAGCACCGTGCGCCGCAGTTCAAGACTCTTCAGGTCAATATCGGCCGGCGCGCCAAGGAGTGGCACTCCGGTTCCGACCGCATTGATCAGCGTAGCTTCGGTGATGCTGACTTCAAACTGCAGCACGTTTTCTACGGGTTCATCCTGCACGAGCAACTGAACCGTTCCTTGGCTGGCTGCAGGCGGCGGAGAACTGACCTGGAATGGCGCACTCGAGGAGCCACCGCCGGGCACAGGGTTGAAAACCGCCACCGAAACCATTGCGGGTGTCGCAACGTCGCTCGCCGCGATGGCCGCCTCCAACCGGCTACTGCTGACAAGCGTCGTAGGGCGATCAGTGCCGTTCCACCGCACCACCGATGTGGAGACAAAGCCCGATCCATTCACCAGAAGTGTGAATCCGCCTGTCCCCGCAACGGTGTTCGATGGGGATAGGGCGGCTATGGAAGGCGCTGGGTTTGTGGAAGAAGGAGGGAGAGGAGGAGGAGGAGACGCAGGATTAGAGTAGGTTCCCCCGCACCCGCTTAGACCTATCGAAACACCAACCAGAATGATTCCGAGGAGGAGTTGTCGACTCATTGTTGCACCTCCGTTCGGCGTGACCACTGGCGAATTGGCGGTAAACCATAGTACTCGAGCGACGAGCGGACATCAATAAGGTCGGAGAGATCCCAAGCCTATCCGCCTTGATGGTCCTTCTGCCGAGCAGGAACGCACTGTCGTGGGTAGTCGTGCGACGCAAAATGCGTTTGGGCATGTGTTGGATGAACCCCACCAAAGGGTTCTCGTCGGCAGGTGGTGCCGGCTCTTGCCGGCAGCGGCTACAACAATCCCCGCGGTCACGTCCTCCATCCGAGTTTCGATACAAGTATCCGAGTTTCGATACAAGGCGTTTTGGTAGATGTAGATGACGGCTCGCCTTGCAGGTTGACAGGGCCTAGCCAGGATTGTGATTCAGCGGGAGCGGAACGGGTTTACGACTAGAACTCCATCCAATTCCCTTGCAGCTTGCAGGTCTTCCGAGAACAGTACACTGCAGCCGGTCTGTTTAGCGGATCGCAGTACAAGTGCATCCCAGAAAGAAAATCCGTGAAGCAGGTGGAGGTCGGTGGCGGCCAGGATGTCGGCAACCTCGGGAGCGGCAACATCGAACTCGGCGAGCAGTTCGACTTTACGGCGCGCAATGCGCGCATCAACGTGCAGTTTACGTGTGACCGTAACGAAATACTCCTGCAACACCTGCAACGACACGACACCGGTGCCCGCCCGGCGGTGCTCTGCTACAAGGTCGATGGCGCGTCGCTGCTTCGCCGGTGCGGCCTTATCGTCCGTGTAGACGAGGACATTGGTGTCGAAGAAGCTACGAGCGCTCATGAATCTCGTCGCGATTGAAGCGCCAGCCGCGGGAGTGGCCGCGGCCCGAGAGGCGCTTGAACTCCTGGATAACACGCTCCGGGTCGTCACCGCCCGCAAGCCTTTCGAGGTAATCGCGGATCAATTGATTAAGACTCTTGCCAAGGGCGGCAGCCTTCTTTCGCGCTCGCGCGACAAGCTGTTCATCGATCGATAAGGTAACATTCATTAACACAGTATATGTGCGCACTTATTCCGTGTCAAAAATCGCAGTTGTTGCAGCCTCAGCGCGACTCAACCTTGGTCTGGCAAGAAGCCGCTCAGGCGGAAGAAGAGCAAGCTGAACGATGTTCCTCCAGCAGCCATTCGCCCACTGCTACCCTGCTTTAGAGTTCGCCTATAACGCCTTGCCGGAAGCTAAAAAGCGCTTCGTCATTTCTTGACGACTATCCAGGTTGTTAAGCCGCCTCCCTTGCTCTTACTGGGTCTTCTCTCCGTTTCCCATCGCTCGTTGCCGAACAATTCATTCATTGCCCGAGGGACAAGCCTGTACGCGAGTTTGTCACGCTCCTGTTCATCTAGGACCTTAGGCAACGCACCGAAGAGTTCCATCTGGACGCCCTTCCACGGCATACCGTTGCGCCGAATCCTGTCGAGCAGGTCATTACGCCGCCTAACATTTTCGATTGCTGCTGAAGCGTATCGTTCAAATACATCGACGGGTTCATCAGGCGTCTCAGCAACCGCAGTCACCGTTTCAGCGGAGTTCCCTCCGGTTGCAGCCGCAACCGCCTCCTTTATGGCAGGTCCTGCCGCGGTAACAGCTTCTGCGAATTCCTTGCGCAGTATTTCGGCAAAGGTGTTTAGGGCAGGGAGTTTGTATTCCGTGTCGAGGGTCGAGTAAAGCGCTTCAAATGACAATATTCGGGTTGGGACCGGGTAGCTTTTTCCTCCGGCACTGCTCCAGAAAACCCCATTTCCCTCGATGGGCTCGTTCAATAGCGCGCTCAGGAGATCGTCGCTGAAATGAGCATTTGCGCGTTTTAGGGCGGTCAGGTCACCCGACGAGAGCAGATGGAAAACGAACCAATTATCGCCTTGACTGAGTATTTCACCGGAGATGCTTCCGGGTTGTTGGGTGATCAGCACTGCGCCGAGATCGTACTTGCGCCCCTCTTTCACCCATGTCACATAAGGGCCCTCACCAGAGGAGTTTCCACTTCCGAGGACGGACTGCGCCTCCTCCACCACAGCAATCGTGGGGATAGTTTCAGGTCGAGCCTTGGTGAACTCTTCCTGGTTATGATCGAAGATCCGTTGGAGAATCAGGCCGGATAGGATGAGAGCTGGACCGCCCCTCATCTGAGAAACATCAACGACGCAGATCTTTCCTTTCTTCAAGGCGGAGAGCAGCATGTCCATCATCTGGCTGCTGGGGTCATGCAGCATTTTTACAATGCTGGTCATGTTAGCCCGGGCTGCAACCATTTCGGCATCTTGCTGGGTTTCGAGTCTCAACAGTTTTCTAATCAGGTCGCCGTCCGCAGCATTGCCGTTCTGGTGAATTTCATCAACCAGGGTCCACCAATCTTCGTCATTGAGCCCCTTGAGCTTGCGGACATTCTGTTGGTCTTGTTTTTCAGGAGAGAGAGCTATCGATACCACGTCAGCTGGGCGGAGACGCCTAATGTCGAGCCGTATGTCACCTGCCACGAACGACTGATAGAAGGGGCTCGGACCGGCCCGCCGCGTGAACACCACGACCTTGTCCTGCAAGTGAAGTACGTCGCACAAACCTGGACGGTTCTTATCATCGGGCCAGAAGTACTCACCATCAGGATCGAAAATGACGGTGCCAACCGGAACCTGACGCCCGCCGCGCTTCTCCGCCGTAGGAGTATCGCGGTACAGGTTACTGAATAGGAGCTTGACTAGGTTGGACTTTCCGAAGCCGGCGCGTGCGAACACAAAGCTGCGCCGCGAAACAAGGTTTCTAGCTTGAAACTTCGGCACAATACTCGGACTCCTGAATTGCATCCAGGGCTTACGTTCCAGTCGCTTGTCATCGCCGCTGTATATGAATTCGCCGAGGGCCAGGAATCCGAGCTCTGCTCCTTCCATGTTGTGCGCGCAAACCTCCCGCAGAACCTCGTCAGACAGAAATGCGACTTTGCTGCCGACGTGGGGAAGGCGGCGATGAGATGAGGCGTAGACGAGATTCCCGTTAACTTTACGGAGGACGCCAAGCGTACGGATGTTGACGCGGTACTTGAGATACTGGTCCCTCAGATCCTCGGGGATCGGCCGATCCTCATCAACGGCTCGCAAGCCATAGTCCTCGCCAGAGCCCGATGCCAGCCTTCCCTCCGACGCTATAGACGTGATGCGTCCCAGTACGGCTTCGTCTTCGCTTTCCAACTGCACCAGGACAAACTGACCGTGCATCGGTATCCGCTGGAACTCGTTTCGATACCGGAAGATGAGATCGGCATGAAACTCCAAGCCGCCCTCGCTAAAGCCTCGGAAGATTCCAACAATGTTCTCTGGTTTGAACAGTTTCATGATTGAAATCTCCTGCCCGAAGGATCAGGATTCAATCTGAAGGCCTCGATTACATCCTGCTTTCCCGGAGGGAGAAGGTTACGGATAGCGAGGAAGATCTCATCTTGAAGTATCTCGAGGTCAAAATCGACGACCTCGGCATGTTCGTGAGCCCTCTGCAGGCACCGCGGATAAAAAGGAACAGGGAATCCGTCGATAGCATCCGCCAAGAGATAGCTGAACATCTCTGAGGCCTGCGAACTCTGCGGAGTGAAAATGTCAACCGCCCACACCGGATCACCGGACCGAGTTCCGAATCGGACCAAATACATATCTCCAACCACGAACTTGGCGGCCTCACCGCCCGCATCCTCAGCCTCCTCTTCGCCGCGTGCATATTCGGGCCACACGTACGCCTTCGCCTCAAGCTCCCGCGGAACACGAACGTATCGAGCCTCTCCGGGCGGGAAGACGTTCTCAATGGCCATTGCGAGTTGGTATCGGCTGAGAACTTTGCTGTGCTTTGCGAGTCCCACGAGGTAAACACGGCGCCGGTCCTGTTGGTAAATGCGCGCAATTGACTCCTCAACTCGGTGCCTCCACTCAATGAAGAGTTCCCCTCGAAACAATTTGCTGCGGAGTTGGCCGTCTCGAACGATCAAGGTGTCGGTCGCGAATGTGTGGTAACAGATACGGTCGTAAAGTACAGCCCATTCACACAGGTCCCGGTACACGAGCACCCAGGAGGGCTTTGCCTTGTGCGGCGCTTCCCTCACTAACTTGCCATGCGGAATCATGTGACTGAGATCATGGAGAGAGGTTTTGCCTAGATCTACCATCATTCGACCGAGTGCTGTCCGCGGTTTCCCGTCCGTGTCGAACTGCGCCCGACTGAGTGCATCGGTATCTGTTGTGGGTGAAACGGCGTCCAAACAAAGCTGTTTGCCATATGAGTCAACAACGCGGACTAATTGCACGTGAAACGGATCGAAGGTCAACCGATTGTTGCCTCCGTCACTTGCCATAAGCGAGACCGCCGTCGTTGAGCGCGGTTTTATCACTCGCACTTCTCCGGCCAATGAGCGCGCCTCTTCTCGCAACTCGTCGAAGAGTTTGCCGTCGGCTTCCGCGCGCCCTCTTACCGACTCTCTGATTTCTGGCAGATTTTCCGGATCAAACATAGCTCAAGACTTGAGTACAGCGTGAACATCAATTTCTTCCAAAGCCATTTTCTTTGTTCGGACAAACCGGCACGCTTCCACGCGCTTTTTCGTCAGCGTTTGCGAGATCTATTCGTCACGATGCAGATTCTAAGGCAAACGGCTCGTTTCTCTGCGTACGTTGTAGCCTTCGACGCGCACGGCGGGACGGGCGTTCCCCAGGTCGGACGCCGCGACGTTTGCTGTAACCGTGCGCGATTCGTGCGGGAACAGGGTGACGTAATTGTCGTCGTAGGTGATGGGCAGGACCTCATTTCCGTCCAATCCGCGCGTGACCTCTACGCGAATGAAAAAGGCAATGTGATTGGAGTTGTTGGTTAGAGTAGTTGAAAATGCCTCGTTGTCACCCTGACGAGCAACCGAATTGCGCATTTTGATATCGACGGCTGGCATCGTGCTGAGACTCGTCAAATCAGCCCACTGCGACAAGTTGGTCGTGAACTGATCATCGTTTGCGGGTGCGCCCAGGTCGTCGTCGGTCGTCGATTCCCAGTAGACGTTTTCAGCCGCAACCCGACCGTCGTCGGTGGAGAGTTGGCAGCGGACGAAATACGCCGGGGTAAGGCCCGGAATCCGGGGAACAGACATTGCGACCAGCGATGAATTGGAAGGAACATTGATAGCGGTTTCGTTCGTGTACTTGCGGCTGCCATCCAGGTTGTAGAACGAAATCGACACCTTGCCATGGAGAGGTTCCGAGGTGAGATTTACCGCGTACACTCGTCCCGTGCTGCGATCTCCGGTGGCGTAGTAATCCCACACAACCGCTCTCGGGCGCAGCGCCTTTTTTGCGCCAAAATAACCGCCACCCTGCTTGAAGTAGTAGTCGTACATGTGCCCAAAAGAAGATGGCCAAGGGCTGTTCATCATCCAGTGCATCAGCATTTTGCGATTCGACCAGTGGGTCGCGTAAGTCTCGTATTGGGCGCGAACGTCTTCGTAATAGGCCAGCTGGGCCTTCTTCGTGAACTCCTCGAGGTTCTGGGATGGACCATAGCGGTGGTCCAGGGCACGGGTGATGTTGGCCAATGTGCTGTTGCCGCCCTCATTGCCGCCCGCATGAAAAAACCAGTAATCGTTTGGCGGCCAGAGCTTGTCGGCGGGAATGTACCTCCGCAAACTGTCTGACGGCGGAATAGTTTCGTTATCGCCCTCCTCAGCCGAGGAGCCGCGCGCCGGACCATACGTATCGCTGAACCAGTAATAGGGAGGACGCCACACATAGGGGCCGAGCATGTGAATGCCGCTCCAGAAGCGGTTTCTCTCGGCCACTGTGTCCACGATGGCGTTCTGCCAATGCAGTTCTTTTTCGATCTGATGGTAATCGTTGAGAACGGTATCCGGCGGCAGGCCGTCGCTGCCGTTCGCCCATAGAATCACCGACGGGTGTGCCCTCAGTTCCCGCAGCCGCGAGCGTAAGCTCTGGCGTGCAATCCACTGGTCCTCGGCGCTCCACAGGTTCCAGTGTTCCCACTGCATGCAGCACATCCAACCCAGCATGACGGCGATGCCTTCGCGATCGGCGCGCTCGATCATGCTGTCGTCGGCAATTTTCAATTCCCAGCGGATCAGGTTGAGCCCAAGGTCCTTTATGTAGCGGATGTGTGCGGCATCCCGCTCCGGGTCACTCCGGAAGAGCAGGTCAGGTGTATACGCGGCCCCCCGGATGAGGTAATCGCGGCCGTTGATCTGAAGGTAAAAGTTGCCGCCGCCGGTGCCGATTTGCGGAAAGCTGTTGTCATGGTCGCGACGCTGAACGATCTTCCGAATGCCGAAATCAATTTCCTGCGAGTCGGAGATTTTGCTATCCGTTTTGAAGTCGAGTTTAAGGTGATAAAGATTCGGTTTACCCCATTGGTAAGGCCACCAGAGATCGGGACTCGAAACCGTGAGCTGAGCCATCTCATCCGGCGTAAATGCCGTCTCCTTAGTTTCGTCGGCGAGCAAGGAGACTTGCTTTTCAAGAACAATGGTTGGCTTTCCAGGACGCGAAATTTCCCCGTGGAGTATCCCGGAGACCGGCCGGCCCGTGTGGTTACTCAGGTCGCAGTACACGGTGAGGGTTGCCGGACTGAGGGCGGGTAGGGGCAGGTCGGTCGCGACGTATGGATTGCGCACGGTTACCGGGCCGGTCGAACTCAGCAAGACTCGCTTCCACACGCCGGCATTGCGGTCGGGCACGAAAGGAATGTTGATGCCCTTCGCGGCATCGTGATAGCCGATGTACTTCCAATTGATCCAATCGAGCCAGCTGTCCGCCAATTCGACGGGATGATCGCCGACCAGAATGCCGTTTTCCGTGAGCAGGTCGCGTTCGGGAATCACTTTCACGGCCAGCACGTTTGCTGTGCCCGGCTTAATTTCCTTCGTGACATCGAACTCAAGCTGGTTGTACATACCGACTGCTTGCGAGTTGTCGGCGACCTTCATGCTGTTCAGCCAGATGTCAGCTCGGTAGTTGATGCCCTTAAAGACGAGCGAGTAGACCTGCTGGTCCGCCGGGGCTGTGAATGTGGTCCGATACCACCAATCCTGTTTCCACAAGTCGCCTGCCGTGGTGAGGTTCATTCCGTAATACAGGTCCTTGTAGACTCCGTTGTCTTCAAGAACCTGCAATACGGTCGCCGGCATACGCTGAATGGGATACCACTTCGAGTCATCGAAACCCGGCTGCGACACCGCCGAGTCGTCGATGTTGCCGGCCGTTGCCATCCGCCAGCCAGTCCGAAGTTCGATCAGGTTCGAAGATTGCCCTGCAGCGACCGGCTGCGCCAATGTCAACAGGGACAAACAGGCCGCAAGTAAGAACCCATTCCTTCGCTTGATTCTTGTTTTCTGTTCCGTCTGTACGTCTCCGTTCTATTGCGGCTTAGAACAATAGTTTTATCCCAAACTGGATTTGGCGCGGCGCTCGCGCCGCCGTCAGGAATCCGAACTGGGACGTGCCCAGCACGGTGCTGTTGTTGGACTCCTGCGGACCCGACTGCGACAGCAGGAAGTTTGTGTGGTTCAGCAGGTTGAAGAATTCCGACCGAAACTCCAGATGGAAGCGCTCGGAGAGTCGGAAGGTCTTGAACAACGACGTGTCCCAGATCACATACCCTGGTCCCTGCAAGGTGTTCCGGCCCACATTGCCGAAGGAACCTAGGGGCGGGTCGGTGAACGCGCAGGTATTGAAGAACGTGCCGGGAACGCACGGCCTGGCGGTCGGGTCTCCGATCTGGTTCGGTCGCTCGGAATTGCCGCCCGCTCCGCCGTCGGAATTGGAGAAGTTCCCATTGTCCGTCACGCTGAACCAATTACCGGAGGAAATGGTAGCCACGCCCGCCACTTGCCAGCCGCCCACCACGGTATTAAGCGCGCTGCCTGCCTGTCCGGCGAGGCGCTTTCCGTGCCCGATCGGCAGTTCATAGATATAGCTGAAGACGGCCCGGTGACGTACCCCGAAAGACGAATTGCCATACTCCGATTCCGGGTGGCGGAAGTCGCGGAAATCATCGTTGTTTTGCGACCCCAGGTTCGCGTTCGACGCATTGTCGATCGAATGCGCCCAGGTGTAGGCCGCCATGAACGAGAGGCCGTGGGAAAAGCGCTTTTCGGCTCGCAGCTGCAGCGAGTTGTAGCTGGACGCCCCGGTTGACCGGAACCAGTTGATACCGGTGTCGATCAAGGGCACTGGCCGCCGCGGGGCAGTCGGCGCCGTCGGATCCGGCGTGGGCAGCGCCTGGTTGCCGTTCAAGAAGGTGTAGAGCTTGTCGCCTTTGGAACCCGCGTAGCTGATCTCGAATACGGTATTGAAGCCCAGCTCGCGTTCGATCGACAGATGCCATTGCTGCATATACGGAGTTGTGAGATTCGGGTCGATCGAGTACAGGGTCGGAGTATTAGGATCGACCAGCGCATTCGCCGGGAAGCCTTGATACAGGAAGTTGATGCCGGGAAGGGCGCAATTCAAAGCGGGACTTGCCGACGGACCCGGACAGGGATTGCTGAACGACTGCGTCACAAAAAAAGGTGGGTTGAATCCTGCGCTGGGGTTGGAATAGGGCCCGTTTTCCTCGCCACCATAGAAGATGCCGTAGCCGGAGCGCAGAACCGTTCGCTCGGTCAGCTGGTAAGCTAATCCAATGCGCGGGGCGAAATTGTTGGCGTCGAGATCGACCAAGCCTCGGCTGCCGGTGGGGCTGATCCGGATTTCGGAGGCCAAGGTTGGCGTCAGCTGCATGGTTTGTCCTTGGGGAACGATGATCGTCGGGTTAGTGGGATCGTTCAAGTCAAAGGTGCCTTGCTGGTCGTGCGCCTCCTTCACCGTGGTGAAAAGTTCATACCGAAGGCCAAGGTTCAGCGTCAGTTTTGAGGTAACCTTCCAGTCGTCTTCCCCGTAGAACGAGTGCACGGGCCGCCGATAATCGACATTATGTAAGTTGTTGATCGCCCCACCGTCGGAGAGCCCCGCCAGGAACGAGGCGAACCCTGAGCCGCCGGTGAACGGCGCCGCTGGGTTGTCCGTGAAACCATTGCCGAAGTCCAGTGTGCCGCGCGATTCGGCCGGCTGGAAAATCGTAAACTGCTCGCGGCGTATTTCGGTGCCGAACTTCAACGTGTGCGGGCCTTTGACCCAGGTGACGTTGTCCGACACGCTGTAGGTGTTCTGAATTTCCAGGGAAGGCAAGAAGGTCGGGCTGCCCAGTTGCGGTGCGTCGCTGAAGGTCAGCTGGGGCAGGCCACCATTTTCGGGACCGAAGGGCACGCCGGGAAAGCCAAGGAGCGCGGACACATCCCGGTTGTAATTGAGCTGGAACCGCCGCGAGTGAATCCGGTTGTATCCCAGCCGAAACTCGTTGATCAGTTCCGGACGGAAGACATGGGTTTCACTCACGGCCACACTGCGGTACGCGTTGTCCTCGTCGCCGCTGAAGAACCCACCGCCGTCGGCGTAGCCGGGGAAGGAACCGGGAATAAGGCTGGGCTGGTCTTCATAGCTGAAGCGATAGAACGAATTATCTTTCTCGCCGAATTTGTGATCCACCCGCACATCGAAATTGTTTCGCGTTTCCTTCCGCACGGGATTGGCAGTGAAGTTGATCGCCGGGTTATTGAAGACGTTGGGCTCCGGATACAAAGCCGCCAGGCGCAATGCCAGCGGATCCAGGAAACCGCCATTGGGGGATGATGGGTTGGCTGGAATGATGTTCACGGGCAACCCGCTTGACGGGTCATAGCCGAAAGGCACACCGCAAAGGCGAGGTGGCATGACGCTAACAACCTTTGTCGACCGCGTGTCGAAAATCTCCCCGTTGTAAGTGGGCTTGCCGTTGCAGTCAACGGCTGGATTGCCATTCGGATCGAGGGCCTGAGTCGTGTAATCAATTAGTTCGGAAAAGTCGCCGGTCCGCTCCGCCAAGCCGGGCAGAAGGAATGACTGGGTTTGGGCCTGGCGGATGCGCAAGCCTTCGTAATCGACGAAGAAGAACGTCTTGTTCTTCCAGATTGGACCGCCAAGCTTGGCGCCGAACTGGTTCTGCTTGTAAGGCGGCGTTCCCTGGTTGGCAAGGTCGAAATAATTTCTGGCATCAAATTTCTCGTTGCGGACAAACTCCCAGGAGCCGCCATGGAGCGAATTCGTTCCCGACATGATCGCGGCGTTGACGATTGCGCCGTTGCCTCGGCCGAACTCGGCACTGTAGGCGTTAGTCTGAACTTTGAATTCCTGCAAGGCCTCGACGGACGGTTGGATCACATAATTGGTTTCGTTGAGCAGGTCAGGAAGGTTCGAGTTGTTATCAATCCCGTCGAGAAGGAAGTTGTTCTGCAGTGACCGGCCGCCGTTCGCGCTGAAGCCGAAGCTGTTCTCGTCCCGTGCGCCAGGCTCACTGGGCGCAGTACCGGCTGTAAGCAAGGCGAGCTGGGCGAAATTGCGGCCGTTCAGGGGGAGATTCTCGACCC
>Ga0209055_1001615_pt1 | contig 14752 bp, 12 predicted proteins | sample GraSoiAngelo_110_FD_185875 | JGI IMG/M metagenome (GOLD analysis project Ga0209055, IMG submission 185875) | Grasslands soil microbial communities from the Angelo Coastal Reserve, California, USA - 14_0903_12_30cm (SPAdes) (version 2) | ecosystem: Environmental > Terrestrial > Soil > Grasslands ... | reverse complement strand
CGACCACATCGCGGCGGTGCTGGAGCCGGATAGCCACTGGCGCGACACCGTGCAGCAGGTCTCCATGGAGGGCTCTCGATGAAGCTGTACATCCTGTTCCTGGGCGAGGCCTGCATCGACAAGGGGGCCGTCATCTCGCCCGGTGTGGACGACGGCCGGCGGGTGCACATCCCGATCCCCGCGTACCTGCTCCAGCTCGACGACGGCACGAACGTGCTCATCGACACCGGGATGCACCGCAAGCACATCGACGACCCCGAGTACACGTTCCGAGGCCAGGAGGTGGCGAAGGTCCTGCTCCCGTGCATGCGCCCGGAGGACTCGCTGGTCCGCCGCCTGGCCGAGCTCGACCTGTCGCCGCGGGACATCCACTACGTGATCAACACGCATCTGCACTTCGACCACGCCGGCAACAACGAGCTCTTCCGGGACGCGACGATCTACGTCCAGCGCCAGCACTTCGAGGTCGCGAAGGAGCACCCGGCGTTCCCCAGCGAGTACTTCGACATCCCGGGGCTGAAGTACGAGCTGATCGACGGCGAGCCCGAGCTGTTCCCGGGCGTGCAGACGATCCTGACGCCCGGCCACGCGCCGTGGCACCAGTCGCTGCTGATCAGCCTGAGGGCCGACGGCAACGTCCTGCTCTGCGGCGACGCGATCTACTGCCAGGACAACATCGACCACGACGCGTGGGGCGGCCAGGCCGAGCCCGAGGTGGCGAAGGAGAGCGCCCAGAAGCTGCTCAGGATCGCCGGCGAGAAGGACGCGTTCATGGTCTACGGGCACGACCCCGACCAGTGGCGCCGCCTGCGCAAGGTCCCCGCCTGCTACGCCTGAACGAGGAGGTCGGCCGATGGCCGCATCCGTCCACCTGATCCGCGACGTGACCGTCATCGACGGGCTCGGCGGGCAGCCGCTGCGGGACGCCGCCGTCGTGGTGGAGGGCGACCGCATCGCCTGGATCGGTCCGGCCGCCCACGCGCCGAGCGTTGGGGACGGCCGGGTCGTGGACGGCCGCGGCCACTCGCTGCTGCCGGGCATGATCAACTGCCACGCCCACCTGTGCAACGACGGGGCGGCGGACCTGTTCGCCCAGGTGGTCAGCGACAGCGTGCCCATCGCCACGATCCGGGCCGTCCTGAACGCGCGGCTGGCGCTGGAGGCCGGCGTCACGACGATCCGGGACTGCGGCGCGGCCAGCCAGATCGCGCTGGAGATCGCCAGGGCGGTGGAGCAGGGGCTGATCGACGGCCCGAGGGTGCGGGCCGCGGGCCGGGTGGTGACGATGACCGGCGGCCACGGCCACTTCATCGGCCGGGAGGCCGACGTCCGCGCCGAGATCAAGGGCGGCGCCCACTTCATCAAGGTGATGGCGACCGGCGGCGTGCTGACGCCGGGCGTCGACCCGAGCCAGACGACGTTCCAGCCCGAGGAGCTGCGGGCGGCGGTGGAGGAGGCGCACAAGGCCGGGCGGCCGATCGCCTCCCACGCGATCGGGAACCGCGGCATCAAGAACGCGCTGGCGGCCGGCATCGACTCGGTCGAGCACGGCTTCTACCTGGACGACGAGTCGGTGAACCTGGCGCTGAAGAACGATGCGTACATGGTGCCGACGCTGATCGCGGTGGACCAGATCGTGAACAACGGCCTGGCCCGCGGCATCCCCGACTGGGTCGTGCGCAAGGCCGAGGCCGAGGCGGGCCACCACCGCGAGAGCTTCGCGCTGGCCGTCCGGTCGGGCATGCGCATCGCCGCGGGCACGGACGCGGGGACGCCGTTCAACCCCCACGGCGACCTGGCGCTGGAGCTGGCCAAGATGGTGGAGTTCGGGCTCGGCGAGATGGCGGCGATCGTGGCCGGGAAGCAGGCGGACCTGCTGCTCGTGCCCGGCGACCCGGTGGCGGACATCGCGGCCATGCGCCGGCCGGCCTTCGTGATGAAGGCGGGCCGCGTCTACGCCGACCGGCTCGGCCTGGCCGGTTGAGCGCGACGCCCGCGACCGTCCTGTCGGTCGAGGACCTGGCGATCACGTTCCGGACGCCGGCCGGCCCGCTGCGCGCGGTCCGCGGCGTCAGCTTCGCGCTGGGCGAGGCGGAGACGCTCGCGATCGTGGGCGAGTCGGGCTGCGGCAAGAGCGTGACCGCGCTGTCGCTGCTGCGCCTGCTGCCAACGCCGCCGGCCGAGGTGTCGGGCGCGGTCCGGTTCGAGGGCGCCGACCTGCTGGCGATGCCGGAGGAGGCCATGCGCGAGGTGCGCGGCCGCCGGATCGCGATGGTGTTCCAGGACCCGATGTCGTCGCTCAACCCGGTCCGGACGATCGGGGTGCAGATGGAGGAGGTGCTGCGGGTCCACCTGGGGATGGGCCGCGGCGCCGCCCGGCGGCGGTCGGCGGAGCTGCTCGGCTCGGTCGGCATCCCGGCCCCGGACCGGCAGCTCGACAGCTACCCGCACCAGCTCTCCGGCGGGATGCGGCAGCGCGTGATGATCGCGATGGCGCTCTCGTGCGAGCCGCGCGTCCTGATCGCGGACGAGCCGACGACGGCGCTCGACGTGAGCATCCAGGCGCAGATCCTGGAGCTGCTGCGCACGGTGACGGCCGAGCACCGGACCGCGATGATCCTGATCAGCCACGACCTCAGCGTGGTGGCCGGGCTGGCCGACCGGATCGCCGTGATGTACGCGGGCCACGTGATGGAGACGGGGCCGACGGGTTCGGTGTTCGCCCACCCGCGGCACCCGTACGCGAAGGGGCTGCTGGAGTGCATCCCGCGCCTCGACCAGCCGCTGGCGCGGCGGCTGCTCTCGATCGAGGGCGGCCTGCCGGACCTGCGCGGGGCGGCCGCCGGGTGCCCGTTCGCGGACCGCTGCGAGTTCGTGATGGACCGGTGCCGGACGGACATGCCGCCGCTGGAGGCGAAGGCGCCCGGGCAGCTGGCGGCGTGCTGGGCGGACCTGTCCGGGGTGGCGCCGCGGGTGGGCGGGCGGGAGCTGGCGGGGGTCGCAGCCGCGCCGGCGGCCGCCGCGGCCACGGAGCCGCTCGTGCGGGTGGAGGACCTGGCGGTGCACTTCCGGTTCGGCGCCGGCCTGCCGCTGCGGCCGCGCCGGGTGCTGCGGGCGGTGGACGGCGTCACGTTCGACGTCCGGCGGGGGGAGACGCTGAGCATCGTCGGCGAGTCGGGGTGCGGGAAGTCCACGACCGGGCGGGCGCTGCTCCGCCTGGTCGGGGTCACGTCGGGCCGGGTCGTGTTCGACGGGCAGGACCTGCTGCCGCTGTCGGGCGAGGCGCTGCGCCGCCTGCGGCCGAACCTCCAGATGGTGTTCCAGGACCCGTACGGCTCGCTCGACCCGCGGATGCCGGTGCGCGACCTGGTCGCGGAGCCGCTGCGCGTCCACCGGGCCGCGACCGGGCGGACGGTGGGGAGGCGGGTGGGCGAGCTGCTGGACATGGTGGGCCTGCCGCCGGGCGCCGGCGACCGGTTCCCGCACCAGCTCAGCGGGGGCCAGCGGCAGCGGGTGGGCGTCGCGCGGGCCCTTGCGCTGCACCCGTCCCTGATCGTGGCCGACGAGCCGACGTCGGCGCTCGACGTGTCGGTGCGGGCCCAGATCCTGAACCTGATGCAGGACCTGCAGGAGCGGCTGGGGCTGACGTACGTGCTCATCAGCCACGACCTGAGCATCGTCCGGCACATGAGCACGAAGGTCGCCGTCATGAACACATAAGTAAGGTGATGCTCGTCCTGGAGCCGGCGCATCAGGTTGAGGATCTGTGCACGGACCGAGACGTCCAGGGCTGAGGTCGGCTCGTCGCTGCTGGCGACGGTCCCGGTCCCCGACCCGGCCGTCCAGCGCGGCCGCCGCCGAGCCGCGATGCGGGGCGACGTGGCCAACCCGGCGGACCCGCCCCATGGCTGCCGCTTCAACACGCGCTGCCCGAAGGCGTTCGACCGCTGCTTCGCCGAGGAGCCACCGCTGGTGGAGCTGCGCTCGGGCCACCAGGCGGCATGCTTCCTGGCCGAGCCGGCTGCCGCGGCCCCCGCCGGCGGCAGTCGCTGAACCGCCGGCCGGCGGTGGGGGTTGCGCGATACGGCGGTCGCAGTAAACAATTACTGCATGCCCCGAGACAGCCGGTCGGCACTCCTGGCCGCGGCGGCCGAGGAGTTCGCCAGGTTCGGACCGAAGGGCGCGAGGATCCAGGCGATCGTCCAGCGAGCCGGCATCAACGAACGCATGATCTACCACCACTTCGGCAGCAAGGACGGCCTCTACGCGGCGGTGCTGGAAGCGCAGGCATCCGGGCTGATCGAGGCATGGCGCCAGGTCATCCACCGGGCCGCCGGCATGGCGCCGTACGAGGGCATGCAGGCGGTGCTGGCGGGCTTCGCGGACCTCCTCGCGGCCCGACCGCAGCTCGTCGCGCTGACGGTCCACGAGGCCCTCGGCGGCTGGCGGACGCTGCCGCTGCCCACGGCGGGCACGGCCCCGTTCCCCGAACTGCGGGAGCTCTACGAGCGCGGCCAGCGCCAGGGGGTGTTTCGCGCGGACTGTCCCTTCGAGATCGCGCACGGCGTCGCGCTGAGCGCCCTGGTCGGCAGCATGGTGCTCAAGGCGAGGGGCGCCGCGGTCATGGACTCCGCCGCGTTGGGCGCTGACCCGGCCAGGCTGCGCGACCAGGTCGTCGGACAGCTGCTGGACGGCATGACGGGTCGGCCCCAGCGGGCCGGCGAAGGAGTTCGACAATGAGCACCCTCGACCTCTCTCCCGCCGGTCTCGTGGGCCGCGCCACGACGGAACGGGCGCTGCTGGTCTGCGGCGCGGTCGCTGGCCCGCTGTTCACGCTCGCCTGGATCGTCGAGTCGGCCACTCGCGCTGACTACAACCCGCTGCGGCACCCGGTCAGCACCCTGGAGCTGGGCGACCCCGGTTGGACGCAGGTCGCCAACTTCCTCGTCGCCGGCGTCCTCGGCGTGGCCTTCGCCGTCGGTCTGTGGCGCGCGCTGCGGCCCCTCGGCGGCTCGACCTGGGGACCGCTCCTGGTTGGCGCCTTCGCCATCGGCCTGATCGGCGCCGGCCTCTTCGCGACCGACCCCGTGAGCGGCTACCCGCCTGGGACCCCCGACCTGCGGGGCTACAGCACGCACGGCGCCCTCCACGACCTGTTCTCCGTCTTCACCTTCGCGGGACTGCCGGCCGCATGCTTCGTGTTCGCGCGGCGCTTCGCCGGATGGCACGAGCGCGGGTGGTCGATCTACTCGGTGGCGACAGGTGTGGTGTTCTCGATCGCGTTCGTCCTCGCCAGCATGGGCTTCTCCCAGGTTCCGGGCCTGGTGGCCTTCGGCGGGCTGTTCCAGCGCCTCACGATCACCACCGGCTGGACCTGGCTGACTCTGCTCGCGGTCTCCCTGCTGCGACGCTCGCCGGCACCCGAGAACACGGCGGTCTAGAGCCTGTCCTCGACGTGCTCCCGCCGGCGGTCGCGAAGACCGCGGTCGGGCGTGCCGGACGACTGCTCCGGCTGGCCGAGTTCCCGGGTCAGAATGGCCTGATATGGAGCGTCTGCAGGACAAGGTCGCGTTCATCACCGGCGGCGAGAGCGGCATCGGGCTCGAGACCGCCCGCCTCTTCGTCGCCGAGGGAGCCCGCGTGTACATCGCCGGCATCGTCGAGGACCGGCTGCGCGACGCCGTGGCGGAGCTGGGCGCCGCCTCGGCGGCCGCCGTCTGCGACGTCACCGACTCCGCGCAGGTCCGGCGCGCGGTCCAGGAGGCCGTCGAGCGCCACGGCCCCCTCGACGTCGTCTTCTCCAACGCCGGGATCAGCGGCCGCATCGGCGCGCCGGTCCCCGACTACCCCGAGGACGTGTTCGTCGAGGTCCTCCACGTCCACGTGCTGGGCGCGTTCCACGTCCTCAAGCACGCCCTGCCCGCGATGCGCGACGGGGGCAGCGTCATCATCACGTCCAGCATCGTCGGGCTGAAGGGCGCGCCGGGCGCCGCCGGCTACGTCACCGCCAAGCACGCCCAGGTCGGTCTGATGCGGACCGCCGCGCTGGAGGCGGCGCCGCGCCGCATACGCGTCAACACGCTCCACCCGGGCCCGACCGACACCCCGTTCCAGACCGCGATCGAGCTCGCCGCGACGGGCGCGGCCCAGGAGGACGCGGCCCGCATCTTCGAGCAGATGATCCCCATGCGCCGCCACGCGACCACGGGCGAGATCGCGCGCGCCGCCCTCTACCTGGCCAGCGACGACAGCCGGTTCGTGACCGGCACGACGATGACCGTCGACGGCGGCATGTTCCTCTGACCCCCCGGTGACCCCCGAGTGAACCGGCGGCCCGGCCCCGGGTCCATGGCACGCTTGGGCGAGATGGCCACGGCGGCCCCGGCCTCCAGCCTCCGGGAGGCGACCCTGCGGTGGCGCCCGCACGACGGGGGCCTGCTCAGCCTGCGCCGGGCGGCGCGGGCGGCCCTGCTGATGCCGGCGCTGTTCGCCGCCGTCCTGCTCGGCACCCACAACGTGCAGCTGACGACGTTCGTCGGCTTCGGCACGTTCGCGCTGGTCGTCCTGGCCGACTTCGGCGGCCCCCCGGCCAGCCGCGCCGCCGCGTACGCGGTCACCGCGCTGCTCGGCGCGCTCCTGGTCGTCGCCGGTACGCTGGCCGGCCAGGCCACGTGGGTGGCGGTGCTGGCGACGCTGCTCGTCGCCTTCGCGGTGCAGCTCGCCGGCATCTTCGGCGGGTACGCCGCGGCGGCGCAGGTGGCGCTCCAGCTCGCGTTCGTCCTGTCCGTCGCGGTGCCGGCGCCGGCGTCCGCCATCCCGTCGCGGGTCGAAGGCTGGCTGCTGGCGAGCGCCGTGGCGACCGTGGCGTCGCTCGTGCTCTGGCCCCGGCACGAGCGGGCCGCGCTGCGCGAGCGGGCGGCGTCCGCCTGCGACGCCCTGGCCGCGCTGATCGAGGCGTGCCGCGTGCGCGCCGGCGGCGCCGTGGTCCGGCGCCGCGAGGAGGCGGCCGGCGAGGCCGAGCGCGCGCTGCGCTCCGAGTACGCGGCCACGCCGCTGCGGCCGGCCGGTCCGACCCGGCGGGACGGGGCGTTCGCCGAGCTGGTCGTGGACCTGGACCGCGGCCTGACGCTGGCGACCCGCTGGGCCGAGGAGCGAGCGGACGGCGAGCCGCTGCTCGGCGAGGAGGACGTCCTGGAGCAGGCCCTCGTCGCGACGCTGCACGGCGCCGGCGACGCCCTGCGCGGCGGCCCGCCGCCGGACCTGGCCGCGCTCGACCAGGACAAGACCCGGCAGCGGGAGGCGCTCGAGCGGTGGGCGGAGGGCACGCTCCGCGAGGGCGGCCGGGCCGAGGACGTGCTGGACGGCCTGCGCGCCGGCTACCGGCTGCGCCTGCTGTCGTACGCCGTGCTCGCGCTCGGCGCCAACGCGACGATCGCCACCGGCCGCGAGCCGGCGGGCGGGGTTCGGCTGCCCGCCGGCATCCCGCGCCGCGGCGGCGTCGCGGGCGCGATCGAGCGGGTCGCCGGGGCGCTCCGGACCGACCTCGCGCCCGGCTCCAGCGTCCTCCACAACAGCGTGCGCGCGGCGGCCGGCCTGGCCGTGGCGGTGCTCATGGCCAGGGTGCTCGGGCTCCACTTCGCGTTCTGGACCGTGCTGGGCACGCTCTCCGTGCTGCGCTCGAACGCCCTCGCCACCGGGCGCACGACGCTCCAGGCGGTGGCCGGGACCCTGGCCGGCTTCGCGATCGGCGCCCCGTTCATCCTGCTGGTCGGGGAGCACCGGCTGGCGATCTTCGTCGCGCTGCCCGTGGCGGTCTTCCTGGCCGCGTACACGCCGACCGCCGTCCACTTCGTCGTCGGCCAGGCGGCGTTCACGATCCTCGTGATCGTCCTGTTCAACCTGATCGCGCCGGCGGGCTGGACGGTCGGGCTGGTGCGGGTGGAGGACATCGCGCTGGGCACTGGCGTGAGCCTGGTCGTGGGCCTGCTCCTCTGGCCGCGCGGGGCCAGGGCGGACCTGCGCCGGGCGCTGGCCCAGCTCTACGGCGCCGTCGCCGCGTACCTGGCCGCCTCGCTCCACCGGCTCCTGGACGGGGAGGTGGACGTCGCCGAGCCCCGCGCCCAGGCGGTGCGGGCCCGCGGCCGCGCCGGCGAGGCGTTCGACCTGCTCCTGGTCGAGCGGACCGCGCATCCGGTCGGGGTCGAGGTCCCCGCCGTCCTGGTGTCCGCCGGCAGCTACGCGATCCTGGTCGGCGACCTGATCGACGTGCTCGTCCGTCACGGCTACCGGGCCGCCGGCTTCGCCGACCAGACGGCGGTCGTGGAGCGGCAGGCGCGGCTCATGCTCGACGGCCTCCTGCGCCTGGCGGACCTGCTCGACGGCCGCCCGCGGGCGCAGGTCGCCGAAGAGGTGTCCGCGGACGCCCTGCGCCACGCCGCGGCCAGCTCCCTCCGGGACTGGGCGGCGGACCCGGAGGGCGCCGGCCGGACGCCGATGACGCTCACGTACTGCGCGGAGCTGATCGAGCAGCTCGCGGACGTCACCGCCGAGCTGGAGGCGTCCGTCGAGGTGGCCATCCGGGCCGCGCGCGCCCCGTGGTGGCGATAGGGAGCGGTAGCATTCCACCTCCGTGTGCGGATCTGCTGCCGACCGCCGGCGCGAGGCGCTGGCGGCCACGTTCGACCGCGTCGCCGACCGCTACCACCGGGCCCGCCCCGACTACCCGGACGAGCTGCTCGACGACCTGGTCGCGACCGCGGGACTGACCGTCGGCGCGCGCCTGCTCGAGGTCGGGTGCGCGACCGGCAAGGCGACGCTGCCGCTGGCCCGGCGCGGGTTCCGGATCACGTGCGTGGAGCAGGGCCCGCACCTGGCCGCGGCGGCTCGCCGCAACGTCGCCGGGCTCGAAGTCGAGGTCGTCGAGGCGCGCTTCGAGGACTGGCGCCCGCCGGCGGGCGAGCGGTTCGCCCTGGTGTTCGCCGCCACCGCGTGGAGCTGGATCGATCCCGGGGTCCGCTACACCCGCGCCTGGGAGGCGCTGGCGCCAGGCGGCCACCTGGCGTTCTGGACCGCCTCCCACGTGAGGCCCGACGGCGGCGACCCGTTCTTCCAGGAACTCCAGGACGTCTACGACGAGATCGGCGAGGGGCTCCCGCCCGGCACGCGGTGGCTGCGGCCGGGCGAGCTGGACGAGCAGCGCGACGAGATCGAGGCCACCGGGCTGTTCGACGTCGTCCACGTCCGGCACTTCGACTGGGAGCGCGTGTACGACGCCGAGGCGTACATCGACCTGCTGGAGACGTTCTCCGGCCACATCGCCATGGAGCCGTGGCAGCGGGACCGCCTGTACGGGGAGATCCGCCGGCGCCTGGCCTTGCGCCCGGACGGCACGCTGCGCCGGCACTGGGGCGCGGTCCTGCACGTGGCCCGGCGCCGGGAGCGGCAGCCGCGACCACCGCGATGATCGACCAGGCCTGGGCCGCGGTGGCCGGCGAGGGCGAGGAGCCGCCGGCCCCGCTCCGCGTCACCGGCCCGCCCGGGCACCTGCCGTCCCGGTTCCCGGTGGAGGACGCCGCGGTCGCCTGCGTGGGCGCCGCCCTGCTCGCCGCCGCCGCGTTCGGGCGCCGGCGGGGCGGCGCGGCGGCGGACCTCACGGTCGACCGGGGCCACGTGGCCGCGGCCGTGCGCAGCGAGGCGCTGTTCCGCGTCGACGACCGCGACGCGGGCGTCGGGTTCGCGCCGCTCTCCCGCTTCTGGCGCACGGCCGGCGGGTGGGTGCGCACGCACGCCAACTACCCGTGGCACCGCGAGGCCCTGCTCCGCGAGCTGGGCGTGCCGGAGGACCCCGAGCGCGTGGCGGCGGCCCTCGCCGAGCGGCGAGCCGGCGAGGTGGAGGAGCGGGTCCTCGCGGCCGGCGGCGTCGCCGCGGCCGTCCGCGCTGCCGCCGAGTGGCGCGAGCATCCCCAGGGCCGAGCGGTCGCGGCCGAGCCGCTGATCGCCCGCCGGGCCGAGGGCCGCGCGGGGCCGCGGCGGCGGCCGGCGGCCGGGCTGCCGCTCCACGGCGTCCGGGTCCTGGACCTGACGCGGGTGATCGCCGGCCCGGTCTGCACCCGGTTCCTGGGCCCGCCCGGGCGCCCGGACCTGCCGCCGGGCCCGGCGGACCCGCTGCTGGGCAAGCGCAGCGCGGTCCTCGACCTCGCCTCGCCCGCCGGACTGGATGCCCTCCGCGCCCTGCTCCACGGGGCGGACGTGCTCGTCCAGGGCTACCGGCCGGGCTCGCTGGACCGGTTCGGCCTCGGGTTCGAGCCGCTGGTCGACCGCCATCCGGGCCTCGTGGTCGTGTACCTGGACGCGTGGGGCCACAGCGGTCCCTGGGCCGCTCGGCGCGGCTTCGACAGCATCGTGCAGGCGGCGAGCGGGATCGCCGCCGCCGAGTCGGCGGACGGGGAGCGGCCCGGCGCGCTGCCGTGCCAGCTGCTCGACCACGGGACCGGCTACCTGGCCGCCGCCGCGGCGCTGGACGGGCTGCGGCGCCAGGCCGAGCACGGCGGCACCCACGGCCGCTGGCTGTCCCTGGCCCGGACCGCGTGGTGGCTGGCCGGAGCACCGGAGCCAGCGCTCGCCGCCTCGCCCGAGCCCGGGCCGCTGCCGCCGCCGTGGCTGGCGACCCTGCCGAGCGACCTGGGGCCGGTGACCGCGGTGGCCCCGCCGGGCGCCCTCGCGGGCCGCCCGCTGCGCTGGCCGGACCGGGCGACCGGCTACGCCGCCGACGCTCCGGAGTGGCTGTCCCGATAGGGAAACGGGCCCGGGCGGCGCGGCCGCCCGGACCCGCGGGCAGCGCTAGAAGTGTCCGGTCAGGGTGGTGGTGGTCCCGCCGCCGCTCGCGGTGACCGAGAACGTGTCACCGCTGGTCGGGTGGGCGGTGCCGCTGCCGCTCGACTGGGCGGCGAACAGCCGGCCGCTCCCGGCGGAGACCGTCTGGCCCGCGGCCAGCGTGAACGTGTACGTGACCGCCGTGGCGGAGCTGCCGTTGGCCTGCAGGATCTGGCCGCCGACGGTGTTGTACATGCCGCTGAAGGAGATCCCCGCCGTCCGCTGGACCGTGATCGTGATCGTCAGCGCGGTCAGCGGGCTGGTGTTCGACAGCCTGACGTCCTCCTCGTTGAAGAACGGGCTGGTCTGCGCCACGACCAGGGTGGCCGTCACGCCGGCGCCCGTGCCGGTCGGGGTCGGCGTCGGAGTTGCCGTGGGCGTCGCCGTCGGCGTCGCGGTCGGAGTCGCCGTCGGCGTGGCGGTCGGCGTCGTGGTCGGTGTCGCCGTGGGCGTCGCCGAGCCCGTCGGGGTGGGCGTCGGCCCCCCGAACTTGGCGACGTTGCTCTTGAAGCCGCTCGCGTAGGTGGTGACCGCGCCGGTCGTGTAGTCGCTGATCATCGCCATGCCACCGAAGTCGGTGTTCCAGGCCCAGACCAGGTAGCTGACGTGGATGGGGTCCAGGAACGCCATCAGCCCGTTCTGGTAGCCGGACTGGGCGTCGTTCTCGCCCATCTCGCCGGTGACCAGGGGCACCTTGGCCGCCAGCGGGGCGATGTTCGTCTGCCAGCACCCGCTGTTGCTGCAGGCGTTGAAGTTGTACGAGTGCCAGGCGGCGGCCAGGTTGCCGGCCGGGTCGGCCGGCTCGAACTGGCTCCACATGCTCATGTCGTTGGAGAAGGACAGGCCCCCGAGCATGAGCACGTTCTTCGCCCCGGTGCCGCGCACCGCCGTGACCAGCTGCTGCATGCCGGCCACCGGCAGGTTGTTGCCGGCGCTGTCCCGGAGCATGTTGCCGCAGGCGGTCCCGCCGTCGCGCCAGCACGTCCAGCTGGGCGCGCCGTTGCCCAGGAAGAAGTCCGGGAACGGCTCGTTGAACAGGTCGAAGATCGTCGCCGTGTCGTTCTCGAACGTGTTCGCGACCGACGTCCAGAACAGCACCGCCGTGGCCGCATCCGGCATGGGCTTCTGGCAGATCGCCTGCGAGGCGTCCACGCCCAGGGTGTTGGAGGGGACCGTGCAGGCGTCCAGCATGTTGTTGTACACGCCGTCCGTCCAGTGCAGGTCGAGGATGGCGACCAGGCCGTGCCGGTGCAGGGTGGCCACGTACGCCTGGATGGCAGAGATGTAGTTGGCGCCGGCGAACGCCGGCGGGATGTTGGAGTGGGCCATCCAGCAGTCCTCGTTGAGCGGGACGCGGACGGCGTTCACGCCGGCCCAGCTCGCGATCGCCGCGGTCGCCGTGTCGTCCACCGGCCCGTCGAACAGGCCCGTGGCCGGCGGCACCATGCCGTTGAAGGGGTGGGGAACGCACGAGTACTCGGCGCCGGAGCGGTTGGCGCCCCACAGCACCACGGGGTTGTTGCTCGCGTCCATCAGCTGGTTGCCCGACACGTGCAGCCCCGAGGTCGGGTTGGGTGCGGCCCGGACCGGGGTGACCCCCTGGACCACCGCGCCGATCCCCCCGACGACGAGCGCCCCCGCCGCGGCGAGCACCACCGCCGTCCGTCTCACGTCCACTTGCTCTCTCCTCTACCGAATTGCGCCGCCGCGCTCAGACGCTCGTGCAGACGGTGCCGTTCAGGCGGAACACCGCCGGCAGCAGGTTCGGGCCGCCGTAGTTGCCCACGAAGCCGACGTTCGTCGTGCCGCCGCCGGCCGCCAGCTTCTCGTTGAAGTCCGCGTTCGTCACCCGCACCGAGGCGCCCGACTGGCTCCACGTGCCGTTCCAGCCGCCGGCCATCTGCTGCAGCCCGGTCGGCCAGTCGAACGTGAGCGTCCAGCCGTCGATCGGGTTGCCGCCCGTGTTGGTGACGTCCACGCTGGCGACGAAGCCGCTGCCCCAGTCGTTGACGTCGGCGAAGTGCACCGCGCACGTGCTGCTCTGCGGGGTCCCGGTCGCGAACGTCAGCGGCGGCGACGCCCACGAGGCGTTGCCGGAGCCGTCGCGGGCCAGCACGTTGACCGTGTAGCGGCTCCCCGGGTTCAGGTTCTGGACCGAGAACGACGTCCCGGTCGTCTCGCCCCACTGTTCGCTGGTCGTGCCGTTCTGGCGGAAGACCTCGTACTTGAGGTTCGCGCCGGCGCCGGCCGCGGGCCAGGAGATCGTCGCGGTCCGGTCGGTGACCGCGCTGGCCGCCGGCTGGCCCGGCGCCGCCGGCGTCGGGGCCGGGGCGGTGTGCACGACCAGGGTCGTCAGCGAGTACGGCGGCAGCACCTGGCTGGTCGCCGTGCCGGCCTGGGCGGTCGAGATCGCGGCCGCCCCGTTCGTGAACGTGCTCACGGTCGGCGCGCCGGCCGCCGGCGTCAGGCCGGCGTAGTCGATCGTCACCGGGTGCGCGTTGTCCGGGTCCTTGTTGACCAGGAGCACGGCGACGTCGCCGTTGGCGCGGCGCACGGCGTGCGCGGCCACCAGCGGCTGGTCGGTGCCGGCCCGGATCATCTGGTCGCCCGGGTGGGCGAACGTGCTCAGGATGCCCAGCGAGTAGAACGGCGCGAACGGCGTGTTGAGGGCCGGCTCGCACCCGCCCTGGAGGCAGGTCGCGCTGGAGAACAGGCCGGAGTCGCCGAAGTCGGTCTGCCCGGCGACCGTCGAGATCGACGCGCCGCCGTTGTGCACGTCCCACCAGTCCACGGTGAAGACGCCGTTCTCGAGCAGCCCGGCGGTCGTGTCGGCGAAGTACAGCGCGCCCGGCTGCGTGTCGACGCCGACGATGCTGTTCGTCTCGGTCAGCGAGATGCCGATGCTGGCGGCGTTGGCGCCGGCGAACCGGGCGATCTCCTGCCGGACCTGATAGATGGCGTCGGGGATCTGGCTCGACTTCGTCAGCACGTCGGCCGCGGTGGTGTTGGCCGGGTACCAGTGGAGGTCCACGAAGTCGATCTTCGAGCCGGCGATGCTCAGCACCGTCTGGTTCCAGGTGCCGGCGTCGCCGCTGCCGACCAGGCCGTCCGGCCAGTTGGCCGGCATCGTCAGCACCGCGCCGACCTTGATGCTCGGGTCGACCGCCTTCATGGCGTCCGAGTACGCGACGACGCCGTTGGCGTACGCGGCCGGGCTCTTGTCGGGGTGGTTGTCGGCCTCCCAGTCGGCGCCGTAGTGCCCGTTGCCGTACAGCTCGTTGCCGATCTCCCAGAACCTGGCCCCGTAGCCCCTGGTGACGTTGGCGTACTGGACCCAGGCCGCGGCCTCCTCGGGGGTGCCGGTGCCGTAGTTGGCGATGATGATCGGCTGGGCGCCGACCCGCTGGACGGAGCCCATGAACGTGTCGAAGTTGGTGTTCGGCGCGACGAACCCGCCCGGGGCGGTGTTGTCCTGCCAGTGGTAGATGTCGCCGTAGGAACCGCCCGGGTACCGCATCATCTGGACGCCGGCGGTCTTCAGCAGGTCCGAGATGGTGGTCGTGCCGAGCTGGCTGTCCCAGACGGCGTCGTTCACGCCGATGCCGGTGGCCGGGACGGTGGCGAGGCCCGCGCGGGCATTCACCGTGACCGTCGTCGCCGCGGCGTCCGCGCGGGCGACGGGCACGCCGCGGCCGGCCGAGACCCCGGTGGCCAGGAGCAGCGCGGCCGCCAGCCCTGCGGCGCGCAGCCTGCACGCGATGGACATGGGTCACCTCCTCGCGATTGGCGGGTTCACGCGCGGTCGTCGATGCAGCCGGTGGGAGCGCTCTCTCAGGAGATTTGTAGCAGCCGGAGAATCGCTTGTCAAAACGCCGGTGGA
>Ga0209055_1001613_pt1 | contig 14757 bp, 12 predicted proteins | sample GraSoiAngelo_110_FD_185875 | JGI IMG/M metagenome (GOLD analysis project Ga0209055, IMG submission 185875) | Grasslands soil microbial communities from the Angelo Coastal Reserve, California, USA - 14_0903_12_30cm (SPAdes) (version 2) | ecosystem: Environmental > Terrestrial > Soil > Grasslands ... | reverse complement strand
GAGGTGCACAGACACGGGGGCGAGCTATCCCGCAGTCCTCAGGACTGGATGCTTTGGAATTAGCGAGACACACTCGAGCGGCGCGGCCTATCCTTGCAGATGGCATAGCGCCTGTTCGCGGAGGGACACCACCATGACAAAACCGGAAACCCGATATCAGAAGTACCTGGCGCGCAAGCGGCAAAAGCAGCAAGGACAGAAGGCAACGCCCGCCCCTCCGCGAGCGGCAATGGCCTGGCAGATGCGCTGGGTGGCTCATGCCCCGATCCATGAATGTTTGGTCCCTGCCGTTCTGTTCGAGCAGGGGCTGGGTAACTTGGTTTTCAGTCGCTCGCTGCCGGATGGGCGCATTGCCCTGTCTGTGTTCCTGCTGGACATGTTCTGCCTGGGAGTCAAGAATGCCTTTTTCACCATCACGACCAAACCTCAATACGCCGAGCGCCTGAGCGGTTGGTCGACGTCGGAGAGGCTCGAGGCGATGCATCCGGCCTGCTTCAGGAAACTGGTGGAAGGCGGAGTCGCCTACGCAGGTGAGCTAGGATTCAACCCCCATGCTGATTATCTCGTGGCACGCCAGATCTTCGGCGATGTAGACGCGGTGGCCTGCCCAACCCATTTCGAGTATGGGCATGAGGGTAAGCCCTTCTATATCGCCGGTCCCCATGACACCGCCACACAGGTGCAGACTATAGTCAACCAGCTCGAGCGCCGTTTGGGCACCGGGAACTTTGACTATCTCGTAATGACAGATCCCAGCGAACTGGGAGACTGGATTCGCTGACTGTCGACCAGACCGAGAATAGCGGCCGCTGAATTTGCGCGGGCTCACCGGAAGGACACAATCCTTGTGCCCCCGAAGCGCAGCTACTCCAGGCGACACACTAATACCGCGTTGTTTTGGTAGGGGCAGGGGAGACCCATCACCCCGGGCCTCTGGAGCACCACCCAATCCACCCCGAACTTCTGTTGCAGGCCGGGAAAGTCAGACAACTGGAAGTCTTTCCATCTCCGCTGAGCTCGGACCTGCTGGCGCCAGGTTTCGGCCAAAGCAGGGAACATGGTGACCGCTCCACTGTCTTTCACAACGTCTGCCAGACGGGAGCGCTCGGCAATAGCACGAAAGCCATGTTGGTCTTCCCCTGCCAGCGCCATGTAATCAGGATCGAGCGCGAAGTAAGCTTCGCGCGGCGTGTTCTGCCGAATCCAGAGGAATGCCTGGACCCAGTCGTTCTTGGGCTTGGCTCCTGGCCATTCGACGTGCGGCGTGGCGGGAAACAGTTGGCGCTGCGCGTACCACATGCCAGAGGAGAGCGGCAGAAACAATACAGCCCACCGCCAGATGTGGTCTCTGAGGACCCACTGAGCCACAAGTCCGCCAAGAAAGACGAACAACAGAATGTAGATCAGATGGAGACCGCGCATGGGTTGCAGTTCGGCAAAGTTGGCAAGGCGCTGCGGGATCGTGATGGTCAGAGAAACACAAAAGAAGACGAGACCAGAAACAACTGACGCCGAGCACATGGCTTCGAGTACCGGCAGGCCCTGGCTGCGCGCAAGCCAGCGGATGAGCCCTAACAGTGCGAGAGGAGCGAAAATCCCCAGCCACTCATACCATCGCCACTCGCGCAAAAAGAAGTAGGGCCGCGTTGTAAGCACTTCACGGTAAGCGTCGGTGATCGGCGGAAATAGGCCTAAAGGAAACAACAGCAGGGCGCTCGTTGCCTCCAGGCGAGAACTGCTCAAGGTCTCCGGTTGTCGCCGATTCATCCAGAGAAACAGAACTACGTAGGCAACGCCAAACACCGCCATCAGCGGATGAATCAGCACGGTAAAGATGATCCAGAGCAACGCACGCGCGAACTTGCGCTCGACGGCATTAATGAGGATGAATAGTACGGCGGGCGTGGACAACGAGCGCGTGCTCAGGTACTCGTCCATGATGTAGAGGGCGGTGCCTGCGACGGGAATGGTTAGCAGTGCCGCGATCAGTGCCACGCTGCCCCATCGTGCCAGCGCGTCGCGAAACGTCAGCCGGCCGAGATGCCAACAGCCAAGCAGCAATAAAAAAATCGAGAACCACTGCCAAAGAAACAGCGCCCAGTCCACTGGCAGGTTTGAAATCCGAATGGACCCGGCAATCAAACTCGGAAACAGCGTCATGTGGGCATGAGAAGCGAAGAAAGCGGAGTTATGTGGGTAGAGCGCGGGATTCAGCGCCTTCTTAATTCCGGGGAGATAGATTTCTGCGTCTTCGACGCCGGGGTGGTAGCCGTGCACCATCAGGGCGCAGAATGCCAGTAGGATAAGGATGGGCACATCCCGAGGATAGTTTTTCAAGTCGCGAACCTTTAGAATCGCTGTCTTATTCTGATGAACGTTGCCGAGCCTTCAACGATGCCCGACATGCCTTCTTCCAGCCAACTGTCGGACTCTGCGACCGAGTCGTCTCAAAAGCTTGCGCTCATCGTGCCAACCCTCTACGAGTCCGGGAACATCGGTGCCTTGATCGAGCGCATCCGACGCGCACTCGCCCCGCTGGGGATATGTTATGAGTTGATTGTAGTCGATGATGACAGCCGCGATGGGATAGACGAGATCGTCGGCGAGATTGCGGGCCAGGATCCGCGGGTGCGATTGCTGGTTCGCAAGGGCGTGCGGGGCCTGGCGGGCGCGGTGATTCATGGCTGGCAGAATACGGATGCCGAGTTCCTGGGCGTGATTGATGCCGACCTGCAGCACCCGCCCGAATTATTGCCGCAAATGTGGGAGGAACTCACATCTGGGACAGATGTCGTGGTTGCGAGCCGGTACGCTCCGCAGGGCAGCCGCAGGAATTGGAATCGCTTTCGTCACCTGCTCTCGCAAATCGCCATCTGGGTGACCTGGCCGTTGCAGAAACCCGGGATTCGGGTGCAGGACCCGATGTCCGGGTTTTTTCTGGTGCGCCGTTCCTGCACAAAAGACGGAGCCCTGCAGCCGCAGGGCTTCAAAATTCTCCTGGAGATCCTGGTCCGCGGAGATATCCGGTCCTCCCGCGAGGTTCCGTTCACCTTTGGCCGGAGACACTCCGGCAGAAGCAAAGCCAGCCTGAAGGTAGGACTCGACTACCTGATCCTGCTGCGCAAATTGTGGAAGACGCGTCGAAATCCCAGGTCGTAATCCTGAGCGGACGCAATCCGCGAACAATCCGGCGTCGCACAGCCGAGATGCTGCGTAAATCAACCAGCCCGCCCGTTGATCGCGCTGCGGGCATAGTAGCCGAGGTCCAGCTTCCGCCCCTGCGCGCTGAACCGGGGCAGCCGCACTAAGCCCCATTTCTGGAGCACGAATTCGAGCGCGGTGGCGATTACGCCCAAGCCATACTTCACGCTGCGGCGGAAGTTGATGGACGATGCCTCTTGAAAATATTTTGTTGGACACGACACCTCGCCGATGCGAAACCCGAAGTAGACACATTGCGCCAACACCTGGTTGTCGAAAACAAAATCATCGGAATTTTCCAGCAGAGGCAACTCGGTGAGTACCTTGCGGCTGAAGGCGCGGTAGCCGGTGTGATATTCGGAAAGCTTGGCCCCGAGAAACAGATTCTCGAACGCGGTCAGCAGGCGGTTGGCAACGTACTTGTAAAACGGCATACCGCCACGCAGCGCGTGTCCGCCGATAATGCGGGAGCCCAGCACGACATCGTAAACGTCATTCGCCACCATGCTGGCCATGGCTGTAACCAATAGCGGCGTGTACTGGTAGTCGGGGTGGAGCATGATGATGACGTCGGCCCCCGCCGCCAGGGCCTCGCGATAACAGGTCTGTTGGTTGCGGCCGTACCCGTAATTCTTGTCATGCACGTAAACGTGCAGGCCCAACCGCTCGGCGAGTTGCACCGTCTTATCCGAGCTGTAGTCGTCCACCAGGATGCGGATATCCACCAGGTCAGGAAGCTCTCCCACGGTGGCTTCCAGAGTCTTTTCGGCATTAAAGGCGGGCATAACCACCGCCACGCGCATACCGTTGATCATGAGTTTCAGCGAGTCTGGGAACGCGAGCTAAACTCGGGCTGTGTCTATATTATCGTGACGGCTAATTCTGGCGCTGCGTTCTAAAGGTTGGACATCAAAAGCAAGACTTACGGGTAATCAGCGGCTTTCCTACCAGGAATTCCGGATTGACAGTCAGTTCTGCCCCATACTACCGTCCCCCGCGCTCCGTTTAGGGTGAAGTCATCCGCGGATTTGTGCCCGTTTCTATAGAACAGCCGAATTTCGTTGCCGCTCGCCAATTCGCGAATGCACGGCTCTCGACGTGGGGTTCGAGAGGATATCCAATTTCAAACAGGAGGACGTATGCGGAAAGGGGTTTGGACTCTTCTGCTGGTACTTGCTTGTCTGACGTTGGCAAGCGCGCAAACAACCCGTGATGCCAAGCATGTGGTGCCCACCGGCAAAGGCTGGGGTGTCGAATCCACAACGGCACCGCCGGTCGATCCCTATTCGGTTACACAGGGTAATGGCATCAACTACCACGGCGGCCCGGTGATGGCGGGCAATCCGGTGAATGTCTATTTCATATGGTACGGAAACTGGACGAATGGACCGCGCCCTTCCGACAGCCAGGTAACGGTCGGGTTGCTCGAGTCGCTGTTTGGTTCAGGGGGCATCGGCGGATCGGGCTATGAGAAAATCAATACCACTTACGGGGACAACACCAACAATGTGAGCGGCAACATCGCACGGGTCTCTTCCACGACCGACAACTACTCGCACGGAACACGGCTAAGCGATTCGGGCGTGCAGGCGGTCGTATCCAGCGCGATCAGCAGCGGCCGGTTGCCGAAAGACACGAATGGCGTTTATTTCGTGCTGACTTCGTCCGACGTTCGAGAGACCTCAGGCTTCTGTACCCAGTACTGCGGCTGGCATACCCGTGGCACCATCTCGGGCGCGGACATCAAGTACTCGTTCGTGGGCAACCCAGACCGGTGTCCGTCTGCCTGCGAGATGCAGACTGTCAGTCCGAACGGGGATAGTGGCGCCGATGGCATGGCCAACGTCATGGCCCACGAGTCGGAAGAAACTGCGTCCGACCCGGACCTCAACGCCTGGTATGACTCTTCGGGCGCAGAAAACGCTGACAAATGCGCGTGGAAGTTTGGCCCCACCACGGGTGGTATCGGGAACGGCGCCTACAACGAGACGTTTGGTAATCACAACTGGTTGATCCAGATGAACTGGGAGAACGCCCGCGGCGGCGGTTGCGACCAGAGGCTGGGTGGCACTTTCTATACCAGGTAGCTGGAGCAAACCTCGGGCCGTCCGCCTTTTTCCTGGGGAGATGATTGCAAGAAAATGAAAATCCCATTCGTCGCCGTAATGGTTTTTCTAGGCAGCTGTGCCGCCCTCCCGCAGAATCAGGGACCCCGTCAGACGCCCGGCCGAATTGTCACCACCACCCGCCTGGTGGCGCTCTTCTCCCAGATGGAAGCGGGTTGGCTGGAGGCGATCCAGCAGCAGGATCAGGCCACCTTGACCCGTTTCCTGGCAGACGATTTTCAGGTCTGGACGCCGACCCCGCCCGGCGAGCCTGTTCCGCGCGAGCAGTGGTTGCAGCAGGCCATGGCCGAGAAGCTAGATTCATTCCGCATCCGCCAGATGGCGGCGCGCGCTGTGAACAGCAGCACGGTGGTCGTGAGCTTCGTTTTGGGTGAGACCGTCCAACAAGCCGGGAAACCTCGCGCCACCGACTATTTCATCGTTGATCTATGGCAGAAGAAAGATGAAAACTGGCAGGTGACGGATCGGTATTTGTCCCAAGTCAGAGGAATCTCAGGAAACCAGCCGGGCGACGTGAAGCCGACAGGAAAGAACTGAACGGGGTGCCTTCAGCGATAACCTGGGTTTTGACCTCAGGCGCTCATTGTCAAGGCTCCCTAGGTGCCTGCGATTGAGCCTAATGAAAAATCGCGCCTTAGCGGATAGTCGACAATCAGGGCCCGACCGTCCCCGCAGAGCCTTCACCCAAGGGCGAACATTCCTGGGCACGATCCCCACCACTCCCGGTCGCGCGATCTGCGTCACTCCGTCGTTGGTCATCTCCATTTCGCCCTCGATCACGTTCCAAACTTCTTCCTGAGGATGGCAGTGCTCGTGAACGGACGAGCCGCGCACGAACTCGTAGTGCGCAAAAGTCATGCTTGGCGAATGGAAATAGCGACCAGACCAGCCCGGCAAGCGCTCGATTACCTTCAGATTGCGTGTGTCGACAAAAGGCTTGCGACTCCTCTTCGGGAGGGAATTCTACCATCGGCGACTGGCCAGAAAACGGCACCCAGGAGGCCCTCTTGCCAATTCTTTCGAATCCCGCGCCCTATGCATCCAGCTAGCTTTCTCGTCGGACCGGGCCTCTATCTTCCGCATGCACGGAAATTTCTGTTCATTGGTAAACTAATGGGATCCTCGGAAAGCCACAAAACGCACTATGGTGGGCGAGCGCACTTTATTCGAGAAGGTCTGGGACGGCCACGTAGTCTGCGAGCCGGCGGGCGGAAGTCCTCTCCTTTATATAGACCTCCATCTGGTGCACGAGGTGACTTCGCCGCAAGCATTCGATGGCCTGCGAGCTGCCGGGCGGCGTGTGCGTCAGCCGCATCGCACCGTGGCTACCGTGGATCACAATGTCCCGACCACTCCGCGGGGTCTGCCCATCACTGATCCCATTGCCGCTCGCCAGATCGAAGCCCTGCAGCAAAACTGCAAAGAGTTCGGCATTCCCTTGTTCGACATGGATTCACCCCAGCAGGGCATAGTCCACGTTATTGGGCCGGAGCTGGGCTTGACTCAGCCCGGCATGACGATCGTGTGCGGCGACAGTCATACCAGCACCCACGGTGCTTTCGGCGCGCTGGCCTTTGGCGTGGGTACTTCCGAGGTCGAGCATGTTCTGGCGACTCAGTGCCTGCCCCAACGCAAGCCCAAGACCATGCTCATCGATATTCAGGGCGCCCTGCCGGAAGGAGTCACGGCGAAAGATCTTATTCTCGGCATCATTGGGCAGATCGGGACCGATGGCGCTACCGGCCACGCGATCGAGTATGCAGGCGAGGCGGTCCGTGCGCTCTCCATGGAGGGGCGCATGACGGTCTGCAACATGAGCATTGAGGCTGGTGCACGCGCCGGCATGGTCGCGCCCGACGAGACTACCTTTGCGTACATAAAAGGACGCCGTTTCGCCCCGCAAGACGATGATTGGGAGAAGGCGCTGGCTTACTGGCGTACGCTGCCGTCCGAGCTAGGAGCCCAGTACGACAAGGTGGTTAAGATCGATGCCTCCCAGCTCGCGCCTTTTGTGACCTGGGGCACAAATCCGGGCATGGTGGTGGCGGTCACCGAGCGTGTGCCGGAATTGAATGGCTTCCACAACGATGCCGACCGGCACGCCGCTGAGCGCATGTTTGAATACATGGCGCTCGAGCCGGGTACCCGCGTGCAGGATATTTCTGTGGATCGCGTATTCATCGGTTCCTGCACCAACTCGCGTCTGGAAGACTTGCGCGCGGCCGCCCGGGTCGCCAAGGGATACAAAGTCAATTCCAAGGTGCGGGCCATGGTGGTTCCGGGATCGCAGGCTGTCAAGCACGCGGCCGAGCAGGAAGGCCTGCATAGGATCTTCCTGGAAGCCGGTTTTGAGTGGCGGGAGTCAGGATGTTCGATGTGCCTCGGTATGAACCCAGACATCCTTCAACCCGGCGAGCGCTGCGCTTCGACCAGCAATCGGAATTTTGAGGGACGTCAGGGGCGAGGCGGGCGCACTCATTTAGTTAGTCCGATGATGGCGGCGGCAGCGGCCATTGCAGGACACTTCACCGATGTTCGGAATTGGCAGTTTCACTGAGGAAAATCAAAGCAGATTCCTCCCGGCTGAAGCCGCCTGGGAGTGAGGAGACGTCGAATGCGCGGACAACAGTGTTCGCGCACACAACACAATGCACTCTTTTCGCGTACATACCGGCATAGTCGCTCCCCTGGATCGGGCTAACGTGGACACCGATCAGATCATCCCCAAACAGTTTCTGAAGCGCATCGAGCGAACTGGTTTTGGGGAGTTCCTCTTTTTCGATTGGCGACGCAAGAATGGCGGTGACGAGGACCCATCTTTTGTGCTCAACAAGCCCCGCTACAAAGGCGCCAGCATCCTGGTTGCTGGCAAAAACTTTGGCTGCGGATCTTCGCGCGAACATGCCGTGTGGGCTCTGGCTGATTTTGGTTTTCGCGCCGTGATTGCCCCATCCTTCGCCGACATTTTCGCCAACAATAGCGTTAAGAATGGCTTTCTGACCGTCGTGCTGTCCGAGAACCAAGTCAACGAATTACTCCGGCGCGCGCGCGAGAGCAATGGTTATGAACTCACCGTTGATCTCGAACAACGCCAGGTGCGCGATGGGCAAGGTTTCCGGGCTGGGTTCCCAATCGACGATTTTATCCGGCACTGCTTGCTGGAAGGCCTGGATGATATTGACCTGACGCTACAGCACGAAGCCGAAATCGGCGCTTACGAAGCGCGCCGCCCGATCCCCCGATCCCTCCGACAGGCGTTCTAGACGCGCGTCGTTTCCAACCTCCCCGCTTCTCTCCATTACAATGATCGCCCGGGAGGATTCCCTGATGCGTCGAGCCCTGAAGATCCCCGCAATCATTCTGTTTCTAACCTCGTTCTTATTGGCGCAAGCGTCCAACCCGCCAACCATCGCCGATGTAGAAAAATTCTTAAAGGATGCCGAAGCCCGGCTCGACGACCTGTCCATCAAAGCCAGTCGAGCAGGCTGGGTCCAGGAAACTTACATAACCGACGACACCGAGGCCATGGCCGCTCTAGCGAACGAGAATTTCCTGGCTGCCGTGAGCGAACTTGCCGGGCAGGCCAAGCGCTTTGAAGCTATGCAATTGTCGCCGGAAATGGGGCGCAAACTCATGCTGCTGAAGCTGTCGGTGTCGGCACCGGCTCCGAGCGATCCCAAAGAGCGGGCGGAATTGGCACAACTCGGCACCTGGCTCGACGGAAGCTACGGTAAAGGCAAGTATTGCCCCAACGTGGGGCCCTTCGCGGGGCAGTGCCTGGGACAGAACGACATGGAAAAGGCCATGGCGTCGACCAAAGACCCCGCCGTCCTGCTCGATCTGTGGCTTGGGTGGCACGCCATAGCTCCTCCTATGAAGGATCGCTATACGCGATTCGTTCAGCTGGCCAACAAGGGGGCAAACGAGATGGGGTTTGCGGACATGGGCGCGCTGTGGCGCTCCAGTTACGACATGCCGCCTGAGCAATTCGGCGCCGAACTCGACCGCCTGTGGCAGCAGGTGCGGCCTCTTTACCTAGCTTTGCACGCCTATGTTCGCTCGCAGCTAGTGAAGAAATACGGTCCCGAGCTGGTTCCGCTCAACGGCCCGTTGCCCGCTCATCTGCTGGGCAACATCTGGGCGCAAGACTGGACCAATATCTACGACCTGCTCGACGTCCCCGGAAGGGGCAGTGGGGTGGACCTTACTCCCGCCCTGGAGCAAAACCATGTCGATGAGTTGCGGATGGTCCGCTACGGTGAGGCCTTCTTCACGTCTCTGGGATTCGATCCGCTGCCCAAGACGTTCTGGGAGCGCTCGCTCTTCAAGAAGCCGGCAGATCGCGACGTAGTCTGCCACGCCAGCGCCTGGGACATCGACAACCAGGAAGACCTTCGGCTCAAGATGTGCATCCGCGTTCGGGATGAGGATTTCCGGACTATCCACCATGAACTGGGGCACAACGTGTACCAGCGTGCGTACCGTCAGCAGCCGGTCCTGTTCGAGGACAGCGCGAATGACGGCTTCCACGAGGCGATCGGCGACACCATCGCCCTTTCCATCACACCCGAGTACCTCAAGCAGATCGATATGATCACGCAGGTACCCGGGCCGGAAGGCGATCTGGGTCTGCTCATGCACAAGGCGCTGGAAAAAGTCGCGTTTCTGCCCTTCGGATTGCTCATTGATCAGTGGCGCTGGGGCGTCTTTTCCGGCCAGATCAAGCCGGAGAATTACAACCAGGCGTGGTGGGAGCTGAAAGAGAAATATCAAGGCGTCGCTCCGCCGGTAAAGCGCCGTGAGGCAGATTTTGATCCCGCGGCCAAGTATCACGTGCCAGCCAATATTCCCTATACACGGTACTTTCTGGCTTCTATCCTGCAGTTCCAGTTTCATCGGGGACTATGTCGGGCCATCGGTTATACCGGCCCGCTTCACCGCTGTTCCATTTACAACAACAAAGTTGCCGGCCAACGCCTGAACAAGATGCTGCAGATGGGCAAGAGCAAGCCTTGGCCTGAGGAGTTATACGCTTTAACCGGGGAGCGCCAGATGGACGCAACCGCCATGCTCGACTATTTTGGCCCCCTGAAGAAGTGGCTCGACGAACAGAATGCCAAGAACGGAGTGAAGCCGGGATGGTAAGCAGGGTAGCGGCAGCACCCGAAACGGACCGTGGCCAAGGCTTTCCCGAGCTCCCGAGCAGACCGGCGCGGCTTGGTCATTGACCATCCAGATAGCGGATGTTAGGCTCAGTTACGTCCATTAAAGCGTCCGATCAAATCCTCAAAGAAGGGGCAAGCAATGGCGAATCTAGCTCGCGTATTGCACGAATTACAAAGACAAAGGCTGGGTAAGCAGGCTGAATTGAAACGTCTTGGTCAGGCTATCGCCGCTCTCGGTAAGCTTAAAGGGCAGCACTCTGGCTCAGGTGCGAAGGGCACGCGAAGACTGTCGGTCGCTGCCAGAAAACGTATCATCGCCGCCCAGAAAACACGCTGGGCTAAGTGGAGAGCACAACAGAAAAAAGCGGCTTAGATATTAAAGATATAACCCAGGAATTCACGCCCACTCGAGCGTTTCCCGGGTGGGTTTTTTATTTGCAGAATTGCAGCAGCAAATAATGCGCACAAATCCGCGCCTACTTTTGCCCTTCTATATCAAACGGTTAGACGATGTGACCCGGTTTAAACGACGAGAATAGCTGGCGGCCATTATTGTCGAGCCTATGCTGGTTCAGTCGCCAATCGTGCGACTGGCGGTCACGCTGGTTCTCGTCGCAGGTGGCTTATCGGGCTGCGCTCGACGGGCGACCGCAGAATCGACGACAACTGATAACGGCTGTCGAGCGTGGCTACATCGATCTGAAACCCGGTTGGCTGTTGCGAGTCGTCACCCCGATTTTGAAATCTGGTGGATATCGCCTTCCTTCTCTGGAGAAGCCGAATGGACCTTTCGGGGCACTTTCTGTCGGGCCCGACTTCATCGGGTACGAGGTCTCCCTATACCGAGTGAAAGCACGAAAATCGGCGCTTCACATCCAGTTCCGTTTCTGCCTACGCTATGTAAAAGGGGGGGGCAGCCCTGAATCGCGTCGATAGTTGGCTATTTTCGACTCGATTCCTGACGTTGGTTGCATCCGACTTCTCTATCTCGTCCGAGCCAGCGACGCAGATCATAATCTGGCAGTGATTGGAGCGGACGATCCGCAAAAGCTAAGTACGATGACGGACCGGGTACAGAGCGATCCTGGAAACGGCTGTAGAACGGAAGCGTCCAGCTTCTGTGTCTGGGTTTCATTAGGCATCGCGGTCCAGTCGCAAGTACAACAGGTGATCCACGGCGTAAAAGAGCGCGTCCCTGCAGTATGAGGCCAGTCTCTAGCTGCCTCACGTTTTCCCCCGTGCTATCCTCTGAGAAGTGCCAGTCGTGCGAGTCGGAGAGGTGGCCGAGCGGTTGATGGCACCGGTCTTGAAAACCGGCATACCCGAAAGGGTATCGGGGGTTCGAATCCCTCCCTCTCCGCCAGAATCATTCAACTCCCCTCAGCATAAGGACTTACCAGTTCCCGCTTCCTCCGCTCAACATGCTCCGCTGCGTCAGAAGGGGAGCCAACCGTACTCCGCCCACTTTTCTAAGCTCATCCTCGTCTCCCAGCACAAATACCTTTCGTCCTTTGAGTACGGCGGTCAAGAGATGATTCCCGCCCGCAAGTTTCGATTTGAATTCCGAGATGGAATATACGGTTGGGTTGATAGGGCGGCCGATGTTTTTCTCGACTGTAGAGAGGCTCGAAAGTATCTCGTCAAGGGTGGCCTTCCCAACCACCAAAAGATCTACGTCGCTCGGCCCCCGTCTCTTCCTCACGGGCCACCGACCCATACACAAATGCCACAAGGATGCGCTTCGCTAAAGGGTGCAGCGCTGACCGCAAGACTCTGAAGATGCCAATGATCAACGTCCCTCCACACAGCAGCTTTGCTGGGTAGATCGCAAACGAGTCCAACGGGAATTTTGCGCTCCACGCGTTTGCCGCGCTGGCAGGGGGAGTAGATAGCATTGCCCGCAAGTCTTTTATCAGTTTAGTGTGCCAGTATTTGGATGCCATTGACTGGCGCGCGATATTGCGAGTCGGCCGACGCTCCGTGAATGGGAGCAAGACTGAAATTGTCACCCGTGCAGTTCACGAATTTGACATAATTGCCTCCCAAGCCGCTAGATGCCTGCATGAAGGTTCCCGTGAAATCCACTCCTCCAGGGTCCAAACCCGTAATCGTGCTGCCTTCGAACGCCTGCCCGTCACAACCATGGATCTGATTCTGATGCACGGTCGTCAGCCGGTAGTTCCCTACCCGCGATGCGGCTGCGCCCCCGTCGAAATAGACAACCACGTCGTATGTCTGAAAAGTCGCAGGCAATCCTGAAACCTGAATAGTATTCGGTTGCACATTATTGTTATCGAGATAACCCTTCATCATGCGGTCATTACCTGGTTGATCAGGAATGTTGTTGAAATAGCTGTTCGGTGACGTCCAGACCAGCGAAGCGGTCGTCGATACGCCGTTCTGATCAAACAGATTGGTTAACTGGCCGGAATTGGAACTGCCCAGAGCTTGATTCCAGTTAGCCTGTGGGACTACCCCGGCCACTTCGCCCGGAGCCATCGGCGTCACTGCATAACTTACAAAGTTAACTGCAATTGAAGAAGAATAGGTCGACGGTTGAGCGGCATAGTTGATGGCCTGCACCGACACCAACTCAGAGCGCTTCTTGACTCCTGTCGATGTGACCGCCTCCGCTTGGACTATGTACCTGCCGGGAGCGACATTCTGCCAATTCACGCTGTAGGGTGGGGTAGTCGCTGTGCCGACAAGGTTACCGTTGGAATAGAAGTTGACTGCGGTCAACACGTCGCTGCTTCCGTTTCGCAGGGTGGCATCGGCGGTCAGCACGATTGGGGAGCCGGAAACCACCGTAGTCCCCGGCAAAGGCTGCGTGATCGTGACCGCAGGAGGATATGCAGTGGGTATCTGCGGACCCTGATTGGGTGCCATCACTGTCTGTAGGACGCTCAGAGTATTACCCGTCGGAGGCGGATTCAACTCTGACGGGATATTCGGGGCATTCCAGTACGGGTCCAGAATCCCATAGGTTTCTTCTCCGCCGAATCTGCGACCTTGACCACTGGATTGTGTCCCATTCAGCGGCCAGTAGGACCAATCTAGGTCTGTGTTGTCGAGATAGGTCCGGAAGCTCTGGAACCAGAAGCCGCCGCTGCCGTCGCTCGGATTGCCGTCAGCGAGACAGCTTGAGCGGTCATGGCAGTTACCAAACTCGCCAATCCATATTGGAGCCGTGTAGGGCATGTCGGGCGTCAGCAGGTAACCCCAGTGCTGGTTCCAGGCCTGTTCCAACTGCGCATAGGTTTGCGCCCCGTTGTGATCGAACGAGTAATCGTGCGCCGAATAGATCAGCCGGCCAGGCACATTCAATTGGATCGGAAGGTTGGCGGCTCCCGTTAGATCGAGAGCATAATTCACCCCTTCGATAACAATCAGCAGGTTTCGGTTTACTGACAGAATCGCATTTCCACCGCGTTCTGCTGCGGCATGCCAATCGGTCGCTGGGTCTCCTCCCCAAGTTGCGTAGATGCGTGGCTCGTTGCGCAAGTCGGAGCCGATGACCTGGGGTACATCCTTGAAGTGCGCCACCATCCCTTTCCAGTCCGCGATCCAATTGGACTCCGGGTACTGGGCGTTGTACCAGAGTTCATTGCCGTCTTTGCTGCAACACCACTCGGCATTGCTGTTGTGGTTGTCTAGGATAATCAGCAGACCTTGCGATGCTATCTCACGGACGACCGCGTCAAAAACCTGCATCGCGCGCCTCCCTCGGAACTGAGGGTTGGCGGTTATAGCGTAATCTGGCACGATCGGGTTGCTCTCGTACAACTCGTTTGACCAAGGCACCCGCACAGTATTAAAACCCATGCAGCGAATGTGGCGCCCGATAGCCGCAAGTGGTTCCAGTTGCAGTCCGGCCACGACGAAATCGGTGCTTTCGGCTCCGTACCACGATCCGCCTTCGAGCTTGAAGCGCCGGCCCTGGCGATCGACGATGTAGCGTCCGCGCGCCTGAAGGGGCAAAGCTGGCGAGGGCTGCTGGAATGCGCAGAAGTCGGAAGAGGCGGGCGATTGCACTGCGGCTTGGGCTTGCGCGAGGACTGGTGAAGTTAACGCACACCAGACGATAATCAGGATACTTCGCATATGAGAACTCCTCCGTCACCTAGGATGGGGATTGCGAGTTCGGGCCACTGTCAGAGTCCGGCACTTGTTCCTCGCGTCGCTAGTCGAATACGTAGTGTCGGACTCGCGTTCTGCCGGACGTACCCCCGCCACTTGCAGGGTCGTTCGATGATTGTTTCTCC
>Ga0209055_1001610_pt1 | contig 14767 bp, 20 predicted proteins | sample GraSoiAngelo_110_FD_185875 | JGI IMG/M metagenome (GOLD analysis project Ga0209055, IMG submission 185875) | Grasslands soil microbial communities from the Angelo Coastal Reserve, California, USA - 14_0903_12_30cm (SPAdes) (version 2) | ecosystem: Environmental > Terrestrial > Soil > Grasslands ... | reverse complement strand
TTGAGAATGCGAAGCCGCGGGAGTCGGCAGCCCAGGAGGCGGCCTAAGTGACGCGAAATAATGCTTTTCCTGCGGACATCACACCTCCGAGCGCGCCGCCTGCGTCATCTCGACCAAGGCTTCTCTAGTTTCGGCCGGATTACCCACTTCCCGCAAGAATGCGATGCGGACACCTTTCATGCCATCCTGAGTTTTCAAGCGCACATGAAAGCCAAGGCGGTCTACCGCGGTCATCGTTGCTTCCTGCGACTCAATGTGCGCAAATGTCCGGGCAAGCAGGACAAGCGCATCCTGGTGGTCGGCGTTCATGTGCTGAATGATTTCGGCCATCGAGTCAGCGAGAGGGTCAGGTTGCGCACGGTTATACTCAGAAGCAGATATCCAGCCCATCACTCCGAAGCCGGCGACGTAGTAAACGTCCACGACGTCCATGCGGTGAAAAGAGAAATCTTCAAAATCCACCCAGTATTTGCTGTTGGTGTAACGTGACAAGTAGAGCTTGCGGGCCTCGGCCAGCTCCGGTTCCGGTATCGACAGAACATTTCCCATTAACGTCACCCTGGAGGAGCCTAGCGGATCGTCACTAGGGTCGGGTTGTGTCACTAGCAGGCTGGCGCGCGGATCTGCCTGGAGGTTTTGAGTATGCATGGCCATCGTGCTGATTAGGAAGATGGGCCGCCCGCGATCGTCCAACCCGTACGGCATCACTGATCCGAACGGGAACCCGGGCTGCTTGCGCGAAAGGGTCGAAAGGCTGCCGATGCGGCCCAAGTACACTAAGGTGCGTGCTCGCTGGGCGAATGAAGGCTCGGGGACCGCGGGCTGGTCACTCGCCGCGCCAGTGCCCCCGTGTTTTCTGATGGACGAAGAAGACAACGCTGCCCCCTCCGGCAGTTTAAATAACCCTTTTAGGGTTGTACATGAAGATTTGCATCAACGTCCATCAACCGAGAGCTGAGATTCTGGGAACACCACCATTCGGCGCCTTAAGCCAGGCGTGCACAATCACTTTGTGGCTGCACAACGGATAGGTCTCTGATTTTGCTTCTCTTGCGAACGGAACTCTGGTGAATGCAGGTTAGTGAAGGAAACCAGTGGTGGTCAAAAAGGGGCGGCGCCTGGTTTTGCTCCGAGGCGGCGCAGAAATGAAGGCGAAGTGTCCGTAACAACTTAGAATCAAATCATCCGAGTTAGCGATGAAACAGACCCCTTGCTGATTGCCAGAGTCTTCAAGCTGATCGGGTCCACTGCGGACACACAACCTGCGCCCATCACCTGGGAATGTATGCCTTCTAATGCCTTCTAGACTGACCGACAGTTAACCGGCCAATCCAAAGACAAGGAGAGTTATCCTTCCCTTCTATAGCTGAGATTGAGCGGGAGGAGGAAGGGTCTGTTCTGAGCGGCACAGAACCTTTGGTACGGGTGCTCGTGATCTTGGTAGCGGGGTTACTGCGATTCGCATCGGGGAGGCACTAGGCTTGACGTGGTCGGATATTGATTGGAAGAAACTGAAGATCAACATCCGGCGTGATTGGGTTCACGGCCAACTCGGGCGTCCAAAGTCACGGGCTTCCAAGGCGGCAGTCGAGATGCACGAGACTATTGCGGCCCTGTTGCAGGGCTGGCGTCAGGAAACTCCGTACAGCACGGACTCGGATTTTGTGTTCCCGTCCTTCAAGTTGCATGGCAAGCAACCCCGGCTCGGCAGCATGATCGCGCAGGACTACATTCGACCTGCAGCGGTCGCTGCCGGAGTGATCCCGGAAGGTTGTCCGCGGTTCGGGTTCCACAACCTGCGACACGGTCTTTCGACGTTCCTGATCGACAACGGACAGGACCCGGTGGTTGTGCAGCGCATGCTTCGCCAGTCGCATGTGGACATGACGATGCACTATGTGCACAACAGCCCCAAGGCGAGAAAGGCTCAAGCGCAATTCATCGAGCGTTCCCTGCCGAACGGGACCTCGCTAGGCGACTGGGAAGAGGGGAGTACGGAAAAACGGGACCTAATGCGGGACCAGTGAATTGGCGTGAAACGAGGAAGTGCTGTAGAATGAGAGAATAAGCGGGAGTAACTCAGCGGTAGAGTGCGACCTTGCCAAGGTCGAAGTCGCGGGTTCAAATCCCGTCTCCCGCTCCAAAGATTCCCTAAACCGGCGTTCCAGAATCTGGAACTTCGGCCTAAAAAGCCCGCATTTTTTTTGCGGGCTTTTCTCCGATAACGACTGGAACTTAACTTGTTGGGTGACCGTCCGGCGAGGTTTAACCCGAAGTTCCATCTGGAACTTCGGTTTAACTGGTTTAACTCTGCGCAGTGGACTTTTTAAGTGTGTGACGCTAATTTAGGTACAGGGCGCGGTACCCAAGTGGTAAGGGAGAGGTCTGCAAAACCTTTATACGTCGGTTCGATTCCGACCCGCGCCTCCAACCTTTTCTTCGCATTGCGTTCCGCCCGTTGCATTTAGCTCGCTTCCTTCCTTTGCGTTCGTTGCGCTGATTTGCGGACAATCGCCCTGAATTGCGGTCCGAGTTGGCCCAAAGTTAAGTTGGCTCGACTTTCAATTGACTCTCCCGTTGTTCTCTTGCAAAGCGAACTGCAGGGTTGCGAGCTCGAGCCGCCTCATCGTTTCCGCATACTTCAGCATCGCCACGCGCTTGTGATCGGCCGTCGGATGCACGTAGCGCTGCACGATCCGTATTGAGCCGTGTCCAAGGATGGCTGCCAGCGTCGCCAGGTCAATGCCGGCTTCGGCCATGTGCGTTGCGAAGGTGTGGCGCAAACATAGAGAACGAATGCGAGCTCAGCTCTCTCGCAGATAGCGTCGTGTGCATTATTCAATCGGCCGATGTGCTGGCCTGGCTTGCGCGGAGCTGGGAAAATCCAGGACGCCCCGCCTGCCATTCTTCGCGCCAGGACTTTACTTTGGCGATATCAATCATGGTCTTCCTGCGGTCTTGGATCGGCCGGTGTTGCCTTGGCGATCAGTCGCGCCAGAACTTCGCTCACCACCGTTCTGTGCTCGTTCTCCAGCGTTTCCCACGCTTGGGTTTCCGGAATGGGGATGTCGAGAAAGTTCAGATTGCGCTGCAATGTGCGCTCTCCTCGCGGACAGATTTTTCGCCGCCTCGCCACCTATGTGGAGCGGCGGTTGAGGAGAGCGTCTACGACAACGCGCGCGAAGCAAGTCTTTAACGGAACCGAGATTAGTGTTCTGTGTCGATTCAGCAGGCGAACAGAGTGCGCAAGAATCGAAATCAGTCCACTCGGTAGGCATCAGAGAGCGACTTCCATTCGGCAAAATTACGATCAGATGTAACTTGCCCTGGTAACGCCATCGCCCAAAGACAGCCAATGCCCTCCCAGTCAAACGGATGGTGCGAGCGAGTGATAGTGACATGCTCTCGCAAGTCTTTGTGGTGGGTAGTGTCGTGGGGTCGTTCACACTTTGTCGCAGAACTGGCTGGTCAAGTTGTCGAGCACCGGATTGGGAACTGGCGCGTCGTGCGGCTCATTCAGAGATGGCTGAGGGCGGGCGTGCTGGAAAAGGGGAAGCTGACGGTGAGCGAGGAGGGTACACCTCAGGTTCCGCCTTCCACTGAATTTTGTCTTGGAGGTCGGCTCACTTTCATTCGAGTAAGTGACGTCAAATGGAATATCGGGTAAACACCGTACTTGCCAGTCTGAATCACTGAATCTCTAGCAAACGGCCACACTCCGCTCGCAAGTCAACTTGAGCATCGCGCCATGCATCGAAAATGAGGAAATTTTATGGGTTCACAAAATGAGGAAATTTATGGGTTCAATAGAACAGCACCACGGTGTTGGCAGCACAGAGCAGACGTACACCCGGCGCAGCGTGAACTGGTCGTGGTTCAGAAAAGCCGTTCCAGCTTCTGGACGAGACGGCCCATCATTCCGGCCGTGCGGATGCTTGAAATGCTTATGGCGGCGCTGTCGGCACCGGGCAAGATTGTCTTTTTTTGGTGCGGATCTTTGGTGCGGAACTCCCGAGAATATCCCGGCAATGACCGAACAAGTTGTGTCGAATGGCAAGGTGCCTATCGTCAATCACGATCTCGTCGCAGGTTTTGCCCGCGAACCTGTCACTGTTTCGTAACCGGCCAGGCGAAGAGTGCAGGGCTTAGTTCGACGCATTCCGAGCGGCTCGGAGCCGCACGCGCCCAAGGACTTTTCTCCATCGAACGCACGTTCCTGCTCGATTCGGCTGCCTTGAAGAGCTCGCCGCGCCCTCGAGCATTTTGTGCCGGAGGTGCTTGAGGTGCTCCCAGCAGTCGTGGCGCCGTTAATTGTTAGCGAGTTACAGGTAGTTGGCCTGGAGCTGCCGGTACTTGTTGGAGACTGGTGCGGACCGCGCGTGAGATCGAAGATCTGGTTCCCCCAGGGTGTGCGATCCATTTCAGTCAGCGATTCTAAGTTCTGGGTCACATGAGCGAATCCGAACTAAGAATTGTTAGAAATATTTCTGTCGCGCCAGGTAGTATGCAGGCCGTCGCACGGGTAGAGAGGCTAGAGAAACCGCCCAAGACGAACGCTATAAGTGCGCCCGTCTTGGGCTTTTTTCCTGCAAATACGCTGGAGAGGAGAAATGGCATGACGGAACACACGGTGCACACCAAGGCGCATAGGTCATTTAAGGACCCAGGAGTTTGTCCCCATCGCGCCAGGCACTTGCTTGGATTCCTGCTGCTTTCCCTGCTCTGCGTGTCTGTCTTGGCCTTGGGGCAAGACGCAGACTCGAAGGGTGACTCGGATGCGCCCCGATCCAGTCTCGAAAAACTTGGAACTCAGAAACACTTCACCGGTGATTGGGGCGGCTTCCGGACGAAGACGGAAGATGGAAGATAGAAGATGGAAGATAGAAGATAGAAGATAGAAGATAGAAGATAGAAGATAGAAGATAGAAGATAGAAGATAGAAGATAAGGGGGTCACTCTTCAGCTTATGTACAGCGCCGACTTCATAGGCACCGTGCACACTCCGCGTAGCGTCAATGGAGGCAATGGATGGGAACGCACCCGCGGCAACCTGCTAATCGATTTCGGAAAGTTTACTCCGCTCAAGGGCCTCAGTTTTTTCGCCACCGGCCCTTGGCAGGGGGGAGTAAACGTCGGCGGCCAAACTCTGGGCAGCATTGCCAACCCTAGCAGCCTTGCTAGCAAGCAGACGGCCCGGTTGGATGCGTTCTGGTTCGAGCAGGCGCTCTTCGACAACAGGCTGTTCTTGAAGCTTGGCCAGTGGGGCGCCCAAGACAACTATGGGGGGCAGCAAAACCTTGAAGAGCACCTGCTGGAACCGCTTGGCTTTGCCTTTGGGAACGAGTTCAGCGCCGTTTTCTCCCCGTTTGATCCTGCCGGAGTTCCAGCAGCAGAAGTCCGCGTGTGGCCAACGCACAATTTTAACTTTAGGACCGCGATTTTCTCGGGAAATCGAAACCCGTTCGATGACGCAACGGGTGTCCACTTCGACATCTTCAACACGCCGGTAGAAGCCTCAGAAGTCGGTTTTGTTGTCGACTCGCCCGAGCTTTCCCAAGGAGCCTATGCGCCCCTTCCCGGTCGGATCAAGCCGGCGCCAAAGGATGAGAAGAACTACCCGGGTCTCTACAAGTTCGGCTCACTTTACAATCACGGAGAGTTTAAGGATTTGCGTAACCAGGAAGTCGGGGTCGGCAACTATCTGGTCTATGGCATGGCTGACCAGGCGGTGTATCGCGCAGAGGCTGGCTCGAAGCGCGGTTTAGATGTGCACTTCGGATTCGATTGGAGTCCTGACGACGTCAATCAGGTCAACTCTGAGATTACCGGAGGTTTCGGCTACAACGGTCTGATTCCGAACCGTGGCGACGACGCCGCGGCTCTTGGGTTCGTATACAACCGGGTGAGCGATGAGTTTCGGCGGGTGCAGGCCCTTCAAGGAGTGAACATCGGCAAGGGGGAAACGGCGTTCGACTTCAGAGCTATCGCGCGCAGGCGACTCCCTGGTTGACGGTGCAGCCGGTGGTTCAGTACTGGGTGGATCTAGGTGCTCGGCGTCAAGGGAACGCAGTTGCCCTTGGTTTTCGGAACGTGATCGGGTTCTGAGATGCATACCTGCAAGCGAGCGGACAAACCCTTATGAGAACTCGCTCCATCGCGCTGTCAAGAATTGAAAGTGAAACATTCGACGTATGTGTCATTGGCGGAGGCGCTACAGGGGCAGGCTGCGCCTTGGATGCACAGCTGCGTGGCCTAAAGACAGTCCTGTTTGACGCGGGGGACTTCGCCTCCGCGACTTCTAGCGCCTCCACCAAACTCGTCCACGGAGGCGTGCGGTACCTGCGGCAGGCGATCGCTGAGTTGGACGTAGGTCAGTATCATGTCGTAAGACGAGCTCTGCGTGAGCGCAAGCTCATGCTGCACAATGCTCCGTACCTCGCCAAGCCGCTAGAACTCCTGGTTCCATGCTTCAGCAACTACGAGGTTTTGTATTACCGGATAGGAATGAAGCTATATGACTGGATTTCGGGCAAGAGCCTGCTCTTTCCCAGCCGATATGTTTCTCGCGAAGAATCAATCAGGCGGATCCCCGCGCTCAAGCCCGAAGGTCTGGTCGGGAGCGTCGCGTACGCCGACGGCCAGTTCGACGACGCCCGGTACGACATAGCGCTCATTCAAACCTTGACGGAATGCGGCGGTGAGGCGCTCAACTATGCACGCATCGTGGGATTTGAAAAAGCTTCAGACGGCAGGCTCATGGCGGCGCAGGTACAGGACCGAATCTCCCATCGGCGCCTCACCGTGCGTGCTCGAGCATTCGTCAACGCTACTGGACCATTTTCCGACAGCATTCGCCAACTTGCCTCGCCTGGCATCGAGCAAAGGCTGCGGCCAACCAAGGGGGTCCATATCCTTCTTCCGGTTGAGGGGTTTTGCAACGGCGACGCGCTGCTCATCCCAAAGACCGATGACGGACGAGTTATCTTCGCCATTCCGTGGCTGGACAGACTTCTAGTGGGTACGACAGACGACGAAGCAACTCTCCAGGATGAGATGGTTGTCAAGCGCGAGGAAGCGGAGTACTTGCTTCGGCACCTAAACCGTTATCTTGCTAAGCCGCTCACAACGGACCAGATCGTCAGTGGATTTGCGGGCCTACGGCCACTGGTAAGTTCCGCTGGGGCGCGCAACACCAAAAAGCTGATCCGCGATCATGAGGTCGAACTCGACAAGGGCACTGGACTCATAAGCGTGCTTGGAGGCAAGTGGACCACCTATCGCGCGATGGCTGAAGACGCGACGAACGCTGTTCAGCAGTACCTTGGAGGCTCGGTAGCAAAGTGCATAACGCGCCATCATCCACTCAGCGGTTCCCAAGGCTGGACACCTGGCTTCGGGGAGGCTTTGGCGACTGGATATCGCGTTTCACCAGGTACCACTCGACATCTTTCGGAAAAATTTGGCGCTGGCGCCAAAAAGATTCTTGATCTCGCAAAACAGAACTCTCACCTCGCCTCGCCTCTGGTCGAAGGTCTGGCTCCCATCCAGGCAGAAATCGTCTACAGCATCCGTCAGGAGATGGCCATGACCATCGGGGACATTCTAGCCCGGCGCATTGGCCTGCAGCTTTTCGACTGGAGGCTTGCGATCAAGGCCGCGCCGGTTGTCGGTTCGTATCTTGCGCAGGAACTGGATTGGTCTCGAACGCAAATGCAGCAGGCAGTCGAGGACTACATCAACAAGACCAATAGGCTGCTGCAAACGATCGGTCTAAGACCCGAGCACGTGGATCTAGAACATGCCGGGTAAGGCTTGCGCCTAGCGGGCGCAGATGAAGGAAGAATGGAATGGCGAAATACATAGGAGCAATCGATCAGGGCACGACGAGTACCCGCTTCATGGTGTTCGACGCTTCCGGGAAGATCGTGACGACAGCCCAGAAGGAACACGAGCAAATCTATCCCAAGCCGGGTTGGGTCGAGCACAACTCAGTGGAGATCTGGCAGCGCACCCAGGAAGTCATTGCCGATGCCTTGCAGCAAAAGGGGCTTCGCCCGGCGGACCTCGCTGCCGTCGGAATTACCAGCCAGCGCGAAACCGCGGTTGTCTGGGAGCGCAAGACAGGCAAGGCCGTGGCCAATGCCATTGTCTGGCAGGACACGCGTACAGCCGACTACATCAATGAATTCTCCCGGGACGGCGGACAGGACCGCTTCCGCGGCAAAACAGGTCTGCCGCTAGCGACCTATTTCAGTGGGCTAAAGATCCGATGGATTCTGGAGAACGTGCCGGGAGCTCGCAAGCGGGCAGAAGCAGGCGATGTGCTGTTCGGCAACATCGACACGTTTTTGATTTGGAACCTCACCGGCGGTCCGGAAGGGGGCATTCACCTGACCGATGTTACGAACGCCAGCCGGACGCAACTGATGAACCTAGAAACACTCGATTGGGACAAAGACATCCTGAACGCGTTCGGGATTCCCGCAGCCATGCTGCCCCGCATAGCCTCGAGCAGCGAGGTGTACGGCAAGGCGAAGTTGGCTAGCCTCAAAGACGTGCCGATTGCGGGGGACTTGGGTGATCAGCAAGCAGCGTTGGTGGGCCAGACTTGCTTCAGCGTGGGTGAAGCTAAAAATACCTACGGCACCGGAAGCTTCCTGCTCCTGAACACTGGCGACCGTCCAGTCCAATCGAAATACGGATTGCTGACTACGCTCGCCTACAAGATCGGCAAACAGCCAGCACATTATGCCTTGGAGGGCGCCATCGCCATCACGGGTGCGCTAGTGCAGTGGGTTCGCGACAATCTCGGGCTTATCCAAAAGAGTCCTGAGATCGAAACGCTTGCGCGCACCGTGAAAGACAACGGCGGTGTCTATTTCGTCCCGGCATTCTCCGGGTTGTTTGCGCCCTATTGGAAGGGAAATGCCCGTGGCGTCATTGCCGGCCTCACTCGTTACGCCACCAAGGGGCACCTCGCCCGCGCCGTTCTGGAAGCCACTGCGTTCCAGACTCGCGAAGTCGTTGAAGCAATGAAGAAGGATTCCGGGATCGAACTCGATGCGCTGCGGGCCGACGGCGGCATGATCGAGAACGAGCTGTTGATGCAGTTCCAGTCGGACATTCTCAACAAGCCGGTCGTAAGGCCGGTAATCAAGGAGACCACAGCTCTCGGAGCTGCTTACGCCGCCGGACTGGCCGTAGGCTTCTACAAGGACATCGATGATCTCCGCTCCCACTGGTCTGTCGAAAAGACATGGAGACCGAGTATGGATGAAGGAGCCCGGGAGGAGCTGTACCGGCTCTGGAAAAAAGCCGTGACCTGTACGTTCGATTGGGTGGATTAAACAACCACGCTGAACGTCACCCACATAAGAAGTGCGCCGTGCGAATTGCAAATTGAAAGCGAGAGAAAGGAGGTCAAAAATGACTCCGCCTATCTTAGGTGAGTTCATGGGGACGATGATACTGATTCTGCTCGGTGATGGTGTCGTGGCAAATGTCCTGCTGAAGCGCTCCAAAGCGGAAGGCGCGGGTTGGATGGTTATTGCAAGCGGGTGGGCTTTCGCCGTTATGTCCGGCGTCTTCACTGCCATCGCATTCGGCAGCAGCGACGCCCACATTAATCCCGCCGTGACTCTCGGTTTTGCGGTCACCTCTGGCAACTATTCAAAACTGGTGCCGTACGCGATTGCGCAAGTGTCGGGAGCGTTTGTCGGCGGCGTACTGGTGTGGCTGCACTTTCTGCCACACTGGAAAGAGACTGAGAACCAAGATTTCAAGCTTCTCGTCTTCTCCACGATGCCTGCCATCCGCAACTTCGCGACCAACCTGATCAGCGAAATTATCGGCACCATGGTGCTTCTGCTGGTGGTGGCAGCGATCTTCTCAAAGCCGGCGGCGGCGACAGGCTTGACGCCAGGCCTGAGGCCGTACTTGGTGGCCGCCCTCGTGTGGGGTATTGGTCTTTCTCTGGGCGGACCTACGGGCTACGCGATCAACCCCGCCCGTGATCTGGGTCCGCGCATTGCGCACGCCGCGCTGCCCATTGCAGGCAAAGGCGGCTCTGGCTGGAGCTATGCGGTCGTACCCGTGATCGGGCCTTTGATCGGGGGTGGCCTGGCGGGTTTAATAATCCGCTCCGCACACTTCATGTAATCCGCAGAGACGGTCTTTAACGAAGTGAAAGTAAGGAGGAGAGGGCCATGAAAAAACTCATCAATTCACCTGACGACGCCGTTCGGGAGGAGCTGGAGGGAATGCAATCAAAACCCAGAGATCGCATTCGCGTAAGCTTGGATCCGTTCTACGTCGCGCGCCGGGATGCTCCAAAACGAGGTAAAGTCGGGTTAGTTTCAGGAGGTGCCACAAAGGCAGCTGACCATCCCCGCCTGCAGGGCACCCAAGACATCCCAAGCGTGAGCGGCCGCAAGACGGATGGTTTTGGGCTGCACCTTCAGGTGAGCGACGAAGCTGCGATACACGCCCAAAGCTGGCTTGAATTGCCCGCATGGAATCCACAGAAACTGATTCTTCGAAGTAATCCGCCAGGTCGGCATTCTGAAGCTGTGCTTTGACCCCCCCAGCGGTCGAGTTCGCCAGCGTGAGCACCCGGAACCCAGCCGGCGTAGTCGCTGTAAATTCTCTCGGGATGCGGCGGCAGACTGCGTATCTGTGGCAAGTAGCGGCTGTCTTGCCGGGTCCAGACGCGCATATGCCTGGCGCTCTAAGCAATCGCTAGACAGGCGATTGAAATCCACGTCGACGCTGAGTGCTATAGCGGTGCAATGCTTCCTCAATGATGGGATAGGCTTTTTCTGCCGGTGTGATCTCATCGACTTCAACAGCTTTATACTCAAGCTGCTTGTAATCCTGAAAGAACCTGCGAAGCACAGCGAGACGATGGGGCGGAAGCTCGTCGGCGTTGTCGTAGTCCTTGAATTCAGGATCACCTGTGGCTACGGCAATTATCTTGTGGTCCTTCTTGCCGGAATCGATCATGGTCATCAGACCGATCGCACGCGCCGGCGCCACCGTGAGCGGCGCGACCGCCTCTTGCGAAAACACCAGCACGTCCAGGGGATCGTCGTCCTCGGCCAGAGTCTGTGGAATGAATCCATAATTGGCGGGGTAGTAGACTGCCGAATAGAGAAGTCGATCCATTTTGATCAACCCGCTTTGCTTGTCCAATTCATATTTCACACTTGAACCCAGCGGAATCTCGATGACTGCATTGAACTCCTTCGGAAGAAGGTGTTCACCAGGAGCGACGTCATGCCAGGAATGAGTCATGGTACCCGTCCACTTGCCGAACTAATTTTTCCTCGGAGGCCAAGAATTGTTTCGGCAGGTGCCCCCTTTTCTTCAGCTGCTTCTTATTCGCTCATTGTCTTGGAGTTCTCAGATATGTGCTTCACCTTGTCTAGGATGAGTGACTGTTGCTGCGAACTGCCCTGCGGCATTCCGGTGCTCGACTTGCGGCACTCGAATCCGGAGGTGGGGCCGGTGATTTGAACCTCATGCCCGACATGCTTGCTGAGCCTCGAGGTATCACCCTGAAGTTGATATGTTGTTCCCGGGTTATCGGTCGACGTGAAAGTTCCATTGGGGCCTGGCAGACACTGAGGTTTGACCTGAGGAGGCTCCCGCTTGGCTCGATCCTGATGGCGGATTTTGTGGATACCGGTCTTGCGGTGCCTGCAGCCCGGCTGTCGAGCACAGCAGAGCCAAGGCAAGCATGAGCATCCTTGACATATATCCTCGACATATATCCTCCTTTTGCTATTTCGATATCGCTTCAGTGTCGAAAGGTTTGCTCTGAGAGGGCGAAAGAAGCCCTGTAGATCCATGAGCTTGCCAGATTTTTCTGAGGGCAACCAGCACGCCTGGGGAGGCGCTCCAGGGCATGCTGGAAAGAGGATCTTTGAGACGTGACGATGTGGACTGGGAAAGTCAGGCGGAACGCCTTGAAGCTTCCGGGGGTCACGCCGCCCTTCCATCTTGTGATGTGAACTGCTTGCGGCTTTCAAGAATCCGTGCTCTGCCAACTGCAAAGCTACTTTTGCGGAGAGGTGTCAATCGTGCCCCCAGCAATAGGTCACGAGTTCCCGATCCTTCGGCAAGGCTTGGATGGCCTGATTCACCTCGCCTTCGGGAACACACCACGCGCCTTGAATGTGTCCATTAGCGAAGGCCTCGCGGCCGCTCGTATCGAGAATCACGAAGTCGAACTTGCCCGCTTCGACCGCCTTCAGTACGTCGTTTCTCTGCTTCTCGGCTTGCAGTTTGCGGCGAAGTATTCATAGTTTGCCTTAACTCGGTTGGCATCAAAAGTCATTTGTCCGCCTCCTTTTTCGATCAACATCCGCTTTTCTGCAGGTGCGCCGCACGAAATTCTAAGTGTCCTCGCAGCCTGGAGTGCACGGCCGACGCCTCTGTGAGAGACTCCAAGGTTTTCGATTATCGAGGTTCATTGCCGGTTGCTGAGAAGTGTTCTGCCTTGGCTGCACGCGCCTAGGGGGGAGATGGATAAAGAACGCGCGAAGTGAGCGCTACTTCGGAGCGTAACCCACTCCATTCAAAAGAGATTTGGGTGGGGTCAATTGTAAGCGTTGTACCGATTTCGGGCATCAAAAATAGGTAAGCAGAGGAGGTTTCTATGAAGCAGATGTTATTCGGGCTGGTGTTGCTCTTAGCCCCAGCAATGCTCGCCCAGCAACAGGGACAGCCGCCTCCGACGTCGCCGCCCCAAACTACGCCGCCCACGTTTCCTGAAGAAAGGGCTCCGCGACAGCAGATGCCGCCGGACCAGGAAGCGCCGCGTCAAGGGTTATCAATCCCGGAAGTCCAGCAGCCGATTCAACAGGGTTTGAATTCGGAACCTGCGCTCCGCAACAGCAACGTCGGTGTACATGTCGATGAAAATTTGGTGATTCTCACCGGCACTGTCGACTCCGAACAACAGCACGATCTAGCACTGCGGATCGCGCAATCTTATGCCGGCGACCGAAAGATCGTCGACAAGATCAAGATCACGCAGGAAATGTAAGAGCGTGAAGCTGCATATTCAGAGGTGATCTGTGAAGATCAGAGAAATCATGAGCCGCGATCCAGCCTGTTGTGTGCTCAGTGACACGGCACAGACGGTCGCCAAAATCTTGTGCGATCGAAGCATTGGCTCCATGCCGGTTGTGGCTGATCAACGGTCCCGAAAACTCGTCGGAATGATCACCGACCGCGACCTGTGCTGCTCCGTCATTGCCGAAGGCATGGATCCAAAAACCACGCAGATCGAAAAGCTCATCACCCTGGCTCCGCTCACGTGCCGGGATGGTGAAAACATAGAGATCTGCGAACGACTCATGCAGGAACACCAAGTGAGACGAATCCCAATCGTGGATGCGGAAGACCGCGTGATCGGCATCGTCTCTCAAGCAGATCTGGCGCTGAAGGACAAACCAGAACGGGTGTCGAAAACGGTCGCGGAAATCTCGAAAGCCTCCCGACCTTCGATCGCAGCGTGAGATTAGCCACGGCGGCTTCTTCGCCGCCGTGGTTCTCGATTCGAGAGATGCTCAAGCCAAGCCGTGTGTTCAGCGATTTTCAACGGCTCTTCGAACTGCTATGCCGCACGATCCTTAACATCGGCTGACGTCGCGGATCTTGCGCAATGGGCACAGCAGAAAAAACGGCCACCAACCTCCACACCGTGACCAATTACCCTACACTTGCAGTGCTCGCAAATCGGGGCGATGGCCTGGATCGCGCACTCGAAGCTGTCGAAAGTGTGGCGCGCGCCAGCTGCTATCAATTCAAAACTCTTGTCGTATTCGTTGCCACAAACTTCACAGGTAGCCATAAAAATTCCTCCCCTGGCGTTCGAAGATTCCGCTGGCTTGTCTCCAGCAGTATTCGATGTGTGCACCTTCTTGAAGTTGCCTCTTTCTTCTGTCGAAAAGCAAGGAAGGCATTCACCTAGGATCGCCACAACCTCACGCTGCATAACTGCCCCAGAGTCACCGATGGCTGGCTGAGGCTTGGCTACGATTCACGCGTTGAAGTTTCGGTAGGGACAACAACAACGCATTGACAGTGCTTGCATGCGATTTCGCGATCCGCAGACTCAAGTTGATTACGGCGGGACGCGTTTGAGCAGATGACATTCTCTCCATCACAATGTGGTGGGAATGATCCTTTGCGGTCAGCAATCCTGCCATTCCGCGTGACTGGATCAAGATGCCTTACGTAGCCTTCCGGATTCGGCAAGCAATTTCAATACCCGGCGCAAGCCCTCGAAATCCGCCACAACATAAGAAGCGCGAGTAGGTCCAGGGCCGATGTGTACCGTCCAGGCATTGTCTTGCAACCGTTCAAAAAGGTCCTCATCTGTGCGATCGTCACCTGCCGCAAAAATGAAGTCGGGATCGGGGTAAGCCGCGAGAAGACGACCGAGCATCTCTCCTTTGTTCGCCCAGACCGGCTTGACCTCTACGATCTTCTCCCCGCGGAACGCCCTCAGTTCTGTCTCCGCGAGCATCGCCTCCAGCATTGACACCAATTCATTGGCCAGCCACTCGCCGAATTCCGGTTCGGCCGCGCGATAGTGCCAGACCAGCGCATATTTCTTTTCTTCAACAAAACTCCCCGGCGTGCGGTCCACGAAGTGCTCCAAGATCGGCAGGACTGTGGATTTCCAGTCCGCCGCCACCTGTGAGCGCAATGGCTCCCATATGGACGTGGATGAGTTTTTCAACTCGGCGCCGTGTTC
>Ga0209055_1001606_pt1 | contig 14773 bp, 19 predicted proteins | sample GraSoiAngelo_110_FD_185875 | JGI IMG/M metagenome (GOLD analysis project Ga0209055, IMG submission 185875) | Grasslands soil microbial communities from the Angelo Coastal Reserve, California, USA - 14_0903_12_30cm (SPAdes) (version 2) | ecosystem: Environmental > Terrestrial > Soil > Grasslands ... | reverse complement strand
TTCCCAGCTGAACGGCCCGTCGTGATGGCTGAGCGCTTTCTTGATGAGGTCGATCGCCTCCCAGTAGCGCTCGATGTTGTTCACGGGGTTCGCGTTGTTGGACGCCATCTCGGTGCCGCCCGATTTTACAAAGCCGATCTCGAGCCGCCCGCGCGAGATCACGTCGGCCGTCGCGTATTCTTCGGCGACGCGCACGGGATCCTTTCGTAGGGATATCAACGTTCCCAGGCTCAAGAGCCGGACCTGGCGCGTCTGACGCGCGAGGATGCCGACCAGCAGCGGATTGGCGCCGAGCAGCGAGTTGATCCCGGCGTGATGCTCGACGGCCAGCACGTTGAGCCCGAGGTCGTCGCACAGCAGGAACTCGTCGATGACTTCCTCGAAGAGGTCGGCGGCGATCTTCGGGTCGCAATAGCGATTGGGCAGGCTGGCGCGGACGGAGTCCGTCGCGTTGAGGACTTCTTGCGGCACGAACGGGTACGGGACTTCGCACTGCCACCAAGCGTCCATCGTGCTCTCTCCCCCGAGCCCCCTCAGCGATTCAGGAACTTCACGACCGTGTCGACGAAAGCCTTGGCCTGCTCGATCTCGGGATGGTGCCCCGCGCGGTCGATCAGCTCGAAGCGCGATTGGGGAATCAGCGAGCTGTAAATCCGGCCGTAGGCCGGTTTCACGATCCCGTCGCTGGCGCCCCACACGACGAGCGTCGGGACCGCGATGCGGCGCAGCCAGCGCTTGAGCTGGGGATTGTACATGTACGGGCTCCAGCCGTAGAGGCAGAGGGCTTCCCAGTTGCGAGCACGGACGACGAGCTCGTCATCGGACAAAGCATCCAGGTCGGGCGCCCAGGTCGCGGGATCGTGCCAGCTTCGCCGCTGGACCTCCTGCGGCGAGGTGTTGAAGACGTCGAGGATGTCGGGCGTCTCGCGATCGCTCACCTTGATGCCGAACGCGTCGACCAGCACGAGCCCGTCGAGCCGGTGGCGACACGTGACGGCCAGCTCGGCCGCGAGCCAGCCGCCGAACGACAAGCCGATCAACGTCACCTTCTCGTGAGGCAACGACTCGAGGAACTCGAGATAGAAATGAACGAGGTCATAGACGGTTTCGAAGTCCGCCGGGCGCGCCGATCGCCCGAAGCCCGGGTGCGAAGGCGCGATGAGCTCGGCGTGACGCGCGAGCATTTCCAGGAATGGGGCCCGCGGATCGACGGTCTGCGCCCCGTGCAGGAGCAGCACCGGCCGCCCGGCGCCACGGCGCACGACTTCCAGGTCGATTCCCCCAACGACGTGGCCCGCTGACATAGCTCCTCCGCGCTTCGAGCGCATAGGGTAGCATGCGAGGGGGTGAAGCCATGGAGACGCTCCTTCGTGTTCTCTTCCTCGGGCTGGTCGTGATGGCGATCGGCGCGATCGGAGACGCGCGGGCCCAGGCGCCGGCGCCGGCCCAGCCGCCAACACCAGCGCCGATCGTGGGCAACATCTACTCCGTGACCTACATCGAGGTCATGCCGACGTCGAAGGCCGACGCCGCGACGTTACTCCGGCGCTACCGCGAGGCCGCGCAGAAGGAAGGCGGCAATCTCCGCTGCGAGGTGGTTCAGCGCATCGACCAACCGCATCAGTTCGCGATCCTCGAGATCTGGAAGGACCAGACGGCGTTCGAAGCTCACGGCAAGAGCGCCAACACGGTCGACACCCGCGAGAAGATCGCGGCCCTCCGCAACGCGCCGACCGACGAGCGGGTACACACCGCGCTGTCCATCGGCCCGATCGACGCGCCGTCCGTCCGCGGTAGCATCTACGTCGCGACCCACGTCGATGTCATTCCTCCGCGCAAGGACGACGGCGTCGCCGCGCTCAAGCGCCTCGGCGAGGACAGCCGCCGCGGCGAGGGCAACCTGCGCTTCGAGGTCGTCCAGCAGGTCAACCGGCCGAACCACTTCACCGTGGTCGAGATCTGGAAGGACGCGAAGGCGGTCGAGACGCACTCGATGGCGGCGCCGACGCGCGAGTTCCGCGACAAGCTCGCGACGATGACGGGCGCTTTGTACGACGAGCGCATGTACCGGGCGATCGACTAGAGTTGCATCGGGCCTCGACAGGCCCCTGATGTCCTCCGCTCACCGAATACACCGGTCTGGGTATCCCGTGGCGCTGGTGCGGGATGGTCGGCGCACTGCGCGTCAAGACGAGGCGGTTCATCAATATCACGACGCGCGCCGGCCGCGCTATGCTGCGAGATATGCTGCAGAGGCGGTGCTATGCAGATCTGTAGAATTAGAAGTTCGCCGCACAGGGGGAGCGACTGACCGTTGAGGGGTTTCATGCGTCGGCGCCGATTCTGGAGACGCGGAAGATCCATGCGCGCCACCACGTTCATCGCCCTTCTCATCGTGCTTCTGGCCGCCGCAGTCCTCGTTGGGCCGCTCGCCGGCGGGGCACAGCAGGCGGCGAGCTTCCCCCGCATAGGCTTTCTAGCCCCGGGCTCCCTTTCTGAGCCACGATTCCCGCGTTACGTTCAGGCCTTCCGGCAAGGCCTGCGCGAGCTGGGCTATGTGGAAGATCAGAACATCGCCATTGAGTTCCGATGGGCGGAGGGGAAGTACGACCGCCTACCCGGCCTCGCGACCGAGCTGGTCCGTCTCAAGGTGAACGTCATCGTGGCAGGTGGTGCGCCGGCGGTCCAAGCGGCAAAGCGAGCGACCGCAACGATCCCCATCGTCATGGCGATCGTTGCTGATCCTGTGGCGATGGGATTCGTCGCCAGCCTCGCGCGCCCAGGAGGAAACATCGCCGGGCTGTCCTTAATGCTGCCCGATCTGGTCGGGAAGCAGCTGGAGCTGCTCGAGGAGGTCGTCCCCAAGATCTCTCGGGTGGCCCTCCTCTGGAATCCGGCCAATCCCGGCAACGCACTGCAGGTGCGACACGCGCAGGATGCGGCCCGGGCATTGGGCATACAGCTGCAACCCATGGAGGCGCGGGACCCCAGCGAAATCGACAACGCCTTCGCGGCGACTACCACGGAGCGGGCCGGCGCCGTCATCGTCATCGCGGACACGGTGCTCCTCGAGCACCGAACACGAATCGCCGACCACGCGGTCCGCGTCGCCTCCCGACAGTGTTCGCGGTGGGTGAGTTCGTGGAGGCCGGCGGTCTTCTGGCTTACGGGCCAAGCCTCTCTGACAGCTTTCGGCGGGCGGCCACCTACGTGGACAAGATCCTCAAGGGCGCCAGGCCGGCCGACCTCCCGATTGAGCAGCCGACGACGTTCGAGCTGGTAGTCAACCTCAAGGCGGCGAAGGCGCTCGGGCTGACGATCCCCCAGGCAGTGCTCCAGCGGGCGGACCAGGTCATACAGTAGGGATGATTCATGAGATCGCGAAGATCAGGGCGTCGAACTTCACGCTGCAACGGACCGGGGCTCGCGATGCTCGCCCTCCGGCCGCTGAGCGTGGCGTTAGCCGGAGCAAGGAAAAGGGAGCTCTCCGCGTAAGATAAGGGCTGAGGTGTAGGACTATGCGAAACGAGTTCACCGCCCTAGTCGAACGTGATCGACGTTGGTACATCGCTTACTGTCCCGAAATTCCCGGAGCGAACGGCCAGGGGAGGACGAAGGCGGCGGCGCTGAAGAGCCTCGCTGGTGCGATTAGCCTCATCCTGGAGGATCGACGGAAGGATGGTCTGCGGGGTGTACCGGCTAAGGCGCGTCGGGAGAAGGTCGTCGTAGGGTGAAGCGTGGCGACTTGCTTCGCCACCTCAGGAAGCACGGTTGCCATCTAAAACGCGAAGGCCGCTCGCACTCGCTCTGGACCAATCCGGCCACCGGTGCGCTCGAGGCAATTCCACGGCACACCGAAATCTCGGACATCTTGGCTCGGAAGATCTGTCGCGGACTCTCGATCCCCGAGATCGGGCGCTGAGCCTGGCCGGTTAGGCGACCGGCGACTGCTGGTTGTTCTGCTGGGGATCGTATACTCGGGCGGTGCAGTGGGAATGGGACTGTGGGTGGAGTGGGCGCTGTCGTGGCGTGCCCACGCCGGGGGGCAGGACGCTGAGAGCGGGGGACCCCTCCACGCAACGCGACCGAATCCGACATCCTCCGGTCTGACGAGCATGGCGACGGGCGGCGGGAGCCAGAGTTTTCGCGAGGCGCTGCGCCTATTCCTCGAAAGCGTTTGCTGCGACCTTTGCCGCTTCGAGCACGTCGCGACGGAGCACATCGCCCCCGAGGACGTCGTGATACGGCAGGAAGTGGCGGTCGGCCCGTCTGCGTTCGCGGACATCCAGGTCACGCCGAGGGGGACAGCACCTTACTTCGTGGAGGTCGACTACGGGTACACACCGGAGCGGCTGATCGAGAGCCTGCGGCGCAAGTACGGCGAGCCGAACGAAGCGACCGCCGCCGCGAGTAAGGTCGTGCTCGTCATCGACGTGAATGGCCGCAAGGGCTGGCCCGGGCTCGAGGCGCGCGCGCGGAGTGTCCTGCGCCCCGGTCTCGCGCTCGAAGTCTGGGACGAACGCCGTCTCGACGAGCTGGTCCGTCGACGGTTCGGTGTGAGCCTGGGCTCGCTGGAGGAGCACGATCGCCTCGAGCTCGGGGACGCCGTCGACCGCGCGAAGGGGCGCCACGCCTTCGGGGACGATTTCAGTGCCGACCCTCTCGAGTCCACGCTCCTGTGGCATTTCGGCTTCTGGCGGCTGCGACAGCTGCGGGAGGCCGGCAGGAAGACCGCGCGCGACATCCTCCCGCCCGGGCTGTATCCCAACGTCGTTGTTGTCACCGCCGACCTGTCCGGCTACACGAGATTTGTCCGCGATACCCGCGACGACGACGTCGTGCGCCGATCGCTCACCGCGTTCGCCTCGAGGACCCGTTACCAGATCATCAACGCCGGCGGCATGCTCTACCAGTTCCTCGGCGACTCTGTCATCGCGATCTTTGGCATCCCGGAAGCCGCTCCCGACGACGCCGAGCGTGGGTTCGCCTGCGCGACGGCGCTGATCGACATCGGCGCTTCCGTTGCGATCGAGTGGCAGCGCCAGATCGACCAGATCCAGCCATCGACCGGCGTGCACGTCGCGATGGCGACCGGCGATCTGCAGGTGATCGAATTTCGGCCATTCAGTCGCACACATGTCGGCGTCGTCGGCGACGCGATCAACCTCGCCGCTCGTCTTTGCGGCGTCGCGCAGACCCACGAGATCGTCGTGAGCAACAGCCTGTACAGTCGGCTTACTGACCGCACCCGCGATGGTTTCCTCGCAATGGAGCCGGTGGAGGCCAAGAACCTCGGGTCGGTGCGCGCCTGGAAGCTCGTGCCGCGAGCCGGGCCACGCTCCTGAATCGGCCGCGTCCCTTCGGGGCGTCGGCGCGTTCGGCGGCTGAGTGTACGCCGGGCCGCGTTCTTCGCGAACCCGCGTCGGGGGGCTGCTGCGTATCGGCGAGCCCGCATCATGCAAGGCATCGGCGTCGCACTCGTGCTTTGCTGTCTGGCTTTGCTCGCTGCCACATGGCGTCTGTACTCAGTTCTTGCCGCCCATGCGGTCTAACCCTTCGCTCCGGCCGACGTGCTACGGCCTGCGGCTTCCGCTCCGGCTGTGCTCGCGTTGCTCGGCCCGGCCGGTGACCGCGAGTGTTAGAGGCGACCTGAGGTTCCGCAAAGCGAATGACATCTGAAATTCGAGCGCTGGGGTACCGGGTGGGCGTCGGTCCCAGATGGTGGCGCGCTTCAACGTGAGCTCGATCGCGAGCTCGCCGCTCAGCACCCGCTCTCGACTACCAAGCCAGTTGTCTTCGGCCGCTGCCTCGCATGCGATGACGTCGTTGTGCATCTGACGTATCCTGCAGACGGACCCGAGCTCGCCGTCGTCCACCTCACGTGGTCCGGCCGCGCTGAAAAGGTCACTGCGGACGGTGTTGCGTGGCCGTATTTCCAACGGCTCACCTTTGATAGCTTCGTCGCTCGGTTCGTCCGTGGAGGTGAGCATAATTAGGATCCGTGTCTTACGAGCGGGTCGCCCAGACCGCGCGTTGGAGCGGACGGGCCGCCGACCGGCGAACCACGGCAACAGGCTGCGTGCGGCCCGCCGCTCGACGCCAGGTCGTTAGCCAGAACAATGCGAAGCCGTCACGTGCAGCGTACGATGGCCAAGGCAGGCCTGGAGCAAACGGTCAGGGTACGGAAGCCGGAGGCGCGAAGGGGGGCGCATTCACTTTGGATAACACCACTACAGGCGCCGAGGCGCTTCCTCGGCACACCGAGTCTCCGACGTCCGACGCTTAGCCTGATCGTTAGGCGGCTCGACCACGCACCGCGAACATGAAACCTCTCTTCATCATCATCGGAGCAGTTGTTGCGGTGCTCGCGGTTTTCCTGGTCTATCGCGTTCTCAAGCCCGGCTACCGTGGTGCCATCGGTTTTAAGAACCGCCACGCTTCCCAGATCGCCATGCTGAGTCTCACCGGTTTCTCCAAGGTCGCGGAGTGCCGCACGCTTGCGCGGGGCGAACACTCATTCAATTACTTGGGTCCGCAGGCCATCCCTGACGAGGTCACGATTACTTGGCGCTTCGTCAGCGACACGACCGATAGGATCGCTCGCGTCTCATTGGCCAGCGTCCCCAAAAGGCACGAAGGACGGTGAGTTGTTTTTTGTTCTGTCGGATTCTGGCACTTGGACTGGCGAGTATGCACCGAAGCTTCAATTGGAAAAGCTACAGCGAGGTGAGTGATCATGACATTCGCGTTCCCGGGACTCCGGCGAGAAGGACGTTATTGGGAGGAGGACACCATGTCCAAGACACCCAAGGTCACCGCCTTCTTGCTCACGTTCCTCGTCGCCGCCTGCGCCGCCTGCGCAAGCCCGCAACCTCCGACGTCTATGGTCAGGGTGCCGGATAAGCTCAAACCTGGCGCGAGCGAATCGCTGGCGATGATCGTTCCCGCAAAGGGCGTGCAGATCTACGAATGCCGTGCCAGAAAGGATCAAGTCGGGGAGTATGAATGGGCGTTCGTGGCTCCCGAAGCCGATCTCTTTGACGCGCGCGGAAACCGGATCGGCCGACACTATGCCGGCCCACATTGGGAATCGACCGATGGCAGCAAGATCTTGGGTACGGTGAAGGAGCGTGCCGATGCGCCAGTGGCCGACGCCATTCCTTGGCTGCTTCTTGCCACGAAGTCCGTCGGCTCGGAAGGCTCGTTCAGCAAGGTCACGGGTATACAGCGCGTCAATACCGTTGGCGGCGTGGCGCCTAAGGCCGGTTGTTCTCAAGCCGCGGTCGGGACGCGGGCTCGCACCAACTACACGGCGGATTATTACTTCTTCACCGCGAAGTAAGCTGGCGCTCGGCGGCAGCCAGCTCAATAGGACTGAGAAGTGGCGATGGAATACGACGTGACGAAGCTGGACGAAGTGGTCTTGGCGCTGCTTCACTTCAACGCCCACACCGACCACGGCGTCACGAGGGCGTGGAAGGGAAGTCTAAGGCAAAGTCTGTTGTGCTGACTGATGAAGGGGCTCGCGTGGCGGAGGAGCTATTCAGGAGGCACTTTGGCAAGGCCGTATAACAGAGAAGGACAGGCGACAGTGCGGCTGCCCAATCGTATCCACATCGTTGGCGCGTCGGGTAGCGGGACGACCTCACTCGCGATCGAGATGGCCACGAGATACGGCCACCGACACCTGGACACGGACGACTACTTCTGGCTGCCGACGATTCCTCCCTATCGCGAGAAGCGGCCACGAGAGGAGCGGCTCGCGTTGCTACGTGAAGCTTCGCGCGGGTCGAAGTCGTGGGTGTTGTCTGGCTCGCTCTGTGGCTGGGGAGATCCGCTCATCCCGGAGTTTGAGGTGGTCGTGTTCTTGGCTGTTTCGACGCCGGTTCGCCTGGCGCGCCTCCGGATGCGGGAGAGCGAGCGCTATGGTCGGCATGCTATCGCGCCCGGAGGAGAGCTTCACGGGGCGCACGTGGAGTTCCTGGGCTGGGCTGGCCGTTACGACACAGGCGGTCTAGAAATGAGGAGTCGCGCTCTCCATGAGGCGTGGTTGGCGACCGTCTCCTGTCCGGTCATACGGGTAGAAGGTGACTTGTCCGCGGGCGAGCAACTCGAGAAGATCGAGGCGAGTCTTGACGCGTCTCCCGCGTACGACTGGACGCCGAAAGGGTCGTGCAAGAGCTAGTCACTTTCCTCGGTCGCATCAACACTATGCGACCTACACGAGTCATTGTTGTGGCCGCACTATCCGTTGTCACGGTTGCGTGCGCCGAGCCGCCCAAGAGAGTGAACCCTGTCGGCCTCTCGTTTGCCATGTATGAAGAACCTGCCATGACGAAGGCCAGTCTGGCTGGAGTCAAGGCTCCGGTCCACATCATCGTCGGCTCGAAAGATGACCAGGCGTTGCCCGACGTCAACGCGAGGCCGATCGCATCGGCCATCCCGAACGCTGAGCTCGAGATTCTCCCCCACGTCACGCACTACACGTTCCTTGCCCGATGTAACCTCCTGGGCAAAGTCATTGCGCGCTCGCGGTGCACTGATCCTGACGGGATCGACAGAGAGGAAGTGCACCGAAAGGTCGGCGCCGACGCCCTCCAGTTCTTCAACCGCACACTGCACTCTAACGCTTCGTTCCAGCTGGCGGGCTTCGCCCGCGGCTGAACTGCAACGTTAGGGCGAAGGCGCACCAGCATATGGAACGCAGTGATGACGCCGTCACGCCGCCGCCGGAAGTTCAGGCGTATTACGCAAGGTTCCCGGAAGAGTCTCGCCTCGGGTTTGGCTCGTCTCGCTTGGAGTTCGAACGGACGAAGGAGATCCTCACGCGAGTCTTGCCACCGCCTCCAGCTCGAGTCGTCGATGTTGGCGGTGCGGCCGGGGCGTACTCGATATGGCTCGCCGAACAGGGGTACGAGGTCCATCTCGTTGACGCCTCTCCGCGCTTGGTGGAAGAGGCGCGGGGGCGAAGCGCGACGTCGGCAAGACCGATCGCGTCGCTGTCAGTGGCCGATGCTCGCCGACTGCCGCAGCAGGACGGTTCAGCCGCGGCGGTCCTCGTCATGGGGCCGCTCTACCATCTTCCGTCCGAGGCCGATCGGGTCGCGTCGCTTCGCGAGGGGTTCCGTGTCCTTGCTAGGGGTGGCATAGCCGTGGCGGCAGCCATCTCGCGCTATGCCTCTGCCTTGGACGGCCTGGCGCGGAAGCTCTCCTTGGACTCTCGTTTCGTGAAAATCCGCGACCGTGATCTTGCGGACGGCCAGCACCGGAACGACACCGACAACGTGGACTACTTTACGACCGCGTACTTTCATCGGCCGGATGATCTTCGCTCCGAACTGGAGGTCGCCGGCTTGCGAAATGTCAGCGTGCTGGGGGTCGAAGGCCCCGGGTGGATCTTGCAGGATTTCGACACAAGATGGGAGGACGCTGAGCTGAGAAAGGACCTGCTCGATGTTGCGCGGGCGCTGGAGTCCGAATCGTCCGTCGTTGGCGTCAGCGCTCACCTTCTGGGCATCGGCTGGAAGCAATGATGAGGCGGCCTAAATGCTTGCGATCGCAGCGACCGAAGAATGGCGAACAGCGCACCCTGGAGCAACGGTCGGCTTGCTGGAGCTGTCGGGTCTGGAGAGCACCGGCTCCTCTTCCAGGCTGAATGAGCGCAAACGCGAAATCGAAGCGCGCTTGCGGGCGCGCTACAAGGATTTCACCCGGCAGGACTTCCTGGCGCTTCCGGCGATGGCCGAATACGACCGGTACTACAGGCGCTTCAACAAGAGCTATCATGTGCAGCTTCAACTCGAGTCGATCGTCCTGAAGGGGAAACAGCTTCCGGATGTGTCGCCCGCGGTTGATGCCAACTTCATGGCTGAAGTCGAGACATTGATCCTGACGGCTGGACATGACAGCCAGAAACTGCGCGGACCGATCGTGATCGATGTCTCTCGCGAAGGCGACCAGATGACGCAGATGAACAGCGCGTCCAGGGCCATTCGATCGGGTGACATGATCATGCGGGATGCGGACGGCATCTGTTGTTCGATCATCTACGGGCAAGATGCTCGGTCCCCGATTTCCCCGGAGACTTCCCGTGTACTGTACGTTGCCTACGCGCCCCCGCGTGTGGCAGCGGACATCGTCGAACGCCAGCTCCGAGCGATTGAAGAGAACCTCCGCCTAGTCTCGGCGGATCTCGCAGTGGAGCAACATCGCCTGCTCACCACGTAGAGTGCACTACCGAACGATCAGCGTGATCGACAGCGCGAGAAGCACTCCCATGACGACGTTGAATATTCTCAGTCGGCGCGGGCTGTGGAGCGCATGCTGGACGGCGGCGCCGAACGCCAGCCAGACGAAGCAGCTCGGCAACGCTGCCAGAAAGAAGAGACCCCCGAGCGAGGCAGCCTGCACGACGGGGTTCCCCGCGTCGGCGCTCAGAAATGTCGCCGCGGCGCTCGCGCTCACCAGCCAGGATTTCGGGTTGACCCACTGGAAGACCGCGGCGCCGAGGTAGCCGATGGGGTCGCCTCCCGGCGTCGAGTCGATGTGGCCGGCCGACGTCGCGATCTTCCAGGACAACCAGAGCAGGAACGCCGCGCCACCCCATCGGAGCATCTTGAGCGCCAGGGGATGAGCGAGCACGAGGCTGGCGAGCCCGAACGGCACGAGAAACATCATGAGTGCCATGCCGGTCGTGACGCCAAGCAGGCAGGGGAGCCCTCTCAGGACGCCTGCGCGCGCCCCGGCTGCAGTCAGCATGATGTTGCTGGGGCCGGGTGTGACGGCGGCGACGACCGCGAACAGAACAAACGCCAGGACCTGCTCGGTAGACGTACGCTACCTCCAATGAGTCGGGAGGCTTCGATGCGTCTCCACGAAACCAGATCGGCCGGCGAAGGTCTTGAACGATCGTGCCGGGGTACCGTCAAGGGCTGGATCGCCGCGGCGAGGCCGGTCAGTGGCGTCGAGCTCTTCAGGGCGTGGTTCGCCGGCGAGGCCTATCGGAAGCATCGCCACGACACCTATGCCGTTGGTGTGACCGACTCGGGCGTCCAGGTCTTCGGCTACAGGGGCTCGATCCATGCCAGCACCGCCGGGCAGGTGGTGGTGTTGTACCCGGATGAAATTCACGACGGCGGCGCGGGGACCGGCGAAGGGTTCGGCTATCGGATCGTCTATGTGGAACCGTCTGTTCTGGGAGCAGCGATACGGGATCTGCGCGGGAAGCCCTATCCGCTACCGTTCGTCGGCGAGCCCGTGTCGACAAATGCGATACTCTCGCGCGCCGTCGAGGACGCGTTTCACGGGCCCCTGGAATCGCTGGCGGTCGATAGTCTCATCGTGAATCTGGCCGAGGGACTGATGGCTGCAGAACGGGGTGCGACGAGGCCCTCGGTCTCGCGTCGGGTCGACGTCCCCGCTGTCGAGCGTGCGCGACAGTTCCTCGACGCGGAGAGGGCGCGCGTCGTGCATTCGACGGAGCTAGAGGCGCTGACGGGCTTGACACGCTACGATCTGGCCCGCCAGTTCCGAATCATGCTCGGGACCAGCCCACATCGCTATCTGCTCATGCGCCGCCTCGAGCTCGCCCGAGATGGAATTCACCGTGGGCGCCCACTCGTCGAGGTCGCCTGCGACGCGGGCTTCGCCGACCAGGCGCACTTCACCCGTGTGTTCAAATCGGCGTTCGGGCTGACTCCCGCACGCTACCGTGCGTTGAGAACGGGTCCGCCCTCCTAACCACGACTTGACGATGGCGTCCTGTATGATGGATATTGTGTCCATCATCATGGAAGCAAGCGCGACCGATCTGAACGCGCGCATCGCCGAGCGCGTGCGCGAGCTGCGCGCCCAGCGGGGCCTCTCGCTCGACGCGCTGGCCAGGAAGAGCGGCGTGAGCCGCTCGATGATCTCGCTGATCGAGCGTGGCGAGAGCAGCCCGACCGCGGTGGTCTTGGAGAAGCTCGCCGCGGGCCTAGGCGTGATGCTGGCGTCGCTGTTCGACGCGCCGGCCGCCGCTCCCCAGACGCCCAGCGGGCCGGTCGCCCGGCGCGACGACCAGCCGCAGTGGCAGGACCCAGCCTCGGGCTACCTTCGGCGCAACGTTTCGCCGCCGGGCGTGCCCCAGCCGATGCAGATCGTCGAGGTGCAGTTCCCACCCGGTAGTCGCGTCGCGTTCGAAACCGGCGCGCGCGATGCGCGCGTGTACCAGCAGGTGTGGGTGCTCGACGGCGCGATCGACGTCACGCTGGGCACGGAGCGCCACCGATTGCGCAAAGGAGACTGCCTGGCCATGCAGCTCGACCGCCCGACGATGTTCCACAACCCGACGCGAAAGCCCACGCGTTACGCGGTGGTGATCGCGACCGAAACGTCCTCGAGACGATGAACGCGCCCAGCTGGTCACTGCGACGCGTTCGCGCACTCGATGACGCGCCGATCGACGGGCTGGCCGACGTGCTGATCGACTGCGTCGAAGGCGGGGCCTCGGTAAGCTTCATGCACCCGCTGCGCCGTGACCGAGCGGTGGCGTTCTGGCGCCGCGTCGCGCAGGACGTGGCCGCGGGCGAACGCGCGCTGCTGGTCGCTGAGGATACTCGAGGCGTCTGCGGCACCGTGCAGCTGGTGCTCGATCAGCCCGAGAACCAACCGCACCGCGCGGAGCTCTCGAAGATGCTGGTGCATCGCCGCGCGCGCCGCCAGGGGCTGGGGGCCGCGCTGATGCGCGCCGCTGAAGCGACGGCGCGCGAATGCGGCAAGACTCTGCTGGTGCTCGACACCGCCTCGGCCGATGCCGAACGTCTGTACGAGCGCATGGGCTGGGAGCGTGTGGGCGTGATCCCCGGCTATGCGTTGCTGCCTCAGGGCGGGCTCTGCGGCACGACGCTGTTCTACCGGAACCTCGGCCCGGCGCGTTAGGCTCACAGGAGGAAAGGCAAGAGACGCCTAGCAGGGAGGTCACGATGCCGCAGCTTTTTGCCGTCGTTCGCACCCGCGGCCCGGCTTGGCAGGAAGCCCGACCTCTGGAGGGCCAGGCTGACTGGGCCGGCCATGCTTCGTTCATGAACTCCCTCGAAAACGAGGGGTTCGTGATCCTCGGCGGTCCGCTCGAAGGCACCTCCGACGTGCTGCTGGTCGTGAGCGCCAAGTCTCCCGATGAAGTCCGCTCCCGCCTGGCAAAGGATCCCTGGGAGGCCGCGGGTCTACTCCGTCTCAGCCACGTCGCCCCGTGGACGCTCCGGCTGGGCTCTCTCGCGGCAATTCGCGGCTCCTAGCCCAGCTGGTCGGTGTTGTGGTAATCATGCGGGCCACATGGACGCCCTCGGCCTCGTCCACGACTCGAGCTCGTGGACATGCACGATTCGCGTTCCACAATGCACTGCACGATGAGCACTCCGAGGAGACCGCCGATGCGGAAGCTTCGCTGCTCGATCTGGCCCGGCGCGGATTGAAAGCGCTGCTGACGAAGTAAGCGGCGGCGCCCACGCTGCCCTCCGACGATGTCCTTGAAGGCCACGCTCGTCGAGATTCTCGAGCAGCAGGTGGAGGGGCGTGGTACCGCCGGCATCGCGGTGATCACGGCAGGTACCGCGGAGCCGGTGACGGCCTGGGTTCCGGGCTCCGCCGACGAGGAGCCGGCGTATCTCGCCTACAGCATCACCAAGACGTTCATCGCGGCGCTCGTGCTGTTGTTGCGGGACGAGAGACGCGTGAGCCTGGACGATCGCCTGGCGCGCTGGTTCCCCGCCCTCGCCGGAGCGGAGCGAATCTCACTTCGTCAGCTTCTCAACCACACCGCCGGCGTGCCCGACTATGGCGGGGTGCGCGCGTACCATGACGACGTGCGTGCCTCGCCGTCGGCGCCGTGGTCGTTCGAAAGGTTTGTGGCGGAAACGCTCGAGAAGGGGCTGAGCTTCGAGCCGGGGAGCGGCTGGGCCTACTCGAACCCGGGCTACATGTTCCTCAAGCGCGTCACGGAGCAGGTCGGCGGGGGCTCCTTCGCCACCCTGATCATCGAGCGGATCGCCCGGCCGCTCGGCCTCGTCAGAACATTCGTGCCCGAGTCGGTCGGGGACCTCGCCACGCTCGCTCCGGCCTTCTCCCGATCGCTGGCTGATGATGCCGCCCCTCGCGATATACGCGACTCCTATCATCCCGGCTGGGTCTCTCACGGAGTCGTGGCATCGACACCAACTGAAATCGCGTGCTTTTTCGACGCGCTGTTCCGCGGGCACCTGATCTCGTCCGCCTCTCTTCAAGAGCTGACGACACTGGTCCCCATATCGGCGGCGCGGGTCGAACCTGGCCCCTGGAGCCGGCCCGCCTATGGGCTGGGAATCATGGCGGATGCCGCATCGCGCTGGGGTCGACTCTGGGGCCACAATGGTGGTGGACCGGGTTACACGACGTCGGCATTCCACGCGCCGGATCTCGGAGGCGCTTCGGTTTGCGCGATGTGTGCTCTCGAGGAGGCGTCCGGCGCCGAGCAGCTCGTCTTCGCGGTGCTCGATGTTCTTCGCCGCACTGGCACGGAGGCGACGACATCCTCAAGCTGATCGTCGGCGTCCTTTGCAACGTGGCCATCTTCGGTGCCTTGCTGTTCTTGCCAACACGAAATCTGAGCTGGTGGCGTGCCTGGGTGTTCCTTGGGGTGGTTCTCGTCGGTGCGACAGTGAGCACCGTGAGTGTCCGCCTCGCCAACCCAGCCCTGCTCGACGAGCGCTTCAAGCCGCCGGTCCAGAAAGGACAGCCGCTGGCAGACCGGATCGTCGTG